>Ga0207706_10001286_pt1 | contig 25255 bp, 16 predicted proteins | sample KBSC53metaG_FD_184318 | JGI IMG/M metagenome (GOLD analysis project Ga0207706, IMG submission 184318) | Corn rhizosphere microbial communities from Kellogg Biological Station, Michigan, USA - KBS C5-3 metaG (SPAdes) (version 2) | ecosystem: Host-associated > Plants > Roots > Rhizosphere > Soil ... | reverse complement strand
TGCTAGGCCGGCCACGCCGGCTCGCAGTCACAGCGAGTCGGCGGGCGTTGTTAGGCATCTCCGTCGCCACCGTCGCAGCAGCCGCCACGACGCGCGCCGCGCAGGCACAGGGCATCCTCGTCCAGGGGATCGCCGACGCCGAAGCCTGGAAGACCGATTCGGGGTCCATCCTCCTCACGCGTAACGGTGGGCGCCCGTCTTTCCTCGGGCGCATGCATCTCTGGGGCGCCGCGGGGGTCGGTCGACACGTCGTCGTCTATGCCGCCGGCACTGCGGAAACGGGCGACGCGCGTAATGAGTCGGGCACCGAGTGGTACACCGAGCTCGCCGGAGTGCGGTACACGCGGTCGGATGCGTTCGTGATCGACGCGGGCAAGATACAGCCCGTCATCGGAACGTTCGCGGCGCGGCGGTACTCCACACGAAACCCGCTGATCGGGATGCCAGACGGCTACCCGCTGCAGTATCCGCTCGGCGTGCAAGCCTCGGGCACGCGCGGCCGGTTCGATTATCGAGCCGCCGTCGTCTCGCTGCCGACGTATCACGAGGCGTACACACCCAATCCGACGCCGGCGCCGCGCCCCGCACTTGGCGCGGGATTCACACCGACTACGGGTGCTCGCATCGGCGCGTCGGCGACGTGGGGTCCGTATCTCAACGAGGATCTCGCGCCCACCCTGCTCGCGGGTCGCTCATGGCGGGCGTACAGCGAGCGAATCTACGCGGCCGATGTGCAGCTGAGCCGCGGCTACCTCGAGCTCCGAGGAGAGCTCGCGAAGTCGAGCTACGAGGTGCCTGAGGGTGAGACCGGCTCGAGGACGGTGCGCGGGCTGACCTACTACACCGAGGCGAAGTACACGCTGACGCCGCGACTGTTCGCGGCCGGCCGCTTCGAGCGTAACGACTACCCGTACATTCAGCCGCTGTCGGACGTCGCCTGGATCGCCAACCCCACGAACATGTACGACGGCGAGGCGGGCCTGGGCTTCCGCGTCACGTCGCGCACCCTGGTCAAGGCGTCGGTCCGCAGTGACCGATGGGACGTTCCGCCGGAGATGCGCGCGTTTCTCGGCAACGGCACCGCGCTGGCGCTGCAGCTGTCGCAGTCGTTCGACGTCGTTCGTTAGGCGGACAACGATCGGGCGGATTGCTTCCGGCACCCCGTACGACTTCAGTGTCGGGGCAACATCTTTCGGGAACAACCATGAAGCGGATTGCGCCGAAACAGCCGGATCCGGCTTTGCATCCACGCGGGCTCACGCAACGAGCCGGGATTTCTTGGGAACGACCTCGGGACGCATGAGCTCCGCCGTTGCTGTTTACCAAAGGATCCCGGCTCGTGGCGCGAGTATGCATACGCGTTAGGCAGTATCCGGTCGCTTCAGCCGGATCCGCTTCATCGTTGTTCCCTGAAAAGGCTTGGCGAACATGGATGATTGGATGCCTGGCGAACATGGATGTCTGTCAGCCCGCAACCGCAACGCGCGGCACGGCGCCGGACGCCTGCGCCTGCACCACGGTGACGGCTTCATCCGCACCGAGCGGCTTGGCGAAGTAGAAGCCCTGCCCGAACCCGCACCCCGCCGCACGAAGCTGGGCCGCCTGCTGCGCATGCTCGATTCCCTCGGCCACGCACTGTAAGCCGAGGGAGTTCGCCAGCCCGACAATCCCGCGGCCGAGGGCCGCATCCGACCCGCCGTGCGTGAAGCGATCGATGAAGATCTTGTCGATCTTGAGGACGTCGACCGGGAAGCGATGGAGATACGCGAGCGACGAGTAGCCGGTGCCGAAATCGTCGATCGCGAGACGCACTCCCAGCGCCTTGAGCTCGTGCAGCGTCCGGAGCGCCGCGTCCGCGCGCTGCATGAGGACGCTCTCCGTGATCTCGAGCAGGAGCAGGCTCGGATGAATCCCCGCTTGCGTGACCGCGGCGGACACGTCGTCCACCAGCGTGGCGTGCTCGAGCTGCCGCCCGGAGATATTGACCGAGACGTAGGGTAAGTGCGTCCCCGCATCCGTCGTGCGGCTCTCGCGCGACCACAGTGCCGCATGCCGACAGGCAGCGTGCAGCACCCACCGGCCCAGCGGGACCACGAGCCCGGTCGACTCGGCGAGCGGGATGAACCGGTCGGGACTCATCGGCCCGCGAGTCGGATGGTGCCACCGGGAGAGCGCCTCGAGCCCCGCAATGCGCTCGGTGTCCAGCGCGACGATCGGCTGATACACGAGGCGAAGCGCCCCGTTAGGCTCGGCGAGTGCGCGGCGAAGATCCGCCTCGAGCGCCATCCGCTCGACGACGGCCGCGTGCATCGCCGGCGCGAATAACTCGTACCGTCCTTTGCCGAGCTGTTTCGCCCGATACATCGCCACATCGGCGTTACGCAGGAGCTCCTCGGCGCCGTCGTCACGCGTCGCGCGCGCGACGCCAATACTCACGCCGACCGGGACCTCGGCCCCCTGCAGCGAGATGGGCGAACGCATCGCGCGTTGAACGCGCTCCACCACGGTGATGAGGTCGGAGCTCGTCCGAACGCGGTCTACGAGCACGGCGAACTCGTCGCCGCCGAGCCGCGCGACGGTGTCGCACCCGCGCGTGGCGTTCAGTAGCCGGCTCGAGACTTCGATCAGCAGCCGGTCACCCACGGCGTGGCCGAGCGAGTCGTTGACGTTCTTGAAGTTATCGAGGTCGAGAAACAGCACGGCGATCGACTCGGGCGCGGAGGCGCCGCGGTCGAGAGCGCGATCGACCTCCGCGCGAAAGCGCGCACGGTTCGCGAGCCCCGTGAGCGGGTCATGATACGCCTGATGCGACAGCTTCGCCTCACTCTCACGGAGCGCCTGCTCCGCCACTTCTCGCTCGCGGATTTCCGCCGTCAGGACCGCGTTCGCTGCAGCGAGATCTGCTCCCCGCTGCTCGAGCTGCACGCGCTTGCGCGCGAGCGAGGCGATCAACCGGGCGAACGACAAGTGGAGCCACCGGATCTCGACGGCCGCCGACGCGTCGTCGTCCAGCCGGCCGATCCGCTCCAACGTTCCAACGGCGCCCACGGCCGTGCGAAGCCGCCGCACGAACGACTCGAGCGGACCGATCATCGCGCGCGACAGCAGCGCGGCACCTGCTCCGGCGAGCCCGACGGCCACGACGCCGAGCACGACGAAGTCCATCAGCAGCGCGCGTGTCGTTCGGCGAAGCGTTGGCGTGACGGCCTGAAGCAGCGTTAGGCGCGCCGGGACGTCCTGATCGGCGACGCCCATCACGAGGGAGGCGGCCACGTACTCCACATCGCCGAGTCGGACGAGGCGCGGCCGCGCATCCACAGGCGAAACCACGCCTTCGAGGCCCGGAGGGCGCCGCACGAGCGTCGACGCGATGACCCGTCCGCCGAACGTGATCACGAGGTCGCCGCCGAAGCTTTGCACCAGCGATCGCAGGTGCGCGGCGTCCAGTCGATCTCCGAGGATCACCGTACCGATCGTGAACCCATCGACGACGATCGGTGCGGCCGCGATGTGGAAGTGACTGTCGTCGACGCGAAGGACCGAGAGATAGAGCTCGCTCGGTCCTCCGTCGAGGGTCGGATCGAGCGCGTGACGAAGGGCCGCCAGACGGGACAGGTCGGCGCCAGTTGGCGGCGCACCGTGGCTCGTCCCGTTGCTGTCTGGTACCACGAAGGCGGCGACGATGCGCCCCCGCTCGTCCGTCGTCGCGACGAGATCGGACCCCAGCTCGGGCGCGACCCGCTCCAGCTCGCGCCTAACGGTGCGCACGAGGTCGGGGTGATGGCCGCTCGCACCTGCCGCCGGATCGCCTGGTCTTCCCTCGAGCCGCGCCGTCGCCATGGCGGAGCGCAGGCTGGGGTTCGTCGCGAGCAACGCGGCCGAGGCGACGAACTGGCGATCCTGCCGCCGCTGGAGCGTCAGCATCGCGTTCTGTCCGTGGCCGACGTCGTCAGTGATCAGCGAGCGGGTCGTCGCGCGCGTCCTCACGCTGAGCACCGCGAATGTCGCCGCGATCGCCACCGCGGTCACCATGGCGCTCAGCGCGGCGAGCCTAACGCCAAGGCGCGCGCCGCGCCTCCGGAACTGACGGAGGGAACTCTGACTCTCCCCTCCGGAGCTCACTGCGAGCGAGCGGCTTCCGAGGGCGGAAGCGGAATGGTGAAGTCGAGCCGCGCGACCTGGTCGGGCTCGAGGTGCAGCCGATGCGTGATCGGCCGGATCCGTTCGTGCCACGCGACCACCGTGTAGTCGCCAGGCGGCAGTCGGGGAATCGTGTAGCGCCCCTCCGCATCGGGCACGGCGAAGTACGGGTTGTCGAGCACGAGGGCAACGGCGCTCATGTCCGAGTGGATGTGACAGAACACCTGTACGATGCCGGCGCGGTCGAACGTCACGGAGCGCGCCGCGCCCCGTGGGTACCGTCCAAGGTCGAACGACTTCGCGCGCGAGAGCGAGAAGACGTTGTGGAACAGCGGGTCATCGTTAGGGAACGCGACGGTCGTACCTCGCACCACGGGTAGCACGTGGGGCAGAAAGCGCTCGTCGTGCTGGCGAAGGGTCGCTCCCTTGGTGGGTTCGGTCGTGCCGGAGGGCACCTGCTCGATGTAGACGATGATGTTTCGCCGCTCGTCGACGTCCGCGGAGTCGGGTGCCGGCGGCACGGCACCGGGTCCGGGCTCCGCATAGATCCGAAAGCGAGGGCGGCGCGCCGTAAGCGCGCGCGATACTACGACCTGGCCTTCGATGCTCGCTGCAGCGTCGCGATGGGGACCAGGCGAAGCAGGTCTGGTCGATGGCCCGTCACCGGCCCAGAGCACGGAGGCCGGCAGGCCAACGAGACAGAGTCGGCGGAGCTCGCGGAGCGATTGCATCGGTCAAGACGTAAGTGATGTTGGCATCGCTGATTAGAAGATTGACGATGGGCGGGCAAGCGGAGTCACGCCGTGCTCGCAGCACGACGAGAGCCGAGGCGACGGTCGGGCGGATCATGTGGACACGCCTCGCCGCGCGCTGCAAGTTGCAAACACATGGTTACTTTTCGAGTCGGGGTAGCACCACGACTTCCGCCCGGCATGCATCGCCACTCATAACGACGTGAAAGACGATACTAGACCGGACGCGCATGCGCCGGCCAACGAACCTGCGAGTGTTTTCAGAACAAATCCGGAGGCCTGGCTCGCGGCGATCGTGGAGTCGTCCGACGACGCTATCGTCGGCAAGACGCTCGACAGCGTGATCCGCAGCTGGAACAGCGGTGCCCGTCGCATTTTCGGTTATGAGAGTGCCGAGATCGTCGGCAAACCGATACACACCCTCATTCCGCCCGAGCTGCATCACGAGGAGACCGAGATTATCGCGCGGCTGATGAGGGGCGAGCGCGTGGAGCATTACGAGACGGTCCGCGTTCGACAGGATGGCACGCGCATCGATGTCTCACTGAGCGTTTCGCCCATTCACGACGCGTCCGGGCAGATCATCGGCGCGACCAAGGTCGCTCGCGATGTGACAGAGGCGAAACGGCTCCAGCGTGCCGAACGGGAGTTGCTGGAACAGCTCCAGGAGCTCACCGTCGAGCTGGAACAACAGGTCGAGGAAGCTCAGTCGCTGCAGGAAGAGGTCGAACAGGCGAACAACGAGCTGGTGGCGTCGCTGGCCGACGCGCAAGCGGCGCGCGACCAGGCGGAGATCTCGCAATGCGAGGCGGAAGCGGCGCGTCATGCGGCCGAAGATGCGAATGCCGCGAAGGGTCAATTCCTTGCCACGATGAGCCATGAGCTCCGCACTCCCCTCAACGCGATCGTGGGCTACGTCGATCTGCTCAAGGTCGGCGTCCACGGGCCACTGACGGAACTACAGCGCGAGGACCTCGCACGAATCCGGCGGAGCTCGGAGACGCTGCATCGGTTGATCGAGGACGTGCTGAATTTCGCCAAGCTCGAATCTGGAAAGGTCGAATACCGCTACGAGTCGGTCGTCCTGGATGAGTTGCTCGGGACCCTCGAGGCCTTCATCGCACCGCGCCTTACGGAGAAGAATCTCGCGTACTACTTCGATCCGACGCATGCCTCGGTGACGGTGTCGATCGACCGCGACAAGGTGGAGCAGATCATGCTGAACCTCCTCTCGAACGCGGTGAAGTTCACGGACACCGGACGCATCGATGTGCGCTGCGTTGTGCAGGACTCGACGTTTCGGATTGACGTGAAGGACACGGGACGAGGTATCGAGCCGATCCTGCTGGACACCATTTTCGAGCCGTTCATACAGGGCGGCCGATCACTCACACGCTCGGCCGAAGGCACCGGCCTCGGTTTGTCGATCAGCCGTCAGCTCGCTCGCGCAATGGGCGGCGACATTACCGTCGAGAGCGAAGTCGGAAAAGGGTCGACGTTCGCTGTGGTGCTGCCGCTCGCGAGAGGTTAGGCGCACACCCTCACGCCCTGTCCTTCCCGGTCGCGCCGTCGAGCGCGACGCGCTCCGCCGCACGACGGCGGATACTCTCGTGATAGGATCGCGTCGCACTACGGATCGTGCGATGGCCGGAGCACGAGGTAAAACACCCGAGGGTTGACGTGGCGTATCGTGTGTCGTGGGAACTCTTCGCTGGTGGGTGCGCCCCCGCCCTGTGGCTCGATGAAATAGAACGATGAAAGGCGGCTGAGCTCCGCCGGGGTCACGAGATTCCCGAAACCATACAGTCGATGGTGGATGCGCCCGAGGTCCCGCTCGAACACGAAGAACCGGTTGGTGCTGTCGAAGGGCGTGGCATCCAGTGCTGCCATGCGCGAGTTGAGCTCCGGGCGTTGTTGCAGAACCGGGTACAGCGTATCGCGCAGGCGTGTGACAATGAGCGTACCCGAGCCGGATAGCTGTGTTGCGTCACGAATGTCTTCGTGAACGCGGCGTGCAAAGGCGTCGGCTCGACGCGCTTCACCCCACATCGTCTTCAGGCTTGCCAGGACCATGCCTAACGTGGCGATCCAGCGGACCAGCGGATCGCCGCGTGATACCACGAACGCCACCAGCGGGGCGGCCGCAACGGTGCCAGCAATCCAATACCGGAGCTCCGTGGCAGGCTGCACGAGGATCGAGAACGCCACGAGCACAAAGGGCACTGCGGCCTGCGTCAGCAGCAGAAGCGGTCCGAGCGCCAGTGGGGGCAGTAACGGCCGACCCAGGACGCGGTCGGCGAGACCGCCGGTCAGTCGGGCGCGGGCGACGATGAGCACCCAGCACACCAGGGCGATCGCGACTGGGAGCGTGAGGAAGAAGATCGCGAGCAGCCGCACCGCGCCTAACGCGGTCAGATCCGGGATCCAGGTCGGGACCGTGACCGATGCCCGCTGTCCGAGATAGAGGGGCGCGCACGCGGCCAGGGCGAGCGGCCCCATGATCGATGGTAACAGCCGCCGGATGGTCGCGGTCCAGGAGCCCGGCCCGAAAAGAACGACGGTACCGATCGCAATCCCCCACGTCAGGATCCCGAAGTAGTGGATCGTGCACAGAACGGCCGAGACGAGCGCGAGGCATACTGCGGAGACGAGCGTCGGCTCACGCCGGACCGTGCGGAGCAGCACGAGAAGCATGCAGCCCGCGGCCAGCAGCAACGGTCCGTACAAGCGCGCGTCGAACGCCGCGTGCATGACGACCTGCTGCGCCCAGACCGCCATCGCTCCGATTGCCGCCGGCCACGGCGAGAACTGGTCTCGCAGCAGGAAGTAGACGGTCGTGAGGGCGCCGACTACACACACCACGGTGACGACGCGCGCCGTGATCGGGGACAGGCCTCCGGCGACCAACGCTCCCAGGCGATAGAGGAAGAAACCGGTGGGTGGGTTGGAGTCCGCTCCCACGGCGAGGCTTCGGATGCTCTCGGGCAACGACTGCGTGCCCGACACCAACCAGGTGGATACTTCATCGAGCCAGAAGGGTTTGGTCACCATGGCCCACGCGCCCATCGCCGCGATCTCCAGGACGATGAACCCAAGGGCGGCGAGCATGAACCAACCGGTCTCGCGGCGTGACCCTGAAATTGTTGTCATCACAGCTGGAGTCTAATGGCACAAGCAATCCGGCACGCGGGTAGGAAGCCAACGGTCCAATGATTGGTCGACTGAATCCAATACGGCTCATCGACGCTACCTTGGCGCTCGTCGTGGCGGCGGCAACATTCGGCGCGACGAGCAGCCAGCTCACCGCGCAGACCGCCGCGCGCACAACCGCGCCCGAGATCGAGCACGTGGACTTTCGCGGCGTTCGAGCGGTGCCCATGGCGCAGGTGCAGCGCGCCGTCGTGACGAGGGCAAGCTCCTCCTTTCGGAAGCACCACCTCGAGCCGGGACAGCTCGAACGCGACGTCGCCAGTCTCCATGATTTCTATTGGCGTCATGGCTTCCGTGAGGTAGCGGTCGATACGACCGTCCGCCCATCGGGCCGCGGCGTGGCCGTCGCGTTCGACGTGAACGAGGGGCCGCTTACAGTCGTCGATTCCATCGACGTCCAACAGGCTACGCCCGCGCTCGACTCGACCACCGTTCACCGCGCCTTGCGCCTTCGGCCCGGAGCCCCGCTCGACCTCTCGGCCCTCGACTCGACGCTCGCCGCGCTGCGCAACGCACTCTGGGACTCCGGCTACGCCGACGCGGCCCTCACGCCTAACGTTTTTGCCGACGCCCGGACGCACCGCGCGAAGGTCCGCATCGACGTGAACCCTCGCTGGCGAACGCGCGTCGCATCCATCGAGATCGAGGGTAACCGGCAGATGTCGCGCGACGCTGTCCGGAGCGCTCTCACGCTTCGGCCCGGTGGGCTCTACCGGCGCCCGGATGTCACTGAAAGCCTGCGACACCTGTACGAATCCCGGGTCGTGTCGTCGGCGTTCATTGCCGTCCCGCCTAACACGAATGACAGCGTGACGCCGGTCGTGGTGCGCATCCAGGAGCGAAACCCGCTCCAGTTCGGAATGGATGCCGCGATCAGCACCAGCGAGTTCCTTCAGGTCGCCGGGCGAGTCGGCCTGTTCACTATCGATGGCGGACGCTGGCAGCTCATCCTGCGTGGGGCGACGGGCAACCTTCTCGCGTCCGGCCTGGAAGGAGCCGGTCCGTTCACGGAAGTCGCGCCGGACGACAGCATCGATCGAGCGTTCCTCCGGCCGACCTGGCAGGCGCAGGTTGAGGCAGCGCGGTTGTGGGCCGGCTCACCGCGTAACCGGCTCACGTTCGGCGCCTTCGGTCAGCGACTCAGCGAGCCGAACGCGTTTGTCGATCGCTCTCTTGGTCTCAACACGCTGTTCACGCGCGAGGTGACGGAGCACGCCGGAGTGTCGATCGGCTATCGCCTGGAGCGCGCGGCCGTTGAAGCGGGGGATGTGTATTTCTGCGAGAGCTTCGGGATCTGCGATCCTGCCGCACTGAGCGTGTTCCGTGACTTTCGGCGCCTGTCAGCCGTATCGCTCGGCGGCTCGCTAAACGAGGCAAACAGCCCCGTCGCGCCGTCGCGTGGGCAGACGGCGCGCATCGACCTGGAATATGCCTCGGCGGTGACGGGATCCGAGTACGATCACTTCCGCGTGGACGGTGCGGCGGCCGCTTACCGCCCGTTAGGCTCGTGGGTGCTCGCGACGCACGTGCGTGCCGGTTGGGCCCACACGCCCGGAAGCGAGGTGCTTCATCCACGGATGCTGTTCTACGCTGGCGGCTCCCAATCGGTGCGCGGGTACCGCGATAACCAGCTCGGCCCGCGCGTGCTTCGGGTGCGCAGTGAGGACCTCATCGCCAGTGGCTGCACCGAGGCGAGCATCGCCGACGGGTCGTGCGACCCTAACGCGGTGCCGCGAGGAGCGTTCTCCCCGCAGCCCGTCGGCGCGACGGCGCTGCTCGAGGGCAGTGTCGAGCTCCGCACGCACCTCGCCTGGAAGCTGGGCGGCGTGCTGTTCGCGGATGCCGCGGTGGTCGGGCCGGGAGCGGGCACGTTGGCCGCGGAGCGCGTGAGCACGGTAACCCCCGGTGTCGGGCTTCGTTACGAAACCCCATTTGGCCAGCTGCGTCTGGACGCCGGCTGGCAGCCGGACAAGAGCGAGCGCCTCCCGGTCCTCGTCGAGACGACCGCGGCGGACGGGTCGTCGCAGCTGGTGCGCCTAACGACCAATCGGCAATGGACCTCGGTGGACGACGCGAACGGAAAGCAGGGGCTGCGGCGAGTGACGTTGCACTTCGCCGTGGGCCACGCGTTCTGAGACGCGCCGTCCCGGTTACGCCTGCACCTCGCGCAGCACGCGCGCTGCCCGGCGCCCCTCGCGCCAATCGAGTATCTGCGCGAGCGGCCAGGTACTGCTCCACGCGGAGGCGACGGCGCCCTTGAACGTCAGACGCATTTCGTTCGTTGCCGACGCTTCAGCGTAACCGCGTCGCACCCCGTCATCGATTGCCTCCGCGAACGTGCGCTGGTACGCCTCGACGGGATGCAGGGTTGGCGCATGCCAGCCCACCTTCACCGGGGCGCGACCCCCGCGCGCTGCATGCGCCGTGCGTCGCTGGTGAATCTCGTACAGCCTCGCCACGTCGGCGACCTTCTGGAACGACACGACATCGTGCGTGCCGTGCCGGCCAGGAACAATGCGTCGCTCGTTGCCCGTCACGATCACGACGTCGTCGGTCATTCGCGTGTGAAACGTCAACCCTGTCATCGAGAACCGTCGCGGCGCGTGACTGATCGCGGCCATGAAGAACTCCTCGCCGCTTGCGCTTGGCGCGATCGTGATCACGGTCGCCCCCTCGCGATCGTGCGGTCGCGAAGCGTTCGTGTGACGCATCGGCTCGCGAAACCCGATGCGCCCGGTTGCGGTCTCCATGTTGTGGAGGAACTCGCTGACGGGCTGCGAGAGGGCCGCGGCGTGCTCGCTGCTCAGCGGCTGCCAGTCAACCTTTCGATTGAGCTTGAGGAGTCGGCGATACTGGAAGGGCGCCGTCACGAGCCCGCGTAGCCAGACATACGGCATGATGAGCGGGATCAGTAGCCGGTCCAGCCCATCGAGCTCCATGTCATCGAACTCGGGGGATTCGGTTCGAGCTGCGCGCGTCATGGTCATCGCTACCTCTCGTGCCAGACGGGTATAGGGTGATGCTCCATAACGAGGACGACTTGCCGCCAGGCGCGTTGCGCCGCGCTCGCGGTGACGGCGTTAGGAACGTCATCGTCCCTGAGGGATGGGACGAAACTTTCTCAATACCGTGCTGTCCGTCGGCGCCGTGCTCGCGATCTGGAGCTTCATGCGCGATGGATGCTTCGAACGGACAGAGGACGTAGGCGCCATTCACGCGGAGAACGCGCAGCACGCGCGTGAGCGTGCCGCGGCCATCCCTGCCGATTTCGTTGTTCCCGACAGCTTTCCCGAGCTCCTGGCCACGCTGGAGCGGTTGACGGGCAGCGCACCAGTTCCCTTCGTGGGGGAGCGCGACTGGGGAGCCCCGGTGCCGAGCGCGGGGTTCGCGTTTCGAACGCGCTCCGACACCCTCGCGGAGGCGCTCGCCGACACGTTGACGCGCCTCGTGCTTCCAAACGGCTTTCACGCCTTCTCGTACGCGAGCGGCGCCGGGATCGGGCCGTCGTACATCGTGGCGATGCCCACGCCCGATTGGTATGCGTCCATCGAGCTTGTCGCGACCACCGGCAACCCATCTCCGAGCTCGAAGGAGATCGTGACCTGGTTCCGCACCCTCGAGCGCGAACAGCCCTTCACGATCACCGACATCGGTCGGGACCATGTCGGTGGGCGGTTCTTCGGCGCGTTGAAGGATGCCGGCGCGCTCGCGCGACGCTTCAACGACTTCTGTCCCGACATCGTGAGACAGGGGACGCGCTCGGTCCGGAACCTCGAGATCGAGCTGCGAGAGAGCCAGTATCTCTACTGCTGGTGGGACTGACGCGTCAGCGATACGCGGCGGCCTGGATTCCGTAGAGCTCCGCATATTGGCGTCCGCGCGCCATGAGCTCGTCGTGGGACCCCACTTCCGCGACCCGCGCCCCTTGCAGGACGACGATCAGGCTCGCCATGCGGACCGTCGAAAAGCGGTGCGACACGAGAATCGTTAGGCGCCCATCCGCCGTGTTCGCGGCATCCGCGTATCGCTCGAACAGCGCGTGCTCCGTCTCGGCATCGAGGGCGGCCGTCGGCTCGTCGAGCACGAGCACGATCGGGCGGTCACGCATGAACCCCCGCGCGAGCGCCAGCCGCTGCCACTGACCGAAGCTCACCTCCACGCCATTCGGCCACGTTGGCCCGAGCTGCGTGTCGAGCCCCTTGCTGAGCTGCGAGATCACCTCGGTCGCGCCGGCTCTCGCAACCGCCGTCGTCACGGCGGGTTCTTCCTCCAGGCGATGCACGTCGCCGACGCCGATGCTGTGTCGCGCCCGGAGCTCGAAGCGAAAGAAATCCTGAAATGCGCCAGCCAGCTTCGTGCGCCACGATTCAGCCGTGATACGATCGAGCGGGACATCGTCGACCAGGATTCGACCGGACGTCGGTTCGTACATCTTCGCGAGAAGCTTCACGAGCGTGCTCTTGCCCGCGCCGTTTTCGCCCACCACCGCGACGACCGCGCCCGCGGGTAGATCGAGCGTGACATCCTCGAGCGCGAGCGTGTCGGTGCCGGGATACGCGAACGACACGTGCTCGAACCGAATGCCGCGCGAGAGACGGTCGGGAGCGCGGAGCTCCGCCGTTGGCGCGAGCGACGCGGCGTAATCCTCGAGCCACGCCAGGCGTCTCGCGCCATATACCCAGAATCCGCGGAGAAATGCCAGCTCGCCGACGGTGGCACCGACGTACGCCGAGAGTCGCGCGCCCGCCGCGAGCACGAGTAGCACCGCTCCGGCCGACGCGTGCAGCCCTGCCGCCACGAAGACGATGGACCCCACGTACCCCGCGGCGAAGATCGCCCAGGCCGCGGTGTGCCACGTCATCGATCCCCAACGCGCGGCGGCGATGGGATCGTGCCCCGACTGCCACGCGGCGCGACGGCCGGCGATCAGCCGCTCGCCGATCCCCGTTAGGCGCACTTCCTTCGCTGGCGGCGCCGTGGTTGCCGTGGCGAAGAGATGCCGGGCGAGTCGGTTGAACGGCGCGGCCCGTTCCTGCGCCACGCGCTCGACGCCGGGACGCCACGTCGAGGTGAACACCGTCGGCAGCGCGAAGAGCGTCACGAGGACGAGCGCTGGGTGCACCGAGACGAGGAGCGCGATCGTGACGGCAAGGCGGAGGATCCAGCCCGCCATCGAAAACACCGCCATGTACATGTGGTCCAGTACGAACACCTGATCGCGGAGCATGGCGATGCGGTCCAGGTACTCGGGAACCTCCTGATGCGCGATTGTCGCAATGGTCGCCTGAAGTTTCGCCACGTGCGCCTCGAGCGCGATCGTGACCTTGTCGCGGAACTTGCGCTGGACGCGTGTGCTGACCGTTCGCAGGAACCATGTGCCCGCGGCGGAGACGCCGAGGGCAATGGACGTCAGGAGGAGTCGTGTCGAATTGCCGGCGGCGAGTGCGTCGGCCATCAGCTTGAACCAGAGGGCGAGCAGCGCGTCCGGTACCGCAGCGATCAAGGACAGCCCGAACGCCCACGTCATGAGCGTCGGCTCGTACCGCAATCCCAGCCGGCAGAGCCGCCACATCGACGGCAGCGATGCCGGGAGGTCGTCCTTCCTAGGTGAGGACGTCATGCGTCACGCCCTCCTCGTCGGTCGCCTCGCCGAAGCGCTGCGCCTGCAGGTCGAACATCGTGCGATACCGACCGTTCAACGCCATGAGCTCGTCGTGGGTGCCGAGCTCGATGACCTTCCCCTGCTCCAGCACGCAGATCCGGTCCGCGAGACGCACGGTCGAAAACCGATGCGAGATCAGGATCGTGGTACAATGCGCTGTCTCGCGCAGAATTCGCTCGAAGATCTCCGCTTCGCCGCGCACGTCGAGCTGCGCTGTCGGCTCATCGAGCAACACGACGCCGGCGCCGAGTTTCACCCCGCAGAGCGCGCGGGCGAGTGCGATCCGCTGCCACTGCCCGCCGGAGAGTTCGGTGCCGCCGGCGTAGGCGCGTGACAGCACCGTGTCCAGGTCGGCGAGCGACGACGCTCCGGCAGATGCGAGCGCTTCACGGATCGTCGCGTCAGGCGCTCCTCCCGGCGCGACGTTGTCGCGCAATGGCAGCTCGAATCGTATGAAGTCCTGAAACACCGCCGAGATTCGGTGTCGCCAGGCCATCAGCTCGAGCTCGCGAAGGTCGACGCCGTCGGCTTCGATCGTGCCCGACTGCGGATCATAGAGTCGGCAGAGAAGCTTGGCGAGCGTCGTTTTGCCAGCGCCGTTCTGCCCAACGATCGCGAGGGATGAGCCCGCGGGAATCGTCAGGTCGAACCCGTCGAGCACAGGAGTGGCTTCGCCCGGACCGGGATACGCGAACCGCACATTGCGAAATCGGATCTCCCGCGCGGGAAGGTCGCCCGGGCGTTGCGTGCCTAACGGCAAGGCACCCTTGGGGGCCATCGCCGCGTCGAGCCGAAGCACTGCCGCGACAGGCGCTGCCGCTCCATCGAGTGCCCAGCTGAACCCACCGAACGCGATGAGCGACACGCCGACCGCACACTGCGCGTAGACCACCAACGCGCCCGTCGAGACCGCGCCAGTCCAGGCCCCGGAGGCGAGCGCCCAAAAGACCAGCAGGTTCGCACCGACGACGAGAACCAGGCTCCAGAACACCGGACGCTCGCGAAGCCGCGTCGCCTCGTACTGCAGGCGATGCAGCGTCGTCCGGCGCGCGATGAATCGCGCGAGCGTCCAACCCGCGAGACCGAAGAGCCGTAGTTCCTTGCTCGCCGGCGGATCGACAGCAAGTCGAAACGCATAGTCGGCATCGCGCTGCGCCGCGCGCACCTCGGGCGTGTTGCGATCCGACCAGACGGCGCTCTCGCGTAAGAGCCAATGCGTCGCGAGCCACGCACCGGCGAGCACGATCGGAGCCCACCACGCGAAGCCGAAGAGGATGATCGCGGATGCGACTCCGCCGATCATCTCCGTCATTCCACTGGCAATGAAGTCCATGGAGATGCTGAGCGGCGGGCCCATCATGCCGAGGTCGAAGTCGCGCGCCGCGGTCAGGTCGCTCGTGAGCTCGGGATCCTCGAGATGAGCGACACCGGGCGGATGCACACAGGCCTCGGTGAGTCGATCATAGAGCCACGCCGCGGTACGATCGCCCAGGTTGGCGCCGATCGCCGTGTGAATGGGCGGCAGCACCTGGAGAAGCACGAACGTGACGGCCATCGCCGCGAGCGGGGCGCCGAGCCCGCTGGCCTTCTGCACCGCCGCAACGAGTGCACCCATCGCGATGGCGAATATCGCTGGCAGGATGCCGCGCAGGATCAGCGCCGCCCACCAGGCAGCCGCGAGCGCGCGGTCAGCCTGGGGCAGGACGGCGAAGAACTGCCATTCTTTACGCTGGGTGATCGACCAGGGCATTGCCAGACGGAGACAATTTTCCGAGGGACCGCATCAGAGTGCCGAAAATCGACGCCGCTGGCCAGTCCGGAGGTACGTGGCCTGGCCGGCATCGCTGTTGGACGAGACTCCGCAACAGCAGGGAAACGGATCAGGCGGATCCTGGAATGGCGATCTGGCGGATCGCTCCGGGTGGATTCAGGGCTCCTCGCACAAGCGGTCGGGATTCGTTGTTCAACGGCCTGCCGCCTGCCGCCTGCCGCCTGCCGCCTGCCGCCAAATGGCGAGCACCGGGCCCGTTAGGTGTTACGAGATCGGCGCCCGGTTGGCTACCACGCCCCGCATCTGTCGTCCGGCACCGACGCCACACGAATCCACTCATACCCGTCGATGGACTTCCCATCCACCGTGAAGCTCGTCGGCTTCCGGTCGAAGCACGGCCCGAACGCATTCGCCGCCGGTACGAGTGTTTCGCCTCGCACTATGATCGCCTCGAATTGCGCTCGCGCTGGCGGTCCGAGATCGCTAACGAGTGCCTCCACGAAGTCGCTCTGCGTGACACGCTCGCCCCGTCGCACCCGGTCGAAGATCGGAAAGAGAATGTCCTCCAGCCTTCGGCGTCCGCCTGACGCGGCGCGCAGCTGCGCATCGAGGTCGGCGAAGTAGAGGCTCCCTCTCGCGTACGGAAGGTTGCGCGCACTTGGGACTCTGAACCCCGCTCGGCCAATCGAGTCGGCGGGCAGGTTTCGAGCAGGACTCGTGTAGTAGGCGCGCGCGGTGTTGTTGACGCTCCGCAGGAACGATCCGACCGAATCGAGCCCGGCTTTCATCGGCAGAAGGCGCGCGTAGTACGTCGCCAACCCTTCCGGAAACCACGTCACCGTCCCCTCTGGCCCATCGATACCGACCGCCCAGTGGTGCACCATCTCGTGCGTGAGCGTCTCACGCGGCGCCAAACGCACCGAGTCACCAGAGCCGACCGGTGTGCCGAGCATGAACGAGTTGAGCAGCGCCGTGCCTGGGTACCCGCCCTGCCCCGGCAGTACCCTAACGAATACGCGGAACGGATCATCGGTCGTGTCGCGGAAGAACGTGCGCAGGTAGGCATACATCTGCGCGGTCCACGCCATCTCCCGCTTGGCGTCGAACGGAGGCGTTCCGAGCCAATAGGCCGTGAACCCATGCGTGGCGCCTCGCACCGGTAGCCGGCCAAGTCGTCCCGCCATGTAGTAGCCCTGAAGCAGCTGCTCCGGCGGCGCCACCAGCTCGAAGTCGCCATCCCCAAACGTCGATGCCGCGATCGAGTTCTCTCCGAGCTCCGTGAGATCCCAGTGGAGACGCGTCCTGTACACGATCCCCGAATCCTCCGGCAGCGCGAAGAATCCGGAGCCGGCGGTGCTCACGCCTCCGCCATACGCCTGCAGCGAGAACTGCGGACCGCTCACGGCCGTTGCGCGCGTTCGCGCTCGATACGTCGCGATCACAGGCGGCACAACCTCACGCTCCGCGCGCCAGTGGCGGAAGTACGGAAATCCGCCGGGATTCACGGGATCGTCTTCGTGTCGGAGCGGCACGACACCCTTCGCGTCGCGGACCACGAGGTCCTGAACGCTGTCGGCAATCCCGGCAACCGAGGCATAGACGATCGGTGCCCGAATGCCGAACGTCTGCGCGTTAGGTGCACGTCCCCGCAACTCCCATCGAACGGCGAGGGACCTCACGGTATCGCTTCCATCTCGCACGGGGCGCAGCACCACGTGCAGTGTGCGCTGTTCGGGGCCGGGCGCCGGCTTTGGTCCCGAACCACCGCACGCCCCCACAGTGCCCATGATGGCGAGGCCCAACGCAGTCGTTGCCCGCATGATCCTCGAATCGTTAGGTGGCGCGCCGGCGAGTCAGCGCCGCGGCAAGGGTGCCGAGCACCGCGACGCCCGCGGCCGTGAACAGACTGGCGCGGACCCCAGCAACCAGGGCGTCACTGGCCGACGATGACCGCGCCACCACTGTGGTGAACACAGCGCCAGCCAAACCGACGCCGAGGACCATCCCCACATTCCTGGCCGTGGCCAGAACGCCTGCCGCGATGCCCTGGCGGTTCCGCGGCGCCGCTCCCATCAGCGCGTTGTTGTTCGGCGACACGAACGTTCCCACACCAAGCCCAATTACCGCCAGGCCCGCGGCGATCACCGCGAGCGACCCGTGCGAGACGACGGATCCCAGGAACGCGAGCCCCACCGCGAGAGTCACCATCCCGGTGACCGCCGGCGCTCGAGAACCGATACGATCGGAGAGCGTACCACTGATCGGCGCGACTACCGCCATGACGATCGGTTGCGCGGTGAGAATCAACCCGGCGTGCGCCGCGTCGAGGCCTCGGCCCTGAATCAGGAGAAACGGAAGGACGAACAACACCGCGAACACGCAGGCGTAATTCAGCAGCGCACTGACGGTCGCCCCGCTGAACTGGCGATCGCGGAACAGCGAGAGGTCGAGCATCGGACTCGAGCGACGTTCAATCCGCACAAACGCCAGCAGAAGCACCGCCGCGCCAGCCAGCAGCACCAGCACGGGCGGCGAGGTCCATCCCCATGCGTGTCCCTGATTGAGCGCCACGAGAAGCGCGACGAGCCCCGCGGTAAACAGCATCGCCCCGATCACATCGAACCGCTCGCCCCGCTCGGCACTGTGATCCCGGTCGATGACCCGCCACGCGAGCACGATCGCGATCGCTCCGACCGGAACGTTGATATAGAACACTGCCCGCCACCCGACTGCACTCGCCAGCCAGCCACCTAACGACGGACCGGCCGTGAGCCCCAGATACGTGAACGTGCCCTGCGCCCCGAGCGCGCGGCCACGCTGATTCGCCGGAAAGCTGCGCGTGAGAATCGCCGGCGCCGTGGCCATGAGCATCGCGGCGCCGAGCGCCTGGATCGCCCGTAATCCGATCAGTGCCTGCGCCGACCAGGCGAGCCCGCACAGCGCAGATCCCGCGACGAACAGCACGAACCCGCCGATATACAGCCGCTTGTGCCCGTAAAGATCGCCGGCTCGGCCAACGCTCAGCAGCAGTCCGGAGATGACCAGCAGGTAAACCGTCGTGACCCACTCGATGCCGGCGACGCTCGCACCGAACGCTCGCGCGAGCACCGGCAGGAGCGTGTTCACGATGCTGCCGTCGAGCGCCGACATGAACGTGCCGACGCCGACCGTGACCAGGACCCACCAGCGGTTCGCCCACTCTGGGGGTGGATCACTGGATGCCATCGGCGAGCTGCCGCGAGGTGAGCCCAGGAGAGGTGAGGTGTTCGGCACGCCACTGCTCGACGCACGTCCCGCGCCGACGAAACTGGGAACGGGGAACCGGGAACAGAAGCTCCGAGGTGCCTCAGTTCCCGGTTCCCAGTTCCCGGTTCCCAGGCGCGCGTGCCGCGCGCCGCCGATCCCGACCTACGGCTGCGGAGTCAGGAGCTGTCCGTTCGCGACCGGGCTCACACCAAACGTACGGGACACGCTGCCTGTCTTGCCGGCATTGTCGGTGACGCGAGCGGTGACGGTCACCGTTGTCTTCCCCACGGGCATGACGAACCTGCCACCAGCAACCCACGACGCAGTCGTGGTGACGCCGCCATTGCCGCGGTGATCGACTGTGCTTCCCGCGATATCGAACGCCGGCGCCAGGTTCTGCCCAGCCGGGACGATGACCCCGTTCCCTCGGCGAAAATCGACGTCGAAGGTGAAGACCAGTCCGGGGATGTTGCGATTGGCGCCTGCCGATGCGAACTGCGCGGGATCACGAATGAGCCCCACGGGTGTCGCGGGTGCGGTGATGCCGTCCCCATTTTCATTGACGCCGATGCCGGCACCGCTCCGGTCGAATGCCGAGACCTGGAAGAATGTGAACGCCGGTACCACGTCGGTGCCTAACGCGACACTCGATGGGTCACGCGGACCGACGAGCGTCACCTCCGGGCCGTCGGCGTCATCCAGACCATCGCCGGTCACCGTCGTCGGCGCGGGCGTGAGCGCCTGCCCACTCGTTCCGTGCTTGTCCACCTTCACCTTCACGACGTCGGTCCCGATACGCCCCTGGGCGTCGCGCACCGTTGCCGTAATGGTGAAGCCCCTCACGTCGTCGGGAAACGACTCGAGCACATGCCAGCCGGCCCAGATCGTCACGCCGTCGCCCGGCGAGTCGTCGGTGCCGAGGGTGTTGAAGAGGTTCGCCAGGTTGGTGTTCTTCGCGATGATCTTCCCATCGGGCGTGATCATGTCCGCGTCGATGCTCACGCTGAACCCCGGGAAGTTGGGGTTGGGCTGGCCCAGCAAGGCCGTATTCCGAATGTTGGTGCTCTCGTTCGCCGAAACATCGGTCGCGTTCTTCGTCACGGTCTGGACGACGATCGTGAACGCCGAGCCGCCGGCGAGTGACCCGGCGTTCAGTTGGCCTTCGCCCCCGGCGACGACGTCGTCGTTCACGGGAGACGTGATACGAACGAGCGGGCCGTCCGACTCGAACTCCCGCGCGACTCGGCGACCCGTTTGCGTCGCCGGTGCGGCAATGTCTGGTTGATCGTCCCGGCACGCGGCCGTAGCGGCAACCGCGACCAGGATCAACTGCGTGATGTGAACCCGCATTGGATCGTGTTCCTTGAAGTGATGGGTGAGGAGGAGCGCGCGCATCCTCGGTGCTGCATGCTCCATAAACGAATTCGATTTCACCCATCGGCCACATCACGCGAGTCGTTAGGCGGCGTCGATACCGGCTCGTGACACGGTACCTGACTGGAGACAGGGGTGCTCCCCCAACCATTGGCAGTGCCGCCTGTCGCCTGCCGCCTGTCGCCTGTCGCCTGCCTAACGCGCCCGTCGCGCCGTTTCTCGCTCAGCGGTGATCACGTCGATCAGCCGCGCCAGCGCCTGCGAGCGCACCTGCGCCCGGTGCGTAACGAACTGCGTGCCCACGTACCGATGCGGTCTGGCGAGCTCGTGGATCGACACTTCCTTCTTTCGCGCCGAGCGCTCGACGACGGATCGCGGGAGCAGCGAGATCCCGAGCCCGGCGGCGACACAGCCGATGATGCCGTCGATCGTGCCGAACTCCATTGGGCTCAGCACGCCGATACCCTCCCCGCCGAGATACCGCTCGAGCCGATGCCGGTAGTGACACCCGGTCTTGAACACGAGCAGCTTGGGTAGCGTGCTTTGCTTCAGGTACGCCCGCACCGTGCGGTAGGCCGCGGGGGTGATGATCACGAGCTCCTCGACGAAGCTCGTCACCACGTCGAGCTCCGGATGATCCTCGACCCCGGAGACGAACGCGCCGTCCAGGCGCGACTCGATCACCCTGCTGATCAGCTCCGCGCTCGTCCCGGTTTCGACCGCGATGTCCACTTGCGCGTAGCTCGCTGCGTATACCTTGAGGACCTCAGGCAACCGCGCCGAAGCGGTGGATTGAAGCGCGCCGATCTGTAACGTGCCGCGTACCTCGCCCGAATCCGAGACGGCGGCCTTCGCATTCTCCACCAGCGACAGCATCTGCTGTGCGTAGGGGAGGAGCCGCTGACCCTTCTCCGTCAGCGTGATGCCGCGATGGCTGCGATGGAACAGCTGCACGTTGAGCTCCGTCTCGAGCAGACGGATTCGGGTCGTCACGTTCGACTGTACCGTCGACAGCGACTGGGCGGCCTTCGTGACACTGCCGTGGCGGGCCGCTGCCGCGAACACGGTGAGGTCGTGAATGTCCATATGCTATCTCGAATAGAGATTGAATCGTTCCAAAAGAATCATTACTCATGATACCCGGGCGCCGATAGGTTGCAAGACATGACCACGCACGCCATTGCCCTCGAGCGCGAACGGCCCTACGGGCTCTACGCCATCTGTTTCGGGTTCTTCCTCGTTCTCTTCGACACCACCGCCCTCAACGTCGCCATCGCGGCGATGCACCGCGAGTTCGGCGGCACCATCAGCGCGCTGCAGTGGATCGTGAGCGCGTACACCATCGTGTTTGCGAGCCTCGTGCTGACCTGCGGCGCCCTGGGCGACCGCTACGGTGCCCGACGCCTGTATCAGCTCGGCCTCACCATCTTCACCGTGATGTCGCTCGCCTGCGCGCTATCGCCGAACGTCGCGCTTCTCATCGCCTTCCGCATGGCGCAGGGACTAGGCGCCGCGATGATGCTGCCCGCGTCACTCGCCCTGTTGAGCCATCTGTACCCCGACCCGCGCGCCCGAGCACGCGCGGTGTCGTTCTGGGCATCGATCGTCAGCCTCGGCTTCGCCGCGGGCCCGGCGCTCGGCGGCGTATTCACGAGCGTCTTCGGGTGGCGCAGCATCTTTCTCCTCAACGTGCCCACCGGCTTGGTCGCGCTCCTCATGGTGCGGGCCTTCATCGAGGAAACCCGCGGCACGCGAGACGGCACCATCGACTGGCTTGGTCAGCTCGGCGTCTCGCTGACCCTGTGGGCGCTGAGCTACGCGTTGATCGAGGCGGGCAACGCCGGGTGGGCAGCGCCGCGCGTGCTCGCGGCGTTCGCCGCGTCAATCACGCTCGCCGGCGTGTCGGCCCTCACCGAGCGGCGGAGCGTATCGCCCGTGTTCCCGCCCGCGCTCTTCTCGCGGCCCGCGTTCGTCGCGTGCGTCGGTGCGGGCGTCGTCGTGAGCCTGGGCACATACGGCATCCTGTTCATCGAGTCGATCTACCTGCAGAATGTCCGCCACCTGAGCGCACTCGCGACGGGTGCGATGATCGTGCCCCTCACGGTGGCGCCCACCGTGACGACACGGATGATCGATCGCTACCGCGCCGACATGCACTTCAAGCCGCGGCTCTTCACGGGACAGATCCTCGCGGTGTTGGGTGCCGCGACAATGGCGCTGTCCGTGTGGATTCCCACGACTGGCGTCATTCTGCTCGGGTTCGGGCTGCTCGGTGTGTCGCTGGGCTACATCACGCCCGCGATGACGACGGGCGTGCTGACCGCGTCGCCGCCTTCGATGGCCGGCCTGGCGTCAGGAACGCTGAATGCGGGCCGCCAAGTCGGCGGCGCGATCGGCGTGGCGCTCATGGGCACGCTCATGCAGATGCACCATGAGCCCGGGATGGTGGTGGCGTTCACCGTGGCGCTGGCGTTGTCCGGCGTGGCCGCCGTTGCAGCGCGTCGGGCGATTCCGGAGCCGACGCGTTAGGTCGGGGGATTTCGTCTCGGACGACCGGGCGACTGGCGCATTTACGCGGCTGCTCGTAGCTCTATTCTCTGCGCTACGAGGCGCCCACCCGGCACCCTTCGACTCACGACCGTGACACGTTCAGCCTACACCCGAACCCTGGCGCAGGTCATCGCGCCATCCCTCCTTCTCCTCCAGATCGGCGGGGCTTCACTCGGAGCGCAGGCCGCACCCTCCCGAGGTGCCCCGTCGGACACGCTCGTCGCGATCGTCGGCGCGACGGTCATCGACGGCAACGGCGGCACGCCGGTGTCCGACGCGACGATCGTCGTGCGTGGCAAGCGCATCACGGCGTTAGGTCCCCGGGCGTCGACCCAGGTGCCGAAAGGCGCTCGTGTCGTCGATGGCACCGGCAAATTCATCACGCCAGGGTTCATTGACACGAACGTACACCTCTCGCTCTACAACAACGGCGAATCGATGGTGCGCTACGAGGACCGTTTCCTCGACCTCATCACCGAGGCGGCGCAAACAGAGCTCAAGTACGGCATCACGACCGTGCGCGACAGCTACGGCGCGCTCGTCCCGCTCATCGTCATTCGCGATTCGATCGCGCACGGAAAGCTGATCGGCCCGCGCATGCTGGTAGCGGGAAACATCGTCGGCTGGGGTGGGCCCAAGTCACCGCTCTTCTCGAATGCAGCGCCTGTGACGCTCTTCGATGAGGAGATGATGGACTTCATCGCGCAGGGCGCCGGCGAAGAGCTGATCGACATGTCGCCTGACGAGCTCCGCGTCGCCATGCGCGCCTATCTCGACAAGGGACCCAACTTCGTGAAGTACGGCGGCACCTCTCACACGAACAACCTGATCACGTTTTCGCCACGCCAGCAGGAAGCACTCGTCGACGAAGTGCACAAGCGGGGGTTGATCGCCGAGACGCACTCGACGAACCCCGAGCCGCTCAGGATCTCGGTGCTCGCCGGGATCGATCTCATTCAGCACCCTGAAGTGCACGACGTGCCGATCCCCGACGACCTGGTGAAGCTGATCGTCGACCGAAAGGTCATCTGCTCCATCCTGTCGAACACCATCACGGCCAAGCCGTGGAAGGACTACCTCAAGACCCGCCAGCGCGCCGACTCGGCCAAGGCAGACTCGCTCAAGAATGACACGCTCAAGGTGATGCAGCGCGCGAAGACCGGTTGGGAGCTGCGGAACGAGCGGCGCGCCAAGGGGATGGCCACTCGCCGCGCGAACGCCGAGAAACTGATCGCGGGTGGCTGCATAACGACGCCGTCGACCGACACGTATCTGAGCGGCGCGCCGGAGTTTCTCCGCGCTCCGCGCACGGACTTTCACCAGATGCCGGGCACGGCGACGCTTGCGGCCATCGAAGGACTCGTCGAGTTGGGCATGACGCCGTCGCAGGCGATCGTTTCGGCGACGAAGAACGGCGCGATCGCGTCGCAGGGCCTGAAGGACTTCGGGACGCTCGAGGTGGGCAAGCTCGCGGATCTCCTCGTGCTCGATGCCGATCCGCTCGCCGACATTCACAATATTCGAAAGCTGTCGCTCGTGATGCGCGACGGTCGCATCATCGACCGCGACAAGCTGCCTGAAAGACCCGTCTGGACCAGACCCAAGCCGAAAGCGTGAAGCGATTGGGCCGTGTGTTCACAGCAGTGGTTTCACGAGTGCGAGCAGGTCGTCCATTTCGAATGGCTTTCTGAGGGTTCCGTGCGTGAGGCGATCATCCGCAACGGATGCCAGTAAGTCTTCGTGCGCGCTGATGAAAATGATCGGCGGCACCGTCGGCCGCTCGCGCTCGAGAAGTTGCGCCAGCGTATAGCCGCTCATCCCGGGTAACTGCATATCCAGCACGAGGCAGCTCGGAGCGGTCGGCGCCGCGTGATCCAGATACTCTTCGGCTGACGCGAACACCGCCGCGCGAATTCCCTCGAGCCGCATGACGCGAGCAAGGCACGATCGCACCGACTGGTGGTCGTCGATGATCGCCACCCATGTGTCCGCCGCTGGCCCGGGATGTCGGCCCTCCAACGCTTCGGTGCGGTAACGCATAGCCGTATTCGCGGCGCGCAATCTGGCTGTCATCCGATGAGCTCAGCAACCAAGAAGTTCATTGGAAACCCAAGGGTCCATTGGACCTTCGGCCAAAATCCGGCCTACTGCAAGATTCCATTTGCCACCGGAGTCTGCGCCTCCAGCTTCAGCCGCAGCGTGGAAGGGCTCTCTGTAACAGCACTCCCCGTGCCTGGCATTGTGACGCGAAAGATTGCACCGCCATCTTCCGCGTTCTCCGCCTTCACCCGCCCGTGGTGTCGCTCGATGATCGATTGCACGATCGGTAAACCCAGGCCCAGGCCGTGTGGCTTCGTGGTGAAGAACGACTCGAAGAGGTGTTGCTGAACATCCCCTGTCAGTCCAGGCCCGTTATCACGCACGGCGACCTCGGCCTCTTCGTCCCGAACACCCGTACTGATGGTGACGCGCGGAGTCGTCGACGCCGCGCATGCATCGAGCGCGTTGACCAGGAGATTCAGCACGACCTGCTGAAGCTGAACGGGATCA
>Ga0207706_10001285_pt1 | contig 25255 bp, 19 predicted proteins | sample KBSC53metaG_FD_184318 | JGI IMG/M metagenome (GOLD analysis project Ga0207706, IMG submission 184318) | Corn rhizosphere microbial communities from Kellogg Biological Station, Michigan, USA - KBS C5-3 metaG (SPAdes) (version 2) | ecosystem: Host-associated > Plants > Roots > Rhizosphere > Soil ... | reverse complement strand
GAGCCACCCGGCCCGTGGACAACCTACGGGCCTGCACCACCACGACTCGAGGAAACAACGGGCAATTGGGCGCAGGGAGAAAACTGCACGTTTCTCGTCATCGACGGCGAGCACGTTCCTCGACTCAACGCTCTGGCGGGCGGCGGTCCTGCGTTGGTCGAACTGACGCCAGCGGAGCTTACCGATGGTCCGTGGTGCCCGAATGCTCTGACGCCGAACCGGTTCGATGCCGACGCGCTGCGGATCCGGAAAATTCGTGTGACCGTGCGCGTGCAGTCTGCGCTTGCATCGCTGCGAGGCCCCGCCGGTGTGCTCTTTCTCAGAGCCGGCACGGCCAGAGCAGGGGAGCAGTACGTGCCGGATGTCGAAGTTCAATTCGACATCGCACCTCGAAACATGAACCTCCAACGATGAACGGGCACAGAGAACCCGGAACCATGAACCGCCCGAGGCCCGATCGCGGCCTCGCCATTGTCTTCGTGCTGTTGGCGATGATGCTGCTGTCCGCGCTCGGTATGGCGCTCGCGTTGACGACGTCCAGCGAGCGGCAGGTCTCCGCATCGTATGGGACTGGTCTCGAGGTCTTTTATGCGGCTGACGCCGGCTTCGAGCGAGCGATTCACGATCTTTCACTGGCGCCAGACTGGAACGCTGTGTTGGGCGGTGGCCTGTCGACATTCGTTGATACGTCAAGTGCACGAGTGCTGCCGGACGGATCGGTGCTGAGTCTCACGCAGGCAACCGACATCGTGAACTGCGGGCGGTCACCGTGCAGCCTGGCAGACCTGCAGACCGTTACGGCAACGCGACCCTGGGGAGCTAACAACCCGATCTGGCGAGTCTATGCGTCGGGACGGCTGGCTGATGTCAGTTCTTCGGGTTCCATCGACTCGAACGTCTACGTGGTTGTGTGGGTAGCCGACGATCCACTCGAGACAGATGGACAACCGATGATCGACGGCGACACGACAAACGGTCCGAATCCGGGCGCAGGTCTCCTTCAAGTGCTTGTGCATGCCTACGGCCCTCTCGGCACCCGTCGAGTTATCGAGGCAACGCTGCGGCGCGACGATTTGCGCACGCGCGTGCTTTCCTGGCGAGAAGTGCGACAGTATTAAAGTTCAGGCTCCTTCTGCCGAAATAGGAAAAGTCACGCGCCAGTCACTCCGAGAGCCCGATTCACGAGTCATTTCAGTAACGTCATTCGATGTTCCGATGTGGCACACGCGAGTGATCCGCAGGACGCCCCCAGAACCGTATTTTCCAATCTAACTAGCGATGGGCCAAGAGCTTGGCGTCTGTCCGCGAAAACGGACAGAAGTCTGGCAGTGCCATTGCTGAATTGACGGCCAGTGAGACACAAGCTTCACGCTTCCCACGGCTTCACGATGATCGACATGGTCGCAGCCATGGCCATCCTCGGCGTGCTGTCTGCGATCGCAATCCCGGCGATGCAGCGGATCAGCGACGCCATTGCACTCGGGGAGGCCCAGCGACTGGTACGGTCGACGCTCCAGCAGGCGCGACTCAAGTCTGTGACGTCGAACCGCAACATACGGGTTCGTTTCAATTGCCCGGTCGCCGGCCAGATGCGAATGGTGGAGTTGATCGGAACGCCAATGACGCCTGCCTCGCAGGACATCGCGGCCAATCGATGCAGCGACACGGTCTATCCATTCCCAGGCGACAACAACCCGCTGACGTTGCCGAACAACGACGGCCCCATTCAGACGATCCATCGCAGCGTGTCGTTCGGGGCTACCCAGACGATCGAGTTCAGGCCGACCGGCACGGCGTGGGTTGTCAACGCGGACGGAACGTCGACTGCTCCGCTCGCGGGAGACGGCGTCTCCGTCTCGGTCACAAAAGGAACGTATTCGAAAGCGGTGACGATCAATGCGCTCGGAAAGATCCAATAGGCGGTCCGGCGAAGCCGGAACAACGCTCGTCGAGGTGCTCATCGCGACGCTCATTCTCGCCACTGGCATCCTGACGATGTCGCAGATGTTCCTGACGTCGACGATGACGAACCGTGGCGCGCGCAACGATACCTTCTCGACGGTCCTTGCCGAGCAGAAGATCGAGCAGCTGCGTGCCCTGGCGTGGGGCTTCGACGTGCAGGGACTCCCGGTGAGCGATTTCAGCAGCGACACGTCAGTGGAGCCGATGACGACAGATGGTGGGACCGGGCTTCAGCCCTCTCCACCATCGACGCTGCAGACGAACACCGATGGTTACGTCGATCACGTCAGCCCCACGGGCCAGATTGTGGGCAATGGCGCGGTGGCACCTGGCGCAGCGGCTTTTACCCGACGGTGGTCCGTCGAGCCACTGCCGACCAATCCCAACAACACGCTGATCATTCAGGTGGTGGTGATTCCCAACCGACTGCAGGGTCAAGGCGCGGCTGCTACTGCCGGACGGCTTCCCGGCGAGGCGCGGATGATCACGGTCAAGACGAGGAAAGCGCAATGACACGCACATCAACCGATCGGTGCCATTTGCGCTCTCTTCGCGCCGACGCGGGGTTCACCGTCATCGAACTGTGCATAGCGTCGCTCATCATGATCGCGGTGACCGGCGCCGTCTTCGCGGTGATGAACCCGGCGCAGGGCACGTATCGGGCACAGCCGGAAGTGTCGGACCTGCAGCAGCGTCTTCGTGTCGGGATCGACTCGCTGCAGAAAGACCTCGTGATGGCAGGTGCCGGCACCTATAACGGCCAGATGGCGGGCGCGCTCAACTACTTCATCGCGCCGATCATGCCGTATCGCGCCTGGGGTGAGAAGACCGATCCTGCTACGGGTGTGTTCTTTCGCGAGGACACGATCAGCCTTCTCTACGTTCCCCCAACGCCGTCGCAGACGACGATCTCCCAGGAAATGCCCCCGAACTCTGTGGAGATGAAAGTCAACGCACAACCGAACTGCCCTCCAACCAAGGGAGAGGAGCTGTGCGGATTCGAGGCGGGTGATGGGGCGATCATCTTCGACGCCTCAGGAAACTGGGACATGTTCCGGATCACGCAGGTGCAGGACCCAGCCATCCACATGCAGCATCGCGATGACGATTTCAGCGTCAAGTACGAGGCGAATTCGCCGATGACGCAGGTCGTGTCCGCGATGTATTACCTGAGATCCGACGATGCGACGCAGACCTACCAATTGATGTACTACGACGGCTGGAACGACGCACTCCCGGTCGTGGATAACATCGTGCGCCTGCGTTTCCAGTACTTCGGCGATCCACAGCCACCGCAACTCACGGGAAAGGCGCTCACGGACACGGTTGGTCCCTGGACGACCTATGGTCCGAAGCCTCCCACGCTCCTCGATTCGAAGGGTGGTTGGCCGAACGGTGAAAACTGCGTCTTCCAGGTCGTGGGCGGACAGCAGGTGGCGCGGCTTCCCGTACTTGGAGGCGGCGGGTTGGGCCAGGTGGAGCTCACGAAAGAGATGCTGAGCGACGGCCCGTTTTGCCCTGACAATGCCAAAGCCAACCGATTCGACGCGGACCTGCTTCGTGTCCGTCGCGTGCGGGCGACGGTGCGCGTGCAGGCGGCACTTGCCTCGCTGCGCGGGCCTGCCAGCGCTTTCTTCCTGAAGGGCGGTACCGGGACAAACGTATCCCGGTTCGTGCCGGATCAGGAAGTGTCCTTCGATGTGTCACCACGCAATCTGAACCTGGGACGCTGAACATGCAGACTGACGAGATTCGACAAGCGCCGGCCCGACGGCTCGGTGATGAACGCGGTGTCGCGCTGATCATCGCCCTGCTGTCGATGTTGTTGCTCACGGCGCTGGGCATGGCGCTGTCGTTGACCACCATAACGGAACGGCGCATTTCGTCGAACTATCGCGACGGCGTCGAAACGGTCTACGCCGCCGATGCCGGCGTTGAGCGCGTCATGCAGGACGTCCTCACCGTACCGGACTGGAATCGAATTCTCGATGGAACGGCGACGTCATCATTCGTCGATGGTGCTCCCGGCCAGCGCACGTTGCCAAACGGAGAAACCATCGATCTCATTCAGGCAACGGCAATGGTCCGTTGCGGCAAGACCACTTGCACCGATGCGGACATTGACACCGCGACCGACGAGCGCCCGTGGGCGAAGAACAACCCCAGATACCAACTGTACGCGTATGGGTCCATCAACGACCTTGTTCCCACCGCGACGGTCACCTCGAACGTCTATGTGATTGTCTGGATCGGCGACGACCCCTCCGAGAATGACGACCTCCCGCTGGTCGACGGTGACGAGTCGGGCGCCTCAGGGAAGTGCGGGACGCCTTGTAAGAACCCCGGCCGTGGTGTCGTCTCCATGCTCGCGTATGCCTACGGCCCATCGGGAGCGCGACGTGTCATCGAGGCCACTCTTGCGCGCACGGATACGACGGAAATCGAACGCGGCTATACCGGCCAGCGCGGTCAGGACGAACAGAATCGTCGCGCGCGTAAAGCTGCTGTGCAGACGCCGGGCAAGGCGTTGACCAACACGACGCTCACGTTCTAGGGCGCGATACAACCATGACAACGACAACTATGCGACAAACATTGATCGGAGTGGGCTTGCTGGCCGCCTTGGTGCTTCCGCAAGAAGCGCAGGCACAGCTGGATCCGCTGCTGTACCTCAAGCCGAAAGTTGGCGCCGTCGCGGCTGGTGATCGACCGACGGTGCTGATCGCAGTCGACACGGCCATTCGCATGCAGCGCGATACGAACGGCGATTACCGCGATCCGAACCAATACAAGTACGCAGACCCTCCGCTTGCATGGGAAGTCGCGCTCGGGATCAGTTCCGCCAACACGAGCTCCAGGTATCGTCGCAAGTACGTCGGACTGACGGAACCATCGAATAGCCCGCGCGAATTCAAGACGGATCACATCGAGGTTGTGACCGACACGCAGGGCACCCCATATAGTCAGTTCGACGAGTACACGCGTATGGCGATCGCGCGACGCGGGCTCATCGAGGCGGTCAATGCAAACAAGGGAGTCGCACGATTCGGGCTCATCCGCACGCGGCAGAATGCGCCGACTTACGGGACGCCCGCATCATCATCAGACCCTGCGTGGACGTGGAAGATCAATGACAGCCCCGTTACGGTCGTCAACGCCAGCTGGCCTCTCCAACAACTCGATGGCGACGCGGGTGGGGGAAAGTGGAAGATAACCCGGTCCACGGTTAGCTCGACCAACGGTTCGATTACCAACGTTGCCAGCCCGACGTATTCACTTCTCGTGGCCGCGGACGCAGCGAATAGCAACACAACCGTGGTGAGCTCACTGAGCTCTGGCACCTCTCTGATACCAGCTGGACAAGACACGAGCACGTCAGTCGATGCGCCCGTCGACAACATGCTCGACGACCTCAAGTCGGAAGCCATCCGTCTCGCACCTGACTGCCGCAACATCGTGGCCGTCCTCGTTGTGGGTGGCGGCGAGGGCACGACCACGAATGAAAACGTTGCGGCGAAGGCATCGACGTTTCTCAACGTCGCCGGCGGGCGTCGCGTACCGATCCACGTGATCGCGATTGCGCCGATCAGTGCGGCCGACCGGCTCCAGCTTCGAGCCGTCGCGGCGAACAGCGGTGGGGCGTACACAGAGATCACCTCTCCAATGGTCGATGTCACGACCGTCGGAGCAGGGAAGTTTGTGCCGGAGCTCGTTCGAGCCGTGAACCACGCCGTCTCACAGTCTTTTGCCGATCAGGGAGATGTCAACGCTGGTCAGAGCACACGTTATCAGGTGACCAGCCCGATCGTTGGGACCGTGAACCTGGAGAACGCCCGGGACTTTTACGGCAACGCGTTGCCGAACACGTCCATTACGCACCCGGTCACGGGAACAGAGATCCCGCAGCGTTCGAACATCATTATCACGACGGGTTTCAAGCTGCCCGGCTTCTTCGGGAGCATCAATGCGGCTCGGGTGTACAAACCCGTCCCCGATAGCTCGAAGTCGGCAGGCTACAAGTTCGTGTCGGACGGCACCAAGCTATGGGAAGCGTCGACCCCTGACAGTGCGTCCAGAAACATCTACACCGCCCTCCCCAGTGGGACAGTTGTCGCTTTCGCAGCGTCGAACGCCTCGACGCTGTTGCCCTATCTCTTGAAGCCGTCGGATATATCGGCTCTCGGGCCGGCGGCGGCCCTCGACGCTGCGAACGCGATCATCGACTACATTCGTTCGCAGCCGCTCGGCGCGATTGTCGATTCGACGCCCGCGATCATGGATCCACCGTCACTCGATCCACCCCCGGACGCAGACTACCCGTCGTTCGTTGACAAGAATAAGGACCGCCGCAGCGTGATCTGGGCTGGCGCCAACGATGGCATGCTGCACGCAATCGACTCGCGGCTCGGCAAGGAAGTGTGGGCGTTCATTCCGTTCAATCTGCTTCCGAAACTGCGTGCCCTTCGAAGCGGTCAGCCACTAGGCGACTTCCGCTTCTTTGTGGATGGCTCGCCCAAGGTCGCTGACGTCAAGATCGGCGGGGAGTGGCGCTCTTACCTGGTCATGGGCGAGGGGCCCGGCGGGACGTTCTACCAGACATTCGATGTGACGCTGGAGAATATGGCCCAGACGGTGAGCCCGACGAGCGACACTCTGGCGGATGTATTGAGCTACTTTTCATCGCCGTCGAGCATTCCGTTCAAGTGGGCATTCCCGCAATATCAACATTTCGACTACAAGTGCACGTTCGCGGCGAGCAACTGTCCTTCGTCGAGTCCGTGGGGCGACATCGCGTCGGCGGCACCCGCAGTTGCAAAGACGGTGGGCGAAACCTGGTCTGACCCAGCGGTCGGACAGATCGGGGCGGCTTCGTCGCCATATACCGTGCTGACCGGGTCCGGCTTCCTCAAGTACACCGTCCAGCAGCAGATCAATCGCGGTGGCACTGTCGCAGGAACGACGTTCTACGTGCTCGACATCGCGACCGGAAACGTTCTGGACAGCCGGAACGTTGGCAATGACGGCAAAGGTGAGACGGGGGCGACGGCCGACAACTGCTCGGCGGCCAACAACTGCTCACTGCTCAAGAACGCACTGCAGGCTGATCCGGTAGCGACCGGCCCTTCGGATTCACGCTTCATCTCGAAAGCATATCTCGGGGATCTGGATGGCAAGGTCTGGCGTTTCGACTTGAATCTGAACGCAAGCGGCGCCCCGATAATCACGCAAATGCTGAACCTGTACTCAATCAGTACGGGTGCCGGGTCGAAAGCTTCGGATCACCCGATATTCTCATCGATGGCGACTGTCAGCATCGGCAACGCGAAGCAGTACCTGTTTGTCGGTACCGGCAGCGATTTACTGCCGAGCAACGGTATCAATGTGCAATACGGGTTGTTCGTCATTCTCGATCAGGGCACGAGCGGAACGCAGACAGCGGTCATCAAGCTGACGGCGGTGGACGGATCGGGCGACGACGAGAAGGTCTCATCGTTCCCGGCTGTCGCCGGCGACATCGTCTTCTTTTCGACCACGTCGTACAAGAATGTTGCGTGCGCGAAACCAGATGGAAACCTCTACGGGTTTACGTTCATCGGGGGTCCCGCGTACGACACCAACAACGACGGCAAGATGAACAACACAGACAGTACAAGGATAAAAACGACGACAGGCGCTCGGGCTACTGCGCCGTTCATCGTCGATCAGCATCTCGTGCTCGGCACGGGCAATGGGGTTCAGATGTTTGGCGACCCGCAGGATTTCAACAACGGTGTCGGACAAGCTGGCGTCCGGATCCTCTCCTGGCGCGAGGTGAGGTGAGTGGCTGACGCTCTGATCTGCGGTGCGTGCGGTGGGGATGTCCCCGCCGGGCGGCCGCGCTGCGGTCGATGCGGCGGCAGTACCAAAGAGGCGCCTTCCACCCCGCAGGCGGTCCGGCGACCGTGGCAGAAGCACGTAGCAATCGTGGGGGGTGTAAGCGTCCTGGCGGTGGTAGGAGTCGCAATGGGACGCGGCACTCTCTCGCCCGTCGCGCAGACCCAGCCGCCGGCGGTTAGCGCCTCGCCGCTCCCTCGAGAGACGCAGCCGACCCCATCCTCCGTCCCATCCGGAATTTCGCAGAACGACGTGTTCGCTGGGGCGGATGCTGCGCGAGCGGGAATTGCCGCGTACAAAGGCGGTGACGTCGCCGCGGCTGTCACGCAGTTCACCGCCGCGGTCGAACGCGATCCGAACAACGCCGAAGCCTTGAACAATCTCGGTCAGGCGCTCGTGCGATCGGGCCGTGCCCGCGAGGCCATTCCATACTTCGACAGAGCGATCGGTATCGAGAACAGTGTCTGGTCGTATCACTTCAATCGTGCAAAGGCTTACGGGGATTTGAAGGATTGGGGCCAGGCGACTGCCGGTTACACGGAGGCGGCGCGGCTCTTTCCGGACGACTATGTGACCCAGTTCAATCTGGCCAAGGCTCTCCAGGCAAAAGGAGACGTGCCAGCAGCGCTACAGGCATACGCGAAAGCCGCGGAGCTTGCCCCTGGACAGGCGGACTTCCACCTGTGGTACGGCCAGGCCCTCGATCAAAGCGGCAAACGGCAGGAAGCCGCCGCCGAATACCGAACGTTCCTCGAACTGGACCCCAACGCCTCTCAAGCCGAAAAGGTAAAAGCCAGGCTTTCTGAGCTTGGCGAAGCCCCATCGACGTCGTCTTGACCGGGGGCGGTCTGAGTCCGAGAATCTGATCATGAGTGCACGTTTGGTTACGGATTTTCTACGACACGCCGTGGCATTGACGGCTGTACTCGGTCTGCTCGCTGCCGTTTCGCTTTCAGCCCAGTCGCTGGGCGCCGTTGCCAAGGAAACCGAAGCCAAGCGAAAGACTGCGAAGCCGGCCGGGAAGGTCTACACCAACGACAGCCTCAAGTCGGACCCGCGCGATCCCTCGACGCCCGCTGCCACTCCGGCCCCCGCAACGCCGTCGCAGGCTGACGTGAACGCCGACGACAAAGCGAAACAGGACGCGTCTGGCAAGCAGGTCAAAGACGAAGCCTACTGGCGGGATCGAATCAAGGCCGAACGTGACGCGCTCGCACGCGCCGAGACATTTGCCGCCGCGTTGCAAAGTCAGATCAACGGGTTGTACGCTGAGTTCACTGCGTGTCAGGCGCCACCTCAGTGCAACGAGGTCTCAGCCAAGCGCCAGAAGAGCATCGCTGAGCTCGATCGTGTCAAGAAAGAAGTGGCGCAGCACACCAAAGGGATTGCCGACATCCAGGAAGAAGCCCGCCGTGCCGGTGTGCCCGCCGGCTGGGTGCGGTAAATCGACTGGCGATTAACGATCTTTGATTTCTAAATCGTTGTTGATTCTTGATTGATGATCTATTCCTTCGGTTAATCGGGGTACCAATCGACAATCTAGAATCGTCAATCAAATACCAATCAACAATCAAAGATCATCAAATCACAGAATGTCCTCGTACCCCATCCTCCTCGTCGAAGACAGAGACTCGCTGAGGACCATGCTCAGGCATGCGCTCGAAGCGCATAGCCATACGGTCCTCGAGGCGCGAGACGAGGCGGAAGCGATCGAGCAACTGGGCAAGACCCGTCCGGTCGTTGTCCTGACCGATCTGAAGCTACCGGTTGGCGACGGGTTTGGCGTTCTGCGCGCCGCCAAAGAGCTCGATCCGGACCTTCCGGTCGTCGTGATGACCGCGTACGGGAGCATCCAGGATGCCGTGACCGCGATGAAGGAAGGCGCACTGGACTTCCTCGCGAAGCCGATCGAGCCGGACCATCTCCTGTTGATGGTTGAACGCGCGATCGCGCAGCGTCGACTGGTCACCGAGAATTTTCTGCTCAAGCAGGAGCTGGCCGAACGGCGCGGCGCGCCGCGCATCATCGGCGAAGACGCGAGGCTCCAGCAGGTCTCGCAGCAGCTGCATCGAGCGGCCGCCACGGGATCCACGGTGCTCCTCGAAGGCGAGAGCGGCACCGGGAAGGAGTTGTTCGCCCGTGCGCTGCACGCGCTTAGCCCGCGCGCTGACGGTCCATTCGTGGCTATCAACTGTGCGGCCATTCCTGAAACGCTGCTCGAGTCAGAGTTGTTCGGGTACGAGAAGGGGGCGTTTACCGGTGCCAACCAACGCAAGCCAGGGCGGTTCGAGATCGCGCACCGGGGCACACTCTTTCTCGACGAGATCGGCGATCTTCCGCTGGCGCTGCAGGCAAAGATCCTGCGCGCGCTCGAAGAGAAGCAGTTCGAGCGCGTCGGTGGCACGCAGTCGCTGCACGTCGACGTTCGCGTCGTCGCCGCCACGAATCGTAATCTGAAGCAGCGAGTTGCGGAGCGTCTCTTCCGCGAGGATCTGTACTTCCGTCTGTCGGTCTTTCCGATCCAGATTCCGCCGCTGCGCGAACGCGGCGACGATGTGCTGATTCTTGCGCGTCAGTTCATCGATCGGTTCTGCAAGGATCTCAGCAAGAAGTCGCTCTCGTTAGCGCCTTCAGCCGTAGACGAGTTGAAGACCTATGCGTGGCCAGGCAACGTGCGTGAGCTGCAGAACTGCATCGAGCGCGCAGTCATTCTGACGGAAGGGGACGCCATCCATCAGCGCCACCTGAATCTGTCCTTTCGGCAGGTGTCATCGCCGCAGCCCGTCGCCAGTCCGTGGGATCAGATCGATTTATCGGGGACGCTGGCCGAGGCGCAGCGGCGAGTCGCAGGGGAAGTCGAACGTCGGAAGATCGAGCTGGCGTTGCATGAGGCGAGAGGCAACGCAGTGCACGCGGCCGATGCGCTTCAGCTCGCCCACAGAGTGCTCGTTCAGAAGCTCAAGACCTACGGCCTGAACTAACCCTTCAGTCCCAACCTGACGAGCACCGCGCGCAGCTCGTCCTCGGCGACGTCATCTACCGTCATCGTGGCGCCGATCTCGATCGCGATGACGAAGTGCAGGCGGCCATTGACGACCTTCTTGTCGCGGCGCATCGCCTCCAGGATTTCTGGAATCGACAGGTCGGCGACCGACGGAAGCGGTCCCAGCTTGGCGATCAGCTGCGCCAGCGCCTGACGCTCGCGTTCGGCGAGGGCGCCGCGAGCCACAGCGAGATCGGCGGCGGCGAGCATGCCCAGAGCGATCGCTTCGCCGTGCCTGAAACGGCGATAGTTGGTGACCGCTTCGAGCGCGTGGCCGACGGTGTGCCCGTAGTTGAGAATGCGCCGCAGCCCGCTCTCACGCTCGTCCTTGGAGACCACATCCGCCTTGATTCGGCACGACTCGACGATCGCCGGCACGAGGGCGCGGCCGTCCTTGGCGAAGAGCGCCTTGGTGTCTGCGTTGAGTCGATCGAAGAGGTCTCGGCTCGAGATCACTCCGTACTTGACCACCTCGTACAAGCCCGAGCGGAACTCGCGCCGCGGCAGGGTTTTGAGCAGCGCCGGGTCAATGACGACGAGAGCGGGCTGATGGAACGCACCGATCAAGTTTTTGCCAAGCGCGTGGTTGACGCCGACCTTACCGCCGATCGAGCTGTCGACCTGCGCAAGCAATGTCGTCGGCACGTGGACCACCGCGACGCCGCGAAGGAACGTCGCCGCGGCGAACCCTGCGGTGTCGCCGACCACGCCACCCCCCACTGCGATGATGGTGCTTCCGCGATCGGCATTGGCCCTGATCAGGGGCTCATAGATTTTCGAAACGGACTGCAGGTTCTTGAAGCGCTCCCCATCGGGTAGCAGGATCGGATCTCCACCGCCGAGGGCCACACGTAACCGCTCACCGTGGAGCCGCCACACGACCGGATTGGAAACGATGAACCGCCGTGCCCCGACGCCGTGACGATCGAGCAAAGGGCCGAGTTCGTCAGAGAGTCCCTCGCCGATGACTATGGGTGAGGTCCGGTTGCCGGTGGTGACGTCGATATGGGTGGGATTGCTCAAGCCCGCTCTTGATAGGATAACAGTCCGTGGGCGTGCGCGGCGACTTTCTGGTCATCGGCAGCGGCATCGCCGGGCTTCGCGCCGCGATCTCGCTGGCGGAAACCGGTGACGTCGTCATGCTCACGAAAGCCGATCCGCGCGAGAGCAATACCGGCTACGCGCAGGGTGGGATTGCGGCTGCCGTCGGTTCAGACGACTCGCCGGATCTGCACCTCTCCGACACCATCGCTGCCGGCGACGGCCTTTGCGTCGACAACGCGGTCAGGGTACTCGTCGATGACGGCCCCAAGTACGTGCGTGAGTTGATCGAATGGGGCGTCGGTTTCGATCGCGATTCCACCGGTCATCCTGCACTCGGGCGCGAGGCGGCACATAGCGTTCGCCGCGTGCTTCACGCCAGAGACACGCCGGGCCGTGAGATCGGGCGTGTCCTGTGGCAGAAGGTGCAGTCGCATCCTCGAGTGCGGGTATTCGACGACGCCCTGGCGATGTCGTTGCTCGCGCACGGCGGCGAATGTCGCGGTGTGCTGTTCGTCGACCGCGATGGAAAACCCGATCGCGTCGAGGCGTCGCGGACGCTCATCGCGACCGGTGGTGCGGGTCAGGTATTTCGCGAGACGACGAATCCTGCCATTGCCACTGGCGACGGCATTGCGATGGCGTTCGACGCAGGTGCCCGTGTCGTCGATTTGGAGTTCATCCAATTCCATCCGACCGCGCTCAGCGTCGCGGGTGCGCCGCGCTTCCTGCTGTCGGAAGCGCTGCGTGGTGAGGGCGCATGGCTGGTGAACGCCGCCGGCGAGCGCTTCGTCCATCGCTACGAGTCGGCTGGCGACCTGGCTTCGCGCGATCTCGTCGCGCGCGCCATTGTTCGTGAAATGGAGCGGACCAACGCGCCCGTGTTCCTCTCGATGGACCACCTCGATCACGAGTACGTGCGGCAGCGATTCCCGTCGATCACCGAGGCATGCCGGCGGGCGGGGCTCGACCTGGCGACCGACCGGATCCCGGTGAGCCCGGCCGCCCACTACGTGATGGGCGGCATCGAGACCGATCTGGACGGGCGCACGTCGATCGCCGGATTGTTTGCCGCCGGCGAAGCGGCATGTACCGGCGTTCATGGAGCGAACCGCCTTGCCAGCAATTCATTGCTCGAGGGACTCGTCTTCGGCGCCCGCGCAGCGGCTGCGATGACCGGACCGGTGAACGCGGCCGCCCTCTTCGGCGTAGCGGAGCAGCCGGTGTCATTGCGATCCGAGTGCAGTGGCGATACCCCTGTTGCGCACGTGGTGCGCGACCTGATGTGGCGACACGCCGGACTCCTGCGCTCGCGTGACACGTTGGAGAGCCTCGTGGCCCGACTCTCATCGTGGTGGGGATTGCTGGCCCACGCGCAAAGCGAAACCGGATCGGAGCGAGAGTTCCGGCGGCTGTCGAGTCTGGTCACGGTCAGCCTTTTGATTGCCAGGGCGGCGCTTCGACGCGAGGAGAGTCGCGGCGGACACTTCCGCACGGATTTCCCGCATCGCGACGATATACACTGGCAGAAGCACGTCTCGGACGTGCTGGCCTGACTAGTCCAGGGCTCCGCCCTGAATATCCTAGCGAAGCCCTCGACTAGTCCAGTGTCTCTTTGGCGCGCTCCGCGCGCCGAGCCCGTTACGCGTTGGTGCAACGGGTAGACAATTCGCGCTCGAGCCCGCGCAACGGGCTAAATTCATGTCCAAAGAAACCGAGATTCCCGACCTTCCAACCGAGATTACGCCGCAGTCACAGGACTTCGGACGCTGGTACATCGACGTCGTCCGTCGAGCCGAGCTGGCAGACTACTCGCCGGTCAAGGGCTGCATGGTGATTCGCCCCTATGGTTATGCCATCTGGGAGCTGATGCAGCAGGGGCTCGATCGCCGCTTCAAGGCGACAGGGCACGTCAATGCGTACTTTCCGCTCTTCATCCCGGAGAGTCTCCTGATGAAGGAGACCGAGCATGTCGAGGGCTTTGCTCCGCAAGTGGCGTGGGTCACGCAGGGCGGCACCGAGGTGCTCGAGGAGCGGCTCGTGGTACGTCCGACGTCCGAGACGATCATCGGGACGATGTACGCGAAGTGGGTGCAATCGTGGCGCGACCTGCCGATTCTCATCAACCAGTGGGCGAACGTGGTGCGGTGGGAAAAGGTGACCCGCCTCTTCTTGCGCACGACGGAGTTTCTCTGGCAGGAAGGCCATACGGCGCACGAAACCGCCGAGGAGGCCGAAGAGGAAACGCGGAAGATGCTCGGCGTCTACAAGGACTTCGCTGAAACCGAGCTGGCGATGCCGGTCGTGGACGGTCAGAAAACCGACAGCGAGAAGTTCGCGGGCGCTCAACGGACCTATTCCATCGAAGCGTTGATGCGCGACGGTCGCGCCCTCCAGGCGGGGACGTCCCACAACCTTGGCCAGAACTTCGCCAAGGTGTTCGACATCAAGTTCCAGGCGCGAGACAAGTCGGTTCAGTACGTCTACGGCACGTCATGGGGTGTGTCGACGCGCATGATTGGTGGCGTGATCATGACGCACGGTGACGATGGCGGTCTGATCCTGCCGCCGCGGATCGCGCCATATCAAGTGGTGATCGTGCCGATTCCGCGAGGGAACTGGCGAGAGACGGTGTTGCCTCGCGCCCAAGCTATTCGCGATGATCTCGTGGCGCACGGCGTTCGCGTCATGCTCGACGACCGCGACACACAGACACCCGGTTGGAAGTACAACGAATGGGAATTGCGCGGCGTGCCGCTCCGCCTCGAGATCGGACCCAAGGACATCGAGAAGTCGCAGGTGATGCTCGCGCGGCGTGACACTCGTGAGAAGTCGTCCGCCGCGATGGACGGGCTTGCCGCGCATGTCGTCGGCATGCTGGCGTCGATTCAGCAGGCGCTCTACCAGCGGGCGCTGACGTTCCGCGAGGATCACACGACACATACCGACTCGTACGACGAGTTCAAGCAGATCATGGAAGGACGGCCGGGATTCGTGGTGTCGCCCTGGTGCGGCTCGGCGCGGTGTGAAGCTGAGATTAAAGCCGAGACGCAGGCGACGATCCGAAACATTCCGTTCAACGTGACCTCGGCCGCCGGGAAGAAGTGTCTCAGGTGTGACGGGGACGCGGCCGTCCAGGCCTGGTTTGCTAAGGCATACTAGTCAGAAGTGCGAAGATCAAAGGGCAACGTGGGTCAGTTCAGAACGTCAGGGATACTCGTCGCGACAGCGTTGATCGTCTTCGGCCTCGCGTCTGCGGGATGCGGACCAAGTGGACCGCTTCGCGTCACGACGATTCAGACGGGCAAATCGTTGAACTCGGACAAGAGCGTCGGCAATCACACGACGAGGTTCAAGCCGGACGACACGATGTTTGCCTCAGTGCTCACGGACGGTCCCGGCTCGGGCACGATCGGCGTGCGGTGGCGTTTCGCCGGTCGGCTCGTGAGCGAGGAAACCAGAACGGTCAGTTACCGCGATCACGCCGCGACGGAGTTCCACATTCAGAACTCCAGCGGATTTCCACCAGGTGACTACTCCGTCGAGATTCTGGTGGATGGGCAATCGTTCGCAACGCGCACCCTGCGTGTGGAGAAATAGCGCTTCGCGAAACTCCCAACTCCCAAGAACCCAACTCCCAAAGAGCCAACTCCGGCGAGACTTGATACGTTGGGAGTTGGAGCGTTAGATAAACCCCGCCCAGTTCGCGCGAATTCCTTTGAGGACCGCGCTCCGTCCGGTGAGTTTGGCGCGGGCCATGATCTCTCGCGCCGTCTCCGATAGCTGCGCGCGCCAGTTGGCTTCTCGCGCCGCCGACCATGCCTGGGCAAGTGGCTCGAGGCAGCTGGTATCGCCGACGTGTCGAATCACTTCGAGAAATCCCGGGGGCAGCGGCGCTCGCGCGCTGCTGAACGTTTCCCGGGCGTCGTACAAGGCCAGGCGGCTCCCGCGTGCTGCCAGCACCCCGTGAGCGGCCCCGCGTGCTTTCAGCCACTCTTCACGCCCTCGGCTCGTATCAGCGCGGCCCTCCGCATCGCGGAACGCTTTGATCACCTCGTGCAGAGTAGCCAGCGTAGCCTTGTTGCCGTGAGCCTCGATCCATTCACGCGCCGCGACTGGATTGTCGAGCGGGGCACCAGCGTCCTCCGGCGGGGGTGCCTGCTCGCGGACAGGCTTCACCAGGTCGTCTGGCAACTCAGAGAGCGCATCGAGTGCCGCGACGCGCACACGCGCGTCGCGCGTGCGGTCGACGGCGATTGCCGTGATCGATTCGAGGAGGCGCGTGCCTGTTTCCCGCGTCACCCAACTGCGCAGGACCGCAAGGGCCGCGACGACGATGCCGACGTCCGGCTCATTCAGCACGGTCAGAGCGATCTCAGGCGCATGGGCGTCGTCGACGCCTTCGAGCGCGCTCAGCGCGAGCGCACGCGCGCCCGGCGCATCTGACGATTCGATGAACCTGGCGAGTCGAGGAAGCGCGCGGGCGCCGAGCACGCGCAGGCGTGCGACGGACGCGTCCCGACGAATCGGCTCGGATGATTCGAGATCGGCAATCAGCCGATCCACCTCACTGGGCCGTGAGCGTGCTGACGTCACGTCGTCCGGGACCCGAAGCTACGAAGCTTCTTCGAGCTGCTTGTTTCGTTTCTTTCCGAACAGCCAGGCGATACCGATGCTGAGGATATAGAGCACGATCACCGGTCCGCCCATGGCCAGCATGCCGACGCCGCCGCCGTCCGGCGAGAGCACGGCCGAGGCGATCACGATGATCAGCACGGCATACTTGAAGTGGCGGATCATCAGGCGCGGCGTGATGAGTCCGAGCCGCGCGAGGAACAGCACGAGGGTTGGCAGCTGGAACGTGATGCCGAGGGCGAGGATCAGGCGGAGGTACATGGAGAACGCCGGCTCCACCCTGGGCATGAATGTCAGGAAATCGTTGGTGAAGCTGACGAAGAATCTCCAGACGATCGGAAACACGAGGTAGTGCGAGAAGGCCGCACCGGCGACGAACAACGCCGACGACATGACGATGAAGGGGATCGCCAGCTTCTTCTCATGTGCGTAAAGCCCCGGTGCAATGAACAGCCACACCTGTGAGGCGACCACCGGCGACGCCAGGATGAGCCCGGCCATCAGCGCGAGCTTGATCTGGAGGAAGAAGGCTTCGCTCGGGTCGGTGTAGATGAGCGTCTGGCCGGCAGGCAACAACGCCTGCATCGGTTGGAAAACGAACTGAAAAATTGGCCCGACGAAGGCGAGCGCGATGCCGCACCCTATCAGGACAGCCACGAGCGAGATGATGATCCGCCGCCGTAACTCGTCCAGGTGATCGAGGAAGGACATCTTCCCCTGTTCGGATTCGGATTCCTCGTCCTCCCAATCAGGATCGTCGTCGGGCGCTGACGACGCCGACTTCTGCGGAAACGGCACGAGCGCCATCGGGTAGACCTACGCGGATGTGCCGGTGTTGGTGCGGCTGACGGTCGGTTCCGCGGATTCCGTCACCGGCGAACCGGACGATCCGGGGGTGACCGGCTGAGCGCTTGCGGCAAGAGCTGAGGCCTGTTCGGCCTGCATCTTCGCCTTCTGCTCGCGCTGTTCTTCAACTCTGACTTCCTCTTCGAGCGTGTTACGAAGCTCGTTCGAGGCTCGCTTGAATTCACCGAGGCTTTTGCCGAGCGAACGACCAAGCTCAGGCAGTTTGCGGGGGCCGAAGATGATTAGAGCGATCACCAGTATGATGACCAGCTCGGGCATTCCAATAGAACCAAACATAAGCGTACTCCAGCCGGCTCAGTGAACCGGCGTTGCGAAGGGCCTTCACGGGAATTATAGCCCCCGCAAACCCTTCATAGGATTATAGCTCCCTGCAAATCCTTCATAAGACTGCAGAAATCCCTCCCATGCCGCCGAAATCCGTTCTGGACGGGGTCCGGGCGAGGGTGTACATTGCTAGATATATGCCTGGGATTCGCAATTCTCGTTTCCTCACCTTTGGTGGGCTCGTCATCGCTTTTTGTGCCGTAGCCGGCGGGTTCTGGGGGCGTAGCGCGCTCGTTGCCCAGGATCAGATTCCCGATCAGTACAAAGTCTTCACGTCAGCGCTTGGTGCCATCGAGGAGAACTACGTCGGGGACTACGAATCGGACCGACTGGTCTACAGTGCCATCAGTGGCCTGTTGCAGACGCTCGATCCGCATTCGAGTTTCATGGACCCTCGCAGTTTCGCCCAGATGCGCGAGCGACAAGAGGGGCGCTACTACGGCCTTGGCATCACGATCAACGTCGTCGATGGCGATGTCACGATCTTCAACGTCTTCGAAGGATCGCCGGCGCATCAGAAGGGGCTTCGACGCGGTGACGTGATCGCGAAGATCGAGGGCGAGGACGCGAAAGGTTGGACGAGCGAGCAGGCCGTCAGCCGCTTGCGCGGACCGAAGCAGTCATCTGTCAATATCTCCATTCGTCGCGCCGGTTATGACGGGCTGATCGATCTCGCCGTGCTGCGCGACGAGGTGCATATTCCAACAGTACCTGCTGCCGTGATGCTGGACGCGACGACCGGCTATATCAAGTTGCAGGACTTCGGTGAGAACACCGATCAGGAGCTCGGTCGTGCGCTCGAGAGCCTGACGAAGCAGGGAATGCAGCGACTCGTCTTCGATCTGCGCGGAAACCCTGGCGGTGCTCTCGATCAGGCGATTCGCGTGTCGAATCGGTTCCTGCCCAAAGGCGACCTGATCGTTTACACGCGCGGCCGCGTGCCGAATTCAGATCAGGATTATCGTGCGACGGAACAGAGCGATTATCTGCGCGTGCCGATGATTACGTTGGTCAATCGCAGCAGCGCCAGCGCCTCGGAGATCGTGTCGGGAGCGCTGCAGGATCACGATCGCTCGTTGATTGTCGGTGAGACCACGTTCGGCAAGGCGCTCGTGCAGTCCGTTTACCGTGTTGCGGAGGGAGCAGGAGCGGCGATTACGACGGCTCGCTACTACACGCCAAGTGGCCGACTGATTCAGCGTCCGTGGGATGTCGGGTTCGATGAGTATCTGACCTACACGTGGCGTGAACAGGACGGCAACAAAGTTCACAAGACCGAGGATATGAAATACACCGACGCGGGACGCAAGGTGTATAGCGGTGGTGGTATCGAACCTGATCGACGTTTCGACGGTCCATCCGACGGTTTCAATCCATCGCGGTTCGCGCGCACGATTGCGGCGCGCAATCTCTTCGACAACTACGCGCAGCAGTTTACGCGTCAGGGAGACACGCGTGTTGCCCGTCGCGGCGGTCCGGTTCGCGAGTTGAGTCCGGACTTCGAAGTCACTGACGAGATGTTGAGTGAGTTCAAGAAACTGGTGCAGGCGTCGCCGATCCCCTTCGACGAGATGGCGTGGCAGACCGATCTCGAGTTCATCAAGGCGATGATTCACCGCGAGATCGATGTCGATCTATTCGGCCTGGCCGCCGCGTACAAGAATCTGGCGAAGCACGACCCGCAGCTGCAGTTCTCCCTGGGGCTTTTCCCGGAGGCGCAGCAGCTTTTGAACATGACCCGGCAGAGCGGAGGTCGGCGAGCCGCTCGCTAGGGAAAATTCCCGAGGATTAGCCGCCGCCTTGGGCGGCTAGCCCAAAATATTGTGGTAGGACTTAGGTCTTGCCACAATAACTAGGCCCTGCTAGACTCCAACCCGTTCGGCTTACATCTTATCCAGCTGCCCGCCGCCTGTTCCCAGCACGCCGGCCGGGTCCAGTATGTCAAGGTATCAAGGGGCAGTAATGCGTCTCGAGCGTCTCGAAATCTCGGGTTTCAAGTCCTTCTCCGATCGCTCGGAGCTCTCCTTCGATCAGGGTGTCACCGCCATCGTCGGTCCCAATGGATGCGGCAAGAGCAACGTCGCCGACGCCATTACGTGGGTCCTCGGTGAACAGAGCGCCAAGAGCCTGCGCGGCGACAAGATGGAAGACGTGATTTTCAACGGGAGCGACGCCCGCAAGCCGGGCGCGGCCGCTGAGGTCCGCTTGCGTCTGGCCGGCCTTCCGGCGCCCCCGAGTCCGGTCACGCCCGTGGCCCAGGTGCCAGAGCTCGAAGAGTTCCATCCCGCGCATCAGAACGGTAACGGACACGATGGCGCCAATGGGAATGGAAACGGCTACGCCTCGATCGGTGAGTTGGCCGACGCGTTCACGCGTGACGTCGAAGTCACGCGGCGGCTGTACCGCTCTGGTGAAAGCGAGTACCTGATCGATGGCGCCGTGTGCCGCCTCCGCGACGTGCACGAGCTGTTGATGGACACCGGGCTGGGTGCGAAGGCGTATTCGATCATCGAGCAGGGCAAGATCGGCATGATTCTCAGCTCGCGGCCGGCCGACCGCCGACAGCTGATCGAGGAAGCCGCCGGGATCACGAAATATCGCTCGCGGCGCCGGGCCGCGGAGCTGAAACTCGAAGCGGCGCAGCAGAACCTTGTTCGCATCGACGATATCGTCTTCGAGGTCGAGAAGCAGCGCGGGGCGTTGAAGCGACAGGCGGCCAAGGCGCGCCGTTACAGCCGGCTGCGTGAAGAATATCGCCGCTGGGAGAAGGTGCTGTTCGCGAGGCGGTACCGCGATCTGGCCGCATCGATCGAGTCGGCGCGCGGCAAGCTGACCGTCGCCCGGGAGCGTGAAGCAGCAGCGCACGCCCGTCTTGCCGAGATCGAGGCACAACTGGCGCGGCTGCGCATCGAGCAGACCGAGGCCGAGGCCGCATCCGCCAGGATTCGCGAAGACGCCCACGCGCGAGAGCTGGATATCAACCGGCGCCAGCAGCAGCAGGAATTCAATCGACAGCAGATCGAGGCGCTGGACGCCCGCGCGACGGAGATCGCCGCGGAGATTCAAGAGCTCGAGTCGCGTCGCGAGCCGGCGCATGCCGCCCTCGAGTCACGCCGCGGTGCGGCTCTCGAGGTCGAGCGAACGCGGGACGAGGCCGCCGCTGTCATGGCATCAGCCAGCGCCGAGCATGCCGAGGCGCAGTCGCAAATAGAACGACTCGAATCACGGGTTGAAGAAGTTCGCGCCGAGCTCTTTCGATCGTCGAACGCGACCATGACGGTGCGTCATGTGATGGACCACACTGCGACCCATCACGAGCGCGTGGTCGAGCAGCTTGCCAGGCTGGACATCGAGCAAGACGATGTGCGACGGGAGCGCGAGAAAGTCGATGCGGATCGCGCGGCCGCCGCCGATGCGCGGAGTCAGTCGCAGACCGCGCTCGAGCGAATCGCGTCGGAGCTGGCGCAGCGACGCGCGCAGCTGATGTTGTCTCGGGGCGAGTTCGAAGAGCGGACGAGAGATCTTCGCGCGCGTGAGCAGGAGCTGGCCGCGGTCGAGGGTCGGCTCGCATCACTCGAGGAACTGGCCGCCAGCCGGGCGGACTTCGGTGATGCTGCGCGAATGGTGTTGGTGCAGGCCAACGGCCGCGTCGGCCAGCAGGGCGCCGTCGCCGACTATCTCGAGGTTGACAGTCGTTACGAGCGCGCTGTCGAAGCCTGTCTCGGTGATCTCCTTCAGCACGTGATCGTCGAACGGCACGACCAGGCGGCTGCCGGGTTGTCCCTCGTTCGCCAGCAGGACGCCGGCCGCTGTGGCTTCGTCGTCGTCGAACCAGGCTCGAACGGATATCATCCCTACAACGCCTTGCGCGCGCCCGGCATCGTGTCCGTGTCGGAGGTGTTGCGCGTCAACGGCCCCCACGCCGCCACGATTCTCAAAGTGATCCCCGAGGCGTATGTGGCCGACAGCTTTGAGCAGGCTGTCGCGTTCTCGCACGAGACGCCGGCACCGATCGCGACGATTGACGGCGATGTGCTTCGCGGCCCACACCTGGTCGCGGGCGGCGCGAAAGTCGAGTCCCGTGGCATCCTCGCAACCCGACGCGAGATCAAAGAGCTTCGCGAGAAGGTAGACCGCGATCGGCAGATGCTGGTGCGCCTGGCCGACGACGTGGCGCGGCTCGACGCCCACATCGTGGAAGCCGCGACGGCCATCGCGAATCTGCAGGACGAGGAGCACGACGAGGAAAAAGCGCTCGTCGCGCACGACGCGCAGCTGGCGCGATCGGCCGAAGATAACCTCCGCTTGTCGCGTAAGACCGAAGTCGTCGCCTTGGAGCGTCGTCGTGCCGAAGAGGAGCTCGCGTCACTCGAGGCGCGCCGGTCGGAAGCCGAGGTATCTATCGCCAGGCTCACCGAGGAACAACGAGTCGTCGAGGAAGATCTTGGGGAGGCGCAACGACGCCTTGCCGCTGCTCGAGACACGGCCAGTGCCCTCGCGACGAAAGCCGCCGAGGCGCGCGCCTCGCATGCGGCGCTCGTTGAGCGAGCCGCTGCCGTCGGCGCAGAGGTGCTGCGTCTCGAAGAAGGCGCACGCGAACTCGAGATCCGGATTGCGACGAGGCTCGCCGAGCGGCAGCAGACACACAGCCGGCGCGAGGCGCTGATTGCGGCCATCGCCTCGGGCGAACGCGCGCTCGACGAAGACGTGCTCGCGCTCGAGTCGATGCGCGGCACACTTCGCGAGGCTGATGACGCGGCCGCGGCGCTTCGTGGGAGAGTCGACGAGCAGGATGCGACGATTCGCCAGTCACGACGCGCGCTGGAAGAGATCCGTGTCGAAGTTGGAGAGCTCGACCTGGCGCGGGTCACCGCCGAGAGCGATCTGACGCACCTGGCGCAGACGTGTGTCGACGCGGTTCAAGCCACGTTGGACGAGGTGCTCGCGCAGGTTGAACAGATGGAGCAGAGTGGCCAGGCGACGCCGGACGCTGCTGCGCTATCCGCTGACGAACCCGACCCTGAAGCCGAGGACGAGACAGGCGCCGCGCCGGCAGCAGACGAGCCGGCGGCCGTCGAGCGTGCTGCTGCCATTGATGTCCCGACGACCATGACGGCCGAAGAAGCGATCGCGCGTCTGAAGACGAAGATCGAGCGTCTGGGGCCGGTCAACATGATGGCGATCGAGCAGTTCGATGAGCTCGAGGGCCGTCACGTGTTCCTCACGACGCAGCGCCAGGATCTGGTCGAATCGATTGCCCAGACCACGGAGGCGATCGCGCGCATCGACGAGACGACCAAGGTCCGATTCAGCGAGGCGTTCTCGGCGATTCAAGCCAACTTCCAGGTTACCTTCAGCACGCTCTTTGGCGGTGGCAGGGCGGGCCTGGCGCTCCTCGACGAGAACGATCCGCTCGAGAGCGGCATTGATATCGTCGCGTCGCCGCCAGGGAAGCGGCTGCAGAGCGTTCAGCTGCTCTCCGGCGGTGAGAAGGCGCTCACGGCAATCGCGCTGATGTTTGCAATCTTCAAGTACAAACCGAGCCCCTTCTGTCTGCTCGATGAGATCGACGCGCCGCTCGACGACGCCAACGTGCATCGATTCGTCGAGATGCTGCGCGGTATGCTCGATCGCACCCAGTTCATCCTCATCACACACAACCGCCAGACCATGGAGATTGCCAACCGGCTGTACGGCGTGACGATGGAAGAGCCGGGCGTCTCGAAGTTGATCTCGGTCCAGTTGAATTGAGTTCCCGTAGAGCGGGTCTTGAGACTACGCCGTACGAGAGACGATTCCGAACGATCCAGCCGCCCCGCACGTAGTACAGTTCCGGAGGTTCGACGATATGCGCATGCGACATCTGTGTGCCGGGGGCCTGGTGCTGTGCTTGGCCCTCGTGTCCATCGCATGCGACGTCAAGGTTGGCGAGGGCGGCGGCCTGTCGGTCGATTTCCGAGGCGGCAAGGCGACCGACGAGTGGGTGCGCTCGTACGACCTCCAGCCTGGTGGGCGCCTGGACATCATCAACGTCAACGGTCAGATCGACGCATCCCCGTCAGCCGGGACAAAGGTGGAGGTGCGAGCCATTCGCGAGGCCTGGGCCGGCAGCGAAGAAGCGTCGCGCGAAATGCTCCGGAAGGCCGAGATGCGTGAGGAAGTCGCGCCCGATCGCGTCCAGATCCAGGGGCCAGCCGAAAAGGAGGGTGGCGGGTTCGGCCGCCGTCAAATCTCGATTAAGTACGATGTACGCATTCCGGCCGGCCTCAATATCTTCCTCAAGACCCAGAACGGAGAAGTGAAACTCGAAAATATCCAGGGCGTACGCATTGAAGCCTCAACGACCAACGGCGGCATCACCGGCCGTGCCGTCTCGGGCGCCATCGAGGCGTCGACTGTGAACGGCGGAATCCAGATGGACCTCGAGGCCGTAACCGGTGATACGCGCATGGTCACGGTCAACGGTGGCGTGAGGCTCAGCGTCGCTCCCGGCGTCAACGCCGACCTCGAGGCCGAGGTTGTCAACGGCGGTGTCCGCGTGCAGGATGGTCTTTCGTTGTCCAACGATGAGCATAGCCGTCAGCGGGTGGCGGGGCGCATCGGCAGTGGCGGCCCTCGCCTGATCGTCAAGACGACGAACGGTGGGGTGCGGGTCGGGTTACGAGGAACGCCAGGCTCGTAGATCGGTGGCTAACGAAGACAAATCGACCAGATATCATCGGTTGCGCCGCCGCATTTCGTTTCTCGACACGACGGCGCAGGCCGTGTTCCTCCTCGCGCTCGTGCTAACCGGTGGTTCTTCAGCAATCCGTGCAAGCGTCCAGTCCATTGCCGGAACGAGCCTCGTGCCGCTCGTCGTTGTGTACGTCATCGTGATCGCAGCGCTGTCCGAGGTCGTGCACCTGCCATTCGCTTTCTATCATGGCGTGGTGCTCGAGCGGCGCTACGGCCTGTCGACGGAATCGACGGCACGATGGCTCAGGGATCACCTCAAGGCGGTCGCTCTTGTCTTGATAGTGCTCGCCGGCGCAGGTGTGCTGGTCACCGCGTTATTGCGCGCAGCTCCGGCCCAATGGTGGCTGATTGCCTCGATCATCTTCGTAGCGGGGCTCGTGCTGCTCGCGCGTTTCGCGCCCGTGCTCCTGCTTCCGCTGTTCTACGACATCCGGCCGCTTGCACGCGACGGGTTGCGTGAACGGTTGGTGGCCCTCGCCGACAAGGCCGGCACTCCCGTGTTAGGCGCCTACGAATGGCGTGTCGGCGACCGTACGACCAAGGCGAACGCCGCACTCGTCGGCATTGGCCGCACCCGTCGGATTCTCGTATCAGACACGTTGCTTGCCGTGCATTCCGATGATGAGGTCGAGACAGTCTTCGCGCACGAGCTTGCGCACCACGTCTATGGCGATATCTGGTCGGCGCTGGCGCTCGAGGCGGCGCTCCTCACGCTGGGGTGTTACGTCGCGGACCAGGTGCTTTCAAGGTTCGCATTGGCGATTGGTCTCGACG
>Ga0207706_10001284_pt1 | contig 25285 bp, 21 predicted proteins | sample KBSC53metaG_FD_184318 | JGI IMG/M metagenome (GOLD analysis project Ga0207706, IMG submission 184318) | Corn rhizosphere microbial communities from Kellogg Biological Station, Michigan, USA - KBS C5-3 metaG (SPAdes) (version 2) | ecosystem: Host-associated > Plants > Roots > Rhizosphere > Soil ... | reverse complement strand
TGGTGCATCTGCACGATGTGATGCGGGCGGGAGCGGTTTGGTCGAGGTGCGGAGGTGCGGAGGTGCGGAGGTGCGGAGGTGCGGAGGTGCGGAGGTGCAAAAAAATCGGGTGCGCTAGTGCGTGAGTGCCGAGTGCGTTGAACAACGGTGAAAGGTGAGATGAAGCGGTTTTCCCTGGCCTTGCTGATGGCTTCGAGCCTCGTGATCGCCGCGTGCAGGCAGGCGCCGGCGGGGCCGGGCGTGGCGGTGGATGCCAACAGCAACCAGGTGACCGTGGGGATGCGGCTCAAGATCTCCGAGGCCGGCAACCCGAAGGCCGACCTGACCGCCGACACCGCCGTCACTCCCGCCGGGCAGAGCAACACGCAGTTGACCAAGGTCCACCTCGTGTTCTACGAGCCCGGCCGCAAGCCCAGCGACCTGACCTCGAAGACCGGCGAGTACGACCAGCAGAGCGGGATGATGACGGCGCGCGGCCACGTGGTGCTGGTCACCCAGGGCGACAAGGGGATGCGCACCATCACCACCCAGGAGCTGCACTGGGACCAGCGCGGCGACCGGGTGTGGAGCACCGTGGAGACCACCATCGTGGAAGGCGGGCAGACGATGATCACCGAGGGCTTCACCTCGAACTCGGCGTTCACCAACCTGCAGGGGCGGAACGCCCGGGTGAAGGGGGTGCAGGTGGGCGCGGAAGGCTTCCGATTCTGATGCGGCGCCTTGCGTGTGTCCCCCTCGCGCTGATCGCGCTGCACCTGGCCGCCGCCCGCGGCCAGGCGCAGGCCAACGTCTGTGACCTGGTGTCGCAGGCGGGCACCTACACGGTGGTCGGCGCCGAGGGGAGCCGCGTGGTCAACGCGCAGGGGCCGCTGCTGGTGCGCTGCCGCAACGGCGAGGAGCTGCGCGCCGACAGCGCGGTGCTGTACCAGGCGCAGAACGAGGTGTACCTCTACCGCCGGGTCGACTACCAGGACCCCGGCAAGTCGCTCACCAGCGACAACGCCATCTACAACAGCGCCACCGGCCGCCTGTACGCCACCGGCAACGTGGTGTTCACCGACAAGAACCAGGGGAGCACCCTGCGCGGCCCCGAGCTGGAGTACTTCCGCGCCATGCAGGGCCGCCCGCAGAGCCAGGCCACCGCGCGCCAGCGCCCGCACGTCACCGTGCGTCCCAGGAGCAGCGGCACCACCAGCCGCCGCACGCCGATGGAGATCGACGCCGACCTGGTCACCTCCGTCGGCGACCGCTACATGACGGCCACGGGGAACGTGGTGATCAACGACAACGGCACCCGGTCCACCGCCGAAGAAGCCTATTACGACCAGGTGGCCGACCACGTGGAGCTGCGGCGGCAGGCGCACGTGAACAACGACAAGTACCAGCTTTCGGGCGATTTCATCACCAGCGACCTGAAGAACGGCTCGATCAGCAAGGTGCTGGCGCAGAACAACGCCCGGCTGGTGAGCGAGCGGCTCACCGTCACCGGCCCGCAGCTGCAGCTCTTCTTCGAGCGCGACCTGCTGCAGCGGATGGTGAGCGGGCGGGTGCCGGGCTCCGCGCTCACCACGCCGCCGCCGGCCCCCGCCGCTCCGCCGTCGGGCGGAGCGGCCGGGAACGGAGCGCCCCCCCGTCCGGGTGCCGCCGATTCGGCCGCGGCGGCGGCGGCGCCAGCCCTGCCGCCGGAGCAGCGCTCCATCGCGCTGGCGAAGGGGTTCCGGCTGGAGGCCGACAGCATCGAGGCGATCACCCCGGAGCAGGTGGTGCGGCAGGTGAACGCCGTGGGCAAGGCGCGCGGCGAAAGCTGGGACACGCTCGGCGCCGTGCGCGTGCTGCACGACACCGGTTCCGCCGCCGTCAAGCCCGACACCGCCACGCGCGTGCTCACGCAGGCGCCCGACGCCCTGGACCAGAAAGACGTGCTGACGGCCGACACCATCATCGCCTACTTCCGCCGCGACAGCGCGGGGGTGGACAGCGCCCGCGGGCCGCGCCTGGCCGGCCGCCCCGCCACCGCCCCGCGCGACACCGGCCGAGCCGCGCAGGGCGACACGGCCAGGACCGAGATCGAGCGCCTCCTCGCCATCGGCGACGCGCACTCCATCTACCGGACGCGGCCGGACAGCACGAAACCCGCGAACGAGCAGCGGCCGGGGATCAACTACCTGGTGGGCGACCGCATCGACCTGCGCTTCAAGGCGGGCGAGGTGGACGTGGCCCGCGTGCACGGCCTGAAACAGGGCCTGTACCTCGACCCGCAGACCGATTCCACGGCGACGGACAGCACGGGCGCGGCGCGCAACGCCGGCGGACGAACGGCCGGAGCCGCGCGCCCGGCCGCGGGCAATCGTCCCACGACGGGCGTATCCCCGTCTCCCGCACCGGCCGGCACGCGCGCGGGCACGGCGCCGGTGTCCAGGCCGCCCGCGACGCCGCCGGTACGCACCGCGCCGATCTCGCTCGCACCGCGGAGGCGCACGCAGTCGAACGCACTCGCGCACTCGCGCACCCGCGCACCGGTCTCCGCGATGCCGGGGCCACGCGCGGAGACCCCCGCACCCCCGCACCCCCGCACCACCGCACCCGAGCCGGCCGGAGGTGCGGCATGACCGAACCCCGGCTGGACCGCGTGATCCATGCGACCGGCCCCGGCGGCCTGTCGGCGCTGATCGCGCTGCGGGCGCTGGCCGCGGCCGACGACGGCGCCCACGCGGTGGACCGCGCCCGCTGGATGACCGGCGTGCGCGAGGAGTACCACCGCTGGTACGGCGGGTCGAACGGGCAGGCGCCCGGCAACTTCGCCGACGAAGAGACCATGCACTACCTGGACGAGCAGGTGGTGCGGCAGCTGGTGATCGCGGACGTGGTGGAGTTCCTGGCCGACGCCGGGGGCGAGCCGGTGGAGCCCGCGGGCGCCGGCAGCTGGCAGGCCGTCCGCCTCTCCCCCTGGGTGCTGAACGAGTTGGAGGGCCGGCGCGACGAGGTGCTGGGCCAGATGGACCAGCGCATCGGCGCCATCCTCTCCGACACGCACGGCCCCGCGGCCGCGTCCACGGCTCAGGCGCCGGCGGCGGAGTACGCGGGCGCGGCGTCGTCCGGCTACGCGGCGGCGGCGTTCACCGCCGGCGGGGCTGGGGCGGACGCGGATCGCGGCGCGGAGCCGGCCCCGAGCGAGGGCGACCCGGAGCTGCTGCACCCGCGGCGCCGCCGGTCGATGCTGGTGGAGGGCGGGCTCACGCTCAGTGCCCAGGGGCTGGTGAAGAGCTACCGCGGCCGCCGCGTGGTGAACGACGTGGACGTGCACGTGAGCCAGGGCGAGATCGTCGGCCTCCTGGGCCCCAACGGGGCGGGGAAGACCACCTCGTTCTACATGATCACCGGCCTGATCCGCCCCGACCGCGGCAAGGTGTTCATCGGCCAGCGCGAGCTGACCGGCGTGCCGATGTACAAGCGTGCGCGGGCGGGGATCGGGTACCTGGCGCAGGAGCCGTCGATCTTCCGCCGGCTGACGGTGGAGGAGAACGTCCTGGCCATCCTGCAGATGATGAAGCTGTCGCGCGCCGAGCAGAAGCGCCGGCTGGAAGAGCTGCTCGACGAGCTGGGGATCAAGCACCTGCGCAAGACCAGGGCGTACGCGCTCTCCGGCGGCGAGCGGCGGCGGCTGGAGATCACGCGGGCGCTGGTGAGCCAGCCCCGGTTCATGCTCCTGGACGAGCCCTTCGCCGGCGTGGACCCGATCGCGGTGCACGACATCCAGCAGATCGTGAGCGACCTGCGCCGCCGCGGGATCGGGGTGCTGATCTCGGACCACAACGTGGAGCAGACCCTGGACATCGTGGACCGCGCCTACATCATGTACGAAGGCCGGGTCCGCGTGAGCGGCACGGTGAGCGAGCTGGTATGGAACGACGAGGTGGCGGAGATCTACCTGGGCCCCACGCTGACCGCACGCATGCGTGAGCGGTATCAACACCCAGAATCGGAAGACGCGGTATGAAGACGGGCCTCTACCAGGGAACGACCCTCAAGCAGGAGATGAAGATCAACCCTCGCCTGTACCAGGCGATGGATCTCCTGTACATGCCCCTGCTGGACCTTCAGCAGCACCTGAAACAGGAGCTGCTGAACAACCCTTTCCTCGAGATGGTGGAAAGCGACGTAGAGGAAACGGTGGAGGAGCGGAAGGACGAGAAGGACCAGGAGAAGGACGACGAGATCGACTGGGAGGAGATCCTCCTGAACGGCTTCGAGACCGGCGGCCGGCGCGAGGAGTACGAGGAGCGCGAGTACTACGAGCCCGTGAGCGTGGACACCAAGGAGCTGGGCGACCACCTGCAGGACCAGCTCACGCTGCTGCGCCTGTCCGACCGCGAGATGCTGCTGGGCGAGGAGATCATCGGCAACATCAACGACGAGGGGTACCTGGAGTGCGGGCTGGACGAGATCGTCCAGTCGCTGAACGACTTCATGCGCGGCACCGAGGGGTGGGACCGCGAGCGCCCCTACGGCGTGGCCGACGCCGAGGCCATGCTGCGCGTGATCCAGGCGTTCGACCCGCCGGGGATCGGCGCGCGCGACCTGCGCGAGTGCATCCTCCTCCAGCTGCGCGACGGCGTGGTGCAGGAGCTGGTGAAGGAGACCGGCGAGGGCGAGCCGCCGCCCAGCGAGGTGGAGGAGCGGCTGCGCACCTCGCTGGCCTACCGCATCGTGGACCAGTACTTCGACCAGCTGATCAACCACCGCTGGAGCGAGATCAGCAAGGAGCTGTCGATCACCCCGCGCGACGTGCAGGACGCGGCCGACGAGGTGGCCAAGCTCGACCCCAAGCCCGGGCTCAAGTACGCGTCGCACGGCGACAACTACATCATCCCCGACCTGATCGTGGAGAAGATCGAGGGCGAGTACCTGGTCTTCCTGAACGACACCAGTCTTCCCCGTCTGAAGCTGAGCAAGACGTACCGCGACATCGCCAAGGACAAGAAGAAGTTCCAGGGCGAGAACAAGGAGTTCATCAGCAACAAGCTCAACAGCGCCAACTGGATGATCCAGGCGATCGAGCAGCGCCGGCAGACCATGCTGAAGGTGATGAACTTCATCGTGGACCGGCAGCGCGACTTCTTCGACAAGGGCGTGCAGTACCTCAAGCCGCTCACCCTGCGCGAGGTGGCCGAGGTGATCGACATGCACGAATCCACGGTCAGCCGCGTGACCAACGAGAAGTTCGTGCAGACGCCGCGCGGCGTGTTCCCGCTCAAGTTCTTCTTCTCGTCGGGCCTTTCCACGACCTCGGGTGAGGACGTGTCGGCGCGCGGGATCAAGGCGCAGATCGAGAAGCTGGTGAGCGACGAGGACCCGGCGCACCCGCTGACCGACCAGGCGATCGTGAACATCCTGAAGGACGAGGGGATTCAGATCGCCCGGCGCACCGTGGCCAAGTACCGCGACCAGCTGGGCGTGCTCAGCGCGCGGATGCGGAAGCGCGTGTGAGCACGGCCGCCAGGGGAGAGGGGACAGGCGACAGGGTACAGCGGGGGGACCTCGGCGCGAGCGTCCCCCTCGCCGCATCCTCCGCCGTGGCCACCGCGTCCGCGGACGTGGTGGTGCCCGAGTCGATGCGCCGCAACTTCGCCGTCCTGGTCCCCGCCTTCGACGAGGTGGAGAACATCCCCGCGCTCTTCCGCGAGATGCGGGCGACCTTCGAGCGGCACGACCTGGCCGGCGAGCTGATCATCGTGGACGACGGCTCGCGCGACGGGACGTACGACGCCGCCGTGCGCGAGGCGGAGCGCTTCCCGCGGGCGAAGGTGCTGCGCCACCGCCGCAATCTCGGCAAGACGGAGGCGATGCTCACCGGGGCGCAGGCGGCGGAGACGGAGTTCCTGGTCCTCTTCGACGCCGACCTGCAGTTCGGGACGGAGGAGGTCCCGCGCTTCCTGGCGAAGCTCGCGGCCGACGGCGTGGACATCGTCTGCGGGCGCAAGGTGGGGACCTACGAGAAGGCGGCGGTGAGCGGGATCTACAACCGCCTGTCGCGGCGCCTGTTCGACATCCCCGTGCGCGACCTGAACGCGATGAAGGCGTTCCGCACCGAGATCCTGCGCGAGATCCCGCTGCGGCACGACTGGCACCGCTTCTTCGTGGTCCTCGCGCACGCCCGGGGCTACAGCGTGAGCGAGCTGGACATCACGCTCTTCCCGCGGCGCGCGGGTGTCGCCAAGTACAGCGGGAAGCGGCGGGTGCTGGTGGGCGTGGGTGACCTGGTGGTGGTCTGGTTCTACCTGAAGTTCAGCGAAAAGCCGATGCAGTTCTTCGGCGGCACCGGGCTGATCCTGATCTTCCTGGGACTTCTCGTGGGGCTGGTGACGGCGGTGCTGCGCATCGGCCACTGGATGCCGCCGTTCGGCTTCCGCCCGCTGCTGTCGCTGGTGGCGCTGCTCGAGACCATCGGCTTCCTCCTCTTCGGCTTCGGCTTCATCGCCGAGCTGATCGCCACCCTGCGCGCCGAGATCGACCAGCTGCGGCGGCGTTAGTCCGTTGTTCCCATCCGACCAACCCCGTTCGATGTCATCCTGAGGGTGCCGCCGCGCTGGACCATCGTCCGCGCGAATCCCTGGCGGCACCCGAAGGATCTGTGCTCCGCGTCCGCGACGACCCCTGCCGCAACGCACCTGAATGGCCGCGCATACCTACTACGTCTACATCCTCTCGAACGCGAGCCGCACGCTTTACGCAGGTGTGACGAACGACCTCGTCCGGCGCATGTGGGAGCACAAGCAGAAAACAGGATCGGAGTTCGCCGCGCGATACAACATCACGCAGTTAGTGTGGTTCGAGGAGACGATCAACGTCGCCGCCGCCGCCATCGCGCGAGAGAAGCAGATCAAAGGGTGGACGAGGGCGAAGAAGATCGCGCTGATCTCCGCCGCAAATCCGACGTGGCGTGACATCTCCGAGGACGAAGGGTTCTTCGCGGCCATCCGATGATCCGTGTGTTCGGCATGGGGTAGTCCGAGCCCCGTCTATAGATCCTTCGGGCGCGCAAGTGATTGTGTAGACGATGGTTCGGTGCCGCGCCCTCAGGATGACATGGTAGGGGTGGGCGCGAGATCAGGTGATCCTGGACTCTGGCTGCCTCAGTACGTCGCGCGGTAGCACGCCAGCGCGGCGCGGTGGATGCGCTCCTTCTCGGCGCGGACCTTGGCGGCGTGCCCGGGCGATACGTCGGCCTCGATCCAGTCGGCAAGCGGGTCCAGGATCCAGTCCAGGAGCGTGGCGCGGGCGTACAGGGGCAGGCGCTCCGCGAGCCCGGGTTCGCGTGCCTCCGCAGGGAGGGTGGCGTGGCCGGACAGCGACACGTCGCCGCGGGTGGGACCCAGCAGGGCGGCCCAGTCGAGCGCGGGGTCGCCGAGCGTCAGATCGTCCCAGTCCAGTACCCATACGCGCCCGTGGGTGCCCTCCAGCAGGTTCCCCAGCCACAGGTCCGCGTGGATCGGCGCGTCCGCTGGCTCTACGAACTCCGGGCGGGTCTCGGCCTCGCGCTCCAGCGTGTCGGCCTCGTGCTCGATCCAGTCGACCGTGGCCGCGGGGACGAACGGAATCGGATGCTTTCGCACGTGCTCCAGGTCCTCGCGGAAACGGCGGATGAAGGTGTCCGTGAAGGTGTCGCGGCACCGCGGCGGCGGGCTCTCGGCCGCGAGGTGCGCCGCCAACTCCGCGTCGCCGTGCAGCTGCGAGAGGAGCGGGGCCGTGGCGCGGAGCAGCGCTGGCGTCCTTGCCTGCGCCGTAGTCCCGTCGATGTGCTCGAAGACCGGTCCTTCCAGCGGCGTTCCGATGACGTGGAGCCACGCGAGCATTCGTGGCGCGTGGTAGCGCGCCGCGAGCAGGCCGGCGACCCGTCTCCAGCGCCGCAGCCCGTCGACGTACTCGGGCTCGCCCGCGAGCTTGAGGTGCAGGCGGCGCGTCCCGTCGGTGACGTGATAGGAACGGTTTACGAACCCGCCCCAGTTCAGCACGTACCGGATCTCCAACGCATTTGCGTCTAGCCCGAGCCCACCGGCCCGGGCGGTCAACTCCGCCTTGATGCGTTCCTCGATCGATTCGCCGTCCATCCTGGCGGTCCCGTTCATCATCCGTGATCCCGCGCCGATCCGAATCCTCCGCACCTCCGCACCCCCGCACCTCCGCACCCTGTACTTTCGTACGTCCGTGGATGCGCGTAGCTTCACGCCCGCCCGAATCCCGACCCGGTCCCCTCGAGGAATCCCGCCCGTGAGCCAGAGCTTCCGCAACCTGACCGTCATCGACCATCCGCTGATCCAGCACAAGCTGGCGGTGCTGCGCGACCGCGAGACCAGCAAGAAGAAGTTCAAGGAGCTGGTGGACGAGATCGCCATGCTGATGGCGTACGAGGTGACCAAGGACCTGCCGCTGGAGCCGGTGGAGGTCACCACGCCGCTGGAAACGATGACCGCGTACCAGGTGGCGGGGAAGAAGCTGACCGTGGTCCCCATCCTGCGCGCCGGGCTGGGGATGGTGGACGGCGTGGTGCGGCTGATGCCCGGCGTGCGCGTGGGGCACATCGGCCTGTACCGCGACCACGATACGCTGCAGCCGGTGGACTACTACTTCAAGATCCCCGCCGGGGCCGAGGCCCGCGACTTCCTGGTGCTGGACCCGATGCTCGCCACCGGCGGCTCGGCATCCGCCGCGGTGGCGTCGCTCAAGCGGCAGGGGGCCAAGCGCGTGCGGATGCTGTGCATGGTGGCGGCGCCGGAGGGCGTGCAGCGGATGCTGGACGACCACCCCGACGTGCACGTCTACGCCGCCGCGCTCGACCGGGAGCTGAACGACGTCGGCTACATCCTCCCCGGCCTGGGCGACGCCGGCGACCGGCTGTTCGGGACGAAGTAGAGCGGCGGCAATCATCGATGGCGGAGGGGAGCATCCGGCGACGATCCGGATGCTCCCTCTTCGCGTTTGTTCCGGTGGAAGGGTCAGGCGGCGGGGTTTGCGACCCGGGCGCTTCGCCGCAGGGGCAGGGCTGTCCCGCACAGTTCCACCCATGTCACAGCTTTGCCGGCCGGTCCACCGCCCCTCCGCGAGGGGAAAGACGTTTCGGACCGGCATGCGGGGTGCAGCGGGCTACCCGAAGCACGACCTCGTTCCGCCCTGCTCCCGTCAGGTCCCGCCCCGCTCCCGCCCCTCCGCAACCGCCTGCTCTCGTCCAAGCACCGCGAAACGCCGGCGTCCGTCCGCTGCGGGCGAGCCGCCGGTCTGTTCCACCCCGCCGGACACTTCATCCACGGAGGAAAACATGGGAGACCACTACTACACGACCAGGACCGAGGCGCTCACCACCGTGCGCGCGCAGGGCTACAAGTACGAAGGGATCGCGGCCCACGTGCTCACCGCACCGATCTGGGGGGCGGTGCCGCTGTACGCCCTGTATCACCCGTCCCTGGCCAACCATCACTACACCACGAACCTCAAGGAGCGCGACAGCCTGACGGCGGAGCACGGGTGGATCGACGAGGGGATCGCCTGCTACGTCCACGAGACCGGTCGCGAATATCCGTTCGGCGTCGTCCCGCTGTTCCATCTCTACGACAACGCCCAGGGCGATCACTTCTTCACGACCGTGGGGAAGGAGCGCGAGGGCGCGACCGCCGTGGGCTATGTCGAAGCGGGAATCGCCTGCTATGTCTTTCCTTCGCCCGTACCCGGCGCGACACCGCTCCATCGTTTCTACAGCTCGTATGAGCGCGAGCAGGAGGAGGAAGACGGCTTCTTCGGCTCTCTTGTCAACGGCGTGAAGAAGACGATCACCGCCGCAGTGGATACGGTGACGGGTTTCGGGAGGACGGTGATCAACGCGGCCGAGAGCACCGTCGGGGTTGTCGGCGATGCCGTGGGCGGGGTTTTCGGAGTGATCACGGCGATCCCGGTGCTCGGCCGCGGAATTCGCCAGATCCAGACGCTGGCTGCAACGGCCAGGGGAGGGGTCGATTTCGTGCTGGAGATTACGCTGGGCCTGTTCGGCATCCGGCCGGAGAAGCAGATGAAGCTTCGCGTCGTCATCCAGATGACCCCGGACCAGGGGCTCGCGAGGTCGGTTCCCATCGTGGACGAGGCCGTGGTGCGCAAGGGCGTCCAGTTTGCGATCGACGTCTTCAAGAGCGCCGCCAACGTGCGGATCGTGCCCCTGGGCCGGTTCCGCAACGGTTCGGGCGACGGCGAGATGCCCACCGGCGGCGACGACTATATCCGATACGCCGACGGTATGTCTGGAAACGCGGGCGAGTCGCTCGACGTGCACTGCGGGAGCGAGGCGTGGCAGGAGGACCTGGCGACGACGGGCTCCGACTTCGAGGCGATGATGACGGAGTACTGCTTTGACGGAGGCGCGCGTAAGGTGGTCGGAGCGGGAGCGCCCGTGTGCGCGTTCGCCGTACGAAGCTTTCGGACGCCGCGGAAGGTGGGCTGCTCGCTGGGTCCCCTGACGGACTACGTCACGGTGATGTTCCGAGGGGAGAACGGCTCCGAGGTGGACCGCTCCACGCTCGCGCACGAGCTCGGCCACGCCTGCAACCTCCCGCACTTCGACGGCGGCAACAATCTCATGAATGAGAATCCCGACCCCGACAACCCGGTGCAGCGCAGATCGCTCACCCGGACGCAGATCGCACTGCTCCGCGCGTCGCGCCACGTAACCTATCTCTGAACCGCCAGGGGGCGGTCGCGGAGCGGATTCGATACCGGCCCACGTGGTGAAGCGGACGCGGAAAGAGGCGCGGAGACCAACCGGTGAGCGCGGCTCAAACCTTTTGGGCGGTTCCCCCGTCCAAACCTGCGTTCGCGTGGTATGCGCAGTTCCTCCGCACCCGCATCACCCCATGAAGCAGCACTCTTCCGCCCGCCGCATCGCGTGGGCGTTCGCGCTTGCACCGGCCCTGGCGGCCGCGCCGCTCTCCGCCCAGGTCGCACTGGCCACCGCCCACACGCCCGCGTCGGGCACGTCGCGGAACCCGCACGCCGCCGCGCCCAGCGTGAGCGCCGTGGCGCGCACGGGCCAGGTGAAGATCGACGGCGTGCTGGACGACGCGGTGTGGAGCACCGCGCCGGCCGCCACCGACTTCCACCAGCAGCGGCCCCACGACGGCCTGCCCAGCGCCGAGAAGACCGAGGTCCGCTTCGCCTATGACGACGAGGCGCTGTACATCGGCGCGCGGATGTACGACTCGCTGGGCGCCGCCGGCGTGCACACCACCCTGACCCGGCGCGACCAGGAGGGCGGCGGCGACTGGCTGGAGATCGACTTCGACACCTACCACGACCACTCGGGCGTCACCATCGTGCAGCTCAACCCGAGCGGCGTGAAGTGGGACGCCGGCCAGGCCAGCCCCAACGCCGACATCAGCTGGGACCCGGTGTGGGAGGGCGCCAGCAGGATCGACAGCGCCGGGTGGGTGGCCGAGTTCCGCATCCCCTGGTCGCAGCTCAAGTTCAACCCCGACTCGGTGCAGACCTGGGGGATGCAGATCAAGCGCTACCACGAGCGGCGCAACGAGCTGAGCCTGTGGTCGTACGTGGCGCAGAACGAGAACAACGGCCCCTCGCGCTTCGGACACCTGGAAAGCCTGCGCATCCACCGCAAGCCGGGCGGGTGGGAGGTGATGCCGTACACCGTGGCCCGCGCGAGCTACGTCCGCCCCACGCAGCCGGGAAGCCCGTTCCAGGACGCCAGCGCCTACGACGTGCGCATCGGCGCCGACGTCAAGGCGCTGCTGGGGCCCAACCTGACGCTCTCGGCCACCATCAACCCCGACTTCGGCCAGGTGGAGCTGGACCCGGCGGTGGTGAACCTCTCCGCCTTCGAGACCTCGTTCAGCGAGAAGCGGCCCTTCTTCGTGGAGGGGAGCGGGCTGCTGGGCTTCGGGAGCTTCAGCTGCTTCACCTGCAGCAACGTGAGCAGCCTGTCGCTCTTCTACTCGCGCCGCATCGGCCGGGCGCCGCAGGGGTCGCTCCCGTTCAACACGCGGTTCGAGGACCGGCCGCAGAACACCGACATCCTGGGCGCGGCCAAGCTCACCGGGCGCTTCCGCGGCGGGCTGGAGTTCGGCGCGCTCGAGGCGGTGACCGGCGCCGGGCGCTCGCGCATCATCGACACCACGGGCGAGTCGATGGAGCGCGAGGTGGAGCCGCTCACCAACTACTTCGTGGGCCGCGTGCGGCAGACGCTGAACGGCGGCAACCTGAGCTTCGGCGCCATCGCCACCTCCGTCGTCCGCAGCTTCGGCTACGACTCGCTGCGCTATCAGCTCCCGGGGCACGCCGAGGCGCTGGGGGTGGACTGGAACGCCTACTTCCGCAACCACCGCTACCGCCTGCAGGGGAGCTTCGCGCTCAGCAACGTGGCGGGCGACTCGATGGCGATCCTGCGGCTGCAGCGCTCGTCGGCCCGCTACTTCCAGCGGCCGGACCGCGAGCAGGGGTCCAACGGGTTCTTCTCCAACGCCTACGACCCGTCGGCCACGGAGCTGCGCGGCTTCGGCGGCTACCTGCGGGCGGCCAAGGAGGCGGGGACGATCCGCGGCGAGGCGCAGGTGAACCTCCGCAGCCCCGGCTTCGAGGTGAACGACCTGGCCTTCCTCACCCGCGCCGACTACATCTGGACGCTGGCCAACCTGAACGGCTACTGGACGAAGCCGAACCGCGTGTTCCGCGAGCTGTGGCTGACGGTGGGCGGGCAGCGCCAGCAGAACTTCGGCGGCGACGTGAACGACGCGCAGGTGCACCTGTCGGGGTCGATGCAGCTCCCCAACTACTGGGGGATGGGCTTCTACGCCCAGTACCGCCCCGAGGTGTACGACGAGCGGCTGACGCGCGGCGGCGCCACGGTGCGGCGGGCCGACCAGCGCTTCTTCGACTGGAACCTGAACACCGACGGCCGCAAGCGCACCGTGTTCGGCGTGGACGCGTTCCGCGCCACCCGCGGCGACGGCGGCAGCGACCTGGGCGCCAACTTCAGCGTGCGCTACAAGCCCCGCAGCAACATCCAGCTGTCGGTGGCCCCGGCCTGGTCGCGCGCCGAGGCGGGGGCGCAGTACGTGGCCGCCTTCGCCGATCCGACGGCGACGGCGTTCTACGGCCGGCGCGCGGTGTTCGCGGGGCTCACGCAGCAGACTTTCTCGATGGAGACGCGGCTGAACGTGACCTTCACGCCCAACCTGAGCCTGGAGACGTTCGTGCAGCCGTTCGTGAGCAGCGGCGAGTACCACGACTTCAAGGAGTTCAACGCCCCGCGCGGGCTGGAGAAGACCCTGTTCGGCGACCGCATCACCGCCGTCACCGACGCGCAGGGGCGCGAGGTGTCGTACCGGCTCGACGCGGACGGGGACCCCAGCACCGCGCCGTTCACCTTCAACAACCCGGACTTCAACTTCCGCTCGCTGCGCGGCAGCGCGGTGCTGCGGTGGGAGTACCGGCCGGGGAGCACGCTCTTCTTCGTCTGGCAGCAGCAGCGCGCCGCCAGCGAGGCGTTCGGCGACTTCGCCCTGGGCCGCGACGCCGGCGCCATCTTCCGCGAGCACCCCGACAACGTGTTCGTGATCAAGGCGAGCTACTACATCGGGCGGTAAGGCAGCCAGAGCGTCGGCGGACGCAGCACAGCGGGGAAAGCACCACCGACTCGAGGGTAGCGACAGACCGGCCCCGGAGCGTCCGCTCCGGGGGCCGGCTGGCTTTCGGGACGAACCGTCCAGTTGCGCAGATTCAGGGACCGGGCTCCGCAGATGCCGGGACGCACGCGAACGTTCGGACACCTGGCGGGACTTGGAGCGCCCTCCACAGCGGACTCGTGACGTTTACAACACACGGCTGGCCGTTGCTTGTGGCTCTCTCGAAGAGTGGGTCAGTCATGGAGGTGACCTGGCCCGGCTGCGAGCCCGGCGTACTCAGCAACTCGTAGAATGCGTGGAAATGTTTCGGCGCCGTGTGGGGCGACGGCGGAATCTCGGTCGTGGTTCCCTGAGTGGGCGGGAGATCCTTCAGCTCTTTTTCAGGAAGGTGTGCCAGGAGCAGGTCAACGTGGCCTTGGCCGTCGGCGACGAGCGGAAGGCGAATTGTGGAGTTCGGGTTCGCCTTGAGGCGAAAGACCAATTCATAATCCTCCGGGAGTGTCAGTTCCCAGCGCATGACGTTCGCGGACGGGACGCTGTCGGGCTGGCTCTGCCCGGGGGGCTGGTATGTCCAGAGCCCCAGTGGGCACGACTTACCCGGTTTTCCGCCATTCAGCACGACCTGGGAACGGATCCGCGCGTCGAGCTTTCCCATGTCCACCCGGTGGGGCCCTCCAGAGCCGGCCGTCACGTTCACCGCGCCGAGGCTGGCCAAGTCGCCCAAGGTTACCGTGGTCCCGCCCGTGCCGATCGGGTCGAGCGACCACTCGTCCAATTTCACGTAACAGATTGCCTTGTCGATCGCATCCTGATAATTCAGGCACAGGCGCGGAATGTACTCGCTTCCCGGGTCGATGCCCACACCGAGCAGCGCAAGGTGCTTTTCTCCCGGGGGAGATAGGGGGAGGAGGACGTTCGTCGGGCCCGGGCTCGTTTTTGGAGGCACGAAGAGCAGTAGCCCGGTCATGTGTAGCGTGACACCAACGTCCGTTGTGGACGCCGTACCGGAGCGGCCGGATGGGGTTTCCGGGGGAGTGGACGGTTTGTCCTTCGGGCAGCCTGCCAGCAGCAGGCACGCGGCGAACAGGCAAAGACCTCGACCGATGACACGGGACATCGCGGGCTCGCTTTGTGGTGAGTGAGCGTTGCAGACACGGGCTAGGTGACACGAATCGTAATCTCGTACGGAGCCCAAGCAGACGCGGAGGAGCGCCGGCTACCTATGCGGTGGTCGTTCCGGGTCAACGCCCGAAGTAGCGGAAGCCACCCCAGGCGGCGGGGTTCCGCAATGCCTCCTGATTTGACCGAATTAGCGCGAGTTGGGCATCCCGCAACGCGCGTGGCCCCCCCATCCTGGCTCGGTACGCACGATGAAACTCGGCCATTAGCGGAACCGTTGCCGCGTCGTCCACCGCCCACGTGCTCCCCACCACGCCACCAGCGCCACCCGCGAGCAGTGCGCCCGCCACGCCGGTAAAGCCGCCCGAGCGAGTGGGGCGCCCACCAATCGTCCGGCACGCCGAGAGCACCACGAGGCGTGCTTTGCGAAGATCAAGTTGCGCAACGTCGGCGGCGGTGAGTCTGCTGGACGTCGGCAAGCCACGAGAGGGAGCAACGAGCAGGTAGGAGCGTTCGGGACGGTCGTCGTCGAACACCGCGTGGCCCGCGAAATGGATGATCGTTGCCCGTTCGAACGCTTTCGTGATTGCTTCACGGGTGGCCCGCGGCCCTTGCAGTACCAGTGGATCTACGTAGTTCGCCCGCACGCTACGCACCTCTGCGTGCGTGTGCTGCAGAGGCGTCAGGAGAGGGAACTCCCTCGGGTTAAACGCAGGATCATCTACGATCAGCACACCGCCGCCGGACTCGAAACGGGATATGCGGCGTGCTTCGCGCAGGCTCACGGCGAAGCGTATCGGATGGTCCTCGATCAGGTACCGGCCGTCGCGCGGGTTCAGGAGCGCCGCGAAAGGGATGGAGGCAATCTCGCCGTCGGCAACGATGACGAGAGGATGTTCGGGTGCGCCGAGAAACGCGCTAACGGGACGGACGAGCCACTCGTGCAGCCGTGCGAGTAGCGGGCGAATTTCCGCCTCCGGCGCACCGCGTTCCAGGTTGGAGGAGACCGCTTTTGCGATCCGGGCCAACGCGATGGTGTCCACCACGCTACGCGTGATCCGCACGGTCTCTCCCGCAACTACCCACACGAGGAGCGTGTCCGCGATGCGGGCGTACGACAGGGCCACTTCACCGGGAAGCCCCCGAACCGCCGCGCCAGGACTCTCCGCCGCCAAGCTGCCGGCGGGCGCGAGGGCCGCACGGGCCCTGTCCATGTAATCGAGTGCTTCGGCTGTTTGACCGTCCGCCAACTTGAGCAGCACGAGCCGGTCGACCGCGCCACGAGCCGCCTCGAACACCGCTGCACGGCGCGGCTCGATGCGGATCGAGTCGCGCCGTTGTTCCAGCAGGCGGATGGCGTTTTCGAGCCGGTCGGCCGCCCCTTGAGGGTCTCCGGCCGAAACGCGGGCGATTGCAGAACCGACGAGCGCTGGGAAGACACGCAGGGGAAGGGGCACCGATGCGAAGAAGGATGCGGCCGAATCCATGAGCCGCGTAGCGCGCGCGGGATCTTCGTGCAGCAGGACCGCGGCGGTGGCTTCATTGAGGTCGGCGTCGAACCAATCCTCGTTTCGCCGCCCGGCGATTTCATCCACAATCCCGCGTGCGGCTGACACCTCGGCCTTTGCTGCGTCGATGTGGTCGCTGGAAGCAAGGATGCGGGCATGTTCCAACCGTGCTTCAGCGACGATCTCGGGACTGCCGATCCGGGTAGCGATTGCGACGTCTTCTCCCAGGATCCGCGCCGCGCACGTGGTAAGGCCATCGGCGGCGGCAGCCTCGGCCGTTGCGATCAGGAGATTGTGCAGTCGGATCGAGGAGCGGGAGTTTTTCAACGCGTGCAGCGACTGATGCACGGCGCTGTAACCGGAATCGGGCTCACCGAGGACGAATCTCGCGTCCACCACGATTCCCAGCGCGCCGGCTTGGTTTTGTACCTCTCCTGCGCGGTCGAACCGTCGAACGGAAGCGCCCAAGTTGGCCAGTGACGGTTCCCACCGGTCAGCTTGGGCGAGCATGAGTCCGATCATCCACCGAGCGCTGGCGACCAGCGACGGATACCGTCCATGATCCGCGGTCGCGGCATCGCGCAGGGTACGGCTGCCTTCTTCACGACGGCCGAGTTGACTCAGAGTCGTACCGAGATAGAGGCCGCTCCACAAATGCAAGGAAAGCGAACGCGCAGAAGCCGCATGCGCGCTGGAGAGCTCTCCCCGCGCCCGGGCATAGTCCAACTCGCCGTAAAAGCCGCGTCCGCCGCCATACTCCCGGTGCGCCTCCGCCAGCTTCCGCATCGCCGCCGTATCCGCAGCGGTCGAGCGGATCGCGCGCACCATGTCGGCCAGGCTGGCGTCACCGCCCGGCCGTCGTAGCAGCGCGGTGCCGAGTGCCTCTGCGCGGCGGAGGCGGTCGGCGGCGCGGGCGGTGTCGCCGCGCAGGGTGGCGTCGCCCCACGCGGGGAGGAGCTTGTCCATGCCGAGCTCGCGGGCGCCCTGCGGCTCTTCGGCGGCGTAGCGGGCGTAGTCGGAGAGGGGGGCGTCGTCGCGCGGTGGGACGGGAGGGTGGATGGACTGCAGCGCGCGCAGGCGGCGGCGGGCTTCGGCGGCCCAACCGGTGGTGGAGTCGGCGGCGAGGGCGGTCTTCCAATCGTCGGCCGTCTCCTCCACCAGGCCGAAGCGGTCCAGCGCCAGGGCGCGGTTGTAGAGCGCGGCGGGGTTGTGGGGCTGGAGGTCGGCGGCCTTTTGAGCGGTCTCGTACGCCTCCAGCAGGTCGCGCGGGGCTTGGGCGCGCTCGGCGCGGACGATCAGCGCGGCGGAGAGGTCGACCAGCGCGGGGGTGGGATCGTCGGAGAGCTCCACCACGCGGCGCAGCGACGAGATGGCGCGGTCGAGGGCGATGCCGCGAGGATCGTCGGCCGTCAGGTCGAGCAGCGCGAGCAGGTGCACCGAGCGCGGGTCGTCGGCGCCGGGCTTGATGCCGGCCAGGGCGAGCGGCGACGTGGCGTTCCGCCGTGGGGCGGAGCACACGGCGCGCGGGATGGTGCCGTCCGGCGGCACACGGTCCACGCAGCGGCGGAAGGGGGTGGGGACCGACAGGCGCGGCGCGATCCCGGGCGAAGCTTCGAGCGCTGCCGCCATCCCGCCGGTTGCATCCCCCGCGGCGGGGCGGCCGCAGGTGGAGAAGAGGCACAGCAGCGCCGCCCCCGGCGTGCGCATCCACCGCGGGCGAAATCCTGGTTTTCTTGCGGACGGATCGGCGGCGGGTGTCATCAACGGAGGTGGTGCGTGATCCGGTACCGTCTTGATGGCAGACAATGTGGGACGTGGTTCAAGGTGCTGCACGAGGGGTGAGAAACACAAGAAATTTTTTCGTGCACCCGTGGTCTGCCGGTGCTTGACCGGTGAGGGATCGGGTAGAGATGGGCCGAACCCTTGGACGCGGAGCCGGGCGGCGGTTTTCGCAAACCCGGTTGAACTCCGCGTGCGTGCGGACTATATTCGCTGTCGCCGCGGGCCCATAGCTCAGCGGTTAGAGCAGGGGACTCATAATCCCTTGGTCCCAGGTTCGAATCCTGGTGGGCCCACTGACGTAACGAGCGGCACTCGCTGGCTTTCCAACGGGTGCCGCTTTGCGATGCCGGGTAGTCGGCTCCCCACGTGCGAATTCGCGGCATTACGTTATTGGGCTGGTAGACCCGGAGGTCACCGCCAACTCGTGACCCGTTCGAATTCCTGGTCCCCGAATCCGCGCTCAGTCGTCGTCCAGGAAGGGCGACGGCTTGCGCGTCTTCACCTCCACGTGGCTGAGGGCGGTGGCCAGGTGGCGGGCGGCCTCGCGGCCGTCGTCGTCGCGGCGCAGCACGCGCTCGGCGTCGGCCAGCGCGGCGTCGACGCGCGCCTTCACCTCGTCCGAGATATCGGCCGCGTTCACCTCGCGCACCAGCGAGGGGAGCCGGTCCGCCAGCTGGTCGGCGCGCAGGGGGCTGTCGCCCACGCGCAGCGCCTCCTCGCGCGCGGCGGTGAGCTTCTTCCGCAGTTCCTCAGCGTTCATCGCTCGCTTCCGCGTTCTGGGGCGCGCCGGCCGGGCGGTACATGGCCACCAGGTGCGCGGCCGTCTCGGGGGTGATCATCGCGCCCACCAGCCGGAAGCGCACGCGCTCGCCGTCCACCAGCGCGAGGGTGGGCACCGTCTGCACGCGCAGGCCCAGGGCGCGCGCCTGCCCCTCCTCGGTCTCCCAGTCCACCATCTCCAGCGGCAGGCCGGCGGAGCGGGCGAACTCCTCCACCACGGGCGTCTTCTCGTGGCACACGCCGCACCAGCCGGCGCGGAAGTACATCAGCTTGAAGGCGGGTCCTGCATCGTCCATCGCACGGTTCTCCGGGTGCGGTCCCATCGGATGTACGTGCTGAAGTGATAGGCAGATCCGGTGCCGCGTGCAACCCGTTCGGGACAAATGACAAACGCGGGCCGGACATGGTGTACGGCCCGCGCGGCGTCTCCGGGCGGATGCGGCTCAGCGGCTGGCGTACACGCGCGTCTGGCCGTCCTTGGTGAAGGCGATCACGTCGTAGTGCTGCGGGTTGGGCCCCTCCATCCCCGGCGAGCCGGTGACCATCCCCGGCACCGTCAGCCCGGCGACGTCGGTGGGGTGCTCGGCCAGCAGCTTCTTCACCAGGTCCGCGGGTACGTGCCCCTCGATGACGTAGCCACCGACACGCGCGGTGTGGCACGAGCGGCCGTTCATGGGGACGTGGCCCTCGTCCTTGACCGGATCCACGTTGTCCACGTCGTGCGTCTCCACGCGGAACCCGCTCTGCCGCATGTGCTCGACCCAGTTGTTGCAGCAGCCGCAGGTGGGGCTCTTGTAGACCACGGCGAACGGCGCGTCGGCCGCCGCGGCCTGTGCCGCGGCCGGCGCCGGCGTCTGCGCGGAGTTCTCGGGGGTGGCGGCGGGCTGCTGCCGCGCCTCGCCCGCGTTGCCGCACGCGGCCAGCGCGGCGAACCCGGAGAGGGCGGCGCTCCTGAGCAGCGCGCGGGCGATACGGTTCGAAGCCATCACGGTCTCCAGCGATTGCGGATTCAGTTCGATGCGGCGGACGTCGGCGCTACCACGCGGCGGAGGTACCCGCATCGCTCCGCCGGGGTCCGCGCCCGACGCGGAAAGATGGCACCCGCTCGCCACGCGGGCGAGGGGAGTTGGTGGACATCTGCTGTTACGCCCCACCTTCCCATACCGCACTCGGCACTCAGAACCCCCGCACCTCCGCACCTCCGCACCCCCGCACCCCCGCACCTACGACACCGTCCTCCTCCGCCGTCCCGCGAGCACGATCGAGCCGAGATGCTCGTCCACCTGGTCGCGGGTGAGGATCACCACCAGCGCCTCGGCGGCGGCCAGGGTGCACACGCCGATGGTGACCCAGAATTGGACATGGCTGTAGCGCCCCAGCACAAGCAGGGGGATGCCGAAGCAGAAGGAGAGGAAGACGGCGGCCTTGGCGCTGTACAGGTGCAGGTCCACGAAGCGGCGGAAGCGCACCCAGCTCACCGCCAGCACCAGCAGCGCGAACGCCGCCCAGGCGATCAGCGGCCACTTCTGCTCGCGGAAGAAGAAGGGCCGCAGCAGCACCAGCCAGAGCGTGACCGAGATCGCCAGCAGGTGGTCGGCCACCGAGTCCAGCCGGCTGCCGAACTCGCTGGTCTGGTGCCACCGGCGCGACAGCCACCCGTCCAGCACGTCCGTGGCCGCCGCCACCGCCACGCCCACGCCCAGCCACACCGGGCGGTTGAACAGCGCCAGGAACCACAGCAGAGGCAGCATGGCCAGCCGCGTGGCGGTGAGCTGGTTGGGCAGCGTGCTCAGGTGCCGCCGCAGCTGCGCCCAGGTCAGGCGCGGCCGGCCGGTACCGGTGCGGGTGTCGCTCGGGATCATCGGGGTGGACGCCTTCCATGCAATCGGGGGAGCGGACGGACCGCGTCCGCTCGCCCTCTAATCTGGAGCAAAGCACGGCGTGCCGGGAGGGCGGCGTGTGCTCAACCTTGCGCGGAACCGGACTTCGACGCATGGATTCAACCCGCGCCGCGCATCGGGCGCGCTCCATGCAAGAAAACCCGTCGCTGGTTCGTTCCATTGCGGCCCGTTCGGCCGCCGCTCGCCCAGGTCCGCGCCCGCCCGGGCCGGACCCCTCCAACCCCTCGCGGGAGGCACGCCATGCGCCCGCAGTTCATCGCCGCCCTCCTTGCAGTCGCCGCCGCGCCCGCCGCGGCCCAGACGGTCCACGGCCGCGTGCTGGAGCGCGGCACCGACAACCCCGTGCCCGCCGCCACCGTGGAACTGCGCGACGGCGACATGGTGCGCGGGCGGGTGCTGACCGACCAGGACGGCGAGTTCGACCTGGACATCCCCGGCGCGGGCGCGTACCGGCTCTCGGCCGAGCGGGTGGGCTACATCGCCCTCCTTTCCGAGCAGGTGCGGGTGGGGAGCCTGGACTCGCTCGACGTGCTCTTCCACATGACCTCCGACGCGGTCACGCTGCAGCCGGTGCAGGTCACCGCCGGCAGGCGCTTCACCTCGCCGCTGATCGCGGCGTTCTACGAGCGGGTGGCGCAGCGGCGGCAGGGGCGCTTCATGACCCGCGAGCAGATCGCCGTGCTGCACTCCGCGCGCACCAGCGACGTGCTGCGGCGCGTGGCCGGGCTCAGCGTGCGCCCCAACCGCCGCGGGCAAACGGCGCTGCGGGCGCGCGGCGGGTGCGAGCCGCTGGTGTTCATCGACGGAATGCAGGTGAACATGTACGGCGGCAGCGCGTTCTCGGTGGACGACCTGGTGCGCCCCGACGACCTGGAGGGGATCGAGGTGTACAGCGGCGCCAGCGTGCCGATCCAGTTCGTGCGCGACGGGCCGCTGGGCTCCAACTGCGGCGCCATCCTGCTCTGGACCAAGCAGCGGGTGTAGCGCCCCGGAACGTCCGGGCGGCCGCGGGGCCCTCCTTCGCCAGCGGGGCGGGGGAGGGCCCGCGCGTTGGGAGATCCCTGAATTATCCACGGAGAAACGGAGGAAACCGGTGAAATTCGGTTCTTCGTCGATTCGGTTGCAGCCTGATCGCACCAGGGCTCTCCGACGAGTGGCTGCAGACCCGGAATGCGCTGAGTATCGAAAAGTTTCGCGCGAACACCCGCTTCCGTCGTTCACCCCGTCGTCTGCGTCAGAAGGCTCTGTTCACTGCGTCATCAGGGGGAATCGAGCCCTCTCGATCCTGCGTGCGTCTCTGCAGCCTTCGTGGATACGGCGAATGATCGCCATCCAGCCGTCGATACGCAGGACGTGCGCGAGGGCCGGACTCGCCTCGTGATCCCCTGATCGATCCGTTGAGACAGCTGGCCTTCCGTGAGTGGCCGCAGGGTCGGGGGAGTCTCTGCAGAAAAATTTCGATCCTCAGCGCGAGCGCCACCTGCAGCCACTCGTCGACGGGATCGGTGCGAGCGAGCAGGAGACCTGCTGCAACCCAATCCGCGCTGAACCTGAAAACCTCCGTTTTTCCTCCGTCCCTCCGTTCCTCCGTGAGACCCTTGCAGTTCAGAGACTTCGAGATGGGCACGTCTGCCGGTTGCAACGGGAGGTGCCGGACGGGTTCCGCGCGCGGGTGCCCGGAAGGGGCGGACGCTTGCGAGCGGCCGTCCGCAGTGCGAACATGGCGGCCCGCATCCTGCGCCTGCCGCGCGCAGCGCCGGCGCGGAATGCGCCGGCATCCCAACCCAGGTGGACTGATTTCGGAGATCGGAATGGCGAAGACCGTGGCGTCCCGGCGCAGGCAGGTGCTCCTCTTTGCGCGGAACTTCTTCAAGCACCCGCGCATGCTGGGGTCCATCATCCCCAGCTCGCGGTTCCTGGTAAGCGACCTGATGCGGCAGATCGACTGGAAGCGGGCGAAGGTGGTGGTGGAGTACGGGCCCGGGGTGGGGAACATCACGGCCGAGGTGCTCAAACGGCTGCGCCGCGACGGGCGGATGGTGGTGTTCGAGACCAACGACGACTTCGTGGAGTTCCTGCGCGCCTCCATCCCCGACCGCCGCCTGACCGTGGTGCACGGCTCGGCCGCCGACGTGGGGCGCGTACTGGGCGAGATGGGGATGGACCACGCCGACTACGTGATCTCCGGCATCCCCTTCAGCACCATGCCCGAGTCGGTGAGCACCGAGATCGTGCGCGCCACCCGCCAGTCGCTGCGCCCCGGCGGCCGCTTCCTGGTGTACCAGTTCTCGCGCGAGGTGCTGCGCTTCCTGCGCGCCGAGTTCCGCGAGATCCGCGAGGCCTTCGAACCCCTCAACATCCTCCCCGCGCGCCTGTACTACTGCTCCGCGTGACGCTCGACGGCGGTTCGATGCGAGCCACGGCAGCCCCGGACCTCCCTCCGGGGCTGTTTTCGTCTCCGCTGACGATACCTTCCGCCGGAGGTGTTCCTGTTGTACAATTCTCGTCGGAATCTTCACGCAGGAGAGACGATGTCCGGCAAGCCGACGATGGACCAGGGCGATCTCACACCTGCTGAACGGCTGCGGCTGGCGCAGGATCTTGAGGCGGCTGGCGGCGAGCCGGATCCGGGTGCGGAGATCCTTGCGGTGATGCATTGGCGTCGGCACGAGCGAGACTGGAAGGCGCGTGTCCGCTGAATCGGGTGCGTGGCAGAGTGCCGGGTTCGCCGGCACCGATAGTCACCCCTTCCGCCGGATGTGTTCCTGTTGTACGATTCTCGTCAGAATTCTTCACGCGAGGAGCGCGCATGTCCCCGAAGCCGCCGTTCGACTACAGTCACCTGACGCCTGCCGAGCGGGTGGAACTTGCGCATGAGCTCTGGGAAAGCGCTGAATCATCGGAAGACGGTTGGATCCTGACCGAAGCGCAACGAGCAGAGCTCGATCGCCGCCTGGAAGAGTACGAGCGTGATCCAGATGCCGGGGTAGACTGGGAGGATTTGCGCGAAGAGCTTCTGCAGCGTGTTGCCAGGCGGAGGGCTTCGGCAGCGTGAGTGAACCAGCCCGCTGGCATTCGCGGCGAGATCCTCGCGATTGGCAGATTCGCGCCCGTTGAAAATAAAAGCAGAGGCCCCGCGCCGGCATCCGGTGCGGGGCCTCTGCTCTTCTATGTCCGTCCGCGCGCCGGCGTCAGTCCGGGAAGGTGACGGTGGACGAGGCGGCGGGGTTGGTGCCGCTGATCAGGTCGATGATGGCTTCCATCTCGGCGCCCATCTGCTCCAGCCGGTGCAGCACGGTACGCGAGTGGCCGTAGTCGAAGTAGAGCGTCACCGCCTCCTCGTTGGCCGGGTTCGTGTCGATGATCCGCTCGTCCATCCGCCGGTGCAGGTCGCCGCAGATGAAGTCGACGGCCTTCTGCACGCGCCGCTGGTCGTCCAGCGTCTCGATGCTCACGTCGCCGGTCAGACGGGGGAGGAGGTGCTCCACCATCACCAATCCCTCGGGCGGAGCCGCGACCGCGCCCGGCTGCCCGTGGGCGTCCGCCACGATCAGTTCCGATGCCGAGGTAAGAGCCCGAAGCTCTTCGAAGTTGCAGTGAAGGATCACGGAGCCTCCTTTGTCCAGCCCGTCCCCTGCGCATACCACAGGGCAAGGCGCGGGCCAGTTCCACACACGTTGATACCCCGCGTGTTCCCAGTTTGTTTACGGATGGGCGTGGCGAGGTGTTTCAGCCTGCTTCCGTATGTGGAACGCGTTGCGTGGAGCGTTCCTGACGGCGCGGTGTTCGTCCCCGTGAAGGACGGATGCGCCCGGGCTGGAGGGTGGTGTTGCGCGTGGCGAGTACGGCGGCCTCTCTACAATTGCATGCGCGGCCCGCAGAACGCAAGCCCCGCCGTTCAGCCGCCGGCCGAGAGCAGGCCGCGGGCGCGCAGCACGCGCTCCATCGCCTCCTCGGCCGTGTCACCCAGCGAGGTCAGGTGTCCCATCTTGCGGCCGGGGCGCGCCTGGGCCTTCCCGTACAGGTGCAGCGCGGTCATCGGCACCCCGAGCGCCTCGGCCGCGCCGGCGCGGCCCAGCGCGGTGCCCGCGTGCTCGCCCATCAGGTTGGCCATCGCCGCCGGCCGCAGCAGCTCCGTCGATCCGAGCGGAAGGCCGCAGACGGCGCGCAGCTGCTGCTCGAACTGGCTCACCGGGCAGGCCTCGAGGGTGTAGTGCCCGGAGTTGTGCGGGCGCGGCGCGATCTCGTTCATCCGCACGTGCCCGTCGTGGCCCACGAACATCTCCACCGCCAGCAGCCCCACCACGCCCAGCCCCCGCGCCATCGTCTCGGCCACGCGCCGCGCCTCGTCCGCCACCCGGGCCGGGATGCGGGCGGGGACGATGGAGACGTCCAGGACGGCGTTCCGGTGGACGTTCTCGGCCACGGGAAAGCACGCCACCTCGTCCCGCACCGTCCGGGCGCAGACCACCGAGACCTCGAGCGTGAAGCGGACCCACTCCTCCAGGATCAGCTCCGC
>Ga0207706_10001283_pt1 | contig 25311 bp, 18 predicted proteins | sample KBSC53metaG_FD_184318 | JGI IMG/M metagenome (GOLD analysis project Ga0207706, IMG submission 184318) | Corn rhizosphere microbial communities from Kellogg Biological Station, Michigan, USA - KBS C5-3 metaG (SPAdes) (version 2) | ecosystem: Host-associated > Plants > Roots > Rhizosphere > Soil ... | reverse complement strand
CGACGTCGAACCAGTAGATGTACAGGTCCGCCGGCACCTGGACGGTGAGTGTCCAGACGCCGGAGTCCGCCTTCGCCAGCGGCTTGCCGGCGAACGGCGCCGGGCCCTCGCTGCGCATTGTGACCTCGGTCGCCCTCGGCGCATAGAGCTGGAACGTCACTTGCCCGTCGGCGCCCAACACCGGCGACTGTAGTGTATCCTGCACCCGCAGCGTTCGCGCGTTAGGTGGCTGCGCCCCCGCCCCCGCCGTCATCGCTAGCGCCAGCATTCCGGCCCCCACGGCCACGCGGCACAATGTCCTCAGTTGCATCGCAGTGTTCTCCGGTGGTGGGTTGCTCGTTCGAGACGCCGTGTGGGCGTCAATCAAGGTAGCCTAACGATGGTCACAGCGCGCGTTCCACGCGGAGCGGATATGTTGCGTGTTCAGAAGTTGAAGCGATCGATGTTGGTCCGATTGAACACGAATGGAGCGCCTAACAGCACCTGGTCGCCATCGACAGCGAACGTCCCGAGCGAGCCTGCGTCGAACGTCGTGTCGCCCCGCTTGAGACGGCCGGACGCCACCGCGTCCGCCGTGACGACGGCAAGCGACCCGAGTTTCACGGTATCCCACAGCACGATGCTCTCGATGACGCCGTCCTTGATGTACGGGCGGCACATATTCGGCAGCGACAGGCCCGTGACCTTCACATCGGTGCGCCCCGACTGCTTCACCGCCTCTGCCGCGCCGGGCACCGCCGGCGCCGCGATGGCCATGATCACCTTCACGTTCGGGTGCACCTTCAGCACGGTCTGCGTCTCGGCGAACGCGCGGTCCCGGTCGCCGTCGCTCGGCTGGATCGCGACGAGCCTGAGCTCGGGATACTTCGCGGCGAGCCGCTGCCGGATGTACTTGATCCACTCGTTCTGGTTCGCGGCAGAGAGACTCGCGGTGATGATCGCGAACTCCCCCTTGCCGCCCATGATGCGCGCCGCCTCGTCGGTGAGTGTGTTCCCGATCCCTTGGGGGGTCGCCTGATTCACGAAGAAGTCGCGCGCGTCCGGCTCAGCGTCGGCGTCCCACGTGACGACTTTGATGCCGCGCCCGCGTGCCTTGCGCAACACGGTGGAGATAGCCGCCCGGTTCTCGACGCTGACGGCAATCGCGTCCACGCCGCGCGTGATCCATGCCTCGACGACCTCGTTCTGCTTCGCGGGGTCGAGGTCGGTGGGACCATCCCAGAGCAGCTCGACGCCTAACGCCTTCGCCGCCGCGTCGGCACCCTGGCGCGCGCTGATGAAGTACGGATCACCTTTCGCCTTGGGCATCATGGCAACCAGGTGGCGCTTGACGGTCGGTGCGGCGGCCGAGGTCGCCGCCGATTGACTGGAAGCAGTGGCGTTAGGCGCCCCGGCAAGCGCGGCCCGGAACGCGGTGACCAGATACCAGTTGCTGCCGGCGACGATGAGGGCGCCGGCGAGAATCACGGCGCTCAGGACGGCGACTTGGGAGTTCCGCACTTCGTCCCCTTCCTCTCTGATGGCGTGAGTGCGCCGGTCGCCCCCGATTCCGGCGCCCATGACGACGCCCGAACGGCGCGTCAGGCGGTCGAGCAGGATTGTGCCGACGAGCAGCACGCCCGTGAGGATGCCCGCCAGTTCCGTCGGCTCCCCCGTCAGGCGGAGCCCATTCTGCAGCACGACGATCGCGAACAAGCCGAGCAGCGTGCCAAGCACCGTGCCCCGGCCACCGAAGATCGACGCACCGCCCAACACGACGGCTGTGATTGCCGTCAGCTCGTAGCCCGTCCCGGCATCCGACTTCGCCTGCCCCAGGTGCGCCACGTAGATCACCGCCGCCCCGCTGGCGGCGAGCCCGGATACCACATACGCGAGCGTAAGGCGGCGCCCCACCGGAACGCCGGCGTAGCGCGCGCCCTCGGGCGAGTAGCCGATGGCGTAGAGCGTGCGCCCGTGCGCCGTGCGATGCAGCCACCACCAACAGCCAACCGCTGCCGCGACGAGGACAACAAGCTGCGTCGGCACCACGCCGCCCAGATACCCCTGCCCGAGGAACAGAAAGCCGGCCGGAAAGCCCGAGTAGTTCTCGATCCCTCGCGTGAGCCCCTCCGCGACGCCGCGGAAGAGGGAGTACGTGCCGAGTGTGACGATGAGCGGCGGGAAACCGAGGCGCGCGATCATCGCCGCGTTGAGAGCGCCGCCCAGCGCGCCTAACGACAGAGTGAGACCCGTCGCGATCCAGATCGGCACACCTCCGTCGCGCCAGAGGGCGCCGAGCACGACCGCCGAAAGCCCCATCATCGAGCCGACGGAGAGGTCGATGCCGCCCGCGATGATGATCGGCGTGAGCGCGAGAGCGAGTAGTCCGACCTCGACCGCGAGGCGAGTGATCTCGAAGGCGTTGGCCGTGCCGAGGAAGTTGTGTCCCGTGAGCCCGAAGACCGCGCACTCCAGCGCCACCACGGCGAGAAGCACCCACTCGCCGTTCGGGAAGAGCCGCTCGCGAAGCGGCGCATCCGTCTCAACCCGCAGCGGGCCGCGCGCGGCTGACGAAGCGGACATGCGATTCCAGACCTCCGATCACGGCGTCCGAGACGAGCGCGGCGAGGATGATGCCGCCCTGGATCGCCTTCTCCCAGAACGGGTTGATCCCCAGGAACGCGAGTCCAGTGCCGATGGTGCCTAACAGCGCGACGCCGAAAAGAGTTCCGAGCAGCCGACCGCGTCCGCCCGAGATCGCGGTACCACCGATGACGACCGCGGCGATCGCCTTCAACTCGAGGCCGACGCCGGCGTTGCTCGGCACCGACGTGAACCGCACTGCATTGAGCGTCGCCGCGAGACCCACCAGCGCGCCCAGGACGACGAACGCGCCGAGCAGGACGCGCGACGGCTCGATCCCCGCGAGGCGCGCCGCCTCCGCATCCGAGCCGACGGTGTACAGCGCGCGGCCGGCGCCTGACGAGCGAAGCCCCCACGCGAACAGGGCGAGCACGGCGAATGCAACGCCAACGATCACCGTCTGCGCGGGGGCCGGCGCGAGCCCGAGCCACTGGAAGTCGCGAGGCAGATCCTGCACCCACGCACCCTCCGTTGCCCACCGAAGCGCGTCACGCCACGCAACGAACATGGCGAGCGTGACGATGATCGACGGAAGCCGGAGCACCCCCACGAGCACGCCGTTGAGCGCCCCGAGAGCCGCGCCGAGCGCCACGATCGCGAGCGGCAGGAGTGTCATGGGCACGCCGGACCTTGCCAGCATCCCCGCCGCCACACTGCACACCGCAAACTGGGAGGCAACCGAGATGTCGACCTCGCCACCGAGGATGACCAGCGTCATCCCGACGGCTACGAGCAGCGTCGCGGCGTTGTTCAGCGCGACGTCGCGCAAGTTGCCGGCGGCGAAAAACGACGGCGCCGCGATGGCCACGGTCAGGAGGAGCCCGGCCAGTGCCGCCGCCGGTGGCAGTTCGCGTTTCAGCTGCGTGCGCCGCGCGGTGGTCATGCGGCCGGCGCCGCATGGCCGCCTAACGCCGCGGCGAGTAGGTGCTCCTGTGATGCCTCGTCGCGGCCGAGCACCTCGACCACGGTACCGCCCCGCATGACTGCCACGCGATCGCTCATGCCAAGAATCTCCGGGAGCTCCGACGAGATCATGACGATTGCTACTCCCTGCTCCGCGAGCCCTACCATCAGCGAGTGGATCTCCGCCTTTGCGCCGACGTCGATCCCCTGCGTCGGCTCATCGAGGATCAGCACCGACGGCTCGGTCAGCAGCCAGCGGCTCAGCGCCACCTTTTGCTGGTTGCCGCCGGACAGCGACCCCACGCGCGTGAAGATAGACGGCGTTCTGATGCCGAGGCGGCGTACGTAGTCTGCCGCCACCGACCGCTCGCGCGCGAAGTCGAACGCGCCAAGCGGGCGGCCGTCCGAGAATCGGTCGAGGGCGGCCAGGGTTACGTTCGCGCTCACCGGCATTTCCGGCACGATGCCGTGCTGGCGACGGTCCTCCGGACAGTACCCGATGCCTAACGCGATCGCCTCGGCCGGACTGCCGATGCTGACACGGCGCCCCCGCACGCGGATCTCGCCGGCGTCGGCCGGCGTGAGGCCGAACACGATGCGCGCGAGCGCCGTGCGTCCGGCGCCGACCAGCCCTGCCACACCGACGATCTCTCCGGCGCGCACGTCGAGCGTCACGTCGCGCACCCCGGCCGGCACGCACCCGACCCCGCGTAATTCGAGCATTGGCTCGCCGATCGCCACCGCGCGCTTCGGGAAGACGGCGGAGAGCTCGCGACCGACCATCATCTGGATGAGCTGGTCGCGGGTCACGTCGCGCATGTCGCGCGTACCGATCGTCTGCCCATCACGCAGCACGGTCACGCGGTCGGCGATCTCGGGTAGCTCCTCGAGCCGATGCGTGATGTAGATCAGGCCGACGCCGCGGGCTCGAAGCTCGCCGATGACGCGGAACAGGTTCCGCGCGTCGTCGTACGCGAGCGACGCCGTGGGCTCGTCGAGGATCAGCACCTTCGCATCGGCGCCTAACGCGCGCGCGATCTCCACGAGCTGCTGCTCCGGCATACTGAGGTCACCCGCCTCGGCATCCGGGTCGATGCGCGCGCCAACGCGCGCGAGAAGCTGCACGGCCCGCGCGCGGCGGGCGCCCCAGTCGATCCGCCCCCACGCGCGGTGCGCCTCGACACCGGTTGCGAGGTTCTCGGCCACACTGAGCTCGGGGAACAGCGCTGGCTGCTGGTAGATCGCCGCGATCCCCTTCGCCTTGGCGGCGCGCGGCGAGTGCTGCAAGAGCGGCCGGCCCTCGACGACGATCTCGCCGCCGTCAGGGCGCACTGCACCCGTGAGGATCTTGATCAGCGTCGACTTGCCCGCCCCGTTCTCGCCGACGAGCCCGTGCACCTCGCCTGCGCAGAGCTCGAGCGTCGCTCCACGCAGCGCGCGCACACCGCCGTACGACTTGGCGACGTCGATCGCTTGCAGCACTGGCCCGCGGTCGGGGGCGATGAGCATTGGCAGACCTAGCGGAGGAATGCCGCGGACAGCCCACCATCGATGTTGATGATGGCGCCAGTGGTCTTGCTGAAATGGTCGGTGAGGAAAAGAGCAATCGCCTGGACCTGGCTTTCGAGCGTCACCGGCTCGCCAGTGAGCGTGCGTTGCGCGTAGAACTGCGCGAGGCGGTCCCTCAGCGCCTCCGTGCTCTCGGCCGTGTCGTGCGGGAGCCCGTACTTCGCGAGCGATGCGAGGACTCGCTCGCGCGGGAACATCGACGAGCCCTCGAGCACGGTCGCCGGCGCGACGCCGTTCACGCGCACGAGCGGCGCGAACGCCACCGCCAGCTCGCGCACGAGATGGTTCGCCGCGGCTTTACTCGTGTCGTACGCGAACGAGCCCGCCTTGGGCACCACCGCGTTGACGCTCGTCGTGATGACCAGGCTCCCGTTCAGCCCCTGCGCCTTCCAGATGCGGTAGGCCTCGTCCGCCACGACGTACGGACCCGTGACGTTGATCGCGAACGCCTTCGCCCACTCCGCGTCGGCGACCTCGCCCTGCTCGTTAGGGTTGGGGTAGTAGCCAGCGGTCACGACGACGTGATCCACGCCGCCGTACGCGAGCGTGATCGAATCGAGCATCGCGCGGACGGAGTCGCGATCGGTCATATCGGCCTGAAGGCCGATGACCGGTCCGGCCCCTGAGACGCCCGTACCTGCCACTCCGATGCCCGCGCCCACCTTCGCCTCGACGGCGCTTGCCGTTGCGATCGCGCTTTCGCCGTTGCGGTCCACCGCCGCCACCGTCGCGCCTTCGGCGACGAGCCGCGACACGAGCGCGCGTCCAATCCCGCTCCCAGCGCCCACGACGACCACTACCTGCCGGTCGAGCGCCCTCTCGGGCGGCATGCGCTTGAGCTTCGCCTCTTCGAGAAGCCAATACTCGATGTCGAATGCCTCCTGACGGTCGAGTGCGCGGTAGCGGCTGGCGCGTTCCGCACCACGCATGACACCGATGGCCGCGTTGTAAAACTCCGCGGTGACGCGACTCTCGGACTTCGACTTCCCGAACGCGACCATACCGACGCCCGGGATGAGAATCACACTGGGCCATGACAGGCGAATCGGCGGAGAGTCGTGTCGCTTGCACGCCGCGTAGTAGGCAGCATAGTCGCTGCGATACTTGTCGAGACCCGCATCCAGCTTTGCTCGCAGTGCATCTACACCGTCGCGCTGCGGGTTCCAGTCGACGTAGAGCGGCTTGATCTTCGTACGAAGGAAGTGGTCGGGGCAGCTCGTGCCCACTTCCGCGAGCCGCGGCGCGTCGACACTGCTCACGAACTCGACCACTTCGTCGCGCGTCTCCACGGTCGCGATTTGCCGCTTCTCAGCGCTCACCTTACCACGCAACCACGGCAGCAACTCGACGAGCACGCGATCGCGCTTCGCGCTGTCGAGCGGCTTGACGCGCGCACCGCCGAAGTCGGGTGCGCTGTTCGGGCACGCGTCCAGGAACTCCTGCGCGCGACGGATGAGATCGAGCGTCAGCTCGTAGCACTCGCGGTCGCCGTCAGCCCAGTTGATCAGACCATGCTGGCCCAGGATCGCGCCCTTCGCGTTAGGGTAGTCGCGCACGATGCGCTCGAGCTCGAGGCCGAGCTCGAACCCGGGGCGCTGCCAGGCGGTCCAGATGACGTCGCCGCCATAGATCTCCTGCGTTAGGCGCGGGCCGTCCTCGGCCGTCGCCAGCGCGATCACCGCCACCGGGTGCATGTGGTCAACGTGCGCATTCGGAACGAACGCGTGCAGGGGCGTGTCGATGCTCGAGACTGTTGGATTTCGGCCGAAGGTCGTGTATGGGTACATGTCGACCATCGCGTCTTCGGCCGGCGTCTTTGCCCCTCGCTGCGGATAGCGCGCGTAGGCGTCACGCAGCCCGAGCACCTGGTCGAGGTAGAGCGACGCGAAGTTGGCTCGCGTCGCCGTGCGCAGGTCGCCCCCGGAGCCCTTGACCCACAACACGCGCACCGGGTCGCCGGTGATCGGGTCCTTCGCCGCGATCTTCGAGGACGTGTTGCCGCCGCCCGTGTTCGTGATGCGCGCATCGGCACCGAGGAGATTGGACCGGTAGATGAGCCGCTCCACCGGATCCATTCGTGCGGCGATGTCGTCGTCCCACCGGCTCCGGAGGTAGTCGTCCGTGGCGCCGCGCGCTGCATCCTTCGGCAGTTGAGTGATCGTCATGGGAATCGGGGCCGAAATGACTCAGGCAACAGAGACAGGTGGCGCGGGCTTCCTCGCGGGCGCCATCGGCGAGTGCTCCACGAGGTGTGAGCTGCGGCGGGCCAGCTCGCGAAGTGGCATGTCCGTGGGAACGTCTCCCATCGTGCGTGCCTGCACGAGCAAGTTGCCGAGGACGGTCGCTTCGATGGGTCCGGCCACGACGCGGCGGCCGACGACGTTGGCGGTGAGCTGGTTGAGCAGCGCGTTCTGGGCGCCACCGCCGACGACGTGCACGACCTCCGTGCGGCGACCGGTGATGGCGTCGAGCTCATCGAGCGTTCGCGCGTAGCTCTGCGCCAGGCTCTCGAGCACGAGCCTAACGAGAGTCCCGCGGCTAGTGGGCACCGGCACCTGTGCGGCCGCGCACGCGTCGGCAATCTTCGCGGGCATGTTCCCGCGCTCGAGGAACGGTGGCGCGTTCAGGTCGATCCCGCGCGACGGCGCGGCGGCCGCCGAGGCCTCTCTGACGAGCGCGTCGTACCCGATGCGATCACCCTCCGCGTTCCACTCGCGGATGCACTCGTCGAGCACCCACATGCCGGTGCGATTTTTCAGCAGGCGAACGGTCCCGTCGAGCCCCGCCTCGTTCGTGAAGCCGGCATCGCGCGCGGCGTCGGTGAGAACCGGAGCGTGGAGCTCCGCGCCGACGAGAGACCACGTGCCAGAGCTGATGTAGGCCCACGGCTCCGCCTCGATCGCAGGCACGGCGGCGACCGCGGCCGCCGTGTCGTGCGAGCAGCTCGCGATGACGCGCGGCAGTTCCCTGACCGAGTGCGGCACCAGCTCGCGCTGGACTGGGCCGAGTACCGTGCCCGGAGCAACGATCGGCGCCCATCGCGCCGGCTCGTCGCCAAGGGCGTGGATCAAGTCCTTCGCCCATAGACCGGAGGCGGCGTCGACGAGCTGTGTGGAGCTCGCGATGGTTCGCTCCGCGATGGCCAGTCCACTCAGGCGGCAGAGAAAGTAGTCGGCCAGGAGAAGACGCGTCGCCGTCCGAGCCACGAGCTCCGGCTCGTCGTCGAGATCTGCGACGATCTGCACCAGCGTGTTGAACGGCAGGAATTGGATCCCGGTGCGGGCGTACACCGCAGCTGCGCCTCCGGCTCGCGAGAGCGCGTCGTACATCCGTCCGTGCGTACGCGGGTCGCGATACGCGTACGGCCGGCGTATCGGGCGGCCGGATGCATCCAGCGGCTGATAGTCCACCGCCCACGAGTCGACCGAGACGGATCGAAGCTGCGGCGTTTCATCGAGCGCGAGGCGTAGCGCGAGCTGGATCTCGCGCCAGAGCGCGTCGGCATCCCAGTACAGATGTCCGTCTTCCTCGACGAGTGGCGTGCGAAAGCGATGCACCTCGTGCATTACCATCCGCTCGCCGTCGAGCGTGCCGATGACGCCCCGCCCGCTCGACGCGCCGAGGTCGATGGCGAGGTAGCTCGGCAGGACATCGGCGTTAGGCATCATCGGGCACACCGAGGCTCGATCGAGCGGCGTCCGCGCCCCCGACGCGCTCACGCGTCTTTGCGGCGCGATACCCGGAGGCGCGGAACATGGCGACCGGATCGAGCGCCGCGTCGTTGCGTCGCCTCGCTTCGGCGACGAGGGGTCGGGCGTCGGTCTCGAACGCGTCCTTCAGCGTACGCTCCGCCATGGTCACATCACCGGACTCCTGGTAGGAGGCAAGCGCTGCATAGTCGACAAGCCAGGCCTTCGCGTAACCGAGCTGGAGCTGGTCGACGGTCTGCAGCATGTCTTCCAGCGGATCCTTGAGGTTGTGGCTCTGGTCGATCAGGTAGGCCGGCCGGAACGCGGTCAAATGCTCCCGTTCGGCGAGCACCAGTTCGTGAAACACAAGGAACAGCCCGTACGGCTTGATCGATCCGGCTGTGAGATCGTCGTCGCCGTATTTCGAGTCGTTGAAGTGGAACCCGCCCAGTTTCCCGGCCCCGAGGAGGCGCGCGACCACCAGCTCGATGTTGGTGTTCGGCAGATGATGTCCGAGGTCGACGAGGCACTGGGCTCGGTCACCTAACGATTGCGCCAGCAGCAGTGACGACCCCCAGTCCGGTACGATCGGTGCGTAGAACGCGGGCTCGTACGGTTTGTGCTCGATGAAGAGCCGCCAGTCGGGCGGGATGGCATCGTAGACCTCGGCCAGACACTCGCGTACGCGGTCGAACGTCCCGCGAAGCGGGATTTGTCCCGGGTAGCTCGAGCCGTCGGCGAGCCAGACCGAGAGCGCCTGGCTGCCTAACGCACGGCCTGCTTCGATCACGTGCAGGTGGTGCTCGACGGCCTGGCGCCGGACCGCCGGATTGGGGTGGCTGAAGGAGCCGAGCTTGTAGGAGAGGCGTTGCCCCGGCTGGTCTTGAAAGGTGTTCGAGTTGATGGCGTCGAACCCGAGTCCTAACGACTCGGCCAGCGACCGCACGGCGGCCGCGTCGTCGTGCTCGTCCCACGGGATATGGAGCGACACGCGCGGCGCAGCGCCGGTGAGCCGGTGCACGACCGCCGCGTCTTCGAGCCGTTCGGCCAGCGTGCGCGGCTCACCCGGGCCGGGGAACCGGCCGAAACGCGTGCCGCCCGTTACCAACGCCCACGACGGCACCGCGACGGCGAAGCGACGCACCGCCTCGACGATGTCCTCGGCGCGCGCCCCTGGCACCGCGCGACGCTCGAGCCGCTCGGTGACTGCCTGGTAGTCGCGCTCGTGGTCCCGTTCTGCGTCGCGCGACTGACGTGGGCTCGGCACTGCCGGGCCGGACAGCGTAGTTGACATGTTCCCTCAGAGACGCGTCATCCCGGGTCGACAAAAGTGCAGCAGTACAGCGACCGGGAGAAGAACGAATCGCTTCTACTCGGCAGAATGTCGATCCATGGCGGAAGAAGGTGAGCCGCTCACCGAAGGCGACCAGCACCACTCTACCGTGAACAACTTCACAACTTTGCGGTACGGACCTTCGCGACTCGCTATGACTGCCCTAGCAACTGTCACTCTCCGATCAGGGGGCGTCTTACGCTCGCGCCGCGTCACCAGCCGATTTGGGCCAATGCATCCCGACATAGAGAAGAGCTAGCGCAATTAACTGGTGCCCGACGGTGGCTCACCACGCCCCAGTCGTTCGACTCCGATACGAACCCGACAAGCAACAGGGCAAACGCCTTGGACCTGTGCGCGGACTGGTATCAGCGCCACAACCCTGGCGCGATAGCGGAAGGCGCCGGATCATCGAGACCGCACAGCGGTCGAGGACTGAACACACTATGATCGGAGAGACATTCGACACGCTAAACCTTCACCGTCATTGGGGGACATTTCTCCAGACGGTGAGCTGGGCGCATTTCGTCACCCTAACCACGACAGACATCGTCTCAACAGATCGGTTGCGTCTCGGCGCCTAACGACACCTTCAATCGCAGCCGATTCACCGCCGGTGTCGAAACGCAGTTCACGCGGACGGTCATGGTCGATCTTTACATGGTCCGCCAGGACGACTCGAGCGCGTCGGTCGAGCGACTCTACGCGTTAGGGCTCGCGCTGAACCTCACCTACTGACCCTGCCCGATGCCGACGATTGCGTGGGGCCGGCGTTGCCGGCCGATGTGACACCAAAGGCCAATTATGACTCGCGCCCGAGCCGTCCTAGGCTGCATGACTGCCGGCGTTCGCCGGCGTCCGTCACCTTGGGAGGAGAACATGAGAACCCGACCACCCTCGCCCCGCGCGGTGCGCATCGTCGCGCTGACGTGCGCGTTCGCGTGCACGTCCCTGTCATTGATCGCGTGCAAGGCGAAATCGGACGCCGGCGAAGTTGCGCTCACCGACACAGCCGCGTCGGCGGCGGCAACCGTGGTGCCGACAGGTGACACCGCGCAGCCGGTCGCGGCTCCGAGCGCTCCGGAGCCGGCCGCTGCGAAGACACCCGCCGCGAAGCCAAGCGCTGCGAAGCCGAGCGCCGCGGAACCGGCCGCGGCCAAGCCGGCCGACGTGCCCGCCCCCCCGCCTGTGAAGACTTATCCCCCGTTCGACCCCAAGGCGTCCGCGTCGACGATCGGCGTCATCGTGTACCCCAAGAAGGAACAGACGATTGAGCAGCAGCACTTCGACGAGAACGAGTGCTTCGCGTGGGCGAAGACGAATACGGGAATCGACCCGACCGTCCCAGCAGCGGCGCAGGCTGCCGCCGCGCCGGTTCCTAAGGGCGGGGCGGTCAAGGGTGCCGCGAAAGGGGCTGTGGCGGGCGTGGCGATCGGCGCGGCCGCCGGCGATGCAGGCAAAGGAGCGGCGATCGGTGCCGCCGCCGGAGGGGTGGCCGGCCGCCGGGGCCAGAAGCAGACCGAAAAGGCAGCCGCGACCGACGCGCAGCAGCAGGCGGCGTCGGCGGAGGCGCAGCGCCAGAAGAAGTTCGCCGACGGCTTCACCGTCTGCATGGACGGGCGCAACTATTCTGTCTCTGTCAAGTAGATCGATCGGTCACGCGCGCTGGCGTGCAGAAGTTCTGCCAACTTCCAGGCGCCTAACGGGCATTGTCTTGCCGTTCATCGCCACCGCTGTGAGCGGCCGCTACAGGCTCGGCGTGCGTGACGCTCATCGTGTACTCCGGCTCCTGCGTCTGGATGCCCTTCGTGCCGCGGGAGCCCAGGCGGGCCCTTGGAACTCCGTAGCAGAGAAAGCCGTCTGCGCGTGCGGCGCAAGGAACGCGTCGCGCCTCACGCCCAGAACTTGGCGAGTCGCTCGATCAGCCAGTAGCTCGCGAGCGCGCCAATGAGATACGCCGATGCCGTCGCCCATCGCCGACGGCCCAGCGGGGCAACGCTTGCACGGCGCGCGACCCACGCGACGAGTAGCACGGCGGTCACGAACACGAGCTGCCCGATCTCGACGCCGACGTTGAAGCACAGGAGCGCGAGCGGGATCGCGTTATGCGGCAGCCCCACTTCGGCCAGCGCCCCGGCGAAGCCGAGGCCGTGGAGCAGCCCGAAGGAGAACGCCACCAGCCACGGCGCGCGCGCGGCGAGCCCGCCCCGGCCGCGCTCCCCCTGAATGATCTCTCCGGCGACGAATACGATGGAGAGCGCGATGGTGGCCTCGACCGGCGGACCGGGTACGTGCACGACCCCCAGCGTCGCGAGCGCGAGCGACATCGAGTGCGCGACGGTGAAGGCGGTGATCGTCGCCACCAGCCGGCGCACACCGGCCACCAGGATCACGAGCGCGAGCACGAATAGCAGGTGGTCGAAGCCCGTCAGGATATGCTCGATGCCGAGCACCGTGTAGGTCGCCACCACCTCGAGCCGGCCCGGGCCCGGTTTCACCACGAACCGCGGGCTGACGCTCAGAACGCGCTGGAGCTGCACCGAGCCGTCGGCCCGCGACAGGCGGACGAGGACATCGATCCGCGTCGTGGGCAGCGCGGGAAACTCTACCGCCTTGCCGTCGAGCCCGCCGGGAATGCGCACGCGCCAGCGCTGCGCCACGGTCCCGGCGGCGTAAAGACCCCGTACTGGCGTTAGGCGCACCGTTCCCGTTGGAAAGACCGGGGCAAGCGCAAGCGGCGTCGCCTCGTCGAGCGCGGGGAGCTTCCACAACACGTCATACGTGACCGAGTCCACCTGCACGAGCTGCAGGTAGGCGGGCTTGAACTCGTCGGCCGACGCGGCACGCGCGGAGCAGAGGAGCACCTGCGCCACGAGCAGCCGGCGCCAGGTGCGCGCGAGCGCGTTCACGACGCCGGCATCCCGGCCGCTGGGAGTTTCGCGTCCACCCGCACGTCGTACTGGGCGCGCAGGCGCCGGTAGCTCTCGGCCAGCGCCTGCTCCCGCCGCGCATTCTCCCACTCGCGCGTCACCTCGGCGCGCACGACGTCGAGCGCTGGCGCGGATGCCGGCATGCGTGCGACAACGCGCACGAGGTGCAGGCCGAGGCCGGATGCGACCGGCCCCTCCCACGTGCCGACGGGGAGCGCCGAGAGCTCGCCCGTGAACGCCGCGCCGAAGTCGCGCTTCACGAGGTCGAGCGGCTCGTCACTCACGCGGCGAGGCAGCAGGGTCGCGCGGCCGACCCGCGCGGGGTCCACGCCTCGGGCCAGCGCGGACCGCGCCGCGGCGACAGCACCCGCCGCGTCGGCGTCGCCGGTCGCGGGGACGACGAGGATCTGCTCGAACGTCACGACGGGTTGGCGCGCGAAGCGCGCCGCGTGGCGCGCGAGGTACGCCGAGAGGTCCGCGTCGCTCGGCGCGGCGGTCGCGCGCTCCTCCTCGGAGAGCACCTCGAGCTTCTGCCTGACGCGGCGCTTGATGACCGCGTCGTCGCGGTCGAGACCGAGCTTCACGCCCTCGCGGTACAGAATTTCCTCTTTCACCCATGTGTCCACGAGCCCGGCGAGCTGCTCGGCCGTCGGCGGGCGCCCCCACAACGCCTGGTACTGGGCGGCGATGGCGTCCACCTCCGCCCGCGTGACGTCGATGCGGCGCTCGACACCGCCGCCCGGGGCGACGGCGCGGTGGAGGACGAAGAGGGCGAGACCGAGTACCAGAAAGTGGATGAGCGGCTCGCGTAGGAATCGACGGGTCATCACGGGATCACTGCCGTAGTCGTTAGGCGTGCCGAGCCGGCATCAGCGCGGCGTGTACCAGATGGGCGACGTGACGGCCCGCTCCTGCGTTGTCATCGGGACGTCAGGCGTCATCTTCACGCCGTACCGCTTCGCGTCGTACGCGGTCCAGCGAGGCGTCGGGATCTCCAGCACGCGCACGTACCAGAATGCGGGCTGTTTCGCGTCGAACGTCGAGTCGCGAAACGTCCCCACGAGTGTCGGCGCGCCGATGGTGTTCGCGTAGCTCGCGTTCTTCGCATCGACCGTGTTGCCGACGCCGGGCAGCTTACCGTTCGCGAGCTTGCGTTTGGCTGAGTCACTCCATGCGACTTCGAAGACGCGCTCGTGCGCCCTCCCGGCCGCGTCGAGCCAGCCCTTGATGACCTGCACGCGGTCGAGATTCGCGCCATCCGGGTCCTTCATGGCCGCGACCAGGAACGTCGGCGCCTGCCCAGCGCTGCCAGACGCGAGATCGCCACCCATCGGCACGCCGCGGCCGTAGCCCGCGGTGACGATCCGGTCGGGTGCGGCGTCGGCCGGCGCGAAATCCCACCCGCCGAAGAAGCGCACCGTGACCCGCGGGCCGGTCGATGCATACGTCTCGCGCCGCTTCATCGCGTCCCACACCGCCTCGCGCGTGTTCGCGGTGGCCCACACGCCGGTGTAGCCCATCGCCGAGAGGGTCCAGTCGAGGCGCACCTTGCCGTTGGCCTGCTTCTGGAAGGCCTCCTCCCACCGCGTGGGCGACGGCTCGTTAGGCGCCGTCTTCCCCCAGAAGTTGTCCTCCTCCGCAGCGGCAAGCCCGGTGTGCGTGTCGGTCCCGGCGGCGGCGCCGATCTTGAACGGGTTCGCGCCGAGCGTCTGCTCGAGACGCATGCCGCTCTTCAGCGCTTCACGCCAGTACTCGGTGCGCAGCATGCCCGGCTTCTTCATCGTGCCGTTCAGGTTCGTCTGGTCCCACAACTCGTATCCGGCGAACTCGTCGGTCGGCGAGAGCGACGGGTGGACCTCGGACTGTCCCTTGTACTGGTACAGCTCGAACAGCGGCTCCCAGCGAGCGCGGCTCTCCGCGTAGTCGCGCGTGAGCGGTGAGCCGTCGAACCGTCGCTCCTCGAACATGCGGCCGTTCGACAGGTTGCCGTTATGCGGGATCGCGAGCACTCGTCCGCCAGTCTTCTGCTCGTACTCCGCCATCCATTTCCAGACCGCCTCGGGATCCTCCGACGCGAACGTGGTGAGTGGGAGCACCTGCCGTGCGCGGTCGGCTCCATCACGGAGGATGACGTTTCGGTGCAGGTTGTTGCCGCCTCCCGCATTCGACGTCCACTCGTAGGCGATGAACGCGGTGAACTTCCCAGGTTCGTTGTACTTCTCCATCACGTCGATGGTCTTCGTCCACGCCGAGCTGATCCACTTCGGGTCTGTCATCACCTTCGGGAGCCTCTTGTTCGCCTGCGCGTCGACCAGGTCGAACACCGCCTTCTGCGCCGCCTTGCCGCCCTGCTTCATGCCGTCGGCCCAGCTCTTCGTCACCGAATCGGCCATGAAGTCCGGATGACCAGCGCGGATCTCGTTGATTGTGCCCATGGCGTCGCTGTGGTCGGTGACCGCGACCCAGTCGAGCGGGCGGTTGATCTTCGCCTTTTGGCCCGTGTTGCTGGTCACCTCTTCGCCGCGGACGAAGCGCACGGCGTCTTCGGGCGATAGCGTCGCTCCGGCGATACCAGCGTCCGCGGACCACCCGGTGTGTACGTGCTCGTCGCCCCAATACACGCGCTCCGGCTGCGCCGTGCCCTGGACGGCGGGACGCGCGGCTGCGGTCGTCGAGTCGGCCTTTGCGGCCTTGGTGGCCGCCTCCTGGTCGCGTCGGGTGGAGCAACTCGCCGTCATGATGACAGCGCAGGCTATCAGTGCGGGGAATCGGCGCATCGAGGCGAGAATGAGGGACGGGTTCACGTGGAGAACCCGTCAATGTCTCGACGGGCAGTGGCCCTGACGCCATTGGACCAAGGCTCAACGGCGTTAGGCGTCCCATGCGCCCTCCGCGCCGTCCGGTTGGCGGATGGTCCAATATCCACGGGCCCGGTTATGAAGGGTCGCCCCACGGCGGTCGAAGCGAAGCCGCTGCAGCCGATGGTCATCGCCCCGATGGCAGCAGTACTGAGCACCGTGGTCCAGGCGGGATGCCTAACGTGCAGTCTATGAAGCGAATGCATAGTGTCGACCCGCCGTGAGCGGCATGTGGCGGCCAGTCACGATTTGCAATCTGCTGCTTTCGACGGACGTTGTAAGGCCAGAAGCAGACGCGTAGGATCGGGCGCGAAAGATGCCAAACGGCGTGGCAAGATGACGCGCGGCTTCCGGACGAGGGCCGGCGAGCCAGCAATCGAGCCGCTAGTTACGGTAGCGGTCGAAGCGGTCGATGATGAAGAGGTCCGGCCTGGCTATGCGTCTCGCACACGCGAATCGCCGGCGGTCCACAGACATCACGAGCGATTCTTCAGCGCAAGCGAACGGCAGTACCATCACCTTCGTGCTCGGCCGTCCTGTACGGACCTGCCAGATCGTCGGGCGGCCAGCGGGGTCGCCAATTGGCCATGTCGCGTACACCACAATTCCCCGCTCGGCCGCAAGAAGGTAGGGTCGCTGTTGCGCGGGTTGCTCGATCGTCGTACTTGGCGCGCCGGACTCGCGATCGACGCGGACGATTTTGACGCCCGCTGCCGGCCCAAGGGTGTGCACATACGCGCCACTGCCATCGGCGTCGGCGCCCCAGAGATCTAAGATGGCACCCAGTGAGTCCGAGATCGCGACATTGCGCACCGACCCTGTGGCGGTGCGGAAGGTCAGGCGCCGGTCTGGTCCATCCAGCTCGACCATGCTTCCGTCCGCGAACCAGATCCCGCCGGGATCGAGCACGCGCCGCGCACCGTCCGGTATGTCCTGCGCATAGAGGGAAGTCGGCCGCCCGCTCGCATAGAGCAACCGGTGCGAGCCGAAGACCCATCCCAGTGCCTCCCATTCGGATGCGTCATGCGTAACGGCCTGTGCGTCGCCGCCCGCGAACGGCCGGACATACACATTGTCTCCAGTCTGGTCGGTCATCTCATAGGCCACTAACTGGCCATCGGAGGAGAGGCGAGGATCACCAAGCCACCCCGTGCTCGACGCCAGCAGTCGGCTCTGGAGAACCGCCCTACCCTCCAATGCCCATAGCTCTGTCGTTAGGCTCCCGCCAGTGTAGACGAGTGTCCGACCGTCAGGTGCGACATCGAACGTGGCGCCGGCGGCCTTGCCCAGATTCAGCAGCGTCTCGACGGGACTGGCGAACCGGCCAAGCCGAGAGTCGACCCTAACGCGAACGAGTTGGATGTTGTTGCCGACGCTCGGTACGACCGCGTATAGCGCATCGCCGAGCGGATCCCAGCGCAGCGAGCCCGCGTTGAGGAACGCGACACTGTCGGTCACAAGCCCATCGGGCGTAGCGATCAGCAGCTGGTTTTCCAATCGGAACACAATCCAACGGCCGTCACGGGACGGGAGCAAGCCCTGCAGCATGGTGAGGGCGGGAGGGAGTGACGTACTGTCGAGCGTCTCGCCGGTGGCCGCCCGCACACGTCGAACGAACCGAGTGCGGCGCGACTTCTGAAAGGCCGAGAGGAGTATCGTGTCGCCGGACGCGCTGAACGCCACGAGCGCCGGGGGGCCGAGGCGCCGCCACGGGCCACCAAGACGCGGCACGATGTAGGTCCCGAACTCCTCGCCCACGGGCTTCATGAGCACGACCACCCACGCTCCATCGGCTGTCCAGAACGGATGGAGTATGACCTCCGCGCGCGCGAGGACGGCGGACTGCGCGGAGCCAACGTCGTGGAGTCGGAGGACGCTGCAATCAGCACCGCTCGCGCCATTGCACTGCATCTCGACGTACACAACCTGCCGACCGTCTGCGGAGAACGACGGCTCTTCGGCGATCCCCGTGAACGTGAGCTGCCGACTCGCTACGGGTGTACGATCGACCTGTGCGCTCGCGGTGGCGGGAGGCGTGGCGACACCCCGACTCGCTGCGTCGCGCCAGACGACGATTGCAGAAGCCGCGAGAGCGGCGATCCCAACCCCGACAGCCACAGCAGAGCGACGCTTCTTTCGCGTCTTTAGCGGCGTCGTGGCCAACACACCTGGTTGGGATGTCGGCGGGTCACGAGAGGCGGACAGGGCCGCCGCGAACGCAGCGGTGGTCGCGAACCGGTCGGCTGGAGCTCGGCTCATGGCGCGCATCAGCGCCGTGCGGATAGACAGGCCGACGCCGTCGCGGAGCACACCGACGTCAGGCACAGGGCCAGCGAACCGCTTGGCGAGAAGCGCCTGCGGCGTCGCGCCAGTAAACGGGGGCTCACCGGCGAGACACTCGAACACGACGCACGCCAGCGCATACTGGTCGCTGCGGCCGTCGACCGCTGTATCCCCTGCTGCCTGCTCGGGGCTCATGTAGGCTGGAGTGCCTAACGAAAGTCCAGGAAGCGTCAGACGCTGCCCATCGGCGTTCTGCACGGCCAGCGCGATGCCGAAGTCGGCGACGAGTGGCCGGGACTCGTGCAGCAGGATGTTCTCGGGCTTGACGTCGCGATGGACGATGCCGCGGCGGTGGGCATAGTCCAGCGCGTCCGCTACGTCGCGCGCAATGCGCAATGCGTCGTCAACCGGGAGCTGCCGTTCGCGCGTGAGCCGGCCGCGAAGCGTTCCCTCTTCAACGAATGGCATCACGTAGAACAGCAGCCCGTCCGCACTTCCGCTGTCGAAGAGCGGCAGGATATGAGGATGCTGCAGTGCGGCGGTCGTGCGAATCTCGGCGAGAAAGCGCTCGGCGCCCAGCACGGCTGAGAGCTCCGGGTGCAGCACCTTGATGGCGACGCGACGCGCGTGCCGGCGGTCGTGTGCGGGGTAGACAGTCGCCATGCCGCCAGCGGCGAGCTTTCTCTCCACGTCGTAGCGGTCCGCAAGCGCGGCACGTATGCGGACGAGAACATCGTCCGCACCCAGATCGCCGAGCGGCACGCGAGGGTCCATGTCTTCTCCGTTCTCGTCGTCGCGCCGATTCGCTGCCATCATGAGCGGAGCAGCGGGCTCGCCCGCCGGCTGGGCAAGAAATCCCCAACTCTCATCGGTGCGCGCACAGTCGGCGACGAGCCGCTCGACTCGCCCACGAAACGCTGCGTCGTCGCCGCAGGATGCAACAATGAATGTGTGCCGCTCCTCCCTCGGGAGTGCCTCCACGTCGCGCAGCTCGCTGCTGACGGGCGTAGTCGATCAGCTCACCGTATACCAGGGGCATGGGGCGATCCATGGCGTCCGGGGCACCGTGACTCAGCGCACCACGGACGGGAGTGATCTGCTGCTTCTGCTCCTCGGGCATGACATCGGGTGACAGAGTGGCGAACCTCGTACCACATCGTCTTGGCGTACTTCGCGCGGTGTGCACGCGTCAGCCAGAACGGCGAGGCGGCGCCCGGCGGACGGCGCCGCTTCACGACGCGGCAGGTGACAGACTATGCAGCCCGCGGCGCGGGAGCGCAAACCGGCTGCGGCTACGGGCGATGCGCGGGGTGCGTCGTACGGCTCTTGCCGGGCGTCGGCCCGTCAGGCGCTTGGTAGGCGTGGCGTTCGATGGCGGTCGACCGATACGAACGTCACCGCCATTGACCGGATCGGTCACCTAACGCCGCATCGCGCTGCTCGAGTCTTCGTCGAGGCTGCCGCTGGACGCGAGCGGACGCGCATCCATACTCACATCGACGTCACTCCATCGAGCGGGTGTGTGGATGCTCGGCAGGTCTGCGCGGTCCCGCGCCAGGCAGTCCCAAGCCTAACGCGAAACGAAACTCTCTCTGATCGAGGCGCCCGTTCGTAAGTATAGCGTGACCGCGGTATCAGCCATGCAGGGCCGACCACGTCGATCCCGGCGGACAGGAGACTCGCGGGTAATCTCGCGGGCGCGACAAGCAACCCGTGCTGAGCTCCTAACGCGCGTAACACGTTGTGGTTCCGCGCAGTGCAGCGCTCGTGATCACGTGGAGCAGCGGATCCGATGTCCGCGCACATGCATTCGGCCGTGAACGGCGAGCCGGCATAAGTAGATGTCACGCCTGTAGATGGATAGGGACGGAATCGAACCGCCGACACGCGGATTTTCAGGAAGTGTTCAGCTCCGCCACAAATATGCTTGAGCAGCCAAAATGGGACCGTAATTCACTATGAACTCGCCGACACCTCACGTGAATTCACTCCAAGACCCGCGAGTTCGCACGTCGTCCGCGAGCTGGTGCGAATGCTCGTCACCACCCTCCGAGCCGTTGGACCCGAGGCGGGAGCGATGACGTTCGCGCTGCGATCGCGGCGAATGGCCCCCACCGCCTAACGCGGGCCGGTCGATCGGCGGATACGTTGAACAGCGTAGGCGCCATCAACGGCTCGGCACTGGTGCCGATTCGACGGCGCCGTATTCCTCGCGATAGGCTCGCAGCGTCTCGAACAGATAGGCAATAGCGAGTGGCCCGAGGAGGATGCCGAGCAGGCCGAAGTAGCGCACACCGGCCAGCGCGCCAACCAGCGTGATCATTGGATGGATGTCCGACACACGCTTGTACACGAGCGGCCGAACGATGTTGTCGACGTTGCTCGCGATTCCCGCACCCACGAACAGCATGGTTGCGGCAGCACTGGGCCGGCTCTGCGCGAGCAGGACGAGCGTGGCGGGAAGCCAGATCAATCCGCTTCCCATCACCGGGAGCACGGAAGCGAACGCGGTCACCACACCCCAGAAGACCGGATTCGCGAGGCCCACGATCCAGAACCCCGTCCCCACCAGCGTGCCCTGAAACACAGCGATCAGTGCTGTGCCAAGGACGGTGGCTTCGGTGACACCAAAGAACCGGTTGAGCAGCGCGTCGGATATTCGTGGGAAAAACGGAATGTAACCGCGAACCGCTACCCACCATTGCGGCCCCGAGCGGAGGAGGTAGTACAGCCCGAAGAACGCGATGACCAGATTCACTACGAATGACGTTGCTCCTCCGACGAACACGAGAAGCTGCGAGGAGAACCAGGACAAGAGCGTGCCGCTCGCCTTCGCCAGCTCCGGTCCCACTTCGAGACTGCCAACGCGCATCCGGCCGAGGCGAGCGTAGACGCCGCTGTTCTGAAGTTGGTGAAGCGCGTCGGGCGCCTGGTGGATCAGCATTCCGATCAACCACGTGACCGGAAGAGCGATGAGCAGAAGTGCGGCTACCAACACCGCCGTTGCCGCGATCCCCGGCTTCGACACCCGTTCGAGCCACCGATACGGACGCACGAAGACCACATAGAGGACCGCTGCGCCGAGGAGGCCACTCGTGAATGGAGAGAGGCCGACCACGACGATCATGGCGAGGATAGCGATGACGAGGGCGGCCCGGTCCCGGACCGTCTGAAGGAATGGCATGGATCGCGATGGATTTTGAAATCGGCAGGAGTATTACCTGCCCCACCGCAATCGCACATTCACCGGCCGGAGCATCCTTTCATAACCCGTTCGGGTGATGCCCGCGTTCGTGCCCAGCCAGCTTAGCACCATTCGTGGTCTACGCTGCGCATGTGAAGCCTAACGACGATTCGCGCTCACCAGTCCGGCGGAATCGGGCGGAGTACAACCTCGCCGCAATTTCGTTCCTCTACAGCGTTCAAGTGTCCGCCACCGTCGAACGCATAGTTTCGCGGTCGTGCGGCGGGGTACGCCTCACAGCAGCTGACCGCTAACAACAGGTGAGACGCCATGCAAGGATTCACGAGATTTCGTTTGCAGCCGATGGTCGCGCTGCGTCTGATGCCAGCGCTTCTGGTTGCTTCGGTGGTTTTGCATCCGGCGCTGTGCGGTGCGCAGGAGGTGGACGCACCTGCACGGAGTAATGGATCTGGTTCCGTCTTCGCGCCCTCGGGGTGGCTGACGCTGATCACTCCTCTACAACGCCGCGTCGATCTCAAGCTCACCGGGTTTTACATCGGCGAGCTGGATGTACCAGTCGGACAGGTCGACGTTTCCATTCGGGCGACAAAGTTTCTGACGATCACGCCCAGCTACATGTACTACTCGGCTCCGGCAAGCGGGCTCAATGAGCTCGCGCCCAAACCGGCAGGATTCACGGACAGCTACGACGAGCACCAATTCCGCATCGACGGAACACTGACCTATTCCGTTCGCAAGCTCGAGCTGTCCGCCCGCAACATGTATGTCAGAAGGTTTCGTCAGGGCGCGGCGGACGACATCAACCGCTATCGCGGGCGGTTGGGGATAGCATACCCCGTCGCTGTCGCAGGCAGCGTCTGGAAGCCCTTCGCCGACTACGAAGCCTATTACGACGGGGGCGGTGGGGGGTGGGACAAGCATCGAGTCTTGAGTGGCGTCACGCTGCCAGTCACGAAGCGCGTGTTGTTTCAGCCGTCCTACATGTATGAACGCTCTGATGGAACCAAGGACGTCCACTACTTGTTGTTCGGCCTGATGGTCAGGACGAGATAGAAGCTGATGCAAGGAACCGCCGGCATCACGTCGCGATTGTCGGCTGCAGATTCGGCCCCATGCCTAACAAGAGGAGGCACCATGTCACGAAAAAACATTGCATTCTGGGGAGCCACGGGTCTCGTGGCGACCGAGGCGCTGTACGGCGCATTCACCTATCTGACCGCCGCCCCCATAGCGGTCGAGCGATTCGAGCATGTGGGATACCCACAGCAGTTGCGTGTCCTGCTCGGTATCGCGAAGCTGGCCGGAGCCATCGTGCTGCTCCTGCCACTGCTACCGACGTTGAAGGAATGGGCGTACGCAGGCTTTACCTTCACGTGGATCGCGGCAACCGTGGCCCACTTTCTGGCGGGCGACGGGGCCCTGTCCCTGATACCCGTCGCGTTGATCGGGGTGCTGGCGGTTTCATACGTCACGCGCCCCGCGGATCGCCGCGGTGCTGAGGAGGCGATGCATCTCACGCGACTCGACCCGGTGTTCCAGCGCCGCTGACACCGGGGCGGCTCCGCTGATCAGAGGTCAGTACCCCGATCGAGCAGCCGCGGTGTGGCCGCGAGCGTCCACCCGCTTGAAAGAGTCCACTGCTCGAGTCAACCCTAACGAGAGAGACCATGAGCGCCGCACGTATCGATCGGTACGGCGGCGCTGATGTATTCGACGTTGGCACCAATGCGGACCGTCCCCATTGTCGCTGAAGGGCAGCTGATCGTCGAGATCGGCACGGAGTCTTACCGCCAATGACGTGGTGCTGCTCGAGGTGCTGCTCGATCGGGTCCCCTGCACAGATTGACGCCGCTGCAGTTCCCGCGACGATGGGTGACCTCGGCGGCGCGGTAGCCGAGATCGGACCGAACGCGAAGGAACTCTCCCGGCGTTTGTAAAACACGCTCGGCGCGGACCAGGTCATCGGCACGAACAGCCACGCGTTCGACGGTACCGTCTCTTCCGGCTGGATCGCATCGGCGATCGTACCGTGCCCACGCCGAGGTCGGACGCGCAGTGACCCCGGTCGCCGTGGCAGGACAAGTACGCGTTAGGTAGTGACGCAGGGGAGACCGGAGACGGTTCTGCGCCACCGCCTGCCGACCTAACGATTCGCGCGCGACGCCGACTCAGCGCGTCCGTAAGGTCGCGACTTTCCCCGCGCGCAGCACGGTGAGCTCCACTGCGCCAGGCCCGGCGAGCGCGCGCTGTATACGATCGAGCACCGCATCGTCATCGGCAACCACGACCCCCGCCACGGACAGCACGACATCGCCGCCGGCGAGAAGCAGCTCGTCATCGACCTTCACCCGCATCGTACCTGCACGCAGTCCCATCGCGGCACCCGGCGACCCCTCCGCCACGTGCTGAATCAACAGTCCGGCCGGTTGAGGAATGTTGAACGCCCGCGCAAGCGAATCGGTGAGCAGATACCCTTCGACGCCGGACCAGAACAGTTGCTGTGACAGCAAGAGCTCTCTCGCCACCTTCGACGATACGGCGAACCCGATACCTTCGAATCCTCCCGACTGCGAAAGGATCTGGCTCACGATGCCCACGACACCGCCGTTCGAATTGAACATCGGTCCTCCGGAGTTGCCCATATTGACTGCGGCATCTGTCTGGAGAACCTCGACCCGCACACCTCGGACACTGCGGTGCATGTCGTGCCGTCCACTCACGTGCCCTACACTGAGGCTGTGACCCAGCCCATACGGTGCGCCGATGATGAACACGTCGTCGCCAACCTGAACGCTGTCCGAATCGGCAAGCCTGGCAGCGACGGCACCCGGCGGAACACGTTCGAGCTGTAATAGCGCGACGTCGGCACGAACCTCGGACCCAATCACGCGCGCGGGTACACTCATCCCATTCGCGAACTCGACTGCCACGCGATCGGCTGTCTGAACGACGTGTGCCGCGGTCATTACCTTGCCATCGGCCGAGATGAGGACCCCGGAGCCGATCCCGGACGCACCGACGAAGCCGTCGGCAGGTGTCGATGCCGAGGTATGTTCGACGGTGCGCACGACTACGACAGAGGGGCTTGCTGCGCGAAACTGGTCGCGCATCCGCTGTGCGTACAGCGGATGCGCCACGGCCAGCCCGACTAACAGGCTGGCCGCCGACGCTCCCGCGATTCCGAATCTCTTCATGGTGGTGTTCCCCTGGTTCACCGACTGCACTCATGCCAGTCGAGTGTAGGCACCGCCATTCGAGTGTGCGTCCCCAAGAAGTGCACTGTTTCGCTCCCCAACTCAGGGATGCGCGACCCCCCCTGATAGTGGTATATCGGGACTATGCCTTCAGGGGACGACGCCGGGGGTGGCGAGCATCGATCTTCAGTCGGACGCGCTGCGTCCGCGGGCACGATACCGGGAGGAAGGCGCTACTTCGGAGCTCGTGGGCCCTTTGATTGCGCCGTCGGGCGCCGGGGCTTCAGGGAGACCGTCCGTCCTACGAAAGTAGGCTGGCGGGGCGACTCACGGGCCGGTTACCCTGCGACTCATGACAGAGACGCGTACCACCATCGCCGTGGTTGAGGACGACCTCGCGGTGCGCACCGCGCTGCAGCAGCTATTGCGGTCCGCGGCATTCGACACGTTGACCTTCGCATCCGCAGAAGACTTTCTCAGCGCAGGCGCCGTGGAACGGGCCGACTTGCTGATAGCCGACGTCAACCTTCCAGGGATCAGCGGCGTGGCTCTGGTGCTGCGGCTGGCCGCAACCGGCTCAGCCCTCCCGGTAATCCTGATGACCGGCCGGGATGATCCGGCGACGCGTCACCTCGTAGGTCAGGCCGGCCAGGTTCCTCGCCTTCGCAAGCCGTTCAGCGACGGCGACCTGTTCGGTGCGATTCGCACTGCGCTGAGTGCGTAAG
>Ga0207706_10001279_pt1 | contig 25386 bp, 22 predicted proteins | sample KBSC53metaG_FD_184318 | JGI IMG/M metagenome (GOLD analysis project Ga0207706, IMG submission 184318) | Corn rhizosphere microbial communities from Kellogg Biological Station, Michigan, USA - KBS C5-3 metaG (SPAdes) (version 2) | ecosystem: Host-associated > Plants > Roots > Rhizosphere > Soil ... | reverse complement strand
GCCGAGCTGCGCTCGGCCGGACAGCCGAGGGCGGCTGTCCCCACGTGACCTGCTGTATTACTTGAGTTTTTGTCATCCCGAGCGAAGAAACTGCTTCGCGAAGCGAAGCAGTTTCGCAGTCGAAGGACCCCTACCTCCCCGCAAACGGCTCGCTGCTTGCAGCCGGCTGGACGCTCAATCAACCGCGAAGGTTGAGTCCTACGAAACCTAGCCGAGCTGCGCTCGGCCTGGACGGGTCGGAGACCCGTCCCCACACGGGCTCCGTCCCCATGCGGGCAGCGGTCTAGTGAGCTTCATCTCCGGCCGGTGCCGTATCCGGCGTATCCACTTTCTGTGGAGGCGCACTCGGCGCCGCGTCTGGGGGCGGCTGGAATTCTCCCGGGTCTTTTCCTGCCAGTGCTGCTTTCATGAAGTCTATCCAGATGGGTAAGGCGGCGCGGGCGCCCGTCTCTCTCGCGCCCAGGAATTTCTTCTCATCGTAGCCGACCCAGACAACACAGGTGATCGAAGGGGAGAAGCCGACGAACCAGGCGTCCGTAAAGTTGTTGGTGGTGCCGGTTTTTCCCGCGAGAGGATATTTCAGCGTTGACGCGGCGATGCCGGTGCCATGCAGCACCACCTCGCGCAGCATCGCCGTCATGGTGCGCGCGGTGCGGGCGCTCACCGCATCCCTCACGTCAGGGAAGTTCTCTTCCAGAGTACGGCCTTCGTAGTCGGTCACCTTGGTGATGTAGCGCGGCGTGATGTGCACACCGTCATTGGGAAAGACGCTGAAGGCGGAAGTCTGCTCCATCGGCGTCACTTCGACGGCGCCCAATGCCACCGGCAGATAGGGTGGAATGTTAGAGGTGATGCCGAAGCGATGGGCGTAGTCGATGACGATCTTGATCCCGAGGTTGTCGGCCAGTTTCAGCGCGGGGATGTTGCGTGACTGAGCCAGGGCCCGGCGTAGCGTAATGGTGCCTTCAAACTTTTCGTCGTAATTGTGGGGCTCGTACGCAGGCCCTGTGGGCATGGGAAACGAAATGGGGGCGTCGAGGATAGTGTCATCCGGCGTGGCGCCGCGGTCGATAGCGGCGGTGTACACGTAGGGCTTGAACGAAGACCCTACCTGGCGCAGTGCCTGGGTGGCGCGGTTGAACTTGGAGAGATTGAAATCGCGTCCGCCAACCATGGCCTTGATCTCGCCGCTGGCGTTGTCGATCGCGACCAGGGCGCCCTGCACGCCCGAGTCTTCCTCCAGGCCCACCCGCGCCTTTCCGTCGGCATTCAACGCCAGCACCTTCACGTAGGCAATGTCGCCGGGCTTCACAATGGCGGAGAGCCGCTTGCGGGTCCAGGCGGCATCGGCAGAGGTGAGGGTTGCCGAGTAGCGGCCGAAGCGGACGCTCGCGGATGCCGGCGTCACCGCCGTGACCAGCGCGTGAACATAGCTGTTTACCTCGGGGTCTCCTTCCCAGTCCGGATGCTGGTAGTTGGCCAGCGTCACATCGCCGGTCAAGACATTCTGCAGACGGCCTCTCCACCCGTGGCGTCGATCGTAGGCGGCCAGACCGTCGAACACGGCGCGATTGGCGGCGCGCTGCAGGTCCATGTCGAGCGAGGTGTACACTTTCAGGCCGCCTTCGTGGACCTGGTCGCTGCCATACTTGCCCTCCAGGTAACGGCGGATTTCCTCGACAAAATAAGGCGCCAGCGAATCCGGATCGTGGGCCAGATTCAGCTGCACAGGCTGATCGCGGGCGACCGTAGCCTGCTGCGCGGTGATCTCGCCGTCCTCAAGCATGGAATTGATGACCAGGTTGCGGCGCTTGAGAGCATGGTCAGGATGCGTGATAGGCGAATAGTAGGTCGGCGATTTGGGCAGGCCGGCGAGCAACGCGGCCTCGTCGAGGGTCAGTTTCTTCGCCGGCTTGCTGAAGTAGAACTGAGAAGCTGCCTCGAATCCGTAAACCCCGTGGCCAAGATAGATCTGGTTGGCGTACAGGGTGAAGATCTGCGGCTTGGTGAAGCGGCGCTCGATCTGCACGGCCAGCAGCGCTTCCTGAATCTTGCGATGAAATGACCGGTCGGGGGAGAGAAAAAGATTGCGCGCCAGCTGCATGGTGAGGGTAGAGGCACCCTGCACGCGGCCGCCCGAGCGAATATCGCGGTAAGCGGCGCCGGCGATGCGCCAGACGTTGATGCCCCAGTGCCGGTAGAAATCTTTGTCTTCGATCGAAATCAGCGCCTGGCGCATGACCGGAGGATAGTCGTCATAAGTGGCGACCACCCGGCGCTGCAGCGCGAAGGACCCGATGGTGCGTCCCTGGTCGTCGTAAAGTTCGGTGATTGAACTGGGGCGATAGTGCTCCAGTTGATTAACCTGCGGCAGGTCGGTGGAGTAAACCAGAAGCAGCCCAACTGTCGCTCCCACCAGGGCAGACACCAGCACCAGCAGGCCGATTATCAGCCGGCCCACCGTTTTGTTCTCGGCGCCGGTGGACGCCGGAAAGTCTTGCAACTGAAATTTCACGAGAGATCGAGTTCAGGATATCAGGAGCGCGGAGGTTGGACGGTAGTAGTTATTCAGCACTCCGAAGATCTTTGATGAGACGGAAAGAAAACTTGGCTTCAAGTCCGGCAGCCGTTTTCGTGCGCAGGGTGTGACTCTTTTTCGATCCTTTCCCGGGCGTATATCGGGCAGGCGAGAAGGAGTGAGCGTTCTTGCTCAGAATCATGGCATGCCAATCGTTAGGCTGAAAACAGAAGACCTCAGAAGCGGAGGAAACACCCATGACTACCGTTGAACTCGAACTGGCGACTACGAAGGCCACTCTAGGCGCCGGCGCCCGGATGAAAGCCCTGGTTTACCACGGACCCGGCAAGTATGCGTGGGAAGACAAGCCACGGCCTGCTATCCAGGATCCGGGCGATGCGATCGTGCGAATTACCACGACTACGATTTGCGGAACTGATCTCCACATCCTGAAGGGCGATCTCCCCGCGGTGACTGATGGGCGCATTCTCGGCCACGAGGGCATTGGCGTGGTCGAGCAGGTGGGGACCGGGGTCTCGGAGTTTCACGTCGGAGACAAGGTCATCATTTCGTGCGTTACCGCGTGTCTGAAGTGCGACTTCTGCAAACGGGGCATGTATTCCCATTGCCGTCACGGCGGCTGGATTCTGGGTTACACCCTGGATGGAACTCAGGCGGAGTATGTGCGCATTCCTCAGGCTGATGGAAGCCTCTACGCTTTTCCTTCGGGAGGAGACGAAGAAGCCCTGGTGATGCTAAGCGACATTCTGCCGACTGGCTTTGAATGCGGCGTGCTGAACGGAAAAGTAAAACCTGGCGACACGGTGGCTATTGTGGGCGCGGGGCCGGTGGGGCTGGCCGTTCTGCTGACCGCGCAATTCTATTCACCCGCGGCAATCTTCATGATTGATCTGGATGACAAGCGCCTCGCGGTTGCCAAACAGTTCGGCGCCACCAACCTGATCAACAGCGCGGACGGACATGCTGCCCATCACGTCATGGAACTGACCGAGGGGGCCGGCGTCGATGTTGCCATCGAAGCAGTCGGGATTCCCGCCACCTTCGATATCTGCCAGGCCATTGTGGCGGCGGGAGGGCACATTGCGAACGTGGGTGTCCACGGCAAACCCGTGGAACTGCACATGGAGAAACTCTGGGACCGCAACATCTCGCTCACTACGCGATTGGTGGACACGGTAACCACGCCGATGCTGCTGAAAGTGGTGCGTTCGGGCAAGTTACAGCCCAGCCAGCTCGTGACTCACCGATTTGCTATGAACGACATCATGAAGGCCTATGACACGTTTGGGCACGCGGCCAAAGAGGGCGCCCTCAAGGTGGTTCTCACCAATGCTAGGCCTCGTGGATGAGGTGATCCCGTCGCGGCCAGGCCGAGCCTTTGAGCTCTGAAATAAAATCGCGCGCCCGAGAGCGCGCGATCAAGACCAACGGCGACCGGCCAGCGACTAGCCCGCCTTGCTCTTCAGCACCTGAATCGCCTTGTGCAGCTGTTCGTCTTCCTGCGGGGGCTTGGTCTTGTCTTCCTCAGCCGGAGCGGCATTATCCTCATCTTCGGGAAGCGCGGCATCGTCGTCACCGTCCGCGATCACTATGTTCGGGGTGACCGCGCTGTCCTGGATGGCTTTCCCGCTGGGCGAGTAATACTTGGCGATCGACAGAATCAACGCCGAGCCATCGGGGAGCGGAATGGTTTTCTGAATCGAGCCATCACCGAAAGTCTTGTCGCCTACAACATCTCCACGAGCGTTTTCTAGAACAGCCGCAGCTACTACTTCAGCCGGTCCAGCCGTGCCCTTGTTCACCAGGACGACCAGGGGCAGGTTGGTGATGGCCTTGGAAGCGTCCGCGTTGAAAGCCTCGCGCGGGTACTTCTGGCCCTGCAGATAGGTGATGGTGCCGTGGTTGAGGAACAAGTTGGCCGCGGCGATGCCTTCCGATTCCTCGCCCTCGGCGCAGTTGCGCAAGTCAAGAATCAGCTTCCTGGCTCCGGATTTCTGCAACGCGCGAACTTTCGCCGCGACTTCCTGGGCCTTGCCTTTACTGAAAGCGTCCACCTGGATGTAGCCGATGCCGTCCTCAACCATTTTGTCGGTTACCGGCGGCACGGTGACGATATCGCGGGTGATGACCATTTTCGTCGGCTCAGCGCGACGGGCCCGCACCACGGAAACGTTCAGGTTCGAACCAGGTTGCCCCATCAGCAGGTTGTGGATTTCGGCGAGTGACATCTCGCGCGTACTCTTGCCCTCAATGGCCTCAAAAATGTCGCTGGCCTGTATGCCGGCCTTGTCAGCGGGACCTCCGGGAATTACCGAGATGACCGCGGCATAGCCAAAGCGCTTGGACACCGCTGCCCCGATCTCGCCTTTAGCCTCGGTCTGATTGGCCTTGTACTCTTTGAACTCAGAGGCAGTCAGGTAACTCGAGTTGGGGTCCAGCGACTCCAGCAGGCCGTGCAGTGCGCCATCGGTCACCAGCGGGATGTTGGGTTCTTCTACATACTCGCTGCGCACCCGCGAAAGCACTTCGCTGTAAACCTGTAATTGCCGGTAGGAGCCATCGTTGTTGGAGGCGCGAACGCCGTCCAATCCGCCCACGTAGATGAACAGCAGAACAGCGGCGGAGGAAACTACAATTGCAGCCTTGGTCTTCATGGACATCGGATTTGATCTTCTTTGGAAGAGAAATTATTCCTTGCGCGCTAACCCGGATATTATATCTGCTTTGATGCCGGATTACTGCGCTTTGCTTCGGGCAAAAATGACCTTCAGTAACCGCCGCGCAGGTTTTGGACTCACGCCCGCCTGCCCTCCGCAAGCATTCACTCAAAAGGACTTACGTCGTACCTTCCATACACCGGTTTGGTGTATATTTCTCCCGGCTCGAAAGGTGAAAATAATGCGATTTCATCTGGCATTGATCTTTGTGGTTACGGCTGCCCTCATTTCAGGGTCGGTTCCACTGGCGCAAGCGCAGTCGGCAGAATGGAAGCAGCTGTTTGATGGCAAGGACCTGGTGGGATGGAAGCACGTTGGTCCCGGCGAAATGACGGTCGAGGACGGCCTGATCCGCACCCACGGCGGCATGGGGCTGCTCTACTGGACGGGTGGAACGCTGGGCGACTGCGTGATCCGCGTCGTGTTCAAGATGCGCGATCACAACGATAATTCCGGCGTTTACATCCGCATTCCGATCGAGCCTCGGGAAGCCTGGATGCCGGTGCACTACGGATATGAAGTGCAAATCGACAACGAGCCGGAAAAATCCAACGAAGATGACTATCACGCAACCGGCACTCTGTATTCGCTGACCAAGGCACTGGCCCGTCCCGGCAAACCCGGGCCGGAGTGGAACACCATGGAAATTACGCTCGATGGTCCGCACACTAACGTCGTGGTCAACGGCGTGAAGGTGACCGAGTTCACCGAAGGCGATCCCGTGCCCGCGAAGAAATTCGACTTCGAACCGCAACGCGGCCCGCGCCCCCAGGAAGGTTATATCGGGTTGCAGAATCACAGCGACAATGACATCGTTTTCTTCAAGGAAGTTGCGGTGAAGATGTTGAAGAAATAGCAGCCGTCGGGACTGGCTGAAGACTGACGACCGACGACTGAAGACTGATCGGGAGGCTTAATGAACAGGAACCGTTTCTCGCGGCGTGAATTCATCGGATTGGGCGCAGCAGCCGGCGCAGCGCTGGGGCTGAAGACCATCGTGCTTGATCCGGACCCGCTCTGGGCTTTGCCCCAAGCCATGGCCGCCAGCGATCGGGTGCGGTTCGGCATGATCGGGATCGGCATGCAGGGGTCGGGACTGCTGACCAACGCGATCGAGTTGCCGGGAGTGGAATGTGCAGCCGCCTGCGATCTTTATGATGGCCGCCACACTCTGGCGAAAGAGATCGTCCGTCCTGATCTTCCCACCACACGGCGCTATCACGAATTGCTGGCGAACAAGGACATCGATTGCATAGTGGCCGCGGTTCCGGACCATTGGCACAAGCAGGTGGTGGTGGACGCGGTAAGTGCGGGCAAGGACATCTACATCGAGAAACCCATGTCGCACACCGCCGAAGAAGGCGTAGAGATGGTGGCGGCTGCAAAAAAGGCTAATCGCATCGTCCAGGTAGGCTCACAGCGGGTGAGTTCGGTGATCTGCGCCAAAGCGAAGGAGTTGGTGGCGCAGGGAGCGCTCGGGGACCTGATGCTGGTGGAAGGTTCGCTCGGCCGCAACGATCCCACCGGAGCGTGGGAGTATCCGCCGCCCCCCGATTTGTCCCCGCAAACTCTGGACTGGGACACCTGGCAGGGAACCGTGCCCAAGCGGCAGTTCGATCCCCTCATCTTTGCCCGCTGGCGTTGCTGGAAGGAATACGGTACCGGTGTGGCCGGCGATCTGCTGGTCCACCTGGTGAGCGGAATGCAGTATGTGCTGGGTATCAATGAAGCGCCGAAGCAGGCCATGGCCATGGGCGGGATCCTGCGCTGGAAGGATGGCCGGAACATGCCGGACGTGCACTGCACGCTGTTTAAGTACGGCGAAGTTCCGGTTTACCTGCGCCTGAATCTCGGAACCGAGATGCCTGAAACTTATCGCTTTCAGGGTTCGAAGGGCATCCTGGAACTGACCGAGTTCAACCTTACCTACACTCCGCAGGCGGGCGTGGATACCGGTCCCAGTTATTACGCATCGGGTTTTCCCAAGGCCATGCGGGAGGAATATTTCAAGAAGTGGCACGAAGAACACGATGCCGTGCCTGGCAAGGAGCCGGCCCTGGAGGGCGTGAACTATCGCAGCGCGTCCTGGGATGACGTCAAACCCCACCTGTGGAATTTCTTCCAGGCGGTGCGCACCCGCAAGCCGGTGGTGGAGGACGTAGTGTTTGGCCATCACGCGGCGCTGGCTTGCCACATGGCAAACCAATCGTACTTCCGCAAGACTGCCGTGACCTGGGACGAGGGCTCGAAGACGATCAAGAGCTAAGGACGGCCGTCGGACCTCGGGCGTCAGACTTCAGATGTCCGAACTTGGGATGGGCAGAGGTCGAGCGCGTGATGGCGATGATGTACTCGGCTGGAGAAATTCGTCGGTATTCATTGGTTAAGGCCTGGGGTTGCTGAGATCCGACGCCTGAGGTCCGACGGCCGCTCCCAAGCGGCGAAGTGCCGCCACCACTTTATCCAGTTCCTGTTGCTGAAACAGCCGAATGCCCGCGAGTCCGGCTGCTCCGGCCTGAATACAAACCGACGCATTTTCCAGTGTGACGCCGCCCAGCGCAATCACTGGAATTTTTTCCTGACAAGCTTCATGCAAAACTTCGAGGCCTGTGGGGCGGGTGCTTCCCACTGGCTTGTACTTTTCAAAGACTGGCCCGAAGACCGCGAAATCGGCTCCTCCTTCCGCGGCGCAGGCGACCTCGGCCCGGGTGTGGCACGAGACCCCAATCGTCGCGCGAGTACCCGCGCCACTATGGCTCCAGATCGCTCGCACCTCGGCGGGAGAAATGTCATCCGAGCGCAGGTGCACCCCATTGGCTCCGCACGCGAGAGCAATGTCGGTGCGGGTGTTTATCAGAACACCAGTATTCAGTTTGCTGTTCTCGGTTCTCAGTTGGACGATTTCACGCGCCAGGAGTTCGAGGTCGTGGGCGGAGAGGTCTTTTTCGCGCAGTTGGATGTAATCCACGCCGCAGCGGGCGGCATGGCTCACGGTTGCGAGTAGTTGAGCACGGCGGGAATCTGCGTCACCCGAAAACTGAGAGCGGTCGGTGATGTAGTAGAGAAGCATTCCGTCGTCAATCTTCTGTCAATCCGACCCTGACGACTGAAGACTGACGACTGAAGACTGGGTTAAGGATTGGTCTTCGCAATCTCCGGCATGGCTTCAGGCGTCTTCGGTTGCGGCCCAAGATGATACTTGACCAGGCCGTCGCGAAGAAACTCAAAGCCCTCTTCCGGAGAATCTACCATGCGGAACAAATCCAAATCAGCGGCGGAAATGGTGCCGGCATCGATCATGGCGTCAAAATTGATCAGGCTCTTCCAGTACGCGCTGCCATAAATAACGACCAGGATCTTCTTGGCCAGTTTCTGGGTCTGGGCCAGGGTCAGGATCTCAAAAAGTTCATCCAGGGTCCCGAAGCCGCCGGGAAAGATCACCAGGGCTTTGGCCAGATAGGCGAACCAGAACTTGCGCATGAAGAAATAGTGGAACTCAAAATTGAGCGACGGCGTGATGTACGGGTTCGGATTCTGTTCAAACGGCAGATTGATGTTCAGCCCAATGGTTTTTCCGCCCGCTTCCTGAGCGCCGAGGTTGGCGGCTTCCATGATGCCGGGGCCTCCCCCCGTGGTTACGACGAAGCGCCGCCTGCGGGCTGGAATCTGGGCTGACCATTGGGTCAGTAGGAAAGCAAGGCGGCGCGCGTCCTCGTAATAGCGCGCCATGTCCACCGAAGCCAGCGCCTTTTTCAGTTCCGCCGGCTGTTGCCCTCCCAGTCCCTTTTCGAGTTCGCTGAGCTTGTGGTCGGCGTCCGAGCGGCTGTGAAAGCGCGCTGAGCCGAAGAAAACGACCGTATCCTGGATCTGTTCTCGCCGGAATCGGGAGAGCGGCTCCATGTATTCGGAGAGGAGGCGCAAAACGCGCCCGTCCGGGCTATTGAGGAAGGATTCGTTCTCGTACGCCAGGGGCGCGGACTTGAGTTTAACGTCACTCATGTTGAGCTTGTCTTTCCGTCAGGGCCGGATTCCGTCGTGGAAGTGAACTGCCTCCCAAAAACCGATCCAGATATCGAGCAGTCCCAAACCGCTGCACAGGCCGCGAACAAAGCCGTTGGCAACGAAAGTCCGCAAGCCGGGAGAAGCCAGCAGGAAGTAGTTGTCTGTCCATTCCGGCCGCCAGGGCAGAATTACCAACAGCACGCCCATGCTGGCACAGAAGAAAACGAACAGCAGCACCAGAATCCGGTGCAGCCAGAGTTGAAAGCCGGTCCGATGAAGCTCGGCGCCAGGGCCGGGCGAGCCTTCGAGGCCGCGTCCGCCAAGTGCTTCTTCAGGCAGGGCCTCGGAAGGAACTTTGTTGATGGAAGACTCCGGACTTGCGGTCACATCGCGCCCCCATGGTTCGTGAATGCGACCGGCTGGTGCTCTCCCGCGTCCGCCGCCCCCAGGCATAGAAGGAAACCCATTCCGTCATTCTACGACTTCAGAGCTTTGATGCGCTCGCCTACATCGCGATAATCGATATTGGTGCCGTAAACCTCCGTGAAATAGTTCAGGGCCGCGGTCTTGTTGCCGGCAGCTTCGTAGGACGAGGCCAATTCGTAGTTCAGGGCCGTGCGCGTCTCTTCGTCAATGTGGGGCAGCTTGAGGGCCTTTTCATACCAGCGGATCGCCGCCTCGGCCACGCCCTTGTCGAGGAAGCACTGGGCCAGCCAGGTATAAGTCTGCATCAGTTGCGGGAAGCTGTGGCCCCGATCCACCGCCTGGCACACCTTCTGCAGTTCCCCGATGGCTTCATCCAGCAATCCCATTTCGCGGAAGGCGACGCCGAGATTGTAATGAGTCTCGGGATCTTCCTGGGCACTGGCGGAGTCGTCTTCCAGTTCGTGCTTCAGCTCGCCGAACATATCGGCCAGGTCCACGCTGGCGGCGGCCGCCTGCGGCGCTGCCGCTGCGACTTCAGGAGCCAGAGTCCGCTTCTTGGTGGGCTGATAGGTGAAAGTGGGAGCCGGAGCGGCAACCGGAGCTGGACCTTCCACGGCCGGAGCCGGCGCTGCTGCGGCAGCGGCGTGGATGGGAGTTGCCGACCGCGACTCGCGCGCCACCGCGGGCTGTTCATGCGGCGCCGGCGGTGCAGGGGGAGGCGGCAGGAAGCCGTCACCCAGAGAAGCTTCCAGGTCGGAGACGAATTCGCCCAATACTCCCGCGGCCTCGGCTGGCGGGCTGGCCTGGGCAAATTCCGTCATGGCCGGTGCCGGGGTTGGCGCTGTCGGGCGGACCGGGATCTTGAATTCCTGATGCTGCGCGGCCGGAATTTCATCGGCCTCGTCCACGGAAAACTCTTCGACCACTTCAGGCGGTTTCGAACTGGTTTGAGCCTCGGCGACCTCAATTTCCTGCTTCACGGCCGCCAGTTGATCTGCTCCTGGCTTCAACTTTTCCAGTTTGGCGAAGACCAGGCGGGCTTGTTCGACCATGGAGTGTGCGAGGTAAAAACGCAGCTCTTCGATCGTTTCCGCGATGCTCTCCGACCGGCTCTGGTCGGCTTCCACGTCAGAAGCGTCCGCACTTTCGGCGAAGGCAGCCGGCGCCGGCTCCTCCGTTACCTCGCCCTCCCACTCCGCGGAAATGTCAATTTCGCTTTCCGGGGCAGGTGCTTCGGAACGGACCTCGAATTCGCTCGATGCGGCTGCGGCAGGCGAACCGGTCTGGTGAAAAAATAGTCCGGAGGATAAAGGTGCGGGGGCGGAAAATGCCGGAGCTTCCGCAACCTCAGCTGGGTCGAAATGATCAATGGCGGGCGTCGCCATGGTCGCGGGCGCGAATGGCATCGCAGCCATCGTGTCGCTTTCTTTATGCGACTTGGCGGATGTGCGCTCCTCGTACTTCCCGGCCAGATCGCTATAGCGGCTGGCTTCATCCGGATGCCCGGCATCGTGATAGAGCTGTTCCAGATTGCGGCAGCAGACCGCGGCTTCACTGAAGCGGCCGGCGCGGGTATGCAATGCGGCCAGGCGCTGGTTGAGGCGCAGGTCGCGCGGGGCCTTGGGCAAGGCGGACATGAGAGGTCCCAGGGCCTTGGCCGGCATATTGTAGGAAACGAACAGTTCGGCGTCGGTCAGCGCGGCCCGCACCGCCAGGGCGACGTCGTCGGCATAACGCTGGTCGATAAACGGAGCGGTGGCTTCAAGTTCCTCCACCAGAACCGCGCCCTCTTCCGGAGTGATGAGCCGCGAGCCGGAAGCCCCTCCGCCCTGCTTGGCCACCACCTGCTCATAATTGCGCGTGTGCAGCTGGTTCTGAGGCTCCAGTTGGGTCAGCTTCAAATAATAATCGCGGGCTTTCTCCAGATTTCCGGACTGCACCGAGGCGTGCGCCAGCAACTCGTAGAGTTCGGTAATGTGAGTGGTGTCGCCGGCCTTCTGCGAGAGATCGAGCAGCACTTCCAACGCAGGCGCATTTTCCCGCATATGCCCGATCAGCGAATGCAGGCTTTCCAGTACTTTGCCTGAGTCCGTGGCTACCAGCCGATCACAATACTGCTGGTAAACCTGCAGAACGTCCCCAAACTGTCCCGCGGCCATGAGCGCGTCAGCGTAAGTGGTGATCGCACCCGTGTCGTTGTGGACGGTGCACAATTTGGCTGCCAGGGTGCCCGCATCCGACAGGCGTCCGCTTTGCAGGTAGGCCTGCATCAAGGCACGCAGACCGTCGGGATGGCTGTCGAGGTCGGCCACTTTCTCCAGGTTCTTGATTGCCGCCGGCATGTCGCTGGAATCGAAAGCGTTGCGGCCGCGCAGCAGCAGAGCATGGCTGTTGCTGGGATCCAGCGTGAGCATGCGGTTCAGGATTTCTTCCGCGGGCCCGAGCTGGCCGCGTCCTCGCAGGCTGTCGGCGGCGGCGGCGAAAAGCTGCCAGGCCTCCGTTTTCTTATTGAGCCGGACATAAACCTCGGCCAGCCGGGTACGCATTGCGACGTTTTCGGGATCCATTTCCAGGGTCTTCTGGAAAATCCGCACTGCCTGTTCCAGCTCGCCGGAGCGCAGAAATTCTTCCGCTACCTGCAGGTATTGCGCCCGGGCATCGTTAAAGAGTCCCTGTTGGGTATAGAGCTCGGCCAGTCGCAATACGCTCTCCAGCGTGGGTTTCAGCTTGGTGAGCTTCTTGTACATGGCGATGGCTTTGACGGTGAAGCCCTGCGCGGCATAGGCGTCGCCCACGCTCTTGAAGGATTCGACAGCTTTGTCGCTCTGCCCCAAGCGGGCGTAGAGGTCTCCAATGGTGTTGGAGACGGTCAGTTCCTTGGGGTCGGCTTTGAGAACTTTTTCGTACTCAGCGATGGCATTTTGCAGCTTGCCCTGCTGGACGAACTTCTCCGCAGCGCTGAGAGCTTTCTGTTTGTTGAAGCCAAAACCGAACGCCATAAGATTGCTGACTCCAGCTCCCGGTTTATTTCCCGCCAGAAAACATCTCCGTGAGAAGGTTCACCGACGGGTTGGCCATCCGACCGGCCATGTCTGCCGATCATACGAGGGATGGTCTTTCGGACAAGGGTCATTGTAAGACGGGTTACCCAGAATCGTATGGTTACTAAGGGTTACCGAAAGGGAGTGTACGACCGAGTTACGTCCGGAACCACGCCCGGATGATGGAGAACCGATCAGGAATGGAGGACGGGCGTCCCCGCCCGTCAGGAATGAGCCTTGACATTAGACCGAATTGCCTCACGTCAATGGGCTGGCGTCTCTGCCTATGAATCCATCCTGAGCCGCATTGGGAAATCCTCACGGAAGTCTTCCAAGGTGCACCAGCCTCGAACAGTGCGTCATGTTACTGACCAGAATGCAGCGCAAGTATGAGTACCGGCGCAAGCTTCCGCACTATCAGCCCGATTTCAAAGCCGGGAGACACCCATGCGTAGGAATTTGCAGGGCGACGGGCGGGACGCCCGTGCTCCATCATCTTGATCGGATAGCGGGTTTCCTAAGCCATCACTACTGCCTTCGGGCTTGTTCTTGTAAGATTACTCAGCACATTCAGCGTCCCGGGGGGCACGCTGCGGTTTTGGGGAAAACCTCGCTTCGCACATTCGCCGCATTCCTGCCAGGAAGTAAAGAAGTGATCGGGCCCAGGCATTCTTTACCCCCTGCGGCAAATGAGGGAGAACCATGGGCAGATGGCTTACATGGGTGTCGCACCAACGCCTGACGGGATGGGCGTGTTCCCAGTGCGGCTGGACCTTTCCGGTGCCGGCGATGCTGACCGATCAGGAAGCCAGGAGCGCCTACGATCGGCTGGCGGCGAGCAAGTTCCAGGACCACGATTGCTCTGTACACGGCGAACCAGCGGTGCTGGTTGACTCCGAGAGTTTTGCGGCGCGGGCCAGGAAGCTGGTCACCCGGGGCTTCAAACCCAAAGACGCGGCCCAGATTACTCTGCAGGAAATTACCTTCGAGAACCGCAACGATCCCAAAGCCGCCAGCAAAGCCCAGGCGGACGCGGAAGACTTTCTGCGCCGGGTGAAAGACGGGCTGATCTGACGGCCCAAAGTCCGCCTCTGCTCAAGCGCGTGCGACAGCTGCCAGCAGGAATAAAGACAATACCAGGATCAGGGGCTTGGGAAGCTTGCGGAGAACTTGCCATACCACGACACTCATCGAGCCATCCTCCCCGCGGTAGATCCGCGAACCAATTCGTCGAAAGGAAATTAAGCAGTGGTGCCGGAGCCCGCGTGGGGACAGCCGCCACCGGCTGTCAGGCGGAGCACAGCTCCGCTTCTTGTCGTCGGCGAGAACCTGTCGAGCTGCGCTCGACCGGACCGCCGGGGACGGCTGTCCCCGCGTGGGCTCCGGCACCCGCCCAGCCTTGAATAACGGATTTCTAGTATTGGCGCTCCGCGCGCCTTCGGTATAGCCTCAAAACCGACCGCGGCATTTTACGGCGGTAATACCCATGAAAGGCAAGACCTTTTTATGACCTGGATTCGCACCATTCCGGTCTCCCAAGGCGACGAAAAGCTGCGCCAGGCAATGGAAGGCCAGAAGTCGCTCTATCCAAAGGAGTACGCCACCCCGGTGCATCCCACGGAAGGCGGTGGGGCGATGATCACCGAATCCCACAGCCTGATTCCCGAAGCTCTCTACCATGCCTTCGCCACTTTCGGGGTGCTGATGTCCCCCGACCTGCCACTCTCCCGCCGCCAGCATGAAATGATCACTACCGTGGTTTCGGTCACCAACCGGTGCGTTTATTGAATTGACTCACACGCAGAGTTTCTGCGTCGGGTCACGTTGGACACAGCTCTCGTCGATGCGCTGGAAAAGGATTACGCCACCGCTCCCATCACTGCCCAGGAGCGGGTCATGCTCGACTACGTAGTGAAGATCACCAAAGATGCGACCAAAATCTGGAAAGACGATCATGAGCGGCTGCGTGCCGCCGGCTTCGACGACAAGGCGATTCTGCAGATAACGTTGATCGCCTCCTGGTTCAACTACATTAACCGCGTAGCTGACGCGCTGGGAGTGGGACGAGAGTAGCTGGCCAAAGAGACTGTGTGGGGCCGGGTCTCTGACCCGGCCAGGCCGAGCGCAGCTCGGCTAGCCTGTTGATGCCTATCACAACTTGAGGCATACCGCTGCCGAACACTCAGCCGAGCTTCGCTCGGCCTGACCGGGTCAGAGACCCGGTCCCACACCATCTTATTTTCCTATTGTTGCGGCTGCGAAAAGAAATCGCTGTCTCCGCCCAGCAGGTTCACACTGTCCCCGGACTCTGCAATCCACTTCCAGGCCCGGCGCCCGCCCGGGTCCAGCGAGCAGCGGGCCTCGCCGTAGTCCGCCAGCCGGTTCAAAACCGTCGTCACCGACGCGATTGGGTCCTTGTGGCGTTCCAGCACTTCCGGAAACCTCTGTTGCAGCGCCTGGCAGACTAGCCGGGCACCCAAAGGTCTCTTTGCGTCCATGAGGACCACTCGACAGGCGCGCGTGAAGCCCGGCTGCCGGCTGGCTGATTTGCGATCGAGGAATCCGAGCAACTGGTCACTGAGCACGCCGTCGCCGAAAATATTCGCCAGCCCGGCCAGGGTTTGCTTGATGGTGCCGATGCGCTTCATGAGTTCCGCCCGCCGCTCGAGCAGTTCGTGAAGCTCCCGTTCCGCGGAGCGGATGACTTCCTGCAGGTGCGGATCAGCCGCCTGCGATTGTCCGTTGCTTCCATTCGTGCTGGTTTCCATTGGGCCCTCCCGGGCGGCGCGGTTGTTAAGTGTCTAGCGTGGACTGCCGGCCTTTGCAGTTTGGACGTCTCCGGAGTGCTTGCGGACAGCATCATTCCCCCACTTTGACTGTAAAATTTGCTGGCCGATGGCGTCGTTCTCCTGCCAGACCTGGGTCAGCACGTGGCGGCGATCCTCGGTCGAAAACACCAGCTTGGGCCGGTCAGGGGCAGTTGAGGTTTGCACAGACTGAGTCAGGAGGTTCACCAGGGTGCGGCCTTCAGAATCCCGCAGCTCGAGTTGCCAGGGCTGGCTGCGCACCAGCGAGTAGTGGCCCGCCGGGTAAAATCGGCTGCCCACCGCAAAATCGAATGGGATGTTTACCTGAATGATCTGCTCGCTGCGTTGCCCTTGAGCGACGGAGCTCAGCGCCAAAATGCTCAGAAGAAGTGGAGTAACGATGCTTCCAACCAGGTTTTTCATAACACTCTCCCCTTGTTTGTCTAGTTCGTAAAAACCGTGCTTGCGCGGATTCTGCTGAAGGCGAAGCCGAGTCTGCGGCACCTTGCATCTGGCGGCTATCCGCTTCTTGCCGTCAAACCGTTTTCGGCGCTCGTGAGGGTTGGACTCCACGGAATACCTATGAGATTTATTGTTTGTTTTCATTCGATCGATGAACTACACTCATACAGAAAATGAGTCCGAAACTGGAAGTCCGCCACCTCAAATTGCTGGTGACCGTGGCCGAAGAAGGCAGCGTCACCGAGGCGGGAAAGCGCCTTCACCTCACGCAATCCGCCCTGAGTCACCAGTTGCGCGATGCGGAAGAAAAACTGGGCACCGCCCTGTTTCTCCGGCTGGGAAGGAAAATGGTCCTCACTCCCGCGGGCGAGCGCCTGATTGCATGTGCGCGCCGGGTCCTGAGCGAGCTCAGCGATACCGAGGTCCAGATCGAGGGACTCAATGGCGGCGCGCGCGGTGAGGTCCGCCTGAGCACCGAATGCTATACCTGCTATCACTGGCTGCCGCCGGTGCTACAGAAGTTTCACGGCAAGTTTTCGAAAGTCGAAGTGAACATCGTCGCCAGCGCGACCTCGAATCCAGCAGCCGCATTGCTTGAGGGCAAACTGGACGTCGCGATCATCAGTTGTCCGCCGCGCAACAAAAGTCTCCGGATCACGCCCATGTTCGAAGACGAACTGGTTCTGGTGATGTCCCCAAAACACCGCCTCGCGTCTGCGAGCGTGGTGCGGCCCAGGGACCTGGAGACGGAAACGATTCTGATCTACCCTCCACGGGAAGAGAGCACGCTGATTAATAAGCTGCTGAAGCCGGCCGGCGTGGAGGCGCAGCGGGTGATCGAAGTCCCGCTCACGGAAGCGATCGTAGAGCTGGCTGGCGCGGGGACAGGCGTTGGCTTTCTGGCCCGATGGGCGGTGGCCCCCGCGGTGGAGGCGGGCAAGGTTGCCATCCGGCCGCTGAACGGTCGCGGATTCAAGCGGCAATGGTACGCGGTGACCCTGCGCAATCAACCCACCGCGCCGTTTCTGGCGGAGTTTCTGAATCTGTTGTCCAACTTCTGTCCGAAAAATGCGCGGCGTATGTCAGCCTGATCGAAAGTCAACTTCTCGACCAAAATATCCTGTCATCCCATGCGGAGTCGAAGGACCCCTATGGCTACGATGCTGCCGGGTTGCGCTCGAGTGGCTGCAGAAGCTGTAGTCACATACGGTTCGGCGTGCAATAGGGGTCCTTCGACTGCGTGGCTGCTTCGCTGCGCGAAGCAACCACTTCGCTCAGGATGACACGGGAAGGGATACCATCCCAGGTATGGAACGCCGCTCCGTGGTTGAATACCTCGAAGATTTTCTGCGAAGAGGGCGGGAGTGTGCCTACCTTCAGCATCGCGGCTACCGGACCGTGCGCTGGACCTACCGGCAAGTGGCCGAGACTGCCTTCCGCTTTGCCCGCGAACTGGAAGAACGCGGAATAGGTAAGGGCGAGCGCGTCCTGCTGTGGGGGCCAAACTCGGCCGAGTGGGTGGCCGCATTTTTTGGTTGCGCCCTGCGTGGCGTGATCGTAGTGCCTATCGATGATGCCGGCGCCGCCGACTTTGCCCAGCGCGTTTATCAGCAGGTGGATGGAAGGCTGATGGTGTGTTCCCAAAAGCATGTTCCGCCTTCAATCCCATTTTTGATTTTTGAAGACTTGCACGATGCATTGTCGGTTTACGTCTCTGCACCTTACGACGGCGCGGTACTCGGGCCCGCGGATGTCCTGGAAATTATTTTTACCTCCGGAACTACCGCTGAACCAAAAGGCGTGGTGATCACGCATGGCAATGTGCTGGGCAACATCGCTCCCCTCGAAGCCGAAATCGAGAAATATTTGAAGTACGAGCGCTGGGTGCATCCGGTTCGCTTCCTGAACCTGCTGCCATTGAGCCACGTGTTTGGGCAATTTCTGGGAATATTTCTGCCGCAACTCCTCGGGGGCACGGTGATCTTCCAGGATGCGCTCAAGCCGGGCGAGGTCATTCGCACTATACGGCGCGAGCGTGTGTCGGTGCTGGTGGCGGTACCGCGCATGCTGCAATCCCTGAAAGAAAAGATTGAGCGGGACCTCGAGGATGAAGGCCGCCTGCAGGAGTTTCAGCAGCGTTTTCAAGCGGCGGAAGGGAAGCATTTCCTCCATCGCTGGTGGATCTTCCGCCGGGTGCATCGTCAGTTCGGATGGAAGTTCTGGGCGTTCATTTCCGGCGGAGCCGCACTCGACCGCGTGACCGAAGAGTTCTGGGGACGCCTGGGATACGCCGCCATCCAGGGCTACGGGCTCACCGAGACCACATCGATCGTCAGCGTGAATCATCCCTTTCGGCTGGGCAAGGGATCGATTGGCAAAGTACTGGCCGGGCGCGAAGTCAAACTGGCCCCGGACGGAGAAATCCTGGTCCGCGGAAGCGGAGTGGCCGCCGGATATTGGAGCGGGCACGAACTGCAGCCCATGACGTCCGAAGAAGGCTGGTACGGCACCGGCGACATAGGCGCGCTCGACGCCGCAGGCAATCTGTATTTCAAAGGCCGCAAGAAAGATGTAATTGTCACTGCCGCCGGCATGAATATCTATCCCGAAGACCTCGAAGCCGCCCTGCGCCGCCAGCCTGAAGTGAAAGAGTGCGTGGTGATCGCGCTGCCGCGAGATGGGAACGCTGAGCCGTGTGCGGTAGTAATCATGCGCGATGGCAAGGCTGATCCCGAACCGGTGGTAAGGCGCGCCAACGAAACTCTGGCCGAGTACCAGCAAATGCGGAACTGGTTTCTCTGGCCGGAGGACGACTTCCCGCGCACTTCCACGCAGAAGCCGCGAACCAGCGCGATCCTGAAAGTTGTGCAGGCGCGGCGGGGGCCGGCGCTGGCCGGGCAAACCGGACTGGGTCCGCTGGCCGAATTGATTGCGCGGGTGAAAGGGAAGACTGCGGGGGAGTTGGGTCAGCAATCCAATCTGGAAGCTGATTTGAATCTGACTTCGCTCGACCGGGTGGAATTGCTGGGCGCTCTCGAGGACCGTTACCAGGTGGACCTGAGCGAGACCCGATTCGCGGCGGTGCAGACGGTCGGCGATCTGGAGCGCCTGCTGCATGGCCAGCTTCCGTCGCGCGCGCCATATCATTATCCCGCCTGGGTGCAGCGTTGGCCCACTACGTGGGCGCGGTTGGCGGCGCACTATCTGCTCTTGCGTCCTGCTGTGTTTCTGCTGGGCTGGCCGCGTATTACGGGGCGGGAAAATCTGCGCGGGCTTCGTGGGCCGGTGCTGGTCGTCTGCAACCACATCGACGACGTCGATGTTGGCTTTGTGCAAACCGCGCTTCCTGCCCGCTTCCGGCATCGGCTGGCTACGGCTACCGGAGGCGAAGCGCTGGAAGCGCTGCGCACTCCGCCCAACGGCCGGAGTTTACTGGGCCGAGTCTATGGCCGGGTGCAGTGGACCCTGGGAGTCTCGCTGCTCAATCTGTTTCCGCTGCCGCGCGAGGCTGGTTTCCGCGAGAGTTTTGCCTACGCTGGAGAATCCGTCGATCGTGGTTACAGCATTCTGGTTTTTCCCGAAGGGCACCACACCACGGACGGCAAGATTCGTCCCTTTCGCGCCGGCGTGGGACTGCTGGCTAACAACCTGTCGATAGCGGTCGTCCCCATGCGGATCGACGGACTCTTCGAATTGAAAAAAGCCAAGAGGAAATTTGCGCGGCCGGGAGAGATACAGGTGAAAATCGGCGCCCCGTTGCGATTTCCACGGGACCGTGCTCCGGAGTGGATTGCCGCTGAGTTGCACAAGGTGGTGGAAAACTTGTAAGAGCCGGAGTTCTGACCTTGTTTATCGATCTTGTTACCGTGTGGACAAACCTGCCGAATGGCCTCCGCATCAGAGTGATAGCGTGTAGTATTTTTGCAGGTGATCGAGAAGGAATCGGCTAGGGACGGGACTTTCCTCGTCCGCGCAGTCAGTCGCAAATAAGAATTTAAGCGGAGGTCGCAAGACATGCATTTCGATCTGAAACAGCTATCCCGAGTGGCAACGGCTCTTCTGCTGGCCATGGTTTTCGTCCTTCCCCAGAATTTGGTGGCAGAAGGTGCGGCCCACCTCGTGAGCCCTTCTGACCTGCAGCGGGCAGCGGTGCAAGCCTCGAACCTGCGGCAGCAGAATGCGGAGCAGGTGCGGCAATTCTTCTCGTCCCCGAAGGCGGAACAGGCATTGCGCTCCGCGCACATGAACCCGGAGCAGGTGAAGAACGCCGTTTCCACGCTGGATGATGCTGAGCTGGCACGGTTGGCTTCACGAACCCAAAAGGCGCAGGCTGATTTCGCCGCCGGCTCCCTGAGTGATCGCGACCTTATCATCATTCTGGTGGCGGTTGCGGTTCTCATTTTGATCATCGTTGCAGTTCGCTAGGTCTTCCACGATGTTGGGCCGCGCGGTCAGGATCGGGGGCCTGCTGCTCGGGGTCTGCGGGGTGCTCCTGGCCGCGGACCTTCCGGGCGTCTGGCTGGATGTCCCGTTCGTAAAGCAAGAAAAAGATGGCTGCGGAGCGGCCAGCATTGCCATGGTGATGCAATACTGGCAGGCGCAGCAGGGTCAGCCGCCAAACCGCGCCTCCAACGCGTTCCACATCCAGCGTGCACTCTATTCGGCTAGAGCCCATGGCATCTATGCCTCCGATATGGAGCGCTACTTCCGGGAGCAGGGGTTCCGCACGTTTACAATTCGCGGAGAGTGGGAAGACCTCCAACAGCATCTCGCCAAGGGACGCCCCTTGATCGTTGCCCTGAAGCCCTCGGGCGGCGGCGTTCTGCATTATGTGGTGGTCGCGGGACTGGGACTGGAAACTGTGATGGTCAACGACCCGGCCCAGCGCAAGCTTCTGCAACAGGACCGGTCGAGCTTCGAACGGGAATGGAACGCGGCCGGAAAATGGACGCTGCTGGTATTGCCTCAAAACCCATCACGCTGATCCCAGCCTTTGTTGTTCTTTTCTTTTTGAGCTTTGCTGCCCACGCGGTCGCGCAAACTTCGGACCGCGACTTGCTCGAACGGCTGCGAGAGTTGACGGCAGAACAGAATTGGCAGGAAGTGATAGTCCTCGCCGAGTCAGCGCGCGCCCCTTCGGCTGATCTCGATTTCTATTACGGCACGGCATTGGCCCAGCAGGGTCGCTGGGAAGACGCTCAGCGTACATTCTCGGCTGGAGCCCGGCTGCAGCCCGGCGACAAGCGGTTTCCACTGGAACTGGCGGGCGTGGCATTCAGGCAGAAGAGATATCCGGCCGCGGCGCGCCACCTGCGGCGGGCCTTGCGTCTCGATCCCACCGATGCGTATGGCAACGATTTTCTTGGCACCCTCTATTTTCTGCAGGGGAACATCGCGGCTGCGCTGAAGTACTGGAATCGCGTAGGCAAGCCACAGATTGTTGACGTACGAAGCCAGCCCACGCCGGAAGTGAATTCCGCCCTGCTCGATCGCGCCATGGCTTTCGCGCCGGCCGGCATTCTGCGCCTGCCCGACCTGCTGACTACCGAAGCCCGTGTCGATGGACTGGAAATATTCTCCCGCTACCAGTTTGATTTGCAGGCCCGCGACGACGGCAAGTTTGACATTCTCTTCCGCAACCGTGAGCGCGACGGATGGGGACAGGGCACCCTGGAAAAACTGTTTCTGCTGTTCCGGGGCCTGCCCTTTCAAAGCATCACTCCGGAGATCTACAACCTGCGCCATCAGGCCGTCAACTTCGTCTCCATGTATCGCTGGGACGCGGAGAAGCGCCGGTTGCTGGCGCGACTCTCAAGCCCTCTCCAGGCGAATACCAAATTCCGCTATGGCCTCACGGCCGATCTGCGCAGTGAAAACTGGAACGTCCGGAATTCGTTTCAGGGTCCGGCGCCAGTATTGGAGAGTTTTAACATGCGGAGGGAAGCAGTGGGGGCGGACTTCGCTGCTTTCGAAAGCGGGCGCTGGCGGTGGTCCGCGGGGGCGGAAGTTTCGCATCGTGATTTCCGTAGCGTAAGTGCGGGAACGGCCTTGGCTCCCAGCCTGCTGGCCAAGGGCTACCAGCTCAAACAAATCGCAAAGCTGGATGCCGGGCTGTGGCGATTGCCGGAGCGGCGATTGACCCTCGAGGCCGGCGTGTCTTCAGAGCTGGGGCGCATCTGGTCGCAACCCTCCCACTCATTCGAGAAGTTGCAGGGCTCACTCCGGCTGCACTGGTTTCCGCAATCACAGGGCGACGACTATGAAATACAGCACCGGATCAGAGCGGGCAAAACCTTCGGAGAAGTTCCCTTCGACGAACTCTTCATGCTGGGCCTCGAGCGCGACAACGATCTCGAGATGCGCGGGCACATCGGGACCCGTGACGGTAGAAAGGGTAGCGCCCCGATGGGCCGAAATTATTTCCTGTCCAACTGGGAAGCAGACAAGAATCTCTATCGTAACGGGATCTTTACGGTCAAGCTGGGGCCATTTCTGGATGTCGGCAAAATCACCGACGCCTCCGCCGGATTGGGTTCACAGAAGTGGTTGTGGGACCTGGGGGCGCAAGTGACGGTGCGCGTGTTCGGAGTCGGAGTGGCCTTTTCCTACGGCAAGGATTTGCGCTCCGGGAACAACGCCTTCTATGTCTCCATGCGGTAGCAGCACGAACCACGTGGGGACGGGCGCCCCCGCCCGTCCTGGTCGAGCGCAAGCTCGACAAGCTTTTTGCCTCGATCCGAATCTCGCGGAGCTTCGCTCCGCCAGGACGGGCGGGGGCGCCCGTCCCCACGTGGTTCGTGGCGGTTGAAGATGCGCGCTATAATGTGGTCATGAAAAACGGATCAATTTCTTCTGCCATCGCTCTGTGTTTTTTTCTTGCCCTGTCGCTCGCGGCCGAGGCCAAGACCACGGTTGAACTGAAAGATGCGCAGGGCAAAAACGTAGGAACGGCGGTGCTATGGAGTAAGGGAGCATCGTCGGGCGTGTCCATGGAACTCAAGCTTCATGACCTTCCGCCCGGAGTGCATGCCTTGCACTTCCACCAGAAGGCGCAGTGCGATGCGCCGGACTTCAAGTCGGCCGGCCCTCACTTTAATCCTGAGGGAAAGAAGCATGGCCTGGAGAATCCCGAAGGCCACCACGCCGGAGACATGAACAATTTCACCGTTAACGCCAAGGGCAAAGCCAAGTTCAAAGTGGTGAACAAGGACGTAACTCTGGGCGACGACAGCCACTCCTTATTCAGCAACGGCGGCACGGCGTTGGTGATTCATGCCAAGGCAGACGATATGAAGTCTGACCCGGCGGGAAACGCGGGCGACCGTATTGCGTGCGGCGTAATCACAAAATAGCGGCAAATAACACAGTTTGAACAGGTTATGCACAGTTAACAGGCCCAGGAATACAGTGAAGACCCGATAGACCATGTAGTTTTCGCTTCTGGACGTCAGACTGCGGGCATGAATATTGGGCGGAAAATCTTTAAGGTCTACGCCGGGGACGCCAACGTCCCAGGTCCGAGGTCAGGCGTCCGAGGTCCAAAGCCCGACGCCCAGGTCTTCAGTCATAGCATCCCTCCACCTGCCACTGCCCGTTGAGCAAATCCCGGACCAGGCGATAGAGCGTGATGCCGGTTGCTTCCTGTAACGCGATGTCCCACTCGTCGCGGGCCCATCCTTCCTGTTCCCACCAGTCTCCGGAAGTGCGCCAGGGACCCGCAGCCCAGAGGATTTCCCCACAGATGTCCTTGCGCCTGGAGCAAGCAATGCGCACCGGCCTGCCTTCCTGCAGGGTTACCGTGGCGCGCACCGGTGGGCGGAAGATGCGCATGGCCGTGACCGCGACTTCGTTTTGTTTTTGAGGTTCCTCGCGCTTGTCATTCCGCAATGTCTTGGGTTTGCGGGCCGTCTGCTCCTGCCTGGGGTTGGGGGCAAAATGCTGCATGCGAAATGCTTCCGGACGGTGTGTGTCCAGCAGTTGCAGCGATCCCACTTTGTTTTGACCAACAATCCCCGCAATCCTTGCCAGCGTGAGCTCGAGTTTTTCCGGCTCTGGAGAAGGAGGCAGGAACAATCCACTCTGCGCTGCCCGCGGCCGCACCGGTTCCGCCGACAAGTGGACCTTCACGATGGGGGCGCCGGGTGGATGAGCATTCAAATCAAGCTGCAGCAGCTTGAGGAAAATTTTGGCATCCAGCAGGGGAACGGGGAGGCGCAGGGTGCGGTGGAAATTCTGTCGAGCTTGCGCGCGCCCAGGATGGGCGGGGGCGCCCGTCCCCACGTGGTCCAAGGTCAGGGTCAGATTTAATTCCTGGGTTGCTAAAGCCCGAGCGCCCAGTCGGGCGCATAGCTGATCCAGCAAACGGCCCAGCAGAAACGCCAGCGGTTCGAGCAGCACCAGGGGATATTCCAGCTCAATGGCCTCTTCGAAAACCAGCGGCGGCTCGACTGGAACCAGCGAGCGCGAACTGCAGCCGCGCGCCAATTGTTGCAGGCGAATGCCTTCCTGCCCCAGGCGCTCGCTCAACGCGATTTCAGGCAATGCGGCCAGAGCGCGAAGATTTCGGATCCCCCAGCGCTCGAGCACGTCCAGAGTCTGGAGATCGTGACCTCCGGTAAACAACACTTCCAGAGGAAGATTGCCCAACTGCTCGGCTTCTCTTCCCTGGGGAATCACGACCACCCCGGAAAAGCCGAGAGCAGCGAGCACGGCGGTGTCCGGATTGGAGGCCACGGCAACGTTGGTTTCGAGGCCCAGGTCGGAAGCACGGCGCGCCACATCTCGCGCGATTTTCGGCAGCGGGCCGAAAAGCGGCTCCAGACCGGCGAGGTCGAGAAGCACAGTGTCACAACCCGCATCCTGCACTCGCGGTGAAAATGACTGGGCGCAATCGAGCAAGGCAGCGTGGGCGGTAGCCTCCTGTAATAAAGATCGCGGACGCAGGGCAAGATCAGGGCAGGCCTCCACCTGAAGTTTTGTCATTCCGGCTGAAACTCCCGCCTGGCGGGCCTTTTCATTTAAAGCAAAAATGGTTTGCAGCGGCGCTTTACCTTCCAGCACGGCCAAAGCTTGTGAACGCAAGTTGGGTTCGGCGCGCAGCAGGGCCTCGACCGGAAAGTCAGGAACGAAGATGCAGGCAAAGGCAGTCATTAATAAATCAGTCGTCAGTCAGCAGTCGTCAGAAATTCGTAACGCCGGCGTCCCGCCCTCGCAGCGGAACCGGACCACGTAGGGGCAGATGTCCTCATCTGCCCGGTCGAGCGCAGCTCGACTACGTTTTCTCATACCGCGAAAAATAGCGAAGCTTCGCTCCGCCGGGCAGATGAGGACATCTGCTCCTACGCCATTCGCACCGCTTTGGTGGCGAATGTCGCAGTGATGCCTTGCGCCGG
>Ga0207706_10001277_pt1 | contig 25410 bp, 21 predicted proteins | sample KBSC53metaG_FD_184318 | JGI IMG/M metagenome (GOLD analysis project Ga0207706, IMG submission 184318) | Corn rhizosphere microbial communities from Kellogg Biological Station, Michigan, USA - KBS C5-3 metaG (SPAdes) (version 2) | ecosystem: Host-associated > Plants > Roots > Rhizosphere > Soil ... | reverse complement strand
GCTTGCCGCGACTGAAGCCACCAAGATCGTCCGGGTCGTCGTCGTCCGCAAAACGCAATGGCTCCACTGATTCACCGCTCGGCATTTGCCCTCCCATAGGATGTCAGCGCACGCACAGGGGTAGCGCGCAAAATTCTCAATTTCGCCCGCTGCACGTCGCGTGCCTTGTGCGCTGCGTTGTGTAGCCGGTCCTGTTCGGACACCGAATACAACAGCGGTTTCCCGGCGTCAAGCCGGACCTTTCGTCGGGCTAACGGGATGTCGGCGACTGGGAGTTGACACGGCGTTTGACCAGACGCACCAAGGCGTCGTAAACACACGGGTCAAACTGCTTTCCGACGTCGACTCGAAGGTGCTCCAGGGCGGCCAGCGGTGACAGCGGCTCGCGATAGGCGCGCTTGGAAGTAAGCGCATCAAAAGTATCGGCAACCGAGAGAATCCTGGCGCCAAGCGGGATGTTTTCGCCGGTGAGTCCGAGCGGATAGCCAGCGCCGTCCCAGTGCTCGTGGTGGTGCTCGACGTACTTGAGCGGCTGCTTGATGTGAAAGAGGGGGGCAAGAATGTCGAGCCCGATCTGGACGTGACGCTTGACGTGGTCAAACTCCTCGGAGGTAAGTCGATCCGGCTTGTTCAGCACCGATTCGCGGATTCCGATCTTGCCGACATCGTGCAGTCGTCCGGCCACTCTCAGGTCCTCGCAGGTCGCTTCATCCAGTCCAAGCTCCGCGGCCAGCTGGCCTGCCAGGTCCGCAACTCGCTGTGAGTGCCCGCGAAGATAGAGGTCCTTTGCTTCCATTGCATTGATGAGCGTCTCGGCGATGCTGATCGACATCAGGCGCAGAGATTCCTTCTCGTGTTCGAGCTGCACGGTGCGGAGGGCGACTTCCTCTCGTATCAGCTTGTCCAGTCGCCTCTGCTCCATCATTTCCGCGCGCTTGTTGAGAGCGCGATCGACCGACTGCTGGAGATCGGCCAGCTCGACCGGCTTCATCAGATAATCCGTAGCACCAGACGAGAGCACTTCGGTCGCGGTTGCCGCATCGTTTACCGCGGTCAGCATGATGATGGCGAGATCCCCATCGATCGCTCGAGCCTGAGGGACGACCTGAACGCCAGTCAGGCCCGGCATGCGCACGTCGCACAGCATGAGGGAGAACGGTTGCCTGCCCAACGACTCCAGTGCCTGCTCGCCCGAGGCCGCAATCTCCACTTCATAGCCTCTCGAGCGCAGAAACTTTCGCAGGGCGAGCCTGATCGTCTCCTCGTCGTCGACGATGAGAATGCGCGTCATTTCCCGGACTCGGTGTAGAGTGGCAGCACGATGGTGAACGTCGTCCCCATGTCAGGCGCGCTCTCAACCGAGATGGTGCCTTGATGAGCCTGGATGATGCCATAGCTGACGCTCAATCCGAGCCCAGTACCCTTCCCGGGAGTTTTGGTGGTGAAGAATGGCTCGAATACGCGCTGCGCGACTGCTGGAGTCATTCCGTGACCCGTATCAGAGACGACGATCTGGACTGTGCCATGCTTGCGCTGTGTAGCGACGGTCAGATGACGAAGCTTTGCGCCATCCATCGCAGCCTCGGCGTTGACCAGAAGATTGAGGATAACCTGCTGGAGCTTCTGTTCGTCGCCGCGAACCTGGGGATGCGATTCGTCGAGGTGCATATGGACCTCGATGCCGCTGGATCGTGACGCAAGCGCGCGCAGCCGTACCGTATGCTGGACGATCGTATTGACGTCGGCCACCACGTCGCGCGCTTCGGTTTTACGCGCGAAGAGCAGCAGATCTCGAATCACTCCGATCGCGCGGTCAGCCTCGCGTTTGATCAGACTGACCGACTCGTATTGCTCGTGCTGGAGGTTGTCTTCCAGCAACAGCTGGGCAAACGTCGAGATACCGGTCAGCGGATTGTTCAATTCGTGGGCGACGCCGGCCACCAGCTCGCCGATGGCGGCGAGTTTTTCGGTGCGGCCCATGTGGTCTGCAACTTTCTGCTCTTCGGTCAGATTTCTGACGCCAACGACCAGACCGACGATGTTGTCGTTGCCGTCGCGAATGTGGCTCAGCGTGACGGCGGCTGGAAATTCACTTCCGTCCTTGCGGCGGTGGGTGTGCTCTCCGGTCCAGAGTGGCGCTTCGGTTGGAGGGGCCGGTATGGTCTGGGGCTTTGACTGCGTATTCGACGGAACGACGAAATCGTCCACCGACAATCCGGCAATTTCGTTGGCCTCGTAGCCGTACTCTCGGACTGCGGCCGTATTGGCGTATTGCACTCTGGCATCGACGCCGAGTATGAGAACCGGCTGATCCATCGTGGCGAGTGCTGCGGCAAGCGTGCGCTCACGAGCGTGGGTTCGCTGTTCCTCTTCACTCAGCACGAGCACCTCGATGGCGAGCGCCACCGCTGGAGCGAGCTTGAGCAGAACATCGAGGTTCGAACCCATCCGCATTCCGTCTACCACGGCAGTGACGACGAGTGCGCCGAGGCGCCGATTGCTGGCGATAAGCGGAATCGTGTAAGCCGGCTCTTCGGGAACGCGGTCGGGATGGTGCGCCTTCTCTCTAAGATTCTCGACGAACATCGGCTCTTCCTTTGCCCATGCTACACGGACGCCGCTCCGCTCCACGGGAGCGATCAGTCCCTCCATCGGTGCGCAGCTGCCCGATGCGGCAACGCACGAGATATTGTTTCCCCCGGTGAGGATACCAATGGCTTTGCCGGTCGAAGGCACCACCTCGTCGAGAATCTTGAGAATACGATGACTGGCCTGGGCCACCGTTGTCTTGCGAAGCGCGAGCCGCGCGATTTCCGCCGCCGCTTCGGTTTGACGTTGCTCACTGCGCTGTGCATCGAAGAGGCGGGCGTTCTCGATGGCAACCGCAGCCTGACGCGCGATGAGCATGATCAGGTCGAGGTCATGCGCGTCGTAGGCGTTGGGCTTGTACGACAGCACCTGCATCACGCCGAGTGTGCAGTCGTGATGGGTCAATGGCGCGGTGATTTCGCTCTGCACTTCGCGCCGAGATGCCACCTGGAAAATGGTGCCCTTCCACCAGCGTTCGGGGCGGGAGGAGATGATCGGCATGCCGGTCTGAAAAACCTTGGTGATCGTATCGGTGCCGTTGGGGAAGTCGGCAACGCTTTCCGCCTCGCGCTCTTCAGAGTCGACCACAATGCAATGCGCCTCGAACTTCTCCGATGCCGGGTCGGCGATCACCAGCGCAAAACACGGCGCGTCGACTACTGATGCAACCGCCTTGTAGATCTCGCGGTAGGCTTCCTTCAGCGAGATGGTTGCGGAAATTGCCTGTTGAACCGTCGCCACCGCCGCGAGACGGGCAGCGCGACGTTGGAGCTCGGCGACGAGCTCAGTCGTCAACGAACTCCACCGTTACGGGACGCGTGATTACGCCCGCTTTAATGCCCTCGTCGAGGAAGAGACGAATTGCTTCGCGCCCACGGTCACCGTAATCGAGTGTCCAGTCGTTGACGTACATGCCGACGAACGTGTCGGCTTTGCTTCGATCGAGCCCACGAGCGAACCGCATGGCATGGTCGAGCGCGTTCTTTCTGTGATCGAGTCCGTAAGCGATGCTCTGGCGGAGATGCCGTGAGACTTTTCGCTGCAAATCACGAGGCATGTCCTTGCGAATGACGTTGCCGCCCAGCGGAAGCGGGAGGCCGGTCTTGTCGCGCCACCACTCGCCCATGTCTGCAATCAGGTGCAGGCCGTCGTCCTTGTAGGTGAGCTGTCCCTCATGGATCAGCAGTCCGGCATCGACATCGCCTGATTGAACCGCTTGCTCGATCTGATCGAACGGTACGACGACAGGAACGAAGTCGGGCTGGTAAAGCCTGAGAGCCAGGTAAGCGCTCGTCATCAATCCCGGTATGGCGATCCGCTTGCCTGCTACCTGGTCGCGCGTCATCGGTTGTCGCGAGACCAGCATTGGGCCATACCCGTCGCCCATCGAGGCTCCGTGCGGAAGCAAAGCGTAGCGATCGGACAGGTACGCGTAGGCATGTATGGAGACTGCTGTCACGTCGAGCTCGCCCCGCAGTGCGCGGCCGTTGAGAGTCTCGATATCCTGCAGCTCGTGGACGTAGCTGATCCCCTGGGTGTCGATCTGTCCATCGGCCAGCGCGTAAAACATGAACGCATCGTCCGAGTCGGGGCTGTGCGCGAGATGAATGGTTTTTGATCCAGTCGTAGCAGGGGAGGTCATGTCTTCACTCCAAGACTCTTACGCGCCTGTTGCAGCGCGTTTGATATGTCATCTCTATGTCGAACGTATTCGTCGCGACTGGTGGCAAGCTCTGATTTCTCGGCAGCGACCAGGCGACGCTCGAACGAGTGCAGGCGCGCGGTGTCGCCAGCAAGCATGGCAAGCCGCGCTTCGAGTATCAGCCCGAGGAGATGATTCGGATTCTCGAGCAGTATGCTGTCGGCCTGAGCTTTCGCGAGCGGTAATGCTCCAACCACTTCGCCGATCCGGCCCATGTCGTAGCGCTGATCGGTGTTGAGTGGTGCCATCATCTGATACGCGGTGAGCGCCATCGGCGCGAAAAATTGCACGCTGTCGACTTTCCCCTGACTGGCAAGCGTCATGATTCTGTTGTACAGGCGATCGGCGCGTTCCTGCGGTGACAGGCTGGAAATGTCCGGAGCGCGGACAGCATCAGGCTGATCGCCGGCAGATACGCCACGATCGTCGAGACCAGCCTGTGGCAATGCATTCTGCGAGCCGTCGACGGTGCTGCTGGGACGAGCATTGAAACCGCGCCCGGCAGCCATGGCGAAGAGCGCCAGAAATGCGAGCGCGGCAACGATCCAGGGCAACGCATTTGTTTTCGATTCGCGTGGCGGACTCGCGCCGGCTCCCGTGGCCGTGCCGCACCGGTGGCAGAACTTCGCGCCGGGACTCAGCTCCGCCGAGCAGGAACTACATGTTGCTCCGGCGAGGGGGGCACCGCAGTTGGCGCAGTAGCGCCCACTGGCGGCGGTGCCGCACGCCGGGCAATTGGTCAGACCATTGGTATCAACAGAAGAGGGCGACGCCATGCGCTGAAATTACACAGGCGTCGCCCTCCTCGCATCGCTAAAGCGAAGGACTTCTTGCGCTTAGACCGGGAACAGCATCTCGCGATATTTGGGAAGCGGCCAACAGTCATCGCTCACAAGGAGCTCGAGAGCGTCGGAGGCCTTTCGCACCTCGGCCATCGTGTCAGCGCCTTCGGATGTAAGCAGCTCCGCCTGTCCCGCCGGATCGTCGTGCTTGGCTTCCGCGCGCGCGATCACATCGCTGAGATCCTCGCGGGACTCCTGAAGCTCCTGCACGAGCTCTCCAACCTGGTTGGCAGTCGTGATCTGCGGGATAGTCGCAATGCCGGCAGTCTTCGCCTGCGCAGCGGCTTCGGTCAGCTGGCTCAGATAGTTGTACGCTGCCGGGATGACCATCGTGTCGACCATCTCCCGCATCGTGTGCAGCTCGATCAGCATGTCCTTCACGTATCGCTCGACGCGAACGTGGTAGCGTGACTCGAGTTCCTCCTTCGTGAGCACACCGAGCTCGGTGAGCACAGTCCTCGACTGCTTGGAGATCATCTCCTTGAGAGCCTCGGGCGTGCGACGGAGGTTGGGCAGTCCGCGCTTCTTTGCCTCTTTCACCCAGTCTTCGGAGTAGTTGTTGCCCTCGAAGCGGATGGGAGCGGTCTCCTTGAATACTTCGCGCACGACTTTGAGCACCGCTTCGTCGGTCGATTTGGTTTTCTTGATCGTCTCGCGGATCGAATCGGTGATCTCGCCGATCGCGTCGGCAACCGCGACGTTGAGCAGCGCCACCGGGAAGGCGATCGATGCCGAGGATCCGACGGCGCGGAACTCGAACTTCTGACCCGTGAAGGCGAACGGAGATGTCCGGTTGCGATCGGTGTTGTCGCGGCGTACCTCAGGAAGCTTTGCTACGCCGAGCTTGATCATCTGCTGTTCGGCGGTCTCGGAGCCCTTGCCGGCGGCTATCTCTTCGATCACACGAGTGAGCATGTCGCCCATGAAGACTGAAATGATCGCAGGTGGCGCTTCGTTGGCTCCGAGCCGGTGCTCGTTTCCTGATGTCGCGATTCCCGCGCGGAGCAGGCCCGAGTGCTTGTGAACTCCTCTCAACACCGCGGCGAGGAAGACGAGGAAGCGGAGATTCTGATGCGGCGTCTTGCCCGGCTTGAGCAGGTTGAGCCCATCGAGTTCCGGCGAGCTGGCGATCACCGACATCGACCAGTTGCAATGCTTCCCGGATCCGTTGATGCCGGCGAAAGGCTTTTCGTGAAGTAAGGCCTGCAATCCGTGGCGGAGCGCCACCCGACGCAGCGTCGCCATCACCAGCTGATTGTGGTCGACGCCGAGGTCAGTCTCCTCGAAGTAGGGCGCCATCTCGAACTGACAGGGCGCAACTTCGTTGTGTCTCGTGGTTATCGGGACGCCGAGCTTGTACAGCTCGAACTCTGCTTCGGCAATACAGCCTTGCACACGCTCGGGAATCCCGCCGAAGTAGTGATCCTCGAGCTGCTGCCCGCGCGGTGGTGGCGCGCCGATCAGCGTGCGGCCGCCCATGACGAGGTCGGGCCGCATACCAAAATGCGCGCGGTCGATGAGGAAGTATTCCTGCTCGGGGCCGAGTGTGGTGAATACGCGCTGCACACCCTTGTCGCCGAGGAGATCCAGGAGATCGATCGCCTTCTGTGAGAGCACATCCGAGCTGCGCAGCAGCGGTGTCATCTCGTCGAGCGCTTCGCCGTTGTAGCCGATGAAGACTGACGGGATGCAGAGTGTGCGGGCGCCGGTCGACTCGACGATGAAGACGGGGCTCGCCGGATTCCACGCAGTGTAACCGCGCGCTTCCCAGGTGGCGCGAAGTCCGCCGGAGGGGAAGCTCGATGCGTCGGGCTCGCTCTGAATCAGCTGCTCGCCGGTGAACGACTCCATCGGCTGGCGGTCGTCGTCGAACGCGAAGAAGGCGTCGTGCTTTTCAGCGGTGAGTCCGGTTTGCGGCTGGAACCAGTGCGTGAAGTGTGTCACTCCGCGCGAGATCGCCCATTCCTTGATGACCTGGGCGACCACCGGAGCAATCGCGAGATCGAGCTTTTTCCCGTGCCGAATCGACGCCGCGAGGCTGGCGAATACTTCCTTTGGGAGCTTGTCGCGCAGCTGTCTGACGCCGAGGGTGTTGATTCCGAAATACTGCGAGGTGGGGCCGGGTATCCCGTCTTCATTAAAGCCTGGCGCGACGCGCGGCTCACGGGTGGTGATTTCGGCAAGCAGAGCTTTGCGGGAAGTGATGGATGGCGCGGTCATGGGAGGGGACTGATGGGTTATCTGGAAAGAAGCTGAACAGCTCGTGATTGCCAAAAATTGCAAGTTCTACACACTCGCTCGGTCAAATTGACGCTTTCCAATGAATATTGCAAGGAACGCTCTCAATTTCGTGCAAAATTTGCAAAAAAATTGCCGTAGGGCTAGGTTGAGCCCATGGCTCGCCATCCCCACCCGATTACCGATACCTCAGGCGCTGAGACCGCTGATATCCTCGAGCTGGCGACGGCGAACAACGTCCGGTTCCTCAGACTGCAATTCACGGACATTCTCGGAATCAACAAGAACGTCGAGATTCCCGCATCTCAATTCGAGAAAGCGCTCGCCGGCGACATCATGTTCGACGGATCCTCTATCGAGGGATTTGTGCGCATCGAGGAGTCGGACATGCTTCTCATTCCCGACTTCAGCACCTTCCAGGTCTTTCCCTGGGGCGACGAAAGGAGTCGCGTCGCGCGACTGATCTGCGACATCCACACCCCGGACGGAAACCCGTTCGCCGGCGACCCGCGCGGAGTTCTCAAGAGAGTGATCGCCCGGGCTGCCAAGCTCGGCTACACGATGAATGCGGGGATGGAAGCGGAGTTCTTCATGTTCCGACCGCGGCCGGACGAGGGTCCGTCGACGATCACCCATGATGTCGGCTCCTACTTCGATCTTGCTCCAGCCGATCTGGGCGAAGATGCCCGCCGCGCCATCGTCGACGTTCTGGAGAGGATGGGCTTCGAGGTCGAAGCGGCACACCACGAAGTCGCGCACGGCCAGCACGAAATCGACTTCAGGTACGCCGAGGCGCTCAAGACGGCCGACAACATTGCGACCTTCAGGTTCGTCGTGAAGTACGTCGCCCAGACCTTCGGGCTCACCGCGTCGTTCATGCCCAAGCCCATTTATGGACAGAACGGCAGCGGCATGCACACGCACCAGTCGCTCTTCCGCGGCAAGGACAACGCATTCTGGGACAAGGACGCAGAATGGGAGCTGTCGTCGACGGCGCTGCATTACATCGGCGGCCTGCTACGCCACGCCCGGGGCATCACGGCCATAACCAACCCGCTGGTAAACTCCTACAAGCGACTGGTACCGGGGTACGAGGCACCGGTCAACGTTGCATGGTCGATGCGCAATCGCTCGCCGATGATCCGCATTCCCGATCGACGCGGCACCGGAACACGGATCGAGCTGCGCATTCCGGATCCAGCGGCCAATCCGTACCTCGCTCTGGCAGTGCAGCTCGCGGCCGGCCTCGACGGGATCGTGACCAACGCCGACGCGCGCGAGCCGGTGAATACCAACATCTGGGAGATGTCACACCGGGAGCGACGTCGTCTCCGCATCGACGACCTGCCGCGTAATCTCGAAGAGGCGTGCAACGAGCTCGAGAAGGATGATGTGATCACCGGCGCACTGGGCGATCATGTAACCAACCATTTTCTGGCGGCGAAACGTCAGGAATGGCAGGACTACATCACACAGGTCTCACCGTGGGAGCTCGATAACTACCTCGCCAAATACTGACCGCCCGGCGTAAGGCAGGGTCCTGACGACAGGTCCCTGCCAAGCCAGTTGGCCAACGGTTCGGTGCTACCTGCTCGACCGTTTTCTCCCGCCCGAACGTTTTCTGCCACTGCTCTTCCGAGGTACCTTGGCGCCCTTTTTCCGCGCCTCGGACAAACCGATGGCAATCGCCTGCTTGCGGCTCTTCACTGTCTTCCCGCTACGACCTGATTTGAGCGTCCCCTTTTTGCGCCGCCGCATCGCACTTTCGACGCGCTTCGACGCTGCTTTGCCGTACCGCTTGCGACCTGATGATTTGCGCGCAGCCATTCTATGCCTCCGTTAAACGTTTTGATCTGGCCCGCGACCCGTCGGACTGGCGCACCTTGTGCCTAGAGAGTGCTAAGGGTGGGTATCCCGACAGTCCGGTGTCTTTCTTTACACCCTGTTAGGAATGCCCACACAATCGCGAGCAGATGATGACGAGTAGAACCGGGCTTGAAGCCGAAGCAATCACTCGCCTCACCGACGGCCTTGAGCCGCCGGGAATGCGGGCAATTCTTGTGCAATGTCTGACCGGAGAGCTCGCTCCGTCGACGGCAATTTCGCGCATGCTCGCATCTGGTGGAGCGTCGACGGTTCGCGCCGCGATAGATGATGTCACTCATCGGGCCGCAACTCTGTCTCGCGCCAGCGATCGTCTCGTGCAGGACAGAGTCGACGAGCTGACGCAGGTCTTCATCGAGACGGTTGGAGCGCTCGCCGACGTGAGCGATACGACAAAGTCACGTCCCGGAGTCGACGAGCTGCGCACTATCGCGCTTCGGGATTTTGCCCGCGACGAACCGCGAATTTCTGAATAGCCTCCAGGGTCGCCATACAGAAGCCCGCCCACGCCAAACCAATGGCGACGCCCGCGACGACATCTGACGGGTAGTGAACTCCCAGGTACAACCTGCTGATCGAGATCAGGGCGATAACCAAAAACGCGGTGAACATCACCATGATCCGCGCCCATCTTCGCTTGTGCAATCGCGCAGCGAGGTACGCAACGGTACTGTAGACGATAGCCGCGCTCATGGCGTGGCCCGACGGGAATGAAGAGCTCACCGTGTGTACTTCGGGCAGAAAGATCGAAGGTCGCGGTCTGTTGAAGCCGAGTTTCAGAACTCCGTTGAGCACGATGCCGCCTGCGGTGGAGGCAAGAAGCAGAATCGCCGAGTATTTGTGGCCGGTGAGGACGAGGAAAAGTCCTGCAACCGCGACGATCATCATTACAACGGTGCCGGTGCCGAGCGCGGTGACCTCGAGCATGAACCCATCGAGTGTTCTCGCGTGATGGAGTCCCAGCCAGCGTATCACCGCCTCATCGAATGCCTGAGTTGCGCCCGACATGACGTGTCTGGCGATCCATACGAAAGCGCCGGTTCCCGCCGCGGACACGACGAGCCCTGCCACGAGAAAGATTCCAACGGCGCCAAGGAGCGTTTCGGTTTTCTCAACCGACGCGCGCAGCCCGTGATAGAGGGGGTCGGCAGCGTCCGAAAGTGGGCCGCGGTTCTTAGTTCTACGTTCGTCCATTTACCTCTACATGACTGTCGTTGACCCCAGCCGGATTGTCGCACGGACTGGACCGCAGGCGATAATCTGCGCCCTCCTGTACTTTTAGCACCCGCCCCGGCTCTAACCGAGGCTTTAGAATACATTTCGGCTGGAGTCTCCGATCGTCATGCGGCTTTCTCGGTGGATGCTGGTGTCAAACGTCGCGGTCGTTTCACTTTCGATCGCGTGCGGGGATTCCTCGGGGCCGAAGACCGCCCCGCCTGCAAGCCTGGAAGTCGTTTCGGGCGACCGCCAGCCAACACCTGAAGCCGGAATGCCACTCCCGTCACCTCTGACGGTAAAGGTGCTCGACGCGCAGGGTCAGAATGTGGCTGGTGTGGCGATCACATGGGCTGCCGCGTCGGGATCTTTGAGCTCGACTTCGACGACCACCGATGCCAACGGCTTGTCGTCCGTGCAGTGGACGCTGGGCACGCAATCCGGCAGTCAGACTGCGACGGCAACTGTCTCCGGTCTCAAGGCGGTGACCTTCACCGCCATAGCGGTCGCCGGACCTCCGACACAAATCCTGGTTTCACGGGACACGGTTTCGTTGCTGACCATTGGCGACAGCTTCCGGTTCAACGCCCGTGCGGCGGACAAATACGGCAACACCGTTTCGATGCCCACTGTCATTGAATCCGGTGATCCGTCGATCGTCACCGCCGACAACTTCGGCAACGGCGCCATTCTGATCGCCCACGCAACGGATAAGACGACAACGATCAACGCCACAGCGGGCACGATTTCGAAAACCGCAACAGTGATCGTACTGCCGCCACCGTGTGTGAGCGACGCGTCACCGTTTACCCTGGCGGTCGGAGAAATCGCGACGCTTTCTGGAGCGAACGCCTCACAGTTCTGTGTGCAGGGAACAGCAAGCGGCGCGCAGTTCCTGGCCATTCCATACTTCGCCGACTTTGCGGGCTCACTGCTGCGGGTCTCGATCTCGAGTGGGGGTACGACCATCGAGGCGAATTTCAATCGCGGGACGACGCCGCTGTTTCAGGCAACTCCCAGAGTAGGGACGCACATAGTTCAGCGTGATGAAGAGTTCGAGGAGCGCCTGAGAGAGCGGTCCCGAACCGAGTTGACGCCCCGCATCGAGGGAGCGCGGAGAGCCAATCTCCAGGCGACGGGACTGTTCGGGAAATCCGTTGCGCTGCCGGCGATTGGCGACATCCTGAAGCTCAACACGAACTCCTCCTCACCGTGCTCGAACCCGAATGTCAGAACTGGGCGTGTAGTCGCGATCACAAATCGCGCGATCGTCGTGAGCGATACCACAAATCCCGCGAACGGTTTCGGAACCGCAGACTTTGAGGACTTTGGCGCTTCGTTCGACACGCTGATTTACCCGACTGACACGGCGAACTTTGGCGGTCCCAGCGACATCGACAAGAATCAGCGCGTCATTCTGTTCTTCACTCGCGCAGTAAATGAGCTTACCCCGCCGGGGAGCTCGTTTTATGTCGGCGGTTTTTTCTTCAGCCGCGACCTTTTTCCGACACAGACGGGCACGCCGGTCGATGCATGTCCGGCGAGCAACGTGGCCGAGATGGTCTATTTGCTGGTTCCGGACCCGGCAGGGGCAATCAACCAGAACGCGCGCTCAAAAGAGTTCGTCAAAGCGGTCACCCTGTCTTCGCTGGCTCACGAATTCCAGCATTTGATCAACGCCTCGCGTCATCTGTACGTGAACACCGGCTCGACAGCGTTCGAGGACAAGTTTCTGGATGAAGGGCTCGCCCACGTTGCGGAGGAGCTCGTCTTCTTCAAGGCGAGCGGTCTGGCTCCAGGGCAAAACCTGGACTATCAACAGATAGAATCTTCACCACGCGTAAAGGATGCGTTCGACGATTTCGCGGTGGCCAACTTCCGGCGGTACAGCGAGTTCCTGATCAATCCGCTTACGAACTCGCCCTACGCGAACAACACCAACATCACCACACGGGGCGCGATGTGGTCGTTCCTGCGGTACGCCGCAGATCGGCGAGGTGGCAACGAGAGTCAGATCTGGTTCCAGCTGGCCAATCCGCCGGCCAGCGTGCATGGAATCTCGAACATCACGAGGGCAGTAACTCCCGATCTCGACGCGTGGGTTCGGGACTGGGCAATCGCCAATTACGCTGATGATTTCATTCCGGGCATCCAGGCGAACTACACCCACCCGAGCTGGAACATGCGGTCGGTGGTCGAGATCGTGAACGAAGGGACGTGGCTGCTGGCGACGCAGGAGCTGGCAACTACCGAAATCACGTCGGTCGGGATATCAGGGGGATCCGCGGCTTATTTGCGGTTTGGGGTGAAGGCGGATGCCGTCGGCGGCGGTCGAATCACGTCGCGCGGGGGACCTGTGCCGTCAGGATTCTCGATCTCGATTCTCAGGACGAAGTAGGGTCGTTTCGATCGCGCCGATTGGTTCTCCGTCGATCCCCGTTGCGGCGATCTTTCTTCGATCGTGAACGGAGCCAGCGCCAGGTCATAAAAACCGCCGCCGCCCCGATTATCCAGTAGAACGGGACGACGAGATCGTGCAGCGCGGGAGCGCTGAACTCGAGCCAGAAGACCAACGCTGCGAGAACGATCGCGACTCCCCAAACCAGCAGCAGCTGACGCGGTCTACGACCGTAGATCATTGATCCTCAGGATGAGTGCATGTTCGGCTCTGCCAACTGATGCAGGAATCGGACGATTCTTGCACCACTCGGTATCAAATGCCTGCACTTGTTCGTTCGGCGAAGCGTCCTTTTGACATTCACGCCGTAATCAGGCGTATACGCCGGGAAGTAAAGCAATTTGCGGACGCGGCGATGTTCGATCTCGCCACGCAGGGATATGCGACGGCGTTCCACCAGTTGGTGGCGTGCATAATCTCGGTTCGCACCATGGACGAAGTGTCGCTCCCGGCGGCATTGCGGCTGTTCAAGGAGGCGCCTACGTCGCTCGATGTGAGCCGGCTCAGCGCCAGGCGCATCGCAGCACTGATAAAGCCAGCCTCGTTCTACGAGACCAAGGCACACAACATCAAGGATCTGGCGCAACGCGTGACCGATGAATTCGGCGGAAAGCTTCCGTGCGACTTCGAGATCATGACCTCCTTTCGCGGTGTCGGGCCCAAATGCGCAAATCTCACTTTGGGAATCGCTTGTGGTGCTACGGAAATCAGCGTCGATATACACGTTCACCGCGTTACCAATCGCTGGGGATTCGTGGCCGCTCCTTCACCTGAGGGCACCAGACACCTCCTCGAGCAGCGCCTGCCCCGAAAGTACTGGGTCGAGATCAACAGGCTCCTCGTGCCCTTTGGCAAGCACGTTTGTACAGGGCGTCTCCCCAAGTGCTCGATTTGTCCCGTTCTCGAGTATTGTCGACAGGTTGGCGTTACCGAGCACCGATGATTGTGGTGCTACCGCTCACGCGCAACCTTATCCAACGCTTCACCGGTGAGGCGAAAAATTGTCCACTCGTCCATCGGCTTCGCTCCGATCTGCTTGTAGAAGGAGATCGCCAGCTCGTTCCAGTTCAGGACTGACCAGTCGAGACGGCCGCAATCGCGATCGACGGCAATGCGCGCCAGCTCGCGCAGCAGAGCGAAGCCAACACCGTGCTTCCGAAATTCCGGTTTGACGAACAAGTCTTCCAGATAGATCCCGCGCTTGCCCAGCCACGTCGAATAATTGTGAAAGAAGAGAGCGAACCCGGCGGGCTCGGTGTCCAGATATGCGATCAGAACCTCTGCAGCGGGGTTGTTGCCGAAGAGCGTCGCGGCGAGATCTGCCTCGGTGACCGGGGCTTCGCCAGGAAGCGCGCGCTCGTACTCCGCGAGCTGCAGAATGAAGTCGCGAATCAGCGTAACGTCGTCCCGGGTGGCCGGGACAATGCGGATCCTGGGCGACGTGCGAGTCATCGGCGCATTATCAGACTGGCAGAAACTGGTGTCAATGCCATCTTTCCGCGCATGAATTACCGGTCGATGTCGCTCCTACTGGCTTTGTTCGCCGCGTTTGCGTGTGGTGCGCCGTCTTCGCGCGTCGGCTCCAACGTCCCGAGTGAGGATGCCATCGGGCAGAAGCGGTTGCCGACGGGCGCGCTTCTCGACCCGGCCGGATCCAGTTACCCGCTTGGTGCGATGCCACTGGCGATGACGCTGTCCCCGGACAGAAACCGCGTGGTGGTTCTGCTCAACGGCTGGAGAGAGCAGGGCATACAGGTGGTCGATCGCACGTCCGGCAGTATCGTACAGACAGTCGCTCTACCCGCCGTTTTCCTCGGCATCACGTTCAGTCCTGATGGACAGTCCCTCTTCGTGTCCGGCGGGAATCAGGACGTGATCTACCGTTTCAGCTGGTCTGACGGGCGTGCTACTCTCACCGATTCGATACCGCTGGCGGTCAAGCAGAAAGATCATAGCGGTACGCGCTATCCTGCCGGCATCGCCATCTCACGTGACGGCCGTACGCTGTACGCCGCTGAGAATCTCGCTGATTCGCTGGCGGTAATAGATCTGGCGTCTCGCCGAGTGATCCAGCGGCTCCCCACCGAGAAATATCCTTACGGCGTCGTCGTCGGACATGATGGGCTGGTCTACACGTCGGCGTGGGGCGGATGGACTGTCTCGGCGTTTCCGCCTCGCGCAAATGGAACGCTGGATGCCGGAACCCGCATTCGTGTCGGGAGACATCCCTCGGCGATGACTCTCAGTCCCGATGGGAATCGTCTCTACGTCGCGTCGGGCAGCACGGACAAAATCGCGGTTATAGCCACTCGCAGTTTGCACGTAGTCACCACACTCAGCGATCCCTCGCCCGCGCTTACTGGCGAAGGAAGCACGCCAAACGCAATCGCGGTGTCAGCGGATGGCGGCCGGATTTACGTGGCGGAGGGGGATAACAACGCCGTCGCGCTGTTCACCCTGTCGGCGGGGACATCGGGAGTATCGACAGTTGGAACTGCCGACTCGTTGATTGGCAGAATACCGGTTGGATGGTATCCAGCCGCAGTCGAAGCGGATGGGAACGACCTGCTGGTGGTGAACGCGAAAGGTAGAGGTACGGCTCCGAATCCCGGTCACTGGCAGCCCGGGCAGTCCTCGCCTCCCCATAGCCCCGACTACACGCTCGGTCAGATCAGCGGCACGCTGACGATCGTGAACGCAGCATTCGCCGACGGCGCTGAGCTCGTGGCGTTATCCGATCGGGTCGCCGCTGCCAACGGCTGGAGCGCCAGGCATCCGCCGAAAGCATATCCGCCATTCGCGCACGTCATCTACATCATCAAGGAGAACAGAACCTACGACCAGGTGTTCGGCGATCTGCATCAAGCCGATGGAGATTCCTCTCTTCTCTTCTTTCCCCGAAGCGTCTCGCCCAACCACCACGCGCTTGCGGAACGGTTCGGGATCTTCGATCGCTTCTTCGTCAACGCTGAAGTGAGCCCCGATGGGCACAACTGGTCGACGGCCGCGTACGTCAGCGACTATGCGGAAAAAACGATTGCATCGAACTATTCCTCCCGCGGCCGCACTTACGACTACCAGGGCACCAATCGAAACGCGATTCCGGACGAAGACGTCAACGAGCCGTCCAGCGGCTATCTCTGGAACCTCGCCCAGCGAGCCGGCATCAGTTACAGGAATTACGGCGAGTTTGTAACGGAGGCGGACGATCCGCCGTCCGCCGGCTCGGCAGTCCAAACGGTCGCGACCAAGCAGGCTTTGATCGGACACACCAACACGGCGTATTCCGGGTGGAATCTCGACATCCCCGACCAGTCACGAGTCGATGTCTGGCTGAAGGATTTCCAGGAGTTCGTCCGTGGCAACTCGCTGCCGGCGCTCGAGATAATGACGCTGCCCAACGACCACACATCGGGCGCAGCGGCAGGCAAGCCAACGCCGCGCGCGTACATGGCGGACAACGATTTCGCGCTTGGACGCATCATCGAGGCTCTGAGCAAGAGTCCTTTCTGGAAGAACACGGTCGTGTTCGTGCTGGAAGACGATGCGCAGGATGGTCCCGATCACATCGACTCCCATCGTTCCCCGCTGCTTGTGATCTCGGCGTACAACCGGGGGAGAGTCTTCCATCGTTTTGCGAATACAACCGACGTGGTGGCGACTATCGAGGACATTCTTGGCCTCGGCAGAATGTCGCAGTTCGATCATTACGGAAGGCCGCTGCGCGAAATCTGGGAGGCGACACCGGATCTGAATCCGTACACAGCCATTCGGTCGAGTGTGCCTCTGAATGAGAAGAATCCCCCTCGCGGAGCACTTGCTGAGGCATCGAAGATGCTGGTTCTCGACAAGGTTGACATGGCGGACGAGGAACTGTTCAACCGGATTCTCTGGAAGTCGATCAAGGGTGATGCGCCATTTCCCGGTACGAAGAGAATGTCCGCACTGGAGGCGAAGATCGCGCAGTGAGTAGAACGCAGCGCAGAGTAGTTATCCCGGGAGAGCAGGACATTCTCGCCGACGATCATGCCAGCCGCACCCGGCGAGTGCGCGTACTCGCGAAATTGCTCGACAACTCGATCTCCATTCCCGGGACCGGGTGGAAAATCGGATTCGATCCAATAATCGGATTGATTCCGGGAATCGGCGATCTTATCGGCGCCGTGATCTCCGGCTACATCATCCTCGAAGCGGCGCGGGCCGAGATACCGACACTGACGCTGGCGAGGATGTTGGGGAATGTCGGCATCGACACCCTGCTTGGCGCCGTTCCCGCGCTCGGAGACGTGTTCGATGCGGCATGGAAGGCGAACACAAAGAATGTGGCGTTGCTCGAGCGTCACCTCGGTTCTGACGCGGCACCGGTTGTCGCCGGCGAAAAAAAGCGCGCGGTGGGTTCGATTGCACTGGCTGTTATCGCTTTGATTGTAATTCTGGGGGCTGGACTGGCGCTGGGTATCTTCACGGCCCGATTGCTCTGGAACCTCGGAACCCGATAACTTTGTTATCCCGGCGCCGTGGCCAAGTGGTAAGGCGGCAGACTGCAAATCTGCTACTCGTCAGTTCGATTCTGACCGGCGCCTCTCCGATACGAATATGAAGGACTTCCGTGCGCTCACCCGCGAATCTCCCTGGGAACGCTGGGTGAAGCGCGTTCTCCTGGGAGCCTTCTGCGGTTATCTCGTGATAGCAGGGTTCTCAGGATTCCGGGCGCTGGTGCAGGTCTACAGCGTGAGGATCGACGCGCCTCGAGTAGTGCGCCCCGGTGAATCAATCTCGACGGTCGTGAAGTCATCCGGCCGGAACCCCGGCGACGTCACCATCGAGCTGAGACAGGACGGACGCGTAGACACCCTTGGTACACGCGGTGTTCCCGGAAATCGATACGGCATCTTCGATCCTCGTCCTCAGACAGCGATGCTGACAGCCGCGCTGACCTCTGAAGTGCTGGCTGGCTTTGAGGACGGACCGGCACAGATCCGCTCCATCGCACGCGGACGTAGCCAACTCCTTCGCGTTCCCCCGCCAAAAATCGCGACAGCGACCGTCCAGATCGTCAAATAGTCAATCGGCGCGGCGTGAAAGCGCACACGACCTGCTCCCGACTGTCAGGAACGTACGAACGAACTGTCTCAGTCAGCTCGTAAAACCGTTCTCATTGTAAAAATGTCGAGATGGTTGGCGTTCGCAGAAACCTTTTCCAAGAAACGTCCGTCCAAGCATTTAGTCGGAGATACAGCTACGGCCCACCAGCTCACTGAGCTCCGAGAGACACTCTGGGGGGCCGCATGCGTCAGCATCACAATGGCGCGATTCGGTCGGACACCTATGTCCGACCTGTACGTTATCGTGCGCACTACTCCGCTTTTGCTCTGGGACTGGCTTTTCTCGCTGGATACGGCAATACAGGCGCGGCGCTGACCGATTCACGGCTGGCAGTGCGCTCTCAGCGAGTGGTAATGCTACAGCCTGGGCCGCGTCATTCCTATTCGGCGATTGCGCCCGATTCGTCATATGCCCGCGCGGACTCCGCGTTCGTAGCGCCGGTACCCGCGGCTCCAGCACGACTTTTCTCGGAAAGCTACTGGTCGGCCTTCGCGGATCTCGATCTGCCGATGTTGCGCGAGAGCGCGCGCGGCGACGTCGAAACGACCTTCGCAGAAGCGATGCACTTGCTCGCCAACGGCGACGCGGAAAGCGCCGACAATCTATTTCTGGCCGTGGCCCAGCAGCAGACGGATGTCAATGCCGCGGTTGCAGCGCAGGTAATGCTCGCATCGACGCTGCGCTACGAGCACAAATGGACCCAGCTCCGCGATTTGCAACTGACGTCGAAGCTGAGCGATCTGGACCAGAGACTCACTGATGATCTCGAACGATGGGGCAAGGCCTTCGAGAACGCAGAGCGTGAGCTGACACAGTTTCCGATCAGGCCGGTTACGCTGCCGCTAAGGGTGACACCAGTCGGAACTCCGACCGTGCGGGTGCGGATAAATGGAGAGGAGTACGACTTCTGGCTCGACACGGGCTCGAGCATGACCGTCATCAGCTCCGAAGTGGCACGTGGATCCAGAGTTGGCGTGTTATCTCACGACACGTTGACCGTGCGAACGTTCTCCGGATCCGCGCCGGTGCACGCAGCGATACTCAAGCGAATGGAGATAGGTCCGATCGTCCTCACCAATTCGCCGGCAGTCATTATCGACACGAAGCTGATGTACCTGAAATCGTCCGCGGAAGGTGTACCGTCTCGAGGCCTAAAGGTCGACGGAATCATTGGCTGGGACGTGATCAGGCAGTTCGACCTGACGATGAACTACGCCACTGGCACCATCACGCTCAAGCAACCGTTGCCGCGCGGTTTCGGTGACGCCGTGCCGCAGAATCTTGCCTGGCTCGGGAAGCCGATGGTTGACGTTCAGACCAAGGACGGGAGCAAGCTCCATTTCATGCTCGACACCGGGGCACAGGCGACCTTCCTCAACGGGACCGCAGTGGAGAAAGCAGGTGCCGGTACCAAGAGCTCCGATCAGAAAGTCTACGGAATTGCGCGAACCGGACGTCAGACGCAGCAGGTTGTGCCTTTCCTGACCCTCGTAGCGGGCGGCAAGTCAATGCGACTGCGGGATGTGATCGTGTATGGCCCGGCCTCGTCCGGTCTGATCAACATCGACGGCATCCTCGGCAGCGACATCGCCCAGTTCGGAACAGTTCACATCAACGCGACCAGCGGTGTGTTCTCGATCGACTCAGCTTTGACTGAGGATGGCGCCGAATAGCGAGGTGTCGACGTTTCCACCGGATAGAATCACCGCCACGTTCTTGCCGCGCATCCGCTCACGCTCCTGAATGAGCGCGGCGAGGGCGGCAGCGCCGCCGCCTTCAGCAGTGTTGTGAGTATCGGCGAAAAACGCGCGCATTGCCGATTCGACTTCGTCGTCGGAAACGAGCACGACACGCTCGACGGAGTGCAGCGCGATCTCCAGCGCCGATTCGTCCGGTGTGCGGCATGCCATCCCGTCAGCAATGCGTGTGTTCGCGCTGTGCGATACCACGTGGCGCTGCTCGAATGAAAGCGCAAACGCGGGTGCCTGTTGTGAGACGACCGCGACAACCTTGGTGCGGAGCCCCAGCGCATCGCGCACTGCGGCAACCCCGCAGACTCCGCTTCCCATTCCCACCGGTACATAAACCGTGTCGAGGTCTGGCACCGCGCGGAACAACTCCAGCGCGTAGCTGCCGACACCGCGGACGAGGGTGGGATGGAAGGAAGGGAAACGGTGCCAGCCGCGTTTCGCCGCCAGATCATCCGCAACTTCAAAGGCGGCCTGGAAGTCATGCCCCTCCTCGATGACTTCGACGCCGAGTGCGCGCATCGCCGCATTCTTCTCGACGCTGTTCCCGACGGGAACGACAACGGCGGCAGGAATCCCGTATTGTCGCGCGGCAAATCCGACAGACTGACCGTGGTTTCCTCGTGTCGCGGAGATGACGCCCAGCGGCTTCTCACCCGAGCGAACGAGCTCGTCCATGTACAGCAAGCCGCCGCGAACCTTGAAAGCACCGGTGGGTGCGTGATTCTCGTGCTTGACCCAGACAGATGCGCCGACCCGGCTATCCAGCAGCGGCCACCGGTACTGTGGCGTGGCAGGCATCGAGCGGTAGATGATCTCGGCCGCCTCTTCGATCTCCTGCAGTGAAAGCTCAGTCGTCAGCGCCAACGTTTGCCTCCTTTGCCCGCTCATAAATAATAGCTGCTGCCGCAACATCTTCGATGGCAATGCCGGTGCTATCGAATACAATGATCTCCCGATCGTCCAGCCGGCCGGGAATCCGGCCCGTCACCACCTGGTCGAGTGATGCTCTCACGTCGCTGCGCTTCATCAGGCCGACGCCAAGGGCGTGATGAAGATCACCGATGGTGGAGCACTGGCTGAGATCATCTACTACAACGACTGCTGAGCGGAGGAGCTCAGAGGAAATCTCCTGCTTGTGCTCATTATCAGCACCAACCGCGGCGATGAACGTTCCCGGACCGACATCACCGACGTTCAATATTGCCTGCCTTGAAGGCGTGGACGTGACAACGATCCGACTCGATTTCGTTGCATCGCGATGGTCGTCTACCACAATCGTCTCGATGCCTGCGCTATTCCCGACCTCCCGGGCGAACCGTTCGGCTGCCGATCGATCCTTATCGAAGGCAAAGATCTGTCTGATCGGCCTTACGTGGCGGAGTGCGATCGCGTGTGACCTCGCCTGCACACCGCACCCAACAAAGGTCACTGAATCAGCATTGGGGAGGGCTAGATAAGATGCTGCGACTGCTGAAGCCGCAGCGGTTCGCGTGGCGGTTATCGGGCCTGAACTCATGCACGCGAGCGGGGTTCCGGTTGTAGCGTCGAAGACGATGACAACGCCCTGGACTGTCGGCAGCCCGTGTCGGGAAGGATTGTCGGGGAAATTCGCGTTGATTTTCGCCGCCGCGTAGCCGTTTGCTCCGCCGATCACTCCCATCTTGGCATGTAGTCCGCCGTGTGCCAGCTCGAGACCGCCAATGCTGCTCGAAGCTCTACCCTCTCCCAGCGCCCGAAATGCGTCTTCGATAGCGCTGATGCACGAGGCCATGTCGAGTAGTTGTTCTACTTCGTCGGCGCCGATGACGCGCATTTGTCCGTCCATGCAAGAAGTTGGAATGCGGTTACTACCTTGTTGAGACAGTCGCCCGTTCCGAACTTTCGGCTTCTAATTCGCTCCATTCTTCGAATTCTGCAAGGCGCCGATGCTATCACTCATTGGCATTCTGATCGTAGTTGTCGGGTTCATCCTCCGGATAAATCCACTGCTGGTGGTCACAGTTGCTGGACTGGCGACGGGTCTCGCCGGCGGACTGGGCCCGCTCGAGGTCATCGCGGCGTTTGGCAAGGCGTTCATCACCAGCCGTTACGTGGCGATTGTGTGGCTGGTGCTTCCAGTCATCGGCCTGCTCGAGCATGCAGGGCTGAAAGAGCGCGCGCGGACTGTGGTTGGCCGCCTGCATGCCGCGACGACCTCGAGAGTACTGCTCGTCTACTTCGCGCTTAGACAGATTACCGCCGCGCTGGGACTTACCTCTCTCGGCGGACATGCGCAGATGGTACGCCCGCTCATCGCGCCGATGGCGGAGGGGGCAGCCGAGAACCGGTATAGAGAGCTGCCGGAGAAAACACGGTTTCGCATCCGCGCCAACGCGGCCGCGGTCGACAACATCGCTCTGTTCTTCGGCGAAGACATCTTCATCGCCATCGGCTCGATCCTGCTGATTCGCGGATTTCTCGATCAGAATGGGATCCACGTCGAGCCGACGCAGCTGGCAATCTGGGCCATTCCGACCGCGATCTGCGCATTCGTGATCCACTGCACGCGACTGCTCTTCCTCGATCGAAAGATCCGCAACGAGATCGCGGAGAAGGCAGACAGGACGTGATAACGCTAGAGCACATCTACTGGCTGACCGGCCTGATGATGGCTGGAGTCTCGATCGTAAACTGGCGGGATCGCTCCAATCCGCGGCGCTTCAACAACACCGCGTTCTGGGGCATCTACGCGGTCACGTTTCTCGCCGGAACATACCTGCCCGATCTCGTCAGCGGAGTACTGGTGATCGGAATGGTGCTGGTGGCGAGCATCCGGGGTTTGGGTCAGGGCAGGGGCGAAAGCGCCACTCGCGATGAGCGGGAGGCAAGCGCCGCACGATGGGGCAACAAGTTGTTCATTCCGGCCCTGGCCATACCGATTCTGACCGTCCTTGGTACGGTGCTGTTCAAAAAGATCACAATCGGTGGCTCGCCGCTGGTCGATGTCAAGCAGGTGACGGTGATATCGCTTGCCATCGCCACGCTGATCGCGCTGACGATCGGACTTCTCATGCTGCGACCACCACTCTCAGCGCCGATTCGCGAAGCGCGACGACTCCTCGATGCGGTTGGCTGGGCAGCTGTGCTCCCGCAGATGCTGGCAGCTTTGGGAGCGCTGTTCGCGATCGCCGGGGTCGGGAACGTCGTCTCCGGTCTGGCACAGCGATGGATCCCACTCGATCATCCGTCAGCCGTCATCGCGACGTACGCCATCGGCATGGCGGTGTTCACGATGATCATGGGTAACGCCTTCGCTGCCTTTCCCGTGATGACGGCAGGCATAGGCCTCCCACTCATCGTCCAGAAATTCGGCGGCGATCCGACAATCATGTCGGCGATAGGAATGCTGTCCGGGTTCTGTGGAACGCTGATGACGCCGATGGCTGCCAACTTCAACATCGTTCCGACCGCGTTGCTCGAGCTTCCCGATGAAAACGCGGTGATCAAGGTGCAGATCCCGACCGCATTGCTGCTGCTCGCCGCCAACGTTCTGCTGATGAATTTTCTGGTCTTCCGCCATTGACCGGCAATCCGTCGCTTACGCCGCAACTGGCATCGCAGTTCGCGCGACTGGCTCTGTCACACGTGACACGTGAGTATCCGAACAAGCTCGATCACGTGGTGACAGGCCGCTCGGACCTCAAATCGCCGCGGCAGCTGCACCCGGTCTTCTTCGGCAGCTTCGACTGGCACTCGTGTGTGCACGGTTACTGGCTGCTCGCCACTGTAAGGCGCCTGTTCCCAAAGCTGAAAGAGGTCGCCAAAATCGAGAAGCTGTTCGATTCACAGCTCACGGCGGCAAAGATAAGAACTGAAGCGCGTTACCTGACACGACCGACCAGTCGCACCTTCGAGCGACCCTACGGTTGGGCGTGGCTGCTGATGCTGGCCGCGGAGCTCAATCGGTCGGACACCGCCAAGGCGAGGAAATGGACTGCGGCGTTGTCTCCACTGGCAACAGCATTCACGAACCGATTCATCGAGTTTCTGCCGAAGGCGACCTACCCGACGCGCGTTGGGACGCACTTCAACAGCGCGTTTGCAGTTACACTGGCGCTGGAATACTCCGACGTAGCGAGTGACGAGCGCCTTCGCAGCGCTCTCGTCGACAAGGCAAAGCGATGGTATGCGAGCGACGCCGATTGCCAGGCGTGGGAGCCAGGCGGGGATGACTTTCTGTCGAGTGCGCTGATGGAAGCTGAGTGCATGCGCCGTGTGCTCAGTCCAGCAGACTATTCGGAATGGCTCGATCGATTCCTGCCGCGACTCGGTGTACGGGAGCCTCCAACGTTATTCGTCCCGGCAATCGTCAGTGATCGCAGCGACGGAAAGATCGCCCACCTCGACGGCCTGAATCTCAGTCGCGCCTGGTGCTGGCGTTCGATCGCCCAGTCCTGGTCAGCAACAGATCCGCGCCGAGGCATCGCGCAGCAAGCTGCTTCCGACCATCTCGCAGCGAGTCTGCCGCACGTAACGGGAGACTACATGGGCGAGCATTGGCTGGCGACCTTCGCATTGCTGGCGCTGCTGTGACGAGGCGGGCGGCCATCGCCGCGCTCTTCCTGGCCATAATCTCTATCGCGCTCGGCTACGCCAGCGCGTTCTCAAAAGGAGGCGCGCCAGTGTGGGGGGCATGGCTGCTCGCACTCGGAATCCCAACGGCGCTCGGGGCGATCATGATACTCGGTGCCGTCCGCTCCAATCGTGGCCTCGGACGTCTTGTGATTCCATTCGCACTGGTTGTACTGGTACTGGCGATCGGATTCGGTGCGGCGCTGGCGTTGCCGGGCGGCGAGAGCGCAACCACCGGACTGTGGCTCGGACTTCCGCCCCGCGCGGCAATCGTGATTTACGGCGTGGGACTGCTGCCGATTGTTGTGCTGCCCGTGGCTTACGCGGTGACCTTCGAGAGCCAGACGCTCAGCGCGTCCGATGTAGAAAAAGTGAGGGCGGTCGCCAGTGAACGTCGAGCGATGGAGTCGGAATCGATCAACCAGCGGAAAGCAGAGTGATACCCACAGTCGCGATGCTGCAGGTCGCGCTGCCAAGCGCCGCTCAACCAGCGGTTATCACTGTCGGCGTTCTCTACTTCGCGGCGATCATCGCCATAAGCGTGTGGGCCGCTCGCCGAACCAGAACGGCAAGCGATTTCTTCGTTGCCGGCAAAGGGATCGGACTGATCGCGCTCACAGTCGCCTCCGTGTCGGTGTCGGTCTCGGGGTTCGCATTCATTGGAGGGCCGGGTCTCATCTACGCCGTGGGACTGGGAGCGATGTACATCGTTTTGCCCGCCGCGGTCACCAACGTGATGGGTGCGTGGGTCCTCGCCAAGCGAATGCGATTGCTCGCGGAGGCGCGCAGCCTGATCACCATCCCCGATGCAATCGGCGCGCGCTATCGATCGAGAGCAGCACAGGGCCTCTCAGCAATCGCGATACTGGTCGGCATAGTCGGCTACATGGCAACCAATGCGCTGGCGATGGGAGTCGTGATCAACGCGATCTTCGGCGTCGGTCTCGGCTGGGGCATCTGGATCGGGATGGGGATCACGCTCGCCTACTCGGCGTCAGGTGGAATACTCGCCGG
>Ga0207706_10001276_pt1 | contig 25415 bp, 21 predicted proteins | sample KBSC53metaG_FD_184318 | JGI IMG/M metagenome (GOLD analysis project Ga0207706, IMG submission 184318) | Corn rhizosphere microbial communities from Kellogg Biological Station, Michigan, USA - KBS C5-3 metaG (SPAdes) (version 2) | ecosystem: Host-associated > Plants > Roots > Rhizosphere > Soil ... | reverse complement strand
TTCGACGCCGCTCAGCTTGGCCCGTCCGCGGAATCGCCCGACCGCGACCACCGTGTCCTCACCGGCGTCGATCGGGGCGCTAACGAAAGCTCTGTCTAAGGGCGGAGTTCGTTGATCGCCGCCATAGTCAGCGTCACGGCTTGCATCCTTGTTGCCTGATTTCGTGGCCCCACTCTCCCGATTGTGCGAACTCCCGGATGAACGTCCCGAGGAAGCCGGGCTCGACTTCGGGATCCGTGTTGGAGGGCACCCAGGCCTGCGCCACGCACGCGGCGTGCTCACTGGGGACCTTGAGACCCGCGCTGGCAAGCGCGGTGCCGCTCATTGCCAGCGAGGCGGCGAGGGCGACGGCGAGGATGATTGATCTCACTGCGTGTTCCTCCTTCGTGTAGTCGACGAAATAGGTCAGGGTGCTATCCCGAGCGCGGGCACGAGCGTCTCGCAGAGAAGTTCGAAGTCGCTTTCGAGGTCGGGGTGCGGCCCCTTGTCGACGAGGACCTCCTGGCTGACGAACTCCTCGCCGTCGAACGTCGTCTGGATCACGACGTACCCGGCGTCGCGTATCAGGCGTCGGCCGTGCTCGAGCTTCCACATCTCCGGGAGTCCCTTGACGGTGCTCTGCTCGACGTGCACGCCGTCCGGGTCGCCGGAGACGAACGTGTTCCAAACCGGTCCAGCAAAGCGCTGGATCGCGGTGTCGCCAGTGAGCGGGTTGGTCAAGGTGACCTTCCCGCTCGTCACGAACTTCTCGTCGCCGCCGTGGTGAGGCGCGAGGAACTCGTTGACGACGACGTCGAAGGCGCCGTTGATCGTCTGACCGGTTTCGCAGAAGTCGGGGTCAACAAAGGTGCCGATGTCGCGGAAGTGGTTGTGCTCCGGTGCGGCCGCGAAGGCACCGGGCGGGGCGACGGCCGCCAGCAGCGCGCCGGCAAGCAGTGTTCGCCTCATTTCGACTCTCCTTCCGATGGAGGATTCTGCGCAGCCTCGGACCATGCGGTTCCGCGCTCTATCACCTACAACGGTTCTCGGAGACCGGCGCTATCTGTGACCAGGGGGGCGAATTTGAACCATTCATCCCCTGACCATCGGACGGCTTCCCGCTCCCCTGATGAAGAGGTCCGCGCGGGGCTCCGCTCGCTGCGCTAGCTGCTGGGGATCAAGGGGTCTGACCCCTTAAGTCGCTGACGCTCAAGGGGTCTGACCCCTTGAGCCGGGGGGACTAAAGGCTGACCGTCCGGCCGGCGTGGAAGCCGTCCGTCGCGACGATGCCGTCCACCACCTCGCGTGGCACCGGGTTGTCGGCGGTCACGATCATCACCGCTCCCGCGCCGGGCCGGTCCTCAGGCTGGCGGCCGACGGCGGCCGAGATGATGTTGATGCCGCGGTTGCCGAGCTCGGTGCCGACGCGGCCGAGCATGCCCGGACGGTCTTCGTAGCTGAAGATCGCGAGGTGCCCCTCGAGCTGGAGGTTGAAGCGCGAGCCCCACGCCTCCAGCAGGTGCGGGCGGTGTAGCTGGCCCAGCGTCGTGCCGGTCACGCGCGTGCGCTCGCCGCCGCTCACGACGGCCACGCGAACGAGGTCGGTGAAGTCGCGCGCGTGCGAGCTGCTCGTCTCGGCCACCCCTATGCCGCGCTCGTCCGCGATGGCCGGCGCGTTCACCTCGTTCACCTCCTCCTCGGTGTGCCCCTCGAGCACGCCGCGCAGCACCTGGACGGTCAGGAGGCGCGTGTCGCGCTCGGCTATGCGCCCCAGGAACTCGACCTCGACCGCGTCGACCGACGTCCGCTCGGCGATCGCGCTCGCGATGCGTCCCAGGTCGCGCGCCAGCGGCAGGTACGGCCCGAGGGCCTCGAGGTCCTCCGCGGCGATCGAGGGGACGTTCACGGCGCTGGTCACGATGCCGCCGGTCAGCGCCGCCACCACCTGCTCGGCGGCCTGATAGCCGGCGCGGTCCGTGGCCTCGGTGGTCGAGGCGCCCAGGTGCGGCGTCACGACCACGTTTGGATAGCGGAACAGCGCGTGCTCGGTGACGGGCTCCTCGCGGAACACGTCGAGCGCCGCGCCGGCGACCTTCCCCGAGTCGAGCGCCGCGCGCAGCGCCTCCTCGTCCATCAGCTTGCCGCGCGCCACGTTGATCACCCGCACGCCGTCGCGCATCGCCGCGAACGCGCCGGCGTTCAGCCAGTTCTCGGTCTCCGGGGTCACGGGCAGGTGGACGGTGATGAAGTCGGCGCGTGAGTAGACCTCCTCGGAGGACTCGGCTCGCTCGACGCCCAGCTCGCGGAAGCGCTCCTCCGAGACGTACGCGTCGAACGCGATCACGCGCATGCCGAACCCGAGCGCGCGCTGCGCGACGAGCTGGCCGATCCTCCCGAAGCCGAGGACGCCGAGCGTCTTGTCGTACAGCTCGACGCCGCTGAACTCGGAGCGCTCCCAGGCGCCGCCGGTGAGCGACCCGTGCGCCTGCGGCACCTTGCGGGCGAGCGCGAGCAGCAGCGCGAGCGTGTGCTCGGCCGCCGTGATCACGTTCGACTGCGGCGCGTTGGCGACGATGACGCCCCGCTTGGTGGCGGCCCCCACGTCCACGTTGTCCACCCCCACGCCGGCGCGCCCGACGGCCTTCAGGCGCTGGGCGCGGTCCAGAAGTGCAGCGTCGAGCTGCGTCGCCGACCGGATCAGCAGGCCGTCGAACTCGCCGATGCGGCGCTCGAGCTCGTCCCGGTCCCAGTCGATGCCGAGCTCGACCTCGAGCCCCGCGTCCCGCAGGAGCCGGACCCCCGAGTCGCCGATCTTCTCCTTGACGAGGACCTTCACGCGTGAAGCGCCACGCCCGCGTCCGAGAAGACGCGCTGGGCCGCCGCGACCCCGGCGCCCGGCTCGGCCTCGTGCCCGAGCTCGCGCAGCGTCATCTCGAGCGCGGCGATCGTGACGATGATGTCGAAGGCGCCGAAGTACCCGCAGTGCGCGATGCGGGCGATCCTGCCCTTCAGCTTGCCCTGCCCGCCGGCGATCGTGACTCCGAAGCGGTCGCGCATCAGCTTCGGAACCTTGCCGCCGTCGATGGAGTCGGGAAGGGCAATTGCCGTCACCACGTTGGCGTTCTCATCCGGTGCACCGCCGAGCAGCTCGAGGTCGAGCGCCTTGGCCGCCTCACGTGTGGCGTGCCCCAGAAGCGCGTGGCGCTGGTACACCTGCTCGAGGCCCTCCGCCTCGATCATGCCGAGGGCCACGTCCAGCGCCTTCACGAGCCCGACGGCGGGCGTGAACGGGCTGTCGGGCGGATCCCCCCGCTGACCCGACACGGTCCTCGCCCAGTCGAAGTAGTAGCGGCGGCCGGGGTTGGCGGCGGCGCGCTCCAGTGCCGCCGCGCCGGCGCTCGTGAACGCGAGCCCGGGCGGCGCCATCAGCGCCTTCTGCGACCCGGCCACGACCACGTCCACGCCCCAGTCGTCCTGCGGCAGCGGGACGGCGCCCAGGCCGGAGACGGCGTCGACGGCGATCAGGGCTCCGTGGCGATGCGCCACCTCGGTCAGCTCGCGGATGTCGTTGACGACACCGGTGGAGGTCTCCGAGAAGGTGGTGAACACGAGCTCGACGCCCGGGTTCGCCGCGAGACGCTCGTCCAGCCCGGCCGGGTCGACCCTGCGTCCCCACTCGATCTCCCAGTGGGTCGTCTCCGCCCCGTAGGCCTCGCAGAGCTCGAACCAGCGCTCGCCGAACTTGCCGCAGGAGGCGACCAGGGCCGGCTCGCCGGGCCGAACGAGGTTGGCCACGGCGGACTCGAGCGCGCCGGTGCCGGAGCTCGTGAAGACCTGCACCTCGTTCGCCGTCTGGAAGACGTCCTTCAGCCGGCTGAGCACCCTCGCGTACACCTCGATGAACGCGGGGGCGCGGTGGTAGACCATCGGCTCCGCCATCACCTGGGAGACCGCAGGCGGCAGCGGCGTCGGCCCTGCGGTCATGAGGTACTGCTTGACGTACGGATTCGCCACGAACGGGCGAGAATAGCGTCAGGTCCCGACCATCACCGACACCAGGCTCTCGAAGCCCTGAGGGTCGCTCGACGAGTTGCTGTCGAAGGCGCCGGCCGCGATCGCCACGATCCATCCGGCGGTGGCCAGAATCGCCAGCCCGACGCCGACCCAGCCGATGATGAAGCCCGCCTGAGCCAGGCCGCGGTGCTTCGGCGTCTCCCCCGCGTCGACCTTGCGCTTGCCGTTGCGCGAGCAGACGACGCCCCCGATCGCGCAGCCCAGCGACACGACCGACGAGAGCCCGAACGAGATCACGAGCAGGCCGATCGCGACCAGCGAGAGCACGAAGCCCACGACGGCCTGACCGTTGTCGGCAACGCGCGGCTGCGGCGGGTAGCCCCACTGGGGCGGATAGGCGTAGCCCGGCGGCGGCGGATACCCGGGCGGGGGCGGCTGGTACCCGTAGCCGGGCGGTGGACCAGCGCCCGGCGGCGGTGCCGCTCCGGGCTGCTGGACCGGCGCCGCCCCGGGCGGGGGCGGCGGGTAGCCGTAGGTCTGCTGAGCCGGCGGACCGGGCGGAGGCGGCTGAGCCTGCGGGGCCGGCGGGGGCGGCTGCGGGGGACGCGCGCTCAGGTCGGGCTCGGGCCCGGACGGCTCCGGCGGAAGGAAGCGCGTCTCCTCATGGCCCTCCACATCAAAACTCCGTGTCGATCCAATCCATCATCGAGCGCAGTTCCTTCCCCTCGCGCTCGATCTGGTGGTTCTTCTGCTCCTCGCGCATCCGCTTGAAGTTCTCCTGACCGGCCTTGTTCTCCGCAATCCACTCGCGGGCGAAGTCGCCTGACTGGATCTCGCCCAGGATCTCCTTCATGGCTTCGCGGGTCGGCTCGCCGATGATCCGCTTGCCGCGCGTGAGGTCGCCGTATTCAGCGGTGTTGGAGATCGAGTAGCGCATCCCCGTGATGCCCTTCTCGTACATCAGGTCCACGATCAGCTTCAGCTCGTGGAGGCACTCGAAGTAGGCGAGCCGCGGGTCGTAGCCGGCCTCGACGAGCGTCTCGTAGCCGGCGCGCACCAGCTCCGTAACGCCGCCGCAGAGAACGGCCTGCTCGCCGAACAGGTCGGTCTCGGTTTCGTCCTTGAAGGTCGTCTCGATCACTCCCGCGCGCGTGCATCCGATCCCGCGCGCATACGCGAGCACGAGCTCGCGCGCGGTGCCGCTCGCGTCCTGATGCACCGCCACGAGGCCCGGCACGCCGTTCCCCTCCACGAACTGCCGCCGCACCAGGTGGCCGGGGCCCTTGGGAGCCACCATGCCCACGTCGACCTCCGGCCCGGGGTCGATCTGCCCGAAGTGGATCGAGAAGCCGTGGGCGAACATCAGCAGGTTGCCCGGCGCGATCCCGTCGCTGATCTCGCTCTCGAAGACCTCGGCCTGCTTCTCGTCGGGCAGCAGGACCATCACGACGTCGCCCTCGCTGGCCGCGTCGGCGACCTGAGTGACCCGCAGCCCGTCGGCCCTCGCCTTCTCGACCGACGACGAGTCCTCGCGCAGCCCAACCACGACGTCCACGCCGGAGTCCTTCAGGTTCAGCGCGTGCGCATGGCCCTGGGAGCCGTAGCCAAGGATGGCAACGGTCTTCCCGTCGAGCTTCGAGAGATCGGCGTCCTTGTCGTAGATCATGAGGCGGGAGACTTTAACCTTCCCCGCGCATGGCGACGACGCGCACCATCCGCCAGGCCGCCGACTGGCAGCCTGCCGGCGACTACGAGGACATTCGCTACGAGACCGCCGAGGGGATCGCGAAGCTCACGATCGACCGCCCGGAGGTCCGGAACGCATTCCGCCCCGAGACGCTGATCGAGATCTCGAACGCCCTCGAGCGCGCGCGCGAGGACACCTCCGTCGGGGTGGTCGTCCTCACCGGCGAGGGGCCGCTGGCGTTCTGCTCGGGCGGCGACCAGAACGTGCGCGGCGACACCGGCTACATGGCCGGCGGCGCGAGCGTCGGGCGCTTCCACGTGACCGACCTCCACGTGCAGATGCGGCGGCTGCCGAAGCCGGTGGTGGCCATGGTCGCCGGCCACGCGATCGGCGGCGGCCACGTGCTGCAGGTGGTCTGCGACCTCACGATCGCGGCCGACAACGCGCGCTTCGGCCAGACGGGGCCGAAGGTCGGCAGCTTCGACGGCGGCTACGGCGCCGCGCTCCTGGCGAGCCTCGTGGGGCCGAAGAAGGCGAAGGAGATCTGGTTCCTGTGCCGGCAGTACTCGGCCGACGAGGCACTGGACATGGGCCTGGTGAACCGAGTGGTGCCGCTGGAGGAGCTCGAGGAGGAGACTGTGGCGTGGTGCCGCGAGATGCTCGAGCTGTCGCCCTTCTCGCTCAGGCTCCTCAAGGCGAGCTTCAACGCGGCCGAGGACGGGATGGCGGGGATCCAGCAGCTGGCCCACGACGCGAACCTCCTCTTCTACGGGAGCGAGGAGGCGCAGGAGGGCCGCGACGCGTACCGCGAGAAGCGCCGTCCCGACTTCGGGAAGTTTCCGAAGCGGCCTTGAGCCACCTTCGCCTCTGGCTGCTCGCTGCTCGGCCGCGGACGCTGCCCGCCGCGATCGCGCCGGTGCTCGTCGGCACCGCGCTCGCCGGCTCCGAGGACACGTTTCGCGCGCTCCCGTTCGTCGCAGCGCTCGTGGGCAGCGTGTTCATCCAGATCGGGACCAACCTCTCGAACGACTACTCCGACGCGCGGCGCGGCGCCGACACCGAGGACCGGCTGGGGCCGGTGCGGGTCACGGCCGGCGGGCTGATGCCGCCGCGGCGCGTGCTCGTGGGGACATACGTGGCGTTCGGCGTCGCGGTGGCCGCCGGGCTCTACCTCGCCGCCGTGGCGGGCTGGCAGCTCCTGGTGGTTGGCGCGGCCTCGATCCTCGCGGGCGTGCTCTACACCGGCGGCCCGCGGCCGTACGGCTACGAGGGGCTGGGCGAGCTGTTCGTGTTCACCTTCTTCGGCCTCGTTGCGGTGGCCGGCTCCTACTTCGTCCAGACCGAGGCGCTGCGCTGGGAGGCAGTGGCGCTCGGGGTGCCGGTCGGCCTGCTCGCCGCGGCGATCCTCGTGGTGAACAACGTTCGTGACATCGACACCGACCGCCGCGCGGGCAAGCGGACGCTCGCGGTGAAGCTCGGGCGCCGGCGCGCGCGCTCGCTGTTCGCCGCGATGGTCGTGGCGGCCTTCGCCTGCTGCCCGGGGCTCGCACCCGCGCTGTCGGCGTGGGTGCTGCTCCCACTCGCGGCGCTCCCGCTTGCGCCGCCGCTGATCCGCACCGTCGCCACCCGCACCGACGGCCCCGCGCTGAACGGGGCGCTGGCCGGGACGGGCCGGCTCCTCGCGGTCTTCTCGCTGCTCCTCGCCGGAGGTGTCCTCCTCTCGTGAGCGCCCGCGTGGAGCGGTCGGTCCTGCGGCTCTCGATACCGCTGAAGGAGCCGTTCGTGACGTCCGGAGGGGTCGTCTCGGAGCGCGAGCTGCTGCTCCTGCGGCTCGAGGCGCGCGACGGCACCCTCGGGTACGGCGAGGCGGCGCCGTTCGAGCCGTACGACGGCGTGCCGCTGGAGCGCGCGGCCGCCGCGCTGACCGGCGGCGGTGGGCGAAGGCCGCCGCAGGCGCGCGCCGCCGAGGAGATCGCGCGCCTGGACCTGCACGCGCGGCAGGAGGATCGCCCGCTGGCGGAGCCGCGGAAGGACTCGCTGGCGGTGAACATGACGCTCGCCGCAGGGCCGCCGGAGGAGGCGGCCGAGCGAGCGCGCGCAGGTGTGCGCGAGGGCTACGCCTGCTTCAAGCTGAAGGTCGGTTTGCCGGACGACGCGGAGCGCGTGGCGGCCGTCCGCGAGGCCGTCGGGCCCTGGCCGGCCCTGCGCGTCGACGCCAACGGCGCGTGGTCGGTCGACGAGGCCGTCCAGGCCATCCGGGGCATCGAAGAGCACGACCTCGAGTTCGTCGAGCAGCCCTGCCGAACGCTCCGCGAGCTCGCCGACGTCCGCCAGCGCGTGTCGACCCCGATCGCCGCCGACGAAACGGTCGCTTCGCTCCGGGAGTTGCGCCGCGCCGTGGAGCTCGAGGCGTGCGACGTCGTGAACGTGAAGGTGGCCGGCGCGGGCGGCTTCAGGCCCGCGCGCGAGCTGCTCCGCGAGGCCCGCTCGAACGGCCTGGGCGCGTTCCTGTCCAGCACGCTGGATGGTCCGTGGGGCATCGCCGCCGCGCTTCAGCTCGCCGCTGCCGAGGAGCTGACGCTCGCCTGCGGCCTCGCGACGCTGGAGCTGTTCGACTCCCCGCTCGCCCGCGCCCTCCCGCCGCCGCGTGCCGGCACGCTCAACGTCCCGGCCGGCCCAGGGCTCGGCGTGAGCATTGAGGAAGAAGCCCTGGCCGCCGTAACACTCGAAAGAGTCGCGTAACACAAGGTCACCTTCCTGTACCTCACCCCCGCTGCCGCGTTCGAGTTGACCCCTCCGTGCACGTAGTTCGAGCTAAGGCAACCCGTCGAGAAACTCGGTGATCAGCCGAGCCAACTCGTCGGGCCTCTGGAGCTGCGCGGCGTGGCCGGCGTGCTCCACGATCGCGGCCCGGGCGTCCGGGGCCGTGTGCGCCATCCGCTTCGCGGCGGCGGTGTAGCCGTCGTCGCGGGCGCCGGCTATGGCCAGCAGCGGCACGCTCAGCGCAGGCAGCTCGTGCCACACCGGCTCGAGGACGCCCTGGCCGGCGGTGCGCAGCAGGAGCGCAAGCGAGCGCGGGTCCTGAGAGAGGCGGCCGGGGCGCTGCGCCTCGACGAGCGCGTCGGACTGGTCGGCGAACAGCGGCTGGCGCTCCCACAGGGAGACGACGTCCTCCATCGGCATCGCCTCGATCCAGGACGCGAGCTTCTCGTCGGCCTCGGCGCGCTGGACCCGCATGGGCCCCTCCTCGATGCCGGCGGTGGAGCCCACCGTCACCACCCCGGCGAAGGAGTCCGGCTCGCGGAGGGCCGCGCGTAGCGCAAGCCGCCCGCCGAGGGAGTAGCCGACGAGGACCGGCCCGGGCGCGCCAGGCTCGGCCGAGGCAGCCTCACGGATCTCGCGCATCCGCCCCTCGAACGAATGCTCGGCGTGGTCAAGCATCCTGCTCGGATAGCGTTCCGGCAGGAGCTCCGCGACCGGCCGCCAGGCGTCGCCACGCTGCATGAAGCCCGGGATGAAGAGCACCATCGCTCCCCCATGATCCCGATCAACCGCACCTACGCGCCGCTCCAGGCCTTCGTCGAAGAGCTGTACCGCTGCGGAATGCGGCATGCCGTCACCTCGCCGGGGTCGCGCAACGCGCCGCTCGCGCTCACCCTCGCCGCGCAGGAGGGCATCGAGGCGGTGTCCGTGCTCGACGAGCGCTCGGCCGGCTTCGTCGCGCTCGGGATGGCCAAGGCGAGCGGCCGGCCGGTGGCCGTGACGTGCACGTCGGGGACCGCCGCGGCGAACCTCCATCCCGCCGTCGTCGAGGCGCACGAGGCGCGCGTCCCGCTGATCGTCATGACCGCGGACCGCCCGCCGGAGCTGCGCGAGGTGGGCGCCGGACAGGCCATCGACCAGATCAAGCTGTACGGAACGGCCGCGAAGTGGTTCGTCGAGGTCGGCACCCACGAGCCGAGCCGCGACACGGCGGTGCACCACCGCGCCCTCGCGTGCCGCGCGTGGTTCACCAGCGCCGGCGGCCCCCCCGGGCCCGTGCACCTCAACTTCCCGCTGCGCGAGCCGCTGGCGCCGGCTCCCGAGGAGCTGGACGCCGCCGACTGGGAGGGGCGACCCGACGGACGGCCGTGGACGGAGGTCCGCGAGCACGGCAGCGCCCCGCACTCTGACGACGTCCACGCGGTCGCCGAGCGCATCGCCGGCGAGCCGCGCGGAGTGATCGTGTGCGGGCCGGCCGCCGAGCCGATCGCCGACGCCGCCGCCCGGCTCGCCGCCGAGGCGGGCTGGCCGCTGCTCGCCGAGCCGACCTCGGGGCTCAGGTGCGGCGACCACGACCGCTCGCACGTGATCGCGCACTACGACCTGCTGCTGCGGATCGAGGAGTTCGCCGCGGCGAACGCGCCCGGGCTGGTCCTCCGTGTCGGCGACATGCCGACGTCAAAGCCCCTTCGCGCCCTCGCCCGTGAGTCGTCGCAGATCGTGGTCGACCCGTACGGCGCCTGGCACGAGCCCACCAGGACCGCCGAGCTCTTGCTGCACGCCGCCGCCGCGCCGACCCTGGATGCGCTGGCCAGCTCTGTCGAGATGCGCTCTGGGAAACCGGATCCGAGCTGGGTGGAGGCGTGGAGGAGCGCCGACCGCACGGCGTGGGAGGCCATCGAGGCGTCCCCCGACGACTTCGAGGGCAGGGTGCTCGCGAGCCTCGAGCCGGAGCTGCCGGACGAGGCGGTCGTGTGGGTCAGCTCGTCGATGCCGATCCGCGACGTCGAGGCCTGCTTCCCGCAGTCCTCGAAGCGGCTCCGGTTCCTGGCGAACCGGGGTGCCAACGGCATCGACGGCGTCGTGTCGTCGGCGCTCGGCGCCGCGATCGCCACGGGACTACCGACGTGGGTGCTGATCGGCGAGCTCGCCCTTCAGCACGACGCCGGGGGCCCGCTCGCGGCGCGGCGTGTGGGCGTCCCGCTGGAGATCGTCTGCATCGACAACGGCGGCGGCGGGATCTTCGACTTCCTGCCCGTCGCCGAGCATGCCGATCCAGCCGCCTACGAGGAGCACATCGCGACGCCGTCCGACGGGATCGACCTGGCGGCGCTCTGGCCCGGCCTCAGGGAGGTCCGGACCGACCGCCGCCAGAACGTCCGGCTCCACCGCGAGCTGGTGGAGCGGGTGGCTCGAAGCCTGTAGCTAGTCGGCTACGGCGAAGCGGTCGATCTTGCGGTGGTAGCGCTCGCCGGCCTTGCCGCCGCCCATCGCCGCGAGCAGCGACAGGATGAGGACAGCCGCGAGGGCGATCGCGCCGCCCGTGGTGAGCGTGCCGTTGTCGATCGGGACGTTCGGCAGGCCGAGCTTGTCGAAGACGTTCCAGTCCGGCCCGAAGAGCCAGCCCGCGACTCCGAGCGCGATCGCGACGGCCAGGCCGATCGCCCAGCTGCCGACGCCCTGGCGCGCGCCGTCGAAGCGAGACATGCGCCCGCTCACGTAGCCGGCGCAGTAGTACGCGATCGCCACGACCGCCACCAGCAGGAGCCCTCCGACCAGGCCGATCGTGTCGGCGTTCGCGTTCGCCTGGGACTGGCTGATGTCGGTGAGCCCGAAGGCCGCGCCGGCCGCGCTGAGGATCCCGAGCAGGATCGCGGCCATCCCGACCGCGACGAGGAACCCGAAGAACGCCGCGCCCCAGTTGATGCCGCCGTACTCCTCCCGCTGCCGGGCGCGAACGTCGCGCACCGTGTCGCGGCCGACCACGCCGGTCGTGCCGTTGTCGCGAGCGAAACGGCCGCGTTCCGTGGTGGTGACCGGCTCGTCCTCCCGCGTCGTCATCGCGCGCTCGTCCGTGGCGACCGGGCCGCGCTCGTCGTAGGCGTCGTCAGTTGCGCCATTTCTCTTGAACCGCTCGAACATGGTCTGCTGGTACCCGACCGGGGGTCCTGAAAACCCCCTATGGAGTAGCTGGGGAGGTCCCCTGCGTGCCCTTGGGAGCGTCCACGAACGGCGCTCTGCCGCGCTTCAGGCGCGGGTACTTCTCATTTCCCCAGAGCAGCGGCGGCGCCTCGAAGCAGGGCGGCGCGGCGTTCTCCCCGGAGCCCGAGGCGTTGCGCTTCTCGCCGCCGCTCGGCTTGCAGTCGAAGCTCTCGATCACGCCGAGCGGGGTTGCCCGGTCGTAGGCGTTCGGGGCCACGTACGAGTTTCCGCGATCCCACGGCGGCCGGCTCGTGCGGCGCTCGAGCGAGCGGCCGTCGATGATCGCGACCTGCGGCAGGTAGTGCTCCACCCCGCCGCTCCCCTGATAGCCGCCCTCCCCGTTGCCTGCCAGAGCCGCGCCGCCCACGGTGATGAACTGCGCCAGCTGACCGCGGGCGAAGCTGAGGTAGGACAGGATCGGGTTCAGCTCGGGCATGAACACGTGGGTCGCCTCGAGCACCGGCTCGGCGCCCCGCAGGAAGCGCGTGGCGGCCGGGACGCCGGTCCGCGAGGCGCGCACGAGCGGGTGGATGTGCTTGAAGAGCGTCTCGAGGTCCGGCGAGAGATCGCCCAGGTCCCGAAGCGTCGGCGCCAGGTCGCGCGCCGGCTCCCGGAGGTCGCGCACGAGCGGGTCGGTGTTCCGCGCGAAGCCCTCGAGCCGCCGGACCGTCGCCCGCGTCTCGCGCAGGAAGGTCGGGAAGATCTGGAACGTCTCGGCCAGCGCCTCGTCGCGCGACGCGAGCGCGCCGAAGGTCGCGTCGCCGCCCGTGATGAGCCCCTGCAGGTTGTGGTCCTCACGCGAGACGGCGGTGAACACGCGCCCGGTGTCGCGGAACACTCGCCGCAGGGCAACCTCCTGCTCGGCCAGCGGGCGCAGCAGGTCCGCGCCCCCGGTGAAGAAGGGCGCCGCGTTGCCGAGCGAGTCGTTGAAGTCGCGCGCGAACGTGCCGGTCGTCGCGATGCCGGCCTCGTGGAGCCACTCCTGGAAGGCCCGGCGGGTCGGCGGGTCGAAGACGCGGAACACCTCGTCGAGCTGGACGCTCTGGTCCACGCTCGTGTCCGGCAGCGTCCCGCCGTCGGCCAGCTTCTTGTCCCCCGGGGTGCCGGGCGTGAGCTCCACGTAGGTCTCGCCGAGCAGGCTCTTCTGGCGCAGCACCGCGCGAGCATCCCGGCCGATCGGGGCGAAGCGGTGGTCCAGCTCGATCGTGACGCGCGTGCTGCGCCCGCCCGGCCCGAGCTCCTTGTCCTTCACCTTGCCGATGTTCACGCCCGCCATGCGGACGTCGGCCTCCTTCACGAGCCCGGCGGCCTCCGGGAAGTCGGCCTTGAAGCGGTAGCTCTCCGGACGCAGCGGAAGCGTGCCGCCGAACGACACCCAGAGGAACATCAGCAGGGCGGCAACGGACAGCGTGAAGCCCACCATCGCTGCGATGCGTCCAGGGCTTGGTGGGTTCTTGTTCATGGCGTTGGCACCGACGGCAGGGGCAGGTCGCCGAGGATCGGCACGCCGCCGCCGCTGTCCGGAGGCGGCGTCGTGGGCAGGTTGTTGAAGTTGCAGGAGCCGAACTGCGTGTTCAGCAGCTGGTCGATCGGGGTCGATCCCCCGGAGCCCGGCGTGGTGAGCAGATCGCCGAGCGCCGGGTTGCTCTGCGTCACGTCGCCCACGACACCCTGCACGATTCCGGTCAGCACCGACGCGGGGACGCCGCAGATCGTGACCCGGCGCCACGGTCCCTGGGCGTCGGCGCTGGAGAACAGAGAGGTGCCGTTCTGCGCCGCCCACGCCAGCCAGTAGAGGAGGCCCTCCTGGCGCTGCCGCTGCTGGGAGATCGACTTGCCCTCCAGGCCCTCCGCGCCGCCCGGGTTGAACGCGCCGATGTTGAAGAAGCGGTTCAGCTCGCCGAACGAGGCCTTCAGGTCGGGCGTCGCCTTCGCCGTGTCCCGAGCGGCGAACCGCAGGTCGTTCGTCCAGGGCCGTGCCGCGCGCACGAACGGGCGGATCTGCGTGCGGATGACGGGCTCGGTCTCGCGCAGGAACGGGGTGACCGCCGCGTTCGTGGCCGGGAGCTTCCGAATCGCCGGCCGCAGCGACTCGAGCGACGACTGCAGCACGGGCGCGAAGACCCGCACCTTCGCGAGCGCGCGCTCGGTGGCCCTCAGCGAGCCCGGCAGGCGCGCCACCGAGTCCGAGATCTGCGTGTTCTCGCTCGCCAGCTCGTCGAACACGCTGCGCGAGGCCGTCACGAGCCGGCGCAGCTGCTGCGGATGCCGGCCCAGCTCGGTCATCAGGAGCCCGTAGTCGTGGATCAGGTGCTTCAGCGCGCCGCGGCGCCGCGCGGTGGCGCCGGTAACCCGCGCCAGGTCGCGGTGGATCGGCTCGAGGCGGCGGAGTACCTCGCGCAGGTCGCCGCCGCGGTTCTCGAGGCCCTTCCCCGCTCCCGCCACGAGCAGCTTCAGGTACGGGCGGGTGTCGGCGTCGAGCGCCGAGTAGATCTCGTCCGGGTTGATGTCCGGCAGCGAGTTCGCCACGCTGATCCGCCCGCCGGCGGGCACAGGCTTGCCGTGGCCGGGGTCGACCTCCACGAACATGTCCTTGAGGGCCGTCTTCGGCCGGAGCAGGGCCGTGGCGTCCGTCTTGATCAGGTTCTTGTACTCGGGCTCGATGTCCAGTCCGACCACCGCCACGCCGTCCACGACCTTCACGTCGGAGATGCGGCCCACCTCGACGCCCGCGACGCGGACCGTCTGACCCTGGCCCGGCTGCACGGCCTGGGCGTTCGCGAGCTCGATCGAGATGTGCTTCGGCGCCGCCTGGACGAACGGGAAGCGGACGTTCTGCTGGCTGAGGATGTAGACGGCGACGGCCACTCCCAGCACGACCAGGCCGACGATCGCCAGGAAGTCGAAGAGGTGCTTTCGGATGGCGACGCTCACGGCCCGCCTCCGAACTGGGTGGCGTCGCCGCCCGGCGCCTGGAGGTTCGGCGGGTCCTGGGTCTCGCACGCCACGTCCGGGCGGTGCGACGGCGGCATGTTCGCGTCCAGCGGCGCCGCCGGCTCGACTCGCCCTGTCGCGAGCTTGAACGGGTTCACGCCCTGGATGTGGAAGACCGGCGTGTTGGCGTCGTTCACACGGCTCTCGCCGGCGAGGCCGACGAAGCTGCGGTTGATCTGCGCGCGCACCGAGTGGCCCGAGTTGCCGTCCTCGATGCTGGGGATGTCCGACTCGGCGAACGGCACGAGCACGTGGTTGGTGCAGGACGACAGAGCGCGGAGCTGATGCAGGAACGGCACGAGCCGCGTGTTCAGCTTCACGAGGCTCGGCACCGCGTGCCTCAGGTCCGCCGCGAGCCCCTTCAGCTCGCTCTGCTGGACGAGGCCGCGTGCCTGGGTGAACCACGGGATCGCCGCGTCGAGCGCGGGCACCGACGAGCGCACTCCGGGGATCGCCTCGCGTGCGAAGGTGCGGAGCGTCGGCAGGGCGGCGTTCAGCGCGCCGAGTGCCGGATAGCCCACTCGCAGCGTGTCGCGCAGCGCCGGCACGGCCGCCGCGAGCGCGGTGTCCTGGCTCGCGATCGCGCCCGCGGTGACGTTGAGGTCGGTGACCAGCTCCTCGAGCGCCTGCGGATTGCTCGACAGGGCGCCGAAGGTGCGCTGCTGGCCGTGCAGCACGCGCTGGATGTCGCGGTCCGGCTCCACGCCGAGCAGCGCGTCGTTCGTCAGCGCGCCGTAGCGGTAGGCCGGCTCGAAGGCCGGGATGGCCCGGTTGAACGCCTTCGCGCCGCCGCCCTGGAGCGCCACCGTCCCGTACTCGTGCAGGAAGGTCTGGAGATCGGCGCGGACGTCAGAGTCCAGCACGTCGAGGATCTCCGGCAGCGTCACGGTCGAGGCGGTCTGGGTGATCGGCAGCGTCGAGCCGTCGTCGAGGCTGCCCGTCGACGGGGACCCGGGCTTGACGTCGATGAAGAAGTTGCCCTCGAGGAAGATGCGCGAGCGGATCTGGGCGCGCGCGTCGTCGTGGATCGGCAGCGCGTCGTCGCTGAGCTCCATCGTCACCTCGGCCGCTCCGCGGCCCTTCGGCTCGATCTTCTTGACCTTGCCGACGTCCACGCCCGCGATGCGGACCGGTGCGTTCCTCTTCAGGCTCTGCACGTTGCGGAACATCGCCTTGAGCTGGTACGGGTTGGCGAACGGGTCCGCCTTCGTGAACCCGAAGTACCCGACCAGGACTAGCGTGGTGAGGGCGAGGACGCCTGCCTTGAACGGGGTCACGGCACGTCCTTCACGTTGTCGATCCCGAGCTGGCGGGACTTGAAGGTGCCGCCGGCGAGGCCGGGCGTGTTCCCGTCGACCACCACGTGGCTGCCGCCGCCGACGAAGCCGCCCGCGGAGCTGTCGGGCGGGTAGCGAGGATGCGAGACGAGCCGGAACGGGTATCCCGTCTGGCCGCCCTGGCAGTCCGCGCGGCCCTGGCCGTCGACCGCGGGGCCACCGTACTGGGTGTGGAGCGCCTGCTTGGCGGGCTCCGCCTGCGGGTCCTGGTCGCGCGGCACGTCCACGGGGAACTTCGACTCGGTCGAGCCGAGCGAGTCCTGCTGCTGGGTGTCGACCAGCTTGGCCAGGATCCGCTCCGTGGTCCCTCCCGGCACGACCGCCGACTGGTGCGTGCCGAGCGGGTTGAAGAAGTAGTTGAGGTAGTTGCAGACCGTCTGGTACGGCGCCACGAACTGGATCGCGGGCTTCGTCACCCGCACGCCCTGCCGGAGGTCCTTGAGCGCGAGCAGCGTGCTCGGGTTGTCGCCGAGGTCCTCGGCGGCCTGGAACAGATCCTCCAGCTCCTGGCTCAGCTCGGGCGTCTGGCGGAAGGCGGGCACGCCGGCCTGGAGCGCGTCGTTCACCAGCGGGAGCGTGCGCGGGAGCTGCGCCGCGCCCGGCTGGAGGTCGCGCGACACCGCCGCGAAGCGGGCCAGGAAGGGCGTCTGCACCTGGAACGACTCGGTGGCGGCCGCGAGCGTTGGCGGGCTCTCCTCGATCGTCTCGCGGAGGGCGTTCGGGTCGCGTGAGATCGCGGCGAAGGTCGTCGCCATCTCGCCGAACCAGCGCGCCTGCACCTGTGCCACCGGCGCGACCTGCGCCGCCGCCGCCTCGAGGCCCGGGAAGAAGCCCCTGAGCTCCGTCTTCGGGTCGGACAGGTTCCTCATCACCGGCAGCAGGTAGCGGGTGAAGGGCTCGAGCTCGCGGATGGTGGTGTTGATCGCGGGCCCACGGCCGGCGATCGAGTCGCCGAAGCCCTCGAGCGACCTGCGCGCGTCGTCGCGCGTCTGGGGCGGGAAGGTCGAGAGCACGTCCTCGAGCTCGGGCGCGTTCTGGCTCGCCTGCGACAGCGGGATCGTGCCGCCGTCCTCGTAGGTCTTCTCGGAGCGGCCTGGGATCAGCTCGACGTACTTCAGCCCGAGCGCCGAGCGCGGGCGCACCGAGACCAGCGTGTCGACCGAGAGCGGCTCGATCTTCTTGTCCAGGCTGAGGTCGACGACGGCGATCGCGCGCTCCTGGCCGTCCACCGTCTTGCGCGCGCTCGTGATGTTCTTGACGATCCCGACGCGGAACCCGCCGGCGCGCACCTCGTTGCCCTTCACGAGCTTGGCGCCGTTCGGCATCTCGGCCTTCAGCTGGTAGGTGGGCACGAAGGGCAGCCCGTTGTTGGCCTGATATGAGATGAACACGGCGACGATCGCGATCAGCACCGTGACCGCGCCGATCAGGACGGGGCTTGCGCCGAGCTGTCGGGTGCCGCGTCTCACTCGCCGAGCAGGAAGTCGAGGGCGGACTGGATGTCACGCTGGCCAAGGGGCGCCGGGCCGGCCTTCGGCGACGCCGGCGAGCCGGTGGACGGCGCCGGTGACGCCCCGGGCAGCGCCGGCAAGCCCCCGGGCAGCGCAGGCGAGGCGCCGGGCGGCGCCGCCGAGGCGGTCCTCGGTCCCCGCGAGGCTCCCGTGGCTGCGGCGCCCGTCCTCGTCGGGTCGGGCGTCGTCACGCCGGGCTGCGTCGGCCCGAGGAACTGGTTGCACTTGTCGAGGAGCGCCTTGCTGGGCTTGACCTGGTACGTCGAGCACTGGTTCACGACGATGCTGAGCCGCAGCACGTGGCCGATGTCGTCCAGGGCGTTGCTCGACAGCGCCTGCCAGTAGAAGTAGTTCCAGATCGCCTCCATGCCGGTGAAGCCGGCGCGGCTCGAGGTCGTGTGCGTCTTGTCGCCGCTCGGCGGCCCGGTCGCCGCCGCGCGCCGGTCCGGCTCGACCGCGCGACCCCGGTCGTCGATTGTCTGGAGGAACTGGCGGAGCGGCTTGGCGAGGCCGGGCAGGTCCTGAGCCAGCTTGCGGAGCTCCTTCACGTCCTTCGCGGTCTTCTGGACCGCGCGCCGGCCCGTCACCGACATCTGGCCGAGTGCCTTGAAAGCCGGCGTGCCCTCGGCGGCGAAGGGTCGCAGCCGTGTGAAGAAGGTGTCGAGCTCGCCGGAGGCGGACTGGAGGTCGCGCAGCACCGGCGTCTGCGCCTCAGTCAGGTCGCCGAGGCGGTTCATGTACGGATCGAGCTCCGCCAGGAACGCGGGCAGGCGCCGGAAGCTCTCGCCGAGCTGCTGGCGCCGCGATGCGGTGATCTCGGCGGTCTGGCCGGCCTCCTCGACGAACCGGCTCACGTCCTCCTTGCGGTTCTCGAGCGCCCCGATGACGGTGCGGGCGTCGCCGATGAACCGCTTGATCGTGCCGGTCTGGCGGCCCAGGATGCGGAGCGTCTCGCTCGTCTCGCGGAGCGCCGGGTGGGCGCGGCGCAGCACCGCCGAGAGGTCGCCCGGGCGTCCGGCGAGACCGGCGCCCAGCTCGCCCACGATCAGCCGCAGGCGGTCCTGGTATGGCAGGCGCAGGATGTTGGAGACCAGGTCGATGGGGATCGTCGAGCTGGTCCGCTGAACTGGGAGTGTGCCATCGTCCGGGAGACGGCTGCGCGTGCCCGGCTGGCAGTCGACGAAGTACTCGCCGATCAGCGACTGCGGCCTGATCTCGCAGTGCGCGTCGCGCCTCAGGTCGGCGAGGCCCGGCTCGGTGACCTCGGCCGTCACCTCCGCGAGAGGACGGCCGTTCACCTCCTTGACCTTGAACGCAGTGGTCTTGCCCGCGCGTACGCCCGCGACCTTGAAGTCGCCGCCCTTGGTCAGCCCGAACGCGTTGTCGAAGAAGAGGCGGTAGGTCTTGCTGCCGCCGTCGTCGCCGCCCTTCGCGCCGAGAGCGAGCGCGGCGGTCCCGGCCAGCAGCACCACGGCCAGCACGGAGACGATCCGCCGGCTCACGGGCCCACCGACCGCTGGTTCGGGTCACACTCGAGCGCCGCCGCCTGGTCGCCCGTGACCACGTTGCTGCCGTCGCCCGCCGGCTGCTCGTTGGCGCCCGGGCAGCGGCGGTACTGATGCAGTTTCGGGCCCGGGCCGTAGAGCAGCTCGGAGAGGTTGATCCAGGCACGCGAGAAGCCGCCGAGCGCGTCGTAGCCGCCCGTGGTCGAGAAGTCGTCCATCCAGCCGACGAAGTCGGGGGTGTAGGGACGGCCGAAGGCGATCGTCGGGGCGGCCTTGTTCAGCGCGTCGGCCGTCTCCGGGAACGCCCCGCGCCGCTCCGCCCCGTTCACGCGCTGGCTGTCGACCGCAGCCTGCGCGAGCGGCGGGAAGCTCCTGATCAGCTCGATCAGGTCGTTGTTGGGTCCGCTCCGGGTGATCGTCCGCGACAGGTCGCGGATGGTCGGCTCGCCGTCTCGCACGAACAGCCGCGCCTGGTCGAGGAAGGGCCCGAGACGCCGCACGGCGGGCTTGGCGGCGTCGACGAACGGGTCCACGTCGTTGAGCGCGCTGCGCAGGTTCACGAACGTGGTGTTCGCACGGCGCATGAACGGCGGGAGCCGCTCGACCGACTCGGCCAGCGCGTCCTGCTGGCTGCCCAGCGCGCCGAACGTGGCGTCGAGGTTCCGGACCACCCCGGTCAGGTCGTCGCGCCGCTGCGCGAGGGAGTTGACGAGCGTCCCGGAGTCCACGAGGAAGCGCTCCAGCAGCGCGTCGTCGCGCGTCAGCTCATGGAAGAGGCGGGCGCCGGTGCTGAGCGCGGGGTTCAGGTAATGGACGCCTCTGCGAAGCTCCTTGCCGCGGCCGCGCAGCATTTCGGCCGAGCCCTTGAAGAAGTCCTGAAGCCCGGTGCGAGTCTGCTGGTTGAAGAGGTCGAAGATCTGGTCGAGCTCTACTGCGGTGGCCGTCTGGTCGGGGCCGATCACGCCGCCGTCGTCGATCGCCTCGCCGTTCGCCGGGCCGAGCTTCAGGTCGATGTAGCGGTTCGCGATGCCGGACAGCGACGCCTGCTTGATCATCACCTGCGTGCCGCGGCGGAGCGGCTTGTAGTCCCCGTCCGAGATGCCGAGCTCGACCTTGGCGTGACCGTCCTCGGTCACATCGATGCTCTTGACGCTGCCGACGGTGACGCCGCCGGCCTTCACCTCGTTGCCCTTGACGAGCTGGCCTGCGTTGATGAACTCGGCGGTGACCGTATATCCGCCGTCGCCGCGGAACAGCAGCACCGCAACCGCGACAACGGCAAGGAGGACCAAGGCGACGGTCAACCCCCGCCTTCTCAGATCCGGACTGTCCTCCTTGCGCAGCCCGGCCCCAACTGCGCTCATTAGGTCCCCTTACCCCACTGGGTGCGGCATTCACACGCGTGGGCGCCCCGTTTTCTTACGATCGGTTCAGGAAACGAGCGGCAGAAGCGCCTGGAGCTTGACCTCCGTCTCGGCCAGCTCCTCGGACGGCACCGAGTCCCTCACGATCCCGCAGCCGGCATAGAGGTGCGCGACGCGGCCGCGCAGCAGCGCGCAGCGGAGCGCCACGCAGAACTCCCCGTCCTCTGCGAGGTCGGTCCAGCCCACCGCACCCGCGTACCAGCCCCGGTCGAGGCCCTCGAGCGCGGGAATCAGCGGCAGCGCGACCTCGCGCGGCTCGCCGCCGACCGCGGGCGTGGGCAGAAGTAGCCCGGCGAGCTCGACGGCCGGTATCGGATCCGACAGCTGAGCGCGGATTGGGGTGGCGAGGTGCTGCACGTTGTGGACCTTCACGATCACAGCGTCCTCGGCCGCGGCCACCCAGAGGCTCACCGGCTCGAGCATGCGCTCGATCCGGCGAGCGACGATTGCGTGCTCCTCGCGGTCCTTCGCGCTCCCGAGCAGCTGCTCGCCGAGGTGGTCGTCGACGGCCGGATCCGCGCTGCGGCGGGTCGTGCCGGCGAGGGCGACGGTCTGGGCCCGCTGGCCGTCGCGGCGCACCAGCAGCTCCGGGCTCGCTCCGACGAAGGCCGCCTCCGGCGTGCCCACGCACCAGCAGTAGCAGGCCGGAAACAGCTCCCTCAGCGCGCCGAGGACCGCAGCGGGGTCGTGCTCGCGGGGTGCGTGGGCGCGCACCTCGCGCGCCAGCACGATCTTCTCGAGCTCACCTGCGCGGATGCGCTCGACCGCGCGGGCGACCGCCTGCTCGTAGTGCGTCGGCGGGGCGGCGCTCGCGACGCGCGTGCGCTCGACGGGATCCGGGTCCACGAGGGGCATGGCGCTCGGCGTGAGCTCCCGGGCCCGCCCCGTAAGTCGGTCGACGATCGCCTCGACGTCGTCGTCGGCCTCGACGGCAGCCGTGACGGTCATGCGCGCCTCCCCCCGCTGACGCGCGATCGCCACCTCCGGCAGCACGAGGCAGGCGGGCGCGAGGCCGGCCCACTCGGGCGAGGACCCCCCGTCGTGGGCGAACGAGAAGCCGCCCACGAACACGGGGCCCGTGGCGGGCGGGCGATCCGGGTCGTCGGCCGGGTCGTCCGTGAAGGCCGTGCCGCCGAGCTCGCGCGCCCGCGACGCCACGTCGGCGAACCTGCCCTCGCCCGAGCTCTCCATCACGACGGCCTGGCCGAGCGCCGCCACGGCGAAGCCCTCGCGGTCGGGCTGTTCGAGGCAGGCGAAGCGGTCGCCGCTGCGCCTGGCCGCCAGAACCGTGGCGCTCACGTCGAGCTCGCCGGGGACCGGCACCGTGATCGCGGCGATGGCCGCGGCGGCTCCGCGACCGGCCCGAGCGTATGCGATCGCTCGCTCCACACGGCTGCGCAGGCGCTGCTCGGCCGCGGCGTCCAGCCCCAGGCTCCCGCCGTCCCGTGTGACGCGAACGCTCACGGCTTAACAGGATGACTCATCCGCGATTCAGCATCGGGCGTTAACTACGTGCACTGACAGTTGACCCCGTGTGGACCCGGCAAGGGCTTGGAACAGTCCGGACCCGGGCAGAGCTTCAATAAGGACGCCCCACCCCCCAGCCGTGAGAGGAGAGAGACATGGCGCCGAACCGCCTCTCGGCGCTTGACGCGTCGTTCCTGGACGTGGAGACCGCGTCGGCCCACATGCACGTGGGCTGGGCAGCTTCCTTCGATCCCCCGGACGAGCGGCCAGCACCCAGCTTCGAGCAGTTCCGTGACCACATCGCGCGCCGCCTGCAGCGCGCCCCCCGCTACCGGCAGCGCCTGGCCGGCGTCCCGCTGGGGCTGGCCCGGCCGGCATGGGTCGACGACGACCGCTTCGACATCACCCACCACGTTCGCCCGGCCGCTCCCGGCAACCTGGACGAGCTGGCCGGCTCGGTCCTGTCCACCCCACTCAGCCGTGAGCGCCCGCTGTGGGAGCTCTGGATCGCGGACCGGCTCGCCGACGGGCGCATCGGCGTCGTCTGCAAGGCGCATCACTGCATGGTCGACGGAATCGCGGCGGTCGAGCTCGCCACCGTCCTGCTCGACATGGAGGCGGACCGGCCCCCGGACCCGCCCGACGACTGGAGGCCGGCGGAGACACCGGGCGGGGCACGGCGACTGGTGGACGGGCTGGTGGACACGGCACGCGATCAGCTCTCGTTGGCCGGCTCGGCCGCGGGACTGCTCGGCTCCCCGCGCAAGCTCGCGTCGGGCGCGCGGCGAGCAGTGGGAGCGCTCGCCAACTCGCTGTCCCCAGCGAGCCCGCTCGACATGATGAACGCGCCGATCTCGCCGTATCGCGCCCTTGCGACGCTCGCGCGTCCCATGGACGAGCTGCGCGCCATCAGGCGCGGCTACGGGTGCACGATCAACGATGTCGTGCTCGCCGCATCGACGGGCGGCGTGCGCCGCCACCTCGAGCGGCACGGCGAGCGGCCCGCGCGCATCAAGGCGATGGTGCCGGTGAACGTCCGCGGCGAGGACGGCGCGGGAGAGTTCGGCAACCGGATCTCGTTCATCTTCCTCGAGCTCCCCTGCAGCGAGCCGGGCCCGCAGGAGCGCCTGCGTGCGGTCACCCGCGCGACCGAGCGCGCCAAGACGGCCGGTGAGCCCGCTGGAGCCACCACCGTGCTGGACCTCGCCGCCGCGGCGCCGTCCGTCGTGCAGCGCGCGATGTCGCGGCTCGTGGCCAGCCCGCGGACGTTCAACGTGGTGGTGTCGAACATCCCCGGCCCGCAGCTCCCGATGTGGATGCTCGGCTGCCGGCTGCGCGAGGCCTACCCGATCGTCCCGCTCGCGGACAGGCACGCGCTCGCAGTGGGATTCACGTCCGTGGACGGAGGCGCCTTCTTCGGCATCTACGCGGACCGCGACGCCGGCCCGGACGCCGAGCTGCTGGCGGGCGACATCGGCGACGAGCTGGACGAGCTCCGCGAGCTGGCGCCCGCGCGCCTGAGAACGAAGCCCGAGCCAGTGGCGACCTGAGGACCATCCGATGGCGCCTCCCCTTCAATAGCCGTCGTTCATCCCGTCACAACGGGCCGCCGCGGCGGGCCAGCCGTCCTACGTAACGCTGCGCCCGCGCGACACGGCGATCTCCCCCGTCCTGATCAGCTCGATCAGGCCGAAGGGGCGGACCATGTTCTCGAAGGCCGCGATCTTGTCGTCGGTGCCGGTGATCTCGACGGTCACGCTGCGCTTCGAGACGTCCACCGTCTTGCCGCGGAAGATGTCCGTGAACTGCATCACCTGCGCGCGGGCGTCCCCGTCCTGACACGAGATCTTGAACAGCGCGAGCTCGCGCGCCACCGTCTCGCCGGGCTCGAGGTCGCGGATCTTGATCACGTGGACGAGCTTGTGAAGCTGCTTCGTCACCTGGTCGATCGGGTGCGCGGCGCCGTCGACGGTCAGCGTGATCCGTGAGATCGCGTTGTCGTCGGTCGGCCCGACCGCCAGCGAGTCGATGTTGAACCCGCGCCGGGCGAACAGCCCGGCGATCCGCGCCAGCACGCCCGGCTTGTTCTCCACGAGGATCGAGAGGATGTGCTTCCGGCCCGTCCGAATGCCGCCGCTTGCCTCCAGGTCCTCGAGGCGCAGGATCTCCTTAGTGCCCGGCTCGCCCATCGCTCAGCCCACCATGTCCCGCGCGGCCTGTCCCGCCGGGATCATCGGGTAGCAGTTCTCCTCCGGAGACACCCGGACGTCCACGAGCACCGGGCCGTCCTCCTTCAATGCCTCCTTGAACCCTCCGACGAGCTCGCTCTTGTCCTCGATCTTCATGCCGCGCGCGCCAAACGCCTCGGCGAGCTTCACCCAGTCGGGGCTTCCGCCCATCTTCACCGACGAGTAGCGACGGTCCCAGAACAGCTCCTGCCACTGGCGGACCATGCCTAGGTAGCCGTTGTTCATCAGGAAGATCTTCACCGGGATGTTCTCGTCCACGCAGGTTGCGAGCTCCTGGACGGTCATGATCAGCGAGCCGTCGCCCGCGAGGCAGACGACGTCGTCGTCGGGCCGGGCCACCTTGGCTCCCAGGGCCGAGGGCAGCCCGAAGCCCATCGTGCCGAGCCCGCCGGAGTTGATCCACTGGCGCGGTTGCGTGAAGCCGTACCACTGCGCGGCCCACATCTGGTGCTGGCCCACGTCGGAGGTCACGATCGCCTGGCCGTTCGTCGCCTCGTACATCGCCTGGACCATGTACTGCGGCTTGATCTCGCCGTCGGAGCTGTCCTCGTAGCCCAGCGGGTGCTTTTCCTGCCAGCCCTTGATCCGCTGCCACCAGCCCTCGAGCCGCGTCGGATCGGAGTCGAGCGCGCGGTATTCCGCGGTGAGCTTCGGGAGGATGTTCTTGGCGTCGCCGACGATCGGGATGTGGGCCGGCACGTTCTTCGAGATCTCTGCCGGGTCGACGTCGATGTGGATGAACTTCGCCCGCGGCGCGAACTCGGACAGCTTGCCCGTGATGCGGTCGTCGAAGCGGGCGCCGATCGCGACGATCAGGTCCGCCTCGTCCATCGCGTAGTTCGCCGCGCGGGTGCCGTGCATCCCGAGCATGCCGAGCCACTGGGCGTGCGGGGCCGGGAAGGCGCCGAGGCCCATCAGCGTGCAGGTGACCGGGAAGCGGTCGGAGAGCGCGAGCTCGGTCAGCGCCGCGGAGGCGCCGGCGCTGATCACGCCGCCGCCCGCGTAGAGCACGGGCCGGCGGGCGTTGGCCAGCGCCTTGGCGGCCAGGCGGATCTGCTTCGAGTTGCCCTCGGTGGTCGGCTGGTAGCCGGGCAGGCGGACGTCGCCGACCGGCTCGTAGTCGATCTCCGCGCGCGTGAGGTCGACGGGCATGTCGATCAGCACGGGGCCCGGGCGGCCGGTGCGGGCGATGTGGAACGCCTCGTGCACGACCCGCGGGATCTCCGCTGGGTGCTGGATCATGAAGGAGTGCTTGACGATCGGCATGGTGATGCCGAACGTGTC
>Ga0207706_10001275_pt1 | contig 25420 bp, 24 predicted proteins | sample KBSC53metaG_FD_184318 | JGI IMG/M metagenome (GOLD analysis project Ga0207706, IMG submission 184318) | Corn rhizosphere microbial communities from Kellogg Biological Station, Michigan, USA - KBS C5-3 metaG (SPAdes) (version 2) | ecosystem: Host-associated > Plants > Roots > Rhizosphere > Soil ... | reverse complement strand
CCTGGAAGATGCGAGCCTGCACCTGAACGAAGAGGCCCCGGGCATTTCCGGTGAAGCACTCGAGCGTCTGGTGAACGACTTCCGCATGGTGATGAAGACCCTCAAGCGTCTGTCGCGCCTGTACCCGCAGGAACTGACCGAACACTTCATCTACCTGCCGGCCGTGAGCCTGGAAATGCTCGGCGACCACGCCAAGATGCAGGACTGGCTGGCTCAGTACGAAGTGCGTCTGCGCACCGTCGAGAAGTCGGGCCTGGTCTACAAGGCCAGCCTGCGTGAAGATCGTGAACGTGGCGTTTGGTTGCCAGAGGTCGAGCTGATCTCCCACGGCCTGTCGAACTACGTCACCTTCAACCGCGACTTCTTCGGCAGCAACGACTACAAGACCGTCGTCACCCTCGGCGCTCAACTGAGCACTCTGCTCGACGAAGGCGCGTACATCCAGCGTGGCGAGCGCAAGAAAGCGGTCACCGAGTTCAAGGAAGCCCTCGACTGGCTGATGGCCGAAAGCACCAAGCGCCACACCATCCAGCGCTACAAAGGTCTGGGTGAAATGAACCCGGATCAGCTGTGGGAAACCACCATGGACCCAAGCGTGCGCCGCATGCTGAAAGTCACCATCGAAGACGCCATTGGCGCAGACCAGATCTTCAACACCCTGATGGGTGATGCGGTCGAACCTCGCCGTGACTTCATCGAGAGCAATGCGCTGGCGGTTTCGAACCTGGATTTCTGATCCATCGTCTCATCGCTAACGCACGAATAAAAAAGCCAGCGCTATGCGCTGGCTTTTTTTTGGTTCTTTCTTGTCGGATTAAATCCTGCAAATTTTAAGACTATCCCTTCGTATAGGAGAGACTCTTCCTACATATATCTGGATCGGTTCTATTTATCTTACAGCCGCTTCGCTAACTGCCCTACGGCACAGGTGAAGCACTGTCAGTGTCTAGAATCAAACAGGGAACTTAGTTATGCCAACACCTGCGTATTTGACGATTAATGGTAATCGACAAGGTTTAATCAGTGCTGGAGCTTTTACAGCAGATTCAGTGGGTAATACCTACCAGGAAGGGCACGAAGATCAGATTTTGGTACAAGCTTTCAGCCATCAAATAATCATTCCACGTGACCCTCAATCCGGCCAGCCCACCGGTCAGCGGGTGCATAAGCCGCTCATGGTTACCAAGGTTTTCGACAAGGCATCCCCGTTGATATTCAGCGCCTTGACCAGTGGCGAAGTCTTGGACAATTGTCATATTGCTTGGTATCGAACTTCCGCTTCAGGTACACAAGAACATTTTTTCAGTATTGAATTGGTAGACGCCGTTATTGTGGAAGTGAATTCCAGAATGCCGAATTGCCAAGATATGAATATGGCGCACTTCACACAGTTGGAAGACGTACATTTCACGTATCGTAAAATCATCTGGACGCATGAAATCTGCGGCACGACGGGTTCAGATGACTGGCGTGCACCTTTGGTCAACTGACGCTCGCGGGCTGCCAAATATCGACCAGTTTGACTGGTCGATTCACCTTACGACTGCATCATGCTGTCAGCAGGTGTCGCAGATACACTCTCCAACCGATACCCATACCCATAAATCGTCAGCAACTGCCAACCCCGATCCGCCGTCAGCCCCAGCTTGTTGCGCAGGCGATAGATGTGCGTATCCAGCGGCCGTGACGACGCCACTTCTTCGTGGGGCCAGAAGCGTTCGTACAGGTACTCCCGCGACAATGGCCGACCCAGGTTACTGAACAGGCAGCGCGCCAGGCGGTATTCACGCTCCGTCATGACCACTGCCTTGCCCTCGCGGGTGACGCTCAGTTCGGCGTCGTCGAAGGTCAGGTCATTGAAACTCAGGACTTCGGCAGCGCTACTGCGTTGCTGGCTGTGCCGGCGCAGTACAGCGGCGACTCGGGCTTTCAGCTCGTTGGGGCGGAACGGTTTGCTGACGTAATCGTCGGCACCGGCGTTCAGCGCCTGGACGATATCGCTTTCGCCGTCGCGGCTGGTCAGCATGATCGCGGCGGGCGGCGCCTCCATGTGTTCGCGGGTCCAGCGCAGCAGCGCCAGGCCGGACAGGTCGGGCAGTTGCCAGTCGAGGATCAGCAGGTCGAAGGTATCCCGCCGCAATTGGCGCAACAGGTCCTCGCCCCGTTCAAAGCTGTGCAACGACCAAGGTTGGTCTCCCTCCGCAGCCATCTGCTGCAGGGTTTGCTCGACCCGACGCAGTTCGGCGGGTTCATCGTCCAGTATCGCAACGCGCATACGCGTGGGTTCCTTGTTGCTTGAGCAGTGGCCGGCAACCCTGAAGGCTCGGCCTGTGCGGTAAAAGTAAGCAGTCCACCATCGGTCGACGTCCGCTATGATTCTTCGGATCTACATCCTCAGACCTGTGGCCCATGAAACCATTCACTGTCCCCTGCCCTGTTTGTCATGAATAGCCCGCGTCGGCGTGAAAGCCGCGAGCCAAGTCAGGTCCAGCGTCTGTTTCGACGGCTGGTGCGTGAGTGGTTGTGGATAAGTCTAGTGCTGTTGCCGCTGACTGCCTTGTTGTCGTATCGCGCGCAGATCAATCTGCACGACGTGGTACCGATGTGGAGCGCGTTGCTTTCGGTAGGGCTGGTAGCCTGCGTACTCGGATTGCTGCTGTGGCGCCCGCGCTGGGCGATCTGGGTGACATCGTGCGGTGTGGCTTGTGTGCTGCTGGCTAGCGCCGGGCTGGCGGAAGTTCGACACTGGTGGTCACCGACTCCAGCGGCGCTGGGCATGTTGTTCGGCTACCTGATCTGGAACTGGCGGCGCCTGAGTGTGGTGCTGACGTATTTTGGCTGGGAGCTGGCCCGACTGGACCGCGAGCCGAAAGTATTTCCCGAGCGGCGCCGTGCGCAATTCACCAGCGCTGATCAGCTGCAGGGCCAGATCATGGCACTGGAGCAAGCCATGAGCCGCACCCGCGATACCCGGCGTTTCATTGCCGACGGTCTGGAATACCTGCCGGTGGCGACGCTGATCAGCGATCCCAAGGGGCAGATTCTGCTGGGAAACCGCAAGGCCCGGGTATTGTTCGATGACCCGCTGGTCGGTGACTATGTTCTTGAGCAACTGGCCCGCCTCGGTTATCCGGAATTGTCCACAGAACCACGCCCGGCGCTGTCGGACCTGACGCTGCTGGAGTTTCGCGATCACAAGGAACGCAGTTTGCGTCTGGAACGGGCGGCTTTGCTGCCGGTGGATGGCGATACTCCCATCGGCTGGCTGCTGAGCCTCACCGATCTGAGCGCCGAACGCGCCGCAGAAGAACAGCGTGGGGTCTTGCTGCGGTTCCTTTCCCACGATCTGCGCGCCCCGCATTCGGCGATTTTGGCCCTGCTCGATGTACATCGCCATCAAGCCGGCGCGGATTCACCGCTGTTCGAGCAGATCGAGCGCCAGGTACGCCGGGCGCTCGATCTGACTGACGGTTTCGTTCTGCTGGCGCGAGCCGAGTCCGAGGCTTATCAGTTCCAGCCCAGTCTGTTCGCGATGCTGGTGCTGGACGTACTGGATCAGGCGCTGCCCATTGCTCAGCAGAAAAGCATCAAACTGCTGCACACGATGGACGAACAATCCCAGGAGCGTTTGATCAACGCTGACCAGGGCCTGCTGACCCGCGCCTTGTTCAACCTGCTGGAGAACGCCATCAAGTACAGCCCGGTCGGTACCACGATCAAGTTGAACGTCAGTTGCCAGGGTGAGTGGCTATGCTGTGAATTGACCGATCAGGGCAAAGGCATTGCCGCCGAGGAGCTGCCGGATCTGTTCACCCAGTACCGGCGCTTTTCGTCGGCGCAGGGGATTGATGGCGTCGGGTTGGGGCTGTCGATGGTCAAGGCAGTAGTCGACCATCATGGCGGTAACATCGAGTGCCACAGTATCGTCGATCAAGGCACCACGTTCCGGCTGCAGTTACCGCTGATCTGCGAGTGAACAGGCACAAAAAAACCGGCTATATCAGCCGGTTTTTTTACTTCCGAAAAAAACTTATGCACCTTTTAAGGTGTTTTATGAGCTTGAGAAATATATAAGTAAATCAATCGGTTACTTTCAATATTCAGGCTTTTTCAACAAAACCGTACACAGGTTATCCACAAAATCTCAGACAGCCACCTGATCATTCGCGGCAGGCGCCTGCGGTGCTGGTGGCAGCGAACCCATTTCGCGCTGGGTCTGTTCGTTCCAGGCCTGTACCCGGTCGTTCAGCTCGGCGATGGCGCGCGGGCCAGTGCCTTCGGCATACATCGGCTCACCGATGACCACGGTGATCACACCCGACGTCTTGCCCCAGCCGATTTTCGGCCAGAACTTGCCGGCATTGTGTGCAATCGGTAGCACCGGAAGCGCCGCATTTACCGCCAACGCGCTGCCACTGCGCGAGAACTTGCCGACAGTGCCGTGGGGAACGCGGGTGCCTTCAGGGAAGATCAATACCCAGACGTTGTCCTTGAGCAGTTCATCGCCCTTGGCCGCGACTTGTTTGAGCGCCGCTTTCGGGTTGTCGCGATCAATCGCGATCGGCCGCAGCATGGCCATGGCCCAACCGAAGAACGGTACGTAGAGCAATTCACGCTTGAGCACCTGGCTCAAGGGCGAGAAATAAGCAGAGAGAAAGAACGTCTCCCAGGTGCTCTGGTGGTTCGACTGAATCACGCAGGGCCGATCCGGCACATTTTCCGCACCTTTGATCTCGTAACGAATGCCGAGAAACACCTTGGTCAACCACAAGGCGCAACGGCACCAGTACACGTTGATGAAACGATAGCGCGCCTTGAACGGCAAAAAGGGCGCGATAAAAAAGCTCAGGCTGCACCACAGCAAGGCAGTAGTGCCCAGCAGCAGGTAAAAGAGAAAAATTCTGATGGCCTGCAGTATCGACATGGCGACGTTTACCGTTACGGGCGATGCCCGACTGTTCAAGCGCACTCCCGATCAATCCCTGGTCAGGAACTTCAGAAGCACTCTAGTTGTGGATAAGTTCTGCGGCAATCGCCGCCAGATCGTCAAAAATCAGGGTGCCGACCGGAAGGGTCTTGCCCAGAGTTTTTTCGCCTTTCCCGGTCTTTACCAAAACGGGCTGTGAATCGACGGCTTTGGCGGCCTCCAGGTCACCAAGGCTGTCGCCGACGAACCAGACATTCGTCAGCGCCACGTTGTAATGCGCCGCGATGGTTTGCAACATCCCCGGCTTCGGCTTGCGGCAATCACAACCCTCGTCCGGACCATGCGGGCAGTACACGATCAGCCCGACTTCACCGCCCTGCTCTGCCACGAGCGTGCGCAGACGCGCGTGCATGGCGTCGAGGGTGGCAAGGTCGTAATAGCCGCGAGCAATGCCCGACTGGTTGGTAGCGACCGCCACCGTCCAGCCGGCCTTGCTCAACTGCGCAATCGCCTCGATCGAGCCGGGCAGTGGAATCCACTCCTCCACCGACTTGATGTAAGCGTCGGAGTCGTAATTGATCACTCCATCCCGATCGAGAATCAGCAGTTTCAACAGCAATTCCTCAACCCAGCAGCGAAATGTCGGCAACCCCGAGGAACAGGCCACGCAGACGCGCGAGCAGCGCGTAGCGGTTGGCCCGGACCTTGGCGTCTTCGGCATTGACCATCACCGCGTCGAAGAACGCATCCACCGGCTCGCGCAATGCCGCCAGACGCGCCAGCGATTCGTTGTACTGACGCGCTGCGGCCATTGGCTGCACCGCCTGATCCGCTTGCTGGATCGCCGAGTACAGCGAGAACTCGTTGGCGTTGTCGAAGTATTTGGCTTCGACCACGGTCGGCACCGAGCCTTCAACCTTGCTCAACAGGTTCGATACACGCTTGTTGACCGCCGCCAGCGCTGCCGCTTCCGGCAGTTTGCGGAAGGCCTGAACCGCTTGCACACGCTGGTCGAAGTCCAGCGCTGAACCCGGCTTCAGGGCACGTACCGACAGGTAAGTGGCGACATCGACGCCCTCGTCTTCGTAACGCGCACGCAGACGGTCGAAGATGAATTCCAGCACCGCGTCGTTCAGACCGGCAGCCTTGACCTTGGTACCGAACGCAGCCACGGCGAAAGCCACGGCGTCGTTCAGGTCCAGATCCAGTTGTTTCTCGATCAGGATGCGCAGCACGCCGAGGGCCGCACGGCGCAGGGCATACGGGTCTTTGCTGCCGGTCGGCAGCATGCCGATACCGAAGATGCCGACCAGGGTGTCGAGCTTGTCGGCGATCGCGACAGCGGCACCGGTCAAGGTCGCCGGCAGTTCAGCACCGGCACCGCGTGGCATGTACTGCTCGTTCAGCGCCAGCGCGACGTCTTCCGGCTCGCCGTCATTGAGCGCGTAGTAGTAACCGGCGACACCTTGCATCTCCGGGAACTCGCCGACCATTTCGGTGGCCAGGTCGCACTTCGACAGCAGGCCGGCACGGGCCGCCCAGGAAGCGTTGCCGCCGATCCGCGCGGCGATGTAGGCCGCGAGTTTCGAAACGCGCTCGGCCTTGTCGTAGACGCTGCCGAGTTTTTCCTGGAACACCACGTTCTTCAGGCGATCATTGAAGGCTTCGAGTTTCTGCTTCTTGTCTTGCTTGAAGAAGAACTCGGCGTCGGTCAGGCGTGGGCGAACCACTTTCTCGTTACCGGCGATGATCTGCTGTGGATCTTTGCTTTCGATGTTGGCGACGGTGATGAACCGTGGCAGCAACTTGCCGTCGGCATCCAGCAGGCAGAAGTACTTCTGGTTGTCCTGCATGGTGGTGATCAGTGCTTCCTGCGGCACGTCGAGGAAGCGTTCCTCGAACGAGCACACCAGCGGCACCGGCCATTCGACCAGCGCGGTCACTTCATCGAGCAGCGCCGGCGGCACGATCGCGGTGCCTTCCTGACGGGTCGCCAGTTCTTCGGTGCGCTTGCTGATGATCTCGCGACGCTCGTTGGCATCGGCCAGCACGTAGGCGGCACGCAGGTCGGCCAGGTAGCTCGACGGCGAACCGATACGCACGCTTTCCGGGTGGTGGAAACGGTGACCACGTGAGTCGCGGCCAGCCTTCTGCGCGAGGATGGTGCAGTCGATGACCTGGTCACCGAGCAGCATCACCAGCCACTGGGTCGGACGCACGAACTCTTCCTTGCGCGCACCCCAACGCATGCGTTTCGGGATCGGCAGGTCGTTCAGCGAATCCTCGACGATGGTCGGCAGCAGGCTTGCGGTTGGCTTGCCGGCGATGTTCTGGCTGTAACGCAGTTTCGGGCCGCTCTGGTCGATTTCGCTCAGCTCGACGCCGCACTTCTTGGCAAAGCCCAGCGCTGCCTGAGTCGGGTTGCCTTCAGCGTCGAACGCAGCCTGACGTGGCGGGCCGTCGAGGTTGATGCTGCGATCCGGTTGCTGGGTGGCCAGCGCGGTGATCAGCACGGCCAGACGGCGCGGCGCGGCATAGACCGTTTTGCTTTCGTAGCTCAGGCCGGCAGCTTGCAGGCCCTTGTCGATACCGGCGAGGAACGCTTCAGCCAGGGTGTTCAGGGCTTTGGGAGGCAGTTCTTCGGTGCCCAGTTCAACCAGAAAATCTTGAGCACTCATTGTGCAGCCTCCAGCTTGGCCAGTACTTCATCACGCAGGTCCGGGGTCGCCATCGGGAAGCCCAGCTTGGCGCGGGCCAGCAGGTAGGCTTGCGCAACGGAACGCGCCAGGGTGCGTACGCGCAGGATGTATTGCTGACGCGCGGTCACCGAGATCGCCCGGCGCGCGTCCAGCAGGTTGAAGGTGTGCGAGGCCTTCAGGACCATTTCGTAGCTTGGCAACGGCAGCGGCTGGTCGAGCTCGATCAGGCGCTTGGCTTCGCTTTCATAGAAGTCGAACAGTTCGAACAGTTTGTCGACGTTGGCGTGTTCGAAGTTGTAGGTGGACTGCTCCACTTCGTTCTGGTGGAACACGTCGCCGTAGGTCACCTTGCCGAACGGACCGTCAGCCCAGACCAGGTCGTAGACCGAGTCCACGCCCTGCAGGTACATGGCCAGACGCTCCAGACCGTAAGTGATCTCGCCGGTCACCGGGTAGCACTCGATGCCGCCGGCCTGCTGGAAGTAGGTGAACTGAGTCACTTCCATGCCGTTGAGCCAGACTTCCCAGCCCAGACCCCAGGCGCCGAGGGTTGGCGATTCCCAGTTGTCTTCGACGAAGCGGATGTCGTGGACCAGCGGGTCCAGGCCGACATGCTTGAGCGAGCCCAGGTACAGTTCCTGGAAGTTGTCCGGGTTCGGTTTCAGCACGACCTGGAACTGATAGTAGTGCTGCAGACGGTTCGGGTTTTCCCCGTAGCGGCCGTCAGTCGGACGGCGGCTTGGCTGCACGTACGCGGCGTTCCAGGTTTCCGGGCCGATGGCGCGCAGGAAGGTCGCGGTGTGGAAAGTGCCGGCGCCTACTTCCATATCGTAGGGCTGAAGTACCACACAACCTTGCTCGGCCCAGTATTGCTGGAGCGCGAGGATCAAGTCTTGGAAGGTACGCACGGCTGGCGTAGGCTGGCTCACGAAATTCACCTGTTTCTTGGGCTGCGATTTAAAGAGCGGGAGTATACCCGATTCAGTCGCACCTCCACCCCCTGGAGCCTTATGCCACGCTGCTTTTGGTGTACCGAAGATCCGCTGTACATGGCTTATCACGATCAGGAGTGGGGCACGCCGCTACGCGATGCGCAGGGTTTGTTCGAGTTGCTTTTGCTCGAAGGGTTCCAGGCCGGGCTGTCGTGGATCACCGTGCTGCGTAAACGCGAGCGCTACCGCGAGGTGTTGTACGGCTTCGACGTGCAGCGTGTGGCGCAGATGAGCGACGCCGAGATCGATGAACTGATGCTCGATCCGGGGATCATCCGCAACCGCCTCAAACTCAATGCCGCCCGACGCAATGCCCAGGCCTGGCTGGCGCTGGAGGACCCGGTGGCCTTCCTCTGGTCGTTCGTCGGCGGCCGACCAATCATCAATCATTTCAAGGATCGCAGCGAAGTCCCGGCGATCACCCCCGAAGCGCTGGCGATGAGCAAAGCCCTCAAAAATGCCGGCTTCACCTTCGTTGGCCCAACCATTTGCTACGCACTGATGCAGGCTTCGGGCATGGTCATGGATCACACTCAGGACTGTGACCGCTACGCGCAGCTGGTCAACGGCGGTTAGAATGGCCGCCTCGCGCACAGCACAAAATCAGGAGTGACCTGTGGAAAAGTTTAAAGGCGCCTTGCTGGTAGGCGCTCTGCGGCTGTTTGCCCTGCTGCCATGGCGGGCCGTGCAGGCCGTGGGTTCGGCGATCGGCTGGATCATGTGGAAAACCCCCAACCGTTCCCGCGACGTGGTGCGGATCAACCTCGCCAAATGTTTTCCACAGATGGATCCGGCCAAGCGCGAGCGTCTGGTCGGCCAGAGCCTCAAAGACATCGGTAAATCCCTGACCGAAAGTGCCTGCGCCTGGATTTGGCCGGCCCAGCGTTCCATCGATCTGGTGCGCGAAGTCGAAGGCCTCGACATCCTCAAGGATGCGCTGGCCTCGGGCAAAGGCGTGGTCGGCATCACCAGCCACCTGGGTAACTGGGAAGTGCTCAACCACTTCTATTGCAGCCAGTGCAAACCGATCATTTTCTACCGCCCGCCAAAGCTCAAGGCTGTGGATGAATTACTGCGCAAGCAACGCGTGCAGCTGGGCAACAAGGTCGCTGCCTCCACCAAGGAAGGCATCCTCAGCGTCATCAAGGAAGTGCGCAAAGGTGGTGCAGTGGGCATTCCGGCTGACCCGGAACCGGCCGAATCCGCGGGGATCTTCGTGCCGTTCTTCGCCACCCAGGCGCTGACCAGCAAATTCGTGCCGAACATGCTCGCCGGCGGCAAAGCGGTCGGGGTGTTCCTCCACGCTCTGCGCCTGCCGGACGGTTCGGGCTACAAAGTGATCCTCGAAGCGGCGCCAGAAGCCATGTACAGCACCGATACCGAGGAGTCCTGCGCGGCTATGAGCAAAGTGGTCGAGCGTTATGTCGCGGCGTATCCGAGCCAGTACATGTGGAGCATGAAGCGCTTCAAGAAACGTCCGCCGGGCGAAGCGCGCTGGTACTGAACAAGTTGGCACACTCTGTGGATAAACTGTAAGAGCTGCCGCAGGCTGCGATCTTTTGATCGTGCTCCTTCAGTTATCCACAACCGTTCATCAAAGGGCGCAACAAGATGTCCGAACAGCGCAAATCCTTCCGCATCAAGATCACCCACGACAGCTTCGGCGAATGCCTCGGGCAGACGCGCAACCTGTCGGCTACCGGCGTGTATGTGCAGCATCCGCGCTTGGCTTCACTGCCCAAAGGCGCTGTGGTTTATGGTCAGGTGCAGGGTTTACCCACCGGCGCGCCGCGGGTGCGAATGGAAGTGGTGACGGTGGATGCCGAGGGCATCGGCCTGCGTTATCTCTAACTTATTGCGCCTGGCGGTCGAGCTTCTTCAGAAACACCGTCATTTCCTTCTCGGCCTGCTTGTCGCCATGGGCGCGCGCGGCTTCCAGACCTTGTTCCCACGCCTGCCGGGCGGCGGCGTGATCGCCGAGTGCGAGTTGCGCTTTGCCCAATAGCTTCCACGCCGCCGAGTACTTCGGGTCGAAACCGACACAGCGCTGGAAATGCTCTGCAGCCTTGGCGTTCTCCCCCAAATCCAGATAACCCTTGCCCAGGCCAAAGCGCAGCAATGAGTTATCCACACCCTTGGCGAGCATTTTTTCCAGGGATTCGAGCATCGGTGGGTTCCTTTTCTGTGGAGTGTCAGGTGTTGATCGGTGTCAGTTACACCGCTTTCGCGAGCAGGCTCGCTCCCACAGGGGAAACGCATTCCAAATGTGGGAGCGAGCCTGCTCGCGAAGGGGCCAGTGCCGTCAGCGCAAAACTCAGAAGAAGCTCAAACCCACATGAAACAGCTTCTCCACATCGCGAATATGCTTTTTATCCACAAGGAACAGAATCACATGGTCGCCGGTTTCGATCACCGTATCGTCGTGGGCGATGATCACTTCTTCGTTGCGGATGATCGCGCCAATCGTGCTGCCCGGCGGCAGGCCGATTTTCTCGATCGGCCGGCCGATGACCTTGCTCGACTTCGCATCGCCGTGGGCAATCGCCTCGATGGCCTCCGCCGCGCCCCGGCGCAATGAGTGCACGCTGACGATATCGCCCCGCCGTACGTGAGCCAGCAAGGTGCCGATGGTCGCCAGTTGCGGGCTGATAGCGATGTCGATGTCGCCGCCCTGGATCAGGTCGACGTAAGCCGGGTTGTTGATGATCGTCATCACCTTCTTCGCCCCCAGCCGTTTGGCCAGCAGCGACGACATGATGTTGGCTTCGTCATCGTTGGTCAGGGCGAGGAAGATGTCGGCGTCGGCAATGTTCTCTTCCAGCAGCAGATCACGGTCCGACGCGCTGCCCTGCAGCACCACGGTGCTGTCGAGGGTGTCGGAGAGATAGCGGCAGCGCGCCGGGCTCATCTCGATGATTTTCACCTGGTAGCGGCTCTCGATGGCCTCGGCCAGGCGCTCGCCGATCTGCCCGCCACCGGCAATCACGATGCGCTTGTAGGTTTCGTCGAGACGGCGCATTTCGCTCATCACCGCGCGAATATTCTCACGGGCGGCGATGAAGAAGACTTCGTCATCGGCCTCGATCACCGTATCGCCCTGCGGCAGGATCGGCCGGTCGCGGCGGAAAATCGCCGCGACACGCGTCTCGACATTCGGCATGTGCTCGCGCAACTGGCGCAATTGCTGACCCACCAGCGGCCCGCCGTAATAGGCGCGCACTGCGACAAGCTGCGCCTGGCCTTCGGCGAAGTCGATCACTTGCAGCGCGCCCGGATGCTGGATCAGGCGCTTGATGTAGTTGGTCACCACCTGCTCGGGGCTGATCAGCACGTCGACCGGAATCGCTTCGTTCTGGAACAGCTGTTCTTCGCGGTTCAGATAAGACGCTTCGCGCACCCGGGCGATTTTGGTCGGGGTGTGGAACAGGGTGTGCGCGACCTGGCAGGCGACCATGTTGGTCTCGTCGCTGTTGGTCACCGCCACCAGCATATCGGCATCGTCGGCGCCGGCCTGACGCAGCACCGACGGCAGCGAGCCGCGGCCCTGAATGGTGCGGATGTCGAGACGGTCGCCGAGGTCGCGCAGGCGTTCGCCATCGGTGTCGACCACGGTGATGTCGTTGGCTTCGCTCGCCAGGTGTTCAGCCAGCGAACCGCCGACCTGTCCCGCACCGAGGATGATGATTTTCATCCAGTCACTCCGTTGAATCCGTTTAGCCGCGCGCGGCAGCGATCTTGATCAGCTTGGCGTAGTAGAACCCGTCATGCCCTCCCTGCTGGGCCAGCAATTGGCGACCATGGGGCTGTTTGATCCCGGCCGTGGTGGCCAGGTCGAGTTCGCGGGCACTGGGCGTACGCTCAAGGAACGCGGCAATGACTTCGGTGTTCTCGGTCGGCAAGGTCGAGCAAGTGGCGTAGAGCAGGATGCCGCCGACTTCGAGGGTTTTCCACAGGGCGTCGAGCAGCTCGCCTTGCAGTTGCGCGAGGGCAGCGATGTCGTCCGGCTGACGGGTCAGCTTGATGTCCGGATGGCGGCGGATCACGCCGGTGGCCGAGCACGGCGCGTCGAGCAGGATGCGCTGGAACGGCTTGCCGTCCCACCATGCTGCGGTATCGCGACCGTCGGCAGCGATCAGGTCGGCGCTCAGGCCCAGCCGCTCAAGGTTCTCCTTCACCCGCACCAGCCGCTTGGCTTCCAGATCCACCGCCACCACGCCGGCCAGCGCCGGTTCGGCTTCGAGGATGTGGCAGGTCTTGCCGCCCGGCGCGCAGCACGCATCGAGCACGCGCTGACCCGGCGCCAGATCGAGCAGATCGGCGGCCAGTTGCGCCGCTTCGTCCTGCACGCTGATCCAGCCTTCGGCAAAACCCGGCAGGCTGCGCACGTCGGCGGCGGCGTCGAGGACGATGCCGTCGCGGCTATAGACACACGGCGTGGCGGCGATGCCGGCGTCGCTGAGCAAGCCGACGTAGGCGTCGCGGCTGTGATAGCGGCGGTTGACCCGCAGAATCATCGGCGGGTGCGCGTTATTTGCCGCGCAGATCGCTTCCCATTGCTCCGGCCAGAAGGCTTTCAGGGATTTTTGCAGCCAGCGCGGGTGGGCGGTGCGTACCACTGGGTCGCGTTCCAGCTCGGCGAAAATCGTCTCGCTTTCGCGCTGGGCATTGCGCAGCACGGCGTTGAGCAGACCCTTGGCCCAGGGCTTTTTCAGCTTGTCCGCGCAACCGACGGTTTCGCCGATGGCCGCGTGCGGCGGCACGCGGGTGTAGAGCAGTTGATAGAGACCGACCAGCAGCAGCGCCTCGACATCGGCGTCGGCAGCCTTGAACGGTTTCTGCAAAAGTTTTTCCGCCAGCGCCGACAGCCGTGGCTGCCAGCGCGCGGTGCCGAACGCCAGATCCTGGGTGAAACCGCGATCACGGTCTTCGACCTTGTCCAGTTGCGTCGGCAGGGAGCTGTTGAGCGAAGCCTTGCCGCTGAGCACGGCGGCGAGTGCCTTGGCGGCGGCCAGACGCGGGTTCATTGCGCGGCCACCACGGCGCCGAGCACGGTGCCGACGGCGAATTTCTCGCGGCGGCTGTTGAACAGGTCGCTGAAGTTCAGCGCCTTGCCGCCGGGCAGCTGCAGGCGGGTCAGGCACAGCGCCTGCTCACCGCAGGCCACGATCAGGCCGTCCTTGCTGGCGCTGAGTATTTCACCCGGTGCGCCTTTGCCGTCAACCAGCGTCGCGACCAATACCTTCAGCGCTTCACCGTTGAGGGTGCTGTGGGTAATCGGCCATGGGTTGAAGGCACGCACCAGACGCTCCAGCTCGACCGCCGGACGGCGCCAGTCGAGGCGCGCTTCATCCTTGTTCAGTTTGTGGGCGTAGGTGGCGAGCTCGTCGTTCTGCACTTCGCCTTCGAGGGTTCCGGCGGCCAGGCCGGCAATTGCCTGGACCACGGCGGGCGGGCCCATTTCGGCGAGGCGGTCGTGCAGCGTGCCACCCGTGTCATCGGCGCTGATCGGGGTCACGACTTTGAGCAGCATCGGCCCGGTGTCGAGGCCGGCTTCCATGCGCATAACGGTCACGCCACTTTCGGCATCACCGTGTTCCACGGCGCGCTGGATCGGCGCCGCACCGCGCCAGCGCGGCAGCAGCGAGGCGTGGCTGTTGATGCAGCCCAGGCGCGGAATATCCAGCACCGTTTGCGGCAGGATCAGGCCGTAGGCGACCACCACCAGCAAGTCCGGTTTCAGCGCGGCCAGCTCGGCTTGAGCATCAGCGTTGCGCAGGGTCGGCGGCTGCAACACCTGGATATTATTTTCCAGGGCCAACTGTTTGACCGGGCTCGGCATCAGTTTTTGCCCGCGACCGGCCGGACGATCCGGTTGGGTGTAGACCGCAACGATCTCGTAAGGGCTGTTCAGCAGGGCCTTGAGGTGCTCGGCGGCGAATTCCGGGGTGCCGGCAAAAACGATGCGCAATGGCTCAGTCATGAAGGGAATCTCACAAAAAGAAAAAGGCTTGCCGCAGCAAGCCTTTGAAGAGGGGCATCAAGCGTTCTGGCGATGCAGCTTTTCCAGTTTCTTCTTGATCCGGTCGCGTTTGAGCGTGGACAGGTAATCGACGAACAACTTGCCGTTGAGGTGGTCGCATTCGTGCTGGATGCACACCGCGAGCAGGCCTTCGGCGATCAGTTCGTAAGGCTGGCCGTCGCGGTCCAGCGCCTTGATTTTGACCTTCTGCGGGCGGTCGACGTTTTCGTAGAAGCCCGGCACCGAGAGGCAGCCTTCCTGATACTGATCCATCTCGTCGGTCAGCGATTCGAACTCGGGGTTGATGAACACCCGGGGTTCGGTGCGGTCTTCGGAAAGGTCCATCACGACGATACGTTTGTGCACGTTGACCTGGGTCGCGGCGAGGCCGATGCCCGGCGCTTCATACATTGTTTCAAACATGTCATCGACCAACTGACGCACTTCGTCGTCCACTACTGCCACAGGCTTGGCGATAGTACGCAGACGCGGGTCCGGAAATTCGAGGATGTTTAAAATGGCCATAGGCTGATTGCTGCACGTATTGAGTAAAGTCGGGTCGATGGCCTGGCAGGTCCGAAGATGCAGGCTACCGTTGTGAAGCGTAGCTAATGCAATTTGCAGTAGCGAGCCACGGGGGCTCTGACGGTTCACGCGAACGCACATGATAAAGGGATTCGCTGCATGAGGAAAACACTACTCGCCCTGCTGCTTCTGGCTTCGGCCGCGGCTGCGCAAGGGCAAGTGCAACTCAGGGATGGTTTTCCACAGCAATACACAGTGGTTTCGGGAGACACCCTCTGGGACATTTCCGGCAAATACCTGCGCGAGCCCTGGCAATGGCCACAGCTGTGGCGGGCCAATCCGCAAATCGAAAACCCCAACCTGATCTACCCCGGCGACACGCTGACGCTCCGTTACGTCAACGGCCAGCCGCAGCTGACCCTCAATCGCGGCGAGTCACGGGGCACCATCAAGCTGTCGCCACGCATCCGCACCAGCCCGGTGGCCGAGGCGATTCCGAGCATTCCGCTGAAATCGATCAACAGTTTCCTGCTGAGCAACCGCATCGTCGACAAGGTCGAGGACTTCGACAAGGCGCCGTATATCGTCGCCGGCGATGCCGAGCGCGTGTTGAGTGGCACTGGCGACCGGATCTTCGCCCGGGGCCACTTCGATCCGAATCAACCGGTGTACGGCATCTTCCGCCAGGGCAAGGTCTACACCGACCCGCAGACCAAGGAGTTTCTCGGGATCAACGCCGACGATATCGGTGGCGGTGAAATCGTCGCCACCGAAGGCGACGTCGCCACCCTCGCCCTGCAACGCACCACCCAGGAAGTACGTTTGGGCGATCGTCTGTTCAGCGGCGAAGAGCGCTCGATCAATTCGACTTTCATGCCCAGCGCCCCGAGCACCAACATCAACGGCCTGATCATCGACGTGCCGCGCGGCGTCACGCAGATCGGCGTGATGGACGTGGTCACCCTGAACAAAGGCAAGCGCGACGGTCTGGCCGAAGGCAATGTGCTGGTGGTGATGAAAACCGGGGAAACCGTGCGCGACCGGGTCACCGGCCAGCCGCTGAAAATTCCCGATGAACGGGCCGGTCTGCTGATGGTGTTCCGCACCTACGACAAGCTCAGTTACGGCCTCGTACTCAACGCATCGCGCTCGCTGGCGGTGCTCGACAAGGTGCGAAATCCTTAGCAGGCTTAACAAGTTACCAACAGAGTTATCCACAGCTTGTTCCGAATGGTTCGGAACTTATAACGATCAAGGATGATCCACGATGCTGTCTGCCTGTACGCCGGTTTCCCCTGCGGAACTGGAAGCGCGTTTGCGCCTGCACCGCTTGCCGGAAATCGGCCCGAAACGTTTTGCCAAACTGCTTGAAGCCTTCGGCTCGGCGTCAAAAGCCCTGAGCGCGCCGGCCAGTGCCTGGCGTGCGCTGGGGTTGCCGGCGGCCTCGGCCGAGGCCCGGCGCAGCCCGCAAGTGCGCGACGGCGCCAGCCATGCATTGCGCTGGCTAGAGCGGCCCGGCCAGCATCTATTGATGTTGGACCAGGCGGATTATCCGGCGCTGCTGTCGCAGATCCCTGACCCGCCACCGCTGTTGTTCGTCGCCGGTGATCCGCTGATTCTGGAAAAACCGCAACTGGCGATGGTCGGCAGTCGCAGCGCGTCGCGCCCGGGAATGGATACCGCCGCCGCGTTTTCCCGCAGCCTCGCCGGGGCCGGTTTCGTCATCACCAGTGGGCTGGCGCTGGGTATCGATGCGGCTGCCCATCAAGCGGCTCTGGATGTCGGCGGGCAAACCGTCGGCGTACTCGGCACCGGCCTGGAAAAGTTTTATCCACAGCGCAATCGTCGACTGGCCGACGCGATGATTGCCTCGGGCAGCGCAGTGGTTTCTGAGTTTCCACTGGACGCCGGGCCAACGGCGAGCAACTTCCCCAGGCGCAACCGGATCATCAGCGGTTTGTCTCTCGGCGTGCTGGTGGTTGAGGCGAGTGTCGCCAGCGGTTCACTGATCACCGCCCGCCTGGCGGCGGAACAGGGCCGCGAGGTGTATGCGATTCCCGGTTCGATCCATCACCCCGGTGCGCGCGGCTGCCATCAGTTGATCCGCGACGGCGCGGTGCTGGTGGAAACCATCGAACACATTCTCGAAGCCCTGCGCGGCTGGCAGCATTTGCCGTTATCCACAGACCCGCCGGATTCCGCGCATCCCTTGCTTGATCTGCTGCACGCCGCGCCGCACACCAGCGAAGCCTTGGTCGAAAGCAGCGGCTGGGCGTTGCCCAAAGTCCTCGCGGCGCTCACCGAGCTGGAAATGGACGGCCGCGCAGTGTGTGAAAACGGTCGCTGGCTGGCGAGGACACGCTAGGTTTTACAGGGAAGATCGGTAAACTGCGCAAAACCTGTTTTCGGAGAGTTTTTTCATGGTCAACAGTTGGCGTGTGCAACAAGCCGCACGAGAGATTCGCGCCGGGGCGGTGATTGCCTATCCAACCGAAGCCGTCTGGGGGCTGGGTTGCGACCCGTGGAACGAAGAGGCAGTGGATCGTCTGTTGGCGATCAAGAACCGTTCGGTGGACAAGGGCCTGATCCTGGTCGCCGACAACATCCGCCAGTTCGACTTCCTGTTCGAAGACTTCCCGCAAGAGTGGCTCGACCGCATGGCCAGCACCTGGCCGGGGCCGAACACTTGGCTGGTGCCGCATCAGAACCTGTTGCCGGAATGGGTGACGGGCGTGCATGACACGGTGGCGCTGCGGGTCAGCGATCACCCGCAGGTGCGGGATCTGTGCTCGATGGTCGGGCCGCTGATTTCCACCTCGGCCAACCCGCAGGGGCGGCCGGCGGCGCGCACGCGGTTGCGCGTCGAGCAGTATTTCCGTGGGCAGATCGACCTGATTCTTGGCGGTCAACTGGGTGGGCGCAAGAACCCCAGCGTGATTCGCGATCTGGCAACCGGCAAGGTCATTCGTCCCGACTGATCCTGCGTCGAAAACCTTTACCGTGAGTCTTCCTCGCCTTGATGGTGAGGAGGACTACGCGCGCCTGCGATTTATCCTGCAATGACGCCGGTTTCCCTGTCGGAAAAGTCGCCAAGTCCCCGGATTCATTGGCTTTTCCCACTTGATTATCAGACTTTCTGGTGTGGCGGAATCGGTAAAAGCAACCATCCTTTCCCTGCACTCGAAACACTTCGATAAGTTAAGGTCTGCGGAGAAAGAATGGACACTACCAATTTGCAACTCACGGATTACCTGCAGGCGCTTCAGGTGACGTTGAAGAGTCACCATGAGGGTTGTCGCATCGTGATGCTTGAGGCAGGGGCGGATACTCAGGAGTTCGACCGGTTTATCGATCGGCAATTTCGGCTTCGGTTGCAGCATTACATGCTGACTTCACGGGCGCGGATGCTCGAAACCAGACTGGCGATAAAGTCGCGCAGTACCCATTTCCTGCTGTATCGGCACGATCAACTGTTGGCGGTATTGAGAGCGACTCCGGCACCGTTCGAGTGGGTATCGCTGGCGCAGCAACACGTTTCTCCCACAGTAGCGCTGTCGCGCCATGTCGAATTCAGTCGATTGATGTCGTACACACCCAATCAGTTGCCCATTGCGGTCAACGGTCTGCTGGCGGCCGCTACCGAGTGGGCCATTAAACGCGGTTATAACGGGGTAACCGCGTTGTGCAGATCGCAACAGCTGCGCTTCTACCAGCGCTTCGGCCTGATGCCGATCGCTTCCAATGCCCTGCATATCGACCAGCGCGCACGCGGCGATTACTGGGTGCTGTCAGCCGAGTGGCGGCAAATTCTCGCGGCGGTCCAACCGCCTGATCCGGCGGTTGGCCACGTGGTGCAGAAACCGTTGGAGTGTCATCTGCCGAGGTGTTGAACGCGTTCGAACTGACTTGCCAGCCGTGGGTTCGCAACCCTGACTGGCAAGACGTCGAAGGTTTGTCAGGGCAGCAGGATGGTCGAGCCGGTGGTACGCCGGGCCGACAATTCGGTCTGCGCCTTCGCCGCATCAGCCAGTGGATAGCGCTGGCTGATGCTCACCTTGAGCTTGCCGCTGATGATCATCTCGAACAGCTCGTCGGCCATGCGCTGCAGGTTCTCGGCGTTGTTGGCGTAGGTCGCCAGGGTCGGGCGGGTCACGTACAGCGAGCCCTTGGCCGAAAGAATCCCCAGATTCACCCCGTCCACCGCACCGGAGGCGTTGCCGAAACTCACCACCAGCCCACGCGGCGACACACTGTCGAGCGAGGTCAGCCAGGTGTCTTTGCCGACGCCGTCGTACACCACCGGGACTTTCTTGCCATCGGTCAGCTCCAGCACGCGCTGTGCCACGTTTTCGTGGCTGTAATCGATGGTTGCCCAGGCACCGTTGGCTTTGGCCAGTTCGGCTTTTTCCTTCGAGCTGACCGTGCCGATCAACTTCACGCCCAGTGCCTTGGCCCATTGGCAGGCCAATGAACCGACACCCCCGGCAGCGGCGTGGAACAGAATGGTTTCGCCGCCCTTGAGCTCATAGGTCTGGCGCAGCAGGTACTGCACGGTCAGGCCCTTGAGCATGACCCCGGCTGCGGTCTCGAAGCTGATTTCGTCCGGCAGCTTCACCAGATTGGCTTCGGGCAGGGTGTGCAACTGGCTGTAGGCGCCCAACGGGCCGCTGCCATATGCCACGCGATCACCGACCTTGAACCGGGTGACGTCGCTGCCCACCGCATCGACGATGCCGGCGCCTTCAGCGCCGAGGCCGGACGGCAAGGCTGGCGGGGCATACAGACCGCTGCGGTAATAGGTGTCGATGAAGTTCAGGCCGATCGCCTTGTTCGCCACCCGCACCTGATTCGGGCCGGGCGCGGCGGGTTCGTAGTTAACAAACTCGAGCACTTCGGGACCGCCGTGGGCGCGGAACTGGATACGCTTTGCCATCTGCCTGCTCTCCTTGGGTCGTTTGTAAGCCCCCTATCCAACTCCCCTGCTTGATCTTCGTCAACTGCGGCGCGCAGGTTTGCGGTGTTATGCTACGCGCCCATTTGCGCCGCCCCCTGCCTGCGGGGCGCCCGCGTAGTTATGCCCGATTCAAGGTGAAGCCATGACGACCCGCACCGACGCCGTAAAGGCCTATCTGCTCGATTTGCAAGACCGCATCTGTGCCGCGCTGGAAACCGAGGACGGCGGCACGCGCTTCGTCGAAGACGCCTGGACCCGGCCTGCCGGTGGTGGCGGTCGTACCCGTGTGATCGAGAACGGTGCGGTGATCGAAAAGGGCGGCGTCAATTTTTCCCACGTGTTCGGCAGCGGGCTGCCGCCGTCGGCCAGCGCCCATCGCCCGGAACTGGCCGGTCGCGGTTTCGAAGCCCTCGGCGTGTCGCTGGTGATTCACCCGCACAACCCGCATGTGCCGACGTCCCACGCCAACGTGCGCTTTTTCATCGCCGAGAAGGAAGGTGAAGAGCCGGTCTGGTGGTTTGGCGGCGGCTTCGACCTGACCCCCTATTACGGCAATGAAGAAGACTGCATCCACTGGCACCGCGTCGCCGAACAGGCCTGCGCGCCGTTCGGGCCGGACGTCTATCCGCGTTACAAGGCCTGGTGCGACACCTATTTCCACATCAAGCATCGCCATGAACCGCGTGGCATCGGTGGTCTGTTTTTCGACGACCTGAACGAGTGGGATTTCGACACCAGTTTCGCCTTCATGCGCGCCATCGGTGATGCCTACATCGACGCTTACCTGCCGATCGTGCAGCGCCGCAAGCACGATGCGTTCACCGCACAGCAGCGTGAATTCCAGGAATTCCGCCGTGGCCGCTACGTCGAGTTCAACCTGGTCTACGACCGAGGCACCCTGTTCGGCCTGCAATCGGGCGGGCGTACCGAGTCGATCCTCATGTCGTTGCCGCCGCAAGTGCGCTGGGCCTATGACTTCAAGGCCGAGCCCGGCAGCGAAGAAGCGCGCCTGACCGACTACTTCCTGCAAGACCGCGACTGGCTGGCCGAGGCCTGAGGACTGCTGATGGATCGTTACGTCGTTTTCGGTAACCCGATCGGCCACAGCAAGTCGCCGATGATTCACAAACTGTTCGCCGAGCAGACCGGTCAGCGCCTCGACTACAGCACCCTGCTGGCGCCGCTTGACGACTTCAGTGCCTGCGCCATGGCGTTCTTCCATGACGGTCGCGGCGCCAACGTCACGGTGCCGTTCAAGGAAGAGGCCTATCGCCTGGCGAACAGCCTGACCGCTCGCGCGCAGCGCGCTGGTGCGGTGAACACCTTGAGCAAACTGGTCGACGGTTCGCTGCTCGGCGACAACACCGACGGCGCCGGTCTGGTGCGCGACCTGACGGTGAATGCCGGTTTCAGCCTGACCGGCAAACGCATTCTGCTGCTCGGCGCTGGTGGCGCGGTGCGTGGTGCGCTGGAGCCGTTGCTGGCGGAGAAGCCGGCGTCGGTGATTATCGCCAACCGCACGGTGGACAAGGCCGAGCTGCTGGCCGAGCTGTTCTGTGATCTGGGGCCGGTGTCGGCCAGTGGTTTCGACTGGTTGCAGGAGCCGGTGGACGTGATCATCAACGCCACTTCCGCCAGCCTCACCGGCGACGTGCCGCCGATTGCCGCGAGCCTGATCGAGCCGGGCCAGACCCTGTGCTACGACATGATGTACGGCAAAGAGCCGACCGCATTCTGCCGTTGGGCCAGCGAGCATGGCGCGGCAGTGTCGATGGATGGTCTGGGGATGCTGGCTGAACAGGCGGCCGAGGCGTTTTTCCTGTGGCGCGGGGTGCGTCCGGATACGGCGCCGGTACTGGCAGAACTGCGCCGCCAGTTGGCCCTTTAAAAGCTTCGCGAGCAAGCCCGCTCCCACATTGGAATGCGATCAAATGTGGGAGCGGGCTTGCTCGCGAATGGCCGCACCGCCGATCTTGGATCAATCCTCAAACCGGATCGGGCATTTCTCCGCCCCTTCCAGCTTCCGCAACTCCTCCACCACCTGCGGCCGCGCCCGGCGCAGGGTCAGGCTGCGATCCTGACGCAGCAGGCGCCGCGCCTCCTGATGCAGCATCTCCACCCCCGAATAATCGATGAAGTTGATCTGCTGCGCCTCGATCACCACCCGCGTACCGTGCAGCCGTTGCAGGCGCACTTGCAGATAATGGCTGGCGCCGAAGAAGATCGAGCCGCCGACCCGCAGCACGTCCTCCTCGCCGTCGCACCAATGCTGCACCCGCGGTTGCGAGGTGCGCTTGAGGTAGAAGAACAGCGACGCCAGCACCCCGGCATAGATCGCGGTCTGCAGTTCCAGTAGCAGCGTGGCGAGGCAGGTCAGCGCCATGACCACGAACTCGGCACGGCTGACCCGCAGCAACGAACGAATCCCGCGATGATCCACCAGCCCCCAGGCGATCAGTAGAATGCTCCCGGCCATCGCCGGAATCGGAATGTGTGAAATCAGCCCGGCGCCGAAAATCGCGAACAGCGCGACCCAGATCGCCGAAAAAACCCCGGCCAGCGGCGAACAGGCACCCGCCTCGTAACTCAGGCCTGAGCGGGTGAACGAACCGGCGGAGAGCGATCCGGAAAAGAACGCCCCGACAATATTCGACAAGCCCTGTGCGCGGACTTCCTGGTTGGCATCAAGCAACTGCTGCGAACGTGCAGCAATCGAACGGGCAATCGACAGGCTAGTGACCAGACCGAGCATGCCTACCGCCACCGCGCTCGGCAGCAAGCGCAGCACCAGATCGAGATCCAGCGGCAGCGCACTGAACGGTGGCAGGCGTCCGACAAAGGCGCTGACCAGATGCACGTGGCCGAACATCGCCGGCCATAACCACACCACTGCGCTGCCCAGCACCAGCGTTATCAACAGAGTCGGCCAGCGCGGCAGCAGTTGTCTGAGGACAAAACCGACCAGCACCGTGGCCACACCCAACACCAGTGATGGGTTATCCACAGCCCGCAGGTGTTGCAGCAGGTCCATCAGACTGGCCAGCGCCGTGGCTTTCGCCGGCAGGTCCAGCCCCAGCAGATTGGGCAACTGGCCGATGGCAATCACCACCGCCGCGCCGAGGGTGAAGCCGAGCACCACCGAGTGCGAGACGAAATTCACCAGTGCACCGAAGCGCAGCAGGCCGAGCAGCCACTGGAAAATCCCCGCCAGGAAGCTCAGCAGCAGGATCAGCGTGATGTAGTCCTGGGATGCGGGAACGGCCAAAGGACTGACGCTGGCGTAGAGCACAATCGAAATTGCTGCAGTCGGGCCGCAGATCAGATGCCACGACGACCCCCACAGGCAGGCGATCAGCACCGGGATGATCGCCGCATAGAGGCCGTATTCCGGCGGCAGGCCGGCGATCAGTGCGTAGGCGATCGACTGCGGCAACGCGAGAATCGCACCGCTCAGGCCAACGACCAGATCCCGGCCGACGCTGGCGCGGGTTTGCCGGGGCAGCCAGGTCAGGAAGGGAAAGAGTGAATGGCGACTTGGCAGGGCCATGGGTCCTCGCGGTGTGTGGGTTTATGCAAGGTTATCAGGACGCGCCAATTACTGTGGTGAGGGGATTTATCCCCGATGGGCTGCGAAGCGGCCCCAAAACCGACGGTCTCGGTGAGTCAGGTATACCGAGTGCATAGACTTTGCGACTGCTGCGCAGCCGATCGGGGATAAATCCCCTCGCCACGAGTAAGTTGTCGTCAAGTAGAAAGCGTCAGAGCTTGGCCTTCACCGCAGGCAACGCATCCTTGCCATCCACGGTCTTCACCCCCTCCAGCCACTTGTCCAGCACCGCCGGATTGGCCTTGATCCACGCCTTCACCGCATCGGCATTGCTGACTTTCTTGTTCACCACCTCAGCCATGATGCTGTTCTCCATGTCCTGGGTGAACGTCAGGTTGGTCAGCAACTTGCCCACATTCGGGCAGGCCTCGGCGTAGCCTTTGCGCGTCAGGGTGTAGACGCTGCCGGTGTCGCCGAAATACTTCTCGCCGCCCTTGAGGTAATGCATCTTCAGCTGCACGTTCATCGGGTGCGGGGTCCAGCCGAGGAAGGTGACGAATTTCTGCTTCTTCACTGCCCGCGACACTTCGGCGAGCATCGCCTGTTCGCTGGATTCGATCAGCTTCCACTGGCCGAGGTCGAAGTCGTTCTTCTTGATGATTTCCTGCAGCGAGATGTTCGCTGGCGCACCGGAGCCGATGCCGTAGATTTTCTTGTCGAACTTGTCGGCGTATTTGTTCAGGTCGGCAAAGTCATGCACACCGGCATCCCACACATAATCCGGGACGGCCAGGGTGAACTCGGTGCCGTCGAGATTCTTCGCCAGTTGCGTGACGTCACCGGTGGCGACGAACTTGTCGTAGAAGCCCTGCTGCGCCGGCATCCAGTTGCCGAGGAACACATCCACCTGACCGTCCTTCAAACCGCCGAAGGTGATCGGCACCGCGAGGGTGTCGACCTTGGCCTTGTAGCCCATGCCGTCCAGCAGAAACCCGGTGATGGCGTTGGTCGCGGCAATGTCGCTCCAGCCAGGATCAGCCATTTTCACCGTTTCGCAGCTTTGCTCGGCAAATGCCGAAGCGCTGCCCAAGGCCAGCAGGCCAATCGTCAGTGCTGTGGATAACTTGCGCATGGACTTCCCCTTACATTATTGGTTTTGGCAGGGTTGTGGATAACGGGCCTTGCGTTCCAGATCGTCGAGGTCGATGTGGTTGCGCATGTATTGCTGACTGGCATCCACCAGCGGCTGGTGATCCCAGCTCTTCAGCTTGCCGATGGTCAGGGCATCGGCGACAAAACGACGGCGACGCTGGCTGGCGAGCACCTCGCGGTGAATCGCCGGGATGTCCCACTTGGCCCGCGCTTCGGCGATAAAATCGTCGAACAGCTGGCGATGTTGCGGCGACTGGCTGAGTTCTTCGAGTTCACGCGGATCGTTGTGTACATCGAAGAGTAGGCACGGGTCGCTTTCACTGTAGATAAATTTGTAGGCGCCGCGACGGATCATCATCAGCGGGCTGACCGTGCCCTCTGCCATGTACTCGCCGAACACTTCGTCGTGCCCGCCCTGCCCTTGCAGATGTGATAACAGCGAACGGCCATCCAGCGGCAGGCTTGGCTCCAAGGTGCCGCCGGCCAGTTCAACGAAGGTCGGCAACAGGTCGGCGGTGGACACTGCCGCGCTAACCCGGCCAGCAGCGAACTGCCCCGGCGCACTGATCAGCAGCGGCACCCGTGCAGCCATCTCGAACCAGTGC
>Ga0207706_10001273_pt1 | contig 25438 bp, 27 predicted proteins | sample KBSC53metaG_FD_184318 | JGI IMG/M metagenome (GOLD analysis project Ga0207706, IMG submission 184318) | Corn rhizosphere microbial communities from Kellogg Biological Station, Michigan, USA - KBS C5-3 metaG (SPAdes) (version 2) | ecosystem: Host-associated > Plants > Roots > Rhizosphere > Soil ... | reverse complement strand
CGATGTTGATCCGAAGCTCCGTGTCCGGCGTAAGCGAGCGGCGCAATTCCACGAGCGCTCCGGTGATCGAGATGTTGCGGAGGCGGATCTCCTCCTCCGCTCCGTCGATCATGGCGGTGGCCCGACGCATCAGGCGATGGCGGGGCTCGCGAAGGCACTGGAAGCCGGCGGCCTCGACACGGGCTCGGTTGGCAAGCTCGCGCGCGTCCTCGGCCTTCGCCGGGCGGCCGAAGATGTAACCCTGGACGTGACTGCAGCCAAGCTCGCGGATCAGCGCGAGGTCGTCGTGGGTCTCGACACCTTCCGCGCAGGTTTCCATCTCCAGGCTGTCGGCGAGGCTGACGATGGCGCGGATGATGGCGCTGTTGCGGCTGCTCGGGGAGGCGGCGCCGCGGACAAAGCTCTGGTCGATCTTGATCTTGTCGAACGGCGCCTTCTTCAAATAGCCGAGCGAGGAATAGCCGGTGCCGAAATCGTCGAGCGCAAGTCGGACCCCGAGCTTCTTCAGGCGCGCGAACGTCTCGTCGGTGTGGTCGCTGTCGGCGAGGAACACGCCCTCGGTGATCTCGAGCTCGACCTTGCTGACGTTGATCCGCGATTCGTCGATGATCCCGGCGATCATGTCGACGATTCCCGGGTCGTTGAACTGGATCGGCGACAGGTTGACGGCGACTCGCACTCCGTCCGGCCAGGAGGCGGCTTCCTTGAGCGCCGTTTCGAGCACCCACTGGCCGATCTTGCCGATGAGCCCGCATTCCTCGGCGAGCGGGATGAACTTGTCCGGCGAAATCGCGCCTCGCACGGGGTGGGTCCAGCGGACCAGGGATTCGAAGCCGGAGATTTCCTCCGACGCGGCCCGCACGATCGGCTGGTACATGACCTCGAGCTCGCCGCGCTCGATTGCCTGCCTGAGGTCGTTCTCGAGCACCTGCCGGTCGGCCGCTTCGCTGTGCATCGAGGATTCGTAGAAGCAGTGCTTGCCGCGCCCAGCCGCTTTCGCTGCGTAGAGCGCGAGGTCGGCGTTGCGGATCAGGCTGTCCGCGCAGGCCCGGCCAGGGTCGCCGATGGCGATTCCGACGGAGGCGCCGATGAGGACCCTGTGACCCTCGATGCTGTAGGGCCGCGACACCTGCTCGATCAGGGTCCGCGACAGCGATTCCAGGAGGCCGATGTCGACGGTTCCGGGAAGCACCGCCTTGAACTCGTCGCCGCCCAGGCGCCCTACCTGTCCATGCTCGCCCATCACCGATTTCAGCCGCTCCGCAACCTGCCGAAGCAGTGCGTCGCCGATCGGGTGGCCGAGGGTATCGTTGACGTTCTTGAAGCGGTCGAGGTCGATCAGGAACAGGCTGCAGCCCTTCTGCCGGTGAGCCGCGTTGCGCAGCGCTTCTTCGAGCGTCTGGCGCATCATCGCCCGATTGGGCAGGCCGGTGAGAGAGTCGAAGCGCGCGAGCCTCGAAATTTCCTGCTCGGTCCGGCGCTGCTCGGTGAGATCGGTGCCGATTCCGCGGAAGCCGAGGAACCGGCCGCGCTCGTCGAAGACCGGGTTGCCGGAAAGCGACCAGTGGACGTCCTGGTCGCTTCCGGCGCGAACGATCACGTCGGAGAACGGGAAGCGCGCCGACAGGTAAAAGCCGAGCGTCTTGCCTTCCTCGATCGAGCCGTCGACGTTGGTGTCGACGGACAACAGGTCGGTGAACTGGCGGCCTAGCAACTCGGCCGGCTCGCAACTGAAATCGTCGGCGAGCTGCTGCGAGACGTAGGATAGCGTCGCTTCGGCGTTGGTTTCCCAGAACCAGCCGCGCCCGCTGTTCTCGAACTCGTCGACGAAGGTCAGAGCCTTGCGCGCCTCGGCATCCAGGTTGAGCCGCCGGCGGCTGGCCGCGATGTTCGTTCGCGCAGAGGCGATTCCATAGGCGACGATGAAGAAGGAGAGGAGAGCCACTCCGACCGGGACGACCGGGGAGTTGGAAAAGAAGGCCGACGCAACGGTCGCGACGAAGGCGTTGACCACGGAGAGGGGCGGAGAGGTAATCGCGACCAGCGCCGCCATCGCTATTCCCGCGCAGATCGACACGGAGACAACAGGGCCGTGCACCGGAAGCTGCATGAAAACCGCGAGGCCGAACAGGGTCCAGAGGACGCCGACGCCGGCGATGTAGCCGCACATGGCACGGGAGATGGTATGCGGCGCGACGTCGATGTTGCGGCGCCAGTGAAGACCCATCGCCGCGACGCCGTCGAGCAGGACAATCAGGACCAGCGGAACGATCGGCGAGATGAAGGACATCGCCAGCAGCTCGGGATGGCGTACCAGGCAGGTCACTCCGAGAAGGAGATGGGTCGCGCCGAGAAGCACGGCGGTATGGTCGAAGTTCGCGACCCGCGATTCCGAGAGCGTTTCGTCGTCGGACGTGTCTGCCGCTTCCACGTCGAACCACAGCGCCTGGCGTATGGACGCCCGCTCCGGAGTTTCAAACGATGGGCTTACCGCTTTGGCAAAGCGCGTTCTCGGCATTCGCTACCCCTCGCGGAGAAAATCGCTCCGCAAGCTCACGGGGTTAACGGAAGGCAGTAACGGTGCGGCCAACGAAGAAGGTTAGCACGTAATTAAGTTTCCCGGCTTTGCTCCGGTGCGCCGGGCAAATCGGGCGGTTCGAAGCTCCTTGCCAGGCGAAGCTCGGGGAAGCGCCGGGCCCAGATGCTGACGACAGCGATCGCTCCAATTCCGCCGGCAACGACCGCTGCGACGGGGCCGATAAAGGCGGCGAGGAAGCCCGATTCCGCTTCGCCCAGCTCGTTCGACGCGGAGATGAACAGCGACGACACGGCGCCGACGCGGCCCCGCATTTCGTCCGGGGTGTAAAGCTGGATCAGCGACTGGCGGACATAGACCGAGAACATGTCCGCGGCGCCCAGTAGGGTCAGGCAGGCCAGGGAAAGAGGCATCCAGCGCGACAGCCCGAAGACGATCGTCGCTCCGCCGAAGATCCCGACGGCGACGAGCATCTTCACGCCGACTTCGGTCTTCAGAGGCCGGAAAGCGAAGTAAGCCGCCGTGAGCGTCGCGCCGATTGCGGGGGCCGCCCGCAAATGGCCGAGGCCCTCGGGGCCCGTGTGGAGGATGTCGCGCGCGTATACCGGGAGCATCGCCGTCGCTCCGCCCAGGAGCACCGCGAAGAGGTCGAGGCTGATGGCTCCGAGCACGAGCCGGTTCTTTCGGACGTAGCGGAGCCCCTCGATCATCTGCTGCCACGCGCCTATTTCGCTCGCGCCGCCCGGAGCGGCGACCTTGGGGATCGTCACCAACGCTCCCAGAGAGACCGCGAACAGGAGCGCGCTCCCCGCGTAAGGCGCCACGGGCGCCAACGCATAGAGATAGCCGCCGAGCGCGGGGCCCACGATCGCGCCGCTCTGCCAGGCGATGGACGACAAGGCGATCGCTCGAGGAAGGATGTCGCGCGGGACGAGATTTGGCGCGAGCGCTCCAAGCGCCGGACCGGCAAATGCGCGCGCAACGCCCAGCAGGGCGGCGACGACATAAAGCGTTTCCAGGGTCGTCGTGTGGGTCCAGGCAAAGGCTCCGAGCGCCACGGCACAGAGCAACTCGAGAAAAACGGACGCCCGCGCGATCCAGCGGCGATCGAGCCGGTCGGCCGTCCATCCGGTGACCAGGGTGAGAAGGAACAGGGGCGCGAACTGGACGACGCCGATGATCCCGAGACGAAGTGCGGCGGCTTTGGGGTCCATCGTGTGGCGGGCGATGTCGTAAACCTGCCAGCCGATGACGATGACCATCGCCATCTGCGCAATCGTCGCCGTCAACCGCGCCAGCCAGAACGCGCGGAAGGCGGGGATTCGCAGCGGTTCCGGAATCCAGCTCACAAGCTCGCCGTACTGGCGGCGGGGAATCCCGGCAACCGGCCTGTCTCAGCGTGTCAGACTCCCCGACGGAAGTCGGGTACCGTGCCGCTTTGGCGCCAATACTCCTCGAGCCCGATGCGCTGCAGCAACGGGCCGAAGCGCGGGTCGGTCCAAGCGGTCTTCATTGGCGGCAGGAATAGCGCATTTGTGATGCGGTCGGGGTCGCCCGCTGCAGGCGCTACCGCTGCCCATTGTCCAGCGTTGAAATAATAGCCGTCCAGAATTCGGAAGGTGTCGTCGAGCGCTCCCAGGGCACTGCAGGCGTTCGCGACGTGCAAGGCCGAAGCGGGATTATTGCGAAGGAATGTGAGCGCCTCGCCGACTGCGGATTCGGGAACCCGCGCTCCGGATAGGGCTTCCGCCGCCGCACGAGTCGCCTTTATGAAATCGTCGCGGATTTCGGGAGGCCGCTCCACATCCTCGCGCAACAGGTCGAGCGCCTCTCGGGCACGGCCGGTGTACATGAGATAGGCCGTTCGCATCCGCCAGATTTCCGGCTGCTGAGGCCAGCGTTCGACGGCCTCCTTAAGCACGCCGTCGGCCGCCTGGATGTCGCCCGAGGCCCAAAGGTCGGTGATGAACCTCCGGTCGGCCCCTGGAATGAGGAAATGCGTGCGGTCCATCCGTTTTGAAAAGCCCAGCGCATCGCTCCACCTGCCAACGTTCCCGAGCATGTCGGAGGTGATCGACAGGAGCAGCGGAACCACCGAGTTCTTTCGCACCGCCTCGCGGTCGGCTCGCTCGACGGGCAGCCAGTGCCTGTACACCGGATCGAGGAGGAGAATTGCTCCAAGCGCGCGAGGCTCCTTCGGGTCGAGTTGCAGGGCCCTCGTTGCCGCCGCCCGGCTGCGCATATCGAGCCCGGGACGATCGCCCAGCGGCACGGTGCGCTTGCGGACGGCGTAGGCAAGGGCGAGGGCGCCCCAGGCGATCGGCAAGTTCGGGGCCGCCTCGGTAGCTTCGGTAATGAAGGCAATCGCCTGCATCGTTGAGCCGGGGCCGCCCGGGTCGAGCGCGTCATTGTTCTGGAGGGCGTCGATCCCCTTTTGCAGGAGCAGCTGGGCTTGCGGAGACGCTTCTTCCCGATGGGGCCAGATCCGCCAAGCGGCAATGCCTGCGAGTCCCGCGACTGCGATGCCCCCGCCTGCGACAAGCAGCTTGCGCCGGTGCAGAGGTGAGCCGGTTGGAGGTGCCGCCGTTTCCGACGATGGCCGCGCGACCAGGGCGTCGATGCTCCTCGAGACCTGCCGCCAGCCGGGATTCGCAGCTGCGCCGCGCCATTTGGTGAGGTCGGCACACTGGATCTGGTCGAACGGCATCGGCAGGCGGGCATCGCCAACGCGCGCCTGAACGAGCTTGCGAAGTTCCCGCGCCCGGTTCGCTTCGGATCGCACCCATTCCGATTCGACGGATGCCCTCGACCAGAGCACGAGCACCGCCGGCGCGGATTCGAGCTCGCTCGCGATGACGTCGGCATAGGCGCGGTGGGCGGGAAGTTCACGGTCGTACCAGACCGACCAGCCTGCCTTGCCGAACGCCCGCGCGATGCGCTCCGCCGAAGCGGCGTCGGGTCTTGCGTAGGACAGGAATACGTCGGCCACGCACGCACCTCCGTTTCTAAACCTTCTATCGCTTGCGAAGCGGCCCGGCGAGGCTAGGCTGAAGGACGATGGCGAAAGCGAAAACCAGATATGTGTGCCAGGCGTGCGGGTCGGTGACGATGCGCTGGCAGGGGCAATGCCCGGACTGCGCCGAGTGGAACACGCTCGTCCAGGAAGCGGCCGAGGTGACGACCATCTTCGCTGCAAAGCATAATCTCCAGGGCGGCGGACGAACTATCGAGCTGGTCGGGCTCGACCATCCAGCGGCGCTCCCGGAACGCATTGTCAGTGGAGTCGCCGAGTTCGACCGGGCCATCGGGGGCGGGATCGTGCCGGGTTCGGCGATGCTGGTCGGCGGCGATCCGGGTATCGGCAAGTCGACCCTGCTGCTCCAGATCGGGGCCAAGCTGGCGGCTGCTGGGCGCAACGTCGTTTACGTCTCGGGCGAGGAATCCGCAGAGCAGGTCCGGCTGCGGGCGATCCGGCTCGGGCTCGGCAAGTCGCCGGTGCGGCTCGCCGCCGCGACCTCCGTCCGCGACGTGCTGACGACGCTCGGCGAGGGCGAGGCACCGGACCTGTTGGTCATCGATTCGATCCAGACGATGCATAGCGACTTGATCGAAGGCGCGCCGGGGACGGTGAGCCAGGTCCGCGCTTCCGCGCAGGAGCTGGTCCGCTTCGCCAAGGAGCGCGGCACCGCCGTCGCGCTGGTCGGCCACGTCACCAAGGACGGCACCATCGCCGGCCCGCGCGTGCTCGAACATATGGTCGACACGGTGCTGAGCTTCGAAGGCGAGCGGAGCCACCAGTACCGAATCCTCCGCGCGCTCAAGAACCGCTTCGGCGGCACCGACGAGATCGGCGTCTTCGCCATGGAGACGGAGGGGCTCAGCGAGGTCCCGAACCCATCGGCGCTCTTCCTGACGCGGCGCGGCGAGCCGGTCAGCGGCACCAGCGTCTTCCCCGCGCTGGAGGGCTCGCGTCCGGTGCTGGTCGAAATCCAGGCGCTGACGGTGCGGCTGGCGAGTGGGGCTACACCGAGGCGAGCGGCGGTCGGCTGGGATAGCGGCCGGCTGGCGATGATCCTGGCGGTTCTGGAAGCGCGCTGCGGCCTCAGCTTCGGGACGACCGAAGTCTATTTGAACGTTGCCGGCGGCTACCGGCTGAGCGACCCGGCGGCGGACCTCGCGGTCGCGGCAGCCTTGGTCTCCGCGCTGTCGGAAAAACCGATCCCGAGCGAAGCGGTGGTCCTCGGCGAAATCGCTCTTTCAGGCGAAATCCGCCCGGTGGCCCATGCGCCTCTGCGTCTCAAGGAATCCGCAAAGCTTGGCTTCGAGCAGGCGTGGGCGCCCTCGGAGGTGAAGAAGGTCGACGGAATCTCGCTCGCCCACTTCGCCAACCTGCGGGCGCTCGTGGATCAAATCCTCGGTCGTTGAACTTGACTAGTCATGTCGCGCGGCTAGCCCCGGCACCGTGAGCGCGCTCGACATCTTCGTGATCCTCCTGCTTGTCGGCGGCGGCGCGGTCGGGTTCGTTCGTGGTTTCGTTTACGAGGTGCTGTCGCTGCTCGCCTGGGCCGCGGCCATCGCGATGATCAAGCTGTTCCACACGCAGCTCTCGGGCGGACTGGCGCACAGCGTCGGCACTGCGGAGGGCGCGTCCGTGCTCGCCTTCGCTCTGCTGTTCGTACCTACCTTCATCCTCGTGAAGCTGCTCGCGCGCTCGATCGGCGGGAAGACCCGGCGGTCGCTGCTCGGGCCTGTCGACCGGGCCCTCGGCGGGGGCTTCGGTGTGGTGAAGGGGCTTCTGGCGGCAACGCTTTTCTTCCTCTTCGCCAATCTTGCCACAGACCTCATCTACGGCCCGGAAGCGGAGCGCCCCGCGTGGATGACGAAGTCGCGGACCTACCCCTTGCTGAACGCCAGCGGGCGCGGGATCGTCGACTGGGTTGAAACCCGCCGCCACGCCCGCGAAGAGGCGAAGGAATGATCCGGCTTTACGACACGATGGCGCGGGAGAAGCGCGCGTTCGAGCCCGCTGACCCGAAGCGCATCACCATGTATGTGTGCGGGCCGACCGTTTACGGTCGCGCGCACATCGGTAACGCGCGGCCGGCGGTGGTGTTCGACACGCTCGCGCGGCTGATCCGGCATGAATATGGCGCCGACAGCCTGGTCTATGCGCGCAACGTCACCGACGTCGACGACAAGATCATCGCCTCCGCGGAGAGGGAAGGCGTCGAGCCGTCGGCGATCACCGAGCGTTACGAGCGGCATTATCTCGAAGACATGGGGGCGCTCGGGGTGGCGCCGCCGGACATCGCTCCCCACGCGACGCAGGAAATCGGCCCGATGATCGCGATGGTCGAGCGCCTGGTCGCCGGCGGCTACGCTTATGTCGCGCAGGGGCATGTCCTGTTCGACGTCACCAAGGACCCCGCCTACGGAATCCTCAGCCACCGCGACCGCGAGCAGATGATCGCCGGCGCGCGCGTCGAAGTCGCGCCGTACAAGCGCGATCCCGCCGACTTCGTGCTGTGGAAGCCGAGCGACGTGGACGTCATTGGCTGGGAGTCGCCCTGGGGCCGCGGCCGTCCGGGCTGGCACCTCGAATGCTCGGCGATGATCGCGACCCATCTCGGCGAGACGATCGACATCCACGGCGGCGGGCTCGACCTGATCTTCCCACATCACGAGAACGAGATCGCGCAGAGCCGCTGCGCCCACGGCGGCGCGGCGCTCGCCCGCTACTGGGTGCACAACGGCTTCGTCGACATGGGCGCCGAGAAGATGTCGAAGAGCCTTGGGAATATCGTCACGCCCGCGGAGTTGCTTCAGGACCACGACGGCGAGGTGCTCCGCCTGGCGCTGCTGTCGGCGCACTATCGGTCGCCGCTTCCATGGACGACGGCCCTTCTCGAGCAATCGAAGGCGATCCTCGACCGGCTCAATCGGGCGGCAGGAGATGCGCAGGCGGGCGAAATCGACGGCGAAGTCGTCGACGCGCTGTCGGACGATCTCAACACGCCGGCTGCGCTGGCGCGGCTTCAGGCGCTGGACGATGCGGCGACGCTGAAGGCCAGCGCGGCTCTCCTGGGACTGCTCACGCAAAGCGCAGACCAATGGTTTCGCGGCGGGGGTGACGATACCGGGATCGAAGCGCGCATCGCCGAGCGGGCCGAAGCGAAGGCCAACCGCGATTTCGCGACGGCTGACCGGATCCGCGACGAGCTCAAGGCCGACGGGATAGTATTGGAGGACGGCCCGGGCGGCACTACTTGGCGCCGGACATGAACGCGCCGCTCTACACGGTCGAAGTCCTGCGGCTGGCTGCCTCGCTTCCCGAGCCGGTGGAGCTGGAGCGTGTCGATGGCTCCTCCTCGCAGCGTTCGCCCACCTGCGGGAGCACGGTCGCAACCCAGGTCAAGCTGAAGGACGGCCGCGTCGAAGCTCTGTCGCAGCAGGTTCACGCCTGCGCATTCGGGCAGGCTTCGGCGGCTCTCGTCGCGCAGCAGGCACCGGGGCGCGACCGCGCGGAGGCTCAATCGGCGCTGGACCAGCTGACCAAGTGGCTCGCCAGGACGCGCGTGACCCCTCCCGAATGGCCGGGTTACGAAGCCCTGGCTCCCGCGCTCGGCCGCAAGAGCCGCCACGGGGCGATCCTTCTTCCGCTTCGCGCGCTCGTCGCCGCGCTGGATGCCGTGTGACGACTCCCGCCGAAACCGCGCAGGCGACCACCGCGATCCTCGAAGGCGGTGCGCTCATGCTCGGCGCGGCGCTGGTCTTCGTGACCCTGTTCCGCCGGCTGAAGCTCGGCGCGACCCTCGGCTATATCGTTGCCGGAGCGCTCATAGGGCCGCAGCTTTTGGGCCTGATCGAGGATCCCGACCAGCTGGCGAGCGTCAGCGAAATCGGTATCGCTCTGCTCCTGTTCATCGTCGGGCTGGAGCTTCGGCCGGGTCGGCTCTGGCGTCTCAGAAACGACATCTTCGGCCTCGGCCTCGCGCAGGTGGTGCTGTGCGGCCTAGCGATCAGCGTGCTTCTGCACTTCACCATTGGGCTGTCGCCGGAGGCGGCGCTGGCGATCGGGCTTCCGCTCGGCCTTTCGTCGACAGCGCAGGTGCTGCCGATGCTTCGCGCCGACAATGAGCTGAACACTCCTCAGGGCGAGCGGACCTTCTCGATCCTGCTGTTCCAGGACCTGTCGATCGTCCCGCTGATCACTATCATCGCGGCCATGTCGCGGGTTCCGCCCGACCCGGCGACTCCGACTGGGTGGACGCTCGCGCTCTACACGGTCCTCGCCATCCTCGGCCTGGTCCTCGTCGGCAGGCTGGTTCTCAATCCGCTGTTCCGGCTGGTCGGAAGGCTCGGCGAGCGCGAGCTGTTCGTCGTCGCGGGGCTGTTCACCGTGGTCGGCGCGGCGGCCGTCATGCACGCGCTCCACCTGTCGGTGCCGCTCGGGGCGTTCGTGGCGGGCGTGATGCTGGCCGAATCGCCCTATCGGCACGAGGTCGAAAGCGACGTCGAGCCCTTCCGTTCGATCCTGCTGGGCCTGTTCTTCCTGTCGGTCGGGATGATGCTCGACCTCGCGGTGATCGGCGAGCGGCCGTTGTTCGTGATCGGGGTGGCGGCCGGGGTGATCGTCACGAAGACAATCGTGATTTCCGGCCTTGCCCGCGCGTTCGGGAACGAGTGGCCGCGAAGCGTCCGCCTCGGCCTGCTCCTCAGCCAGGCGGGCGAGTTCGGCTTCGTGCTCTTCGCCCAGGCGACCGCGGCGCGCCTGATCCTTCCTGAAGCCGCGTCGCTCTTCGGCGCAGTCGTCACGCTGTCGATGGCTACGACGCCGTTCCTGATGCGCCTGACAGACTGGCTCGAGCGCCGCGAGGAGCGTGCTGACGGGCTCGACGGCCCGGAAAAATCGCCGGAAACCAGCGCGATCGTGGTCGGTTACGGGCGCTTCGGGCAGACGGTCGCGCAGATGCTGATGGCGAAAGCGATCGGGGTGACGATCATCGACAAGAAGCCGAGCATGATCGAAACGGCCGACGAGTTCGGGACCAAGGTCTATTACGGTGACGGCCTCCGGCTCGACCTCCTGCGCGCGGCTGGAGCCGAAACGGCCCACGTCATCGCCTTCTGCAACGACAATAAGGACGGGGAGCTGACCCGCGAGGCGGTCAAGACGGTGCTCAGGACCTTCCCCCAGGCATCGGTGATGGTCCGGGCCTACGACCGGCGACACCTCATCGAGCTGCGCGGGCTCGATCTCGTGCTCGCCGAGCGCGAGCTCTTCGAAGGCGCGGTGCTGATGGGGAAGGCGGCGCTACGAGCGAGCGGAATCATGCCGGGCGAGATCGACCGGGTCGAGCGCGAATATCGGCTTCGCGATTGCGAGCGGCTGGAGAGGCAGGCCGAGACCGGCGACCTTCACGCCGGCGAGGAGCGTTCGTTCGCGGCCGGGCCGTTGCCCGACGAGCCGCCCGAACCTGCGTCGAGCCAGTCGAGATAGGCAGTGAGCGCTTCGAGGATCGAATCGACGACTTCCTTGTGGGCGCCTTCGCCGCTCATCACCTTGATATGGGCTTCGGCATAGGCGGGGCCGCGCTCCTCCGAGAGGCGTTCAAGCGTTCCGGCTCGGTCGTCGTTGCGAAGCAGCGGCCGGGTGTCACGGCGTCCCGTTCGCTCGGCGAGCACCGAAACGGGCGCGTCGAGCCACACGGTGATCGCCCGCTCGTTCAGGAGCTGGCGGGTCCTGGGATCGACATAGGCTCCGCCGCCGGTGGCGATGACCCTAACCTCGCCATCCATCAGCCGCGCGACGAGCCGCCGCTCGCCGTCGCGAAAGTCGGCCTCGCCATATTTTTCATAGACCTCGGCGGCGGAATAGCCCGCGGCGTCCCCGATCGCGTCGTCGCTGTCGACGAAGCCCAGGCCGAGCCGCTTCGCAAGCCTCCGGCCGACGGTCGACTTGCCGACGCCCATGAGTCCGACCAGCACGATTGGGCGATCGAGACGGTCACTTAGCCTTGCCATGGAACGGGGGGCTATACATGCAGGCCGAAGGTCGGGCAAAAGCCCGGCGATCCCAAAACCAGTGTGGAAGCCAGATGCCGCGAGCCATAGTTTTTCTCATCATCATCCTTGTCATCATCGCAGGAGCGCTCGTGTTTCTGTCCAGCCGGGCGGGTGAGGTGCCAACTCAGCAGGTCGAGATCGACGTCACCAATGCAGCCGCTCACTAGGCTATACCTTCTCGCCGGAGTCGCCGCGGCGGTTGCGATCCCGGCACTGGCGCAGGTCCAGAATGGGGCGGCGACGGCTCCGGCGGCCGCGCAGCCGCAAGCCGCGCCGGTCCAGACGCAGGCACTTCAGAGCTCGGAAACCGACGTCGTCGTCGAGAACCAGATTTCGAACCAGCCGCCGCCGCCTCCGGTCGAATATCCGCCGTTCGCGCGCCGCAATCCGTTCGAAGCGGGAGTGCTCGACCCAAGCCGGCTGGGTCTTGGGGCGGATCCGTGGGGCAATGCGAGCGGGGTATTCCTGTCGTCCCTGATGCGGCGGATGGACACGCCGATCGCCTCTCGCTGGGCCCATATCGCGCTCCGCAATGCGCTCATCGCCGAGGCCCATTCGCCGCACGGCGTCAATCCGGTCGACTGGGCCGCGGAAAGGGCCTGGCTGCTCCTTCGGATGGGCGAAGCGGATGCGGCGCGGCTGCTCGTCTCCAGCGTCGACACCGACCGTTTCACTCCAAAGATGGTGCAGGTTGGGGTCCAGACCGCGCTCGCGACATCCGACCCGCTCGGCCTGTGTCCGCTGATCGACGGGATGCGCAAGGCGGAGTCCCGCGTCCTGCCGCTCGTGCAGGCGATCTGCGCGGGGCTCAACGGCGAGCCGGAATCGGCGGCTGCCCAGATCGAGGCGGCGCGCCGGCGCGGTCCGATCGGCGGAATCGACCTGACGCTGGCCCAGAAGGTAGTGGGCGCTACCTCGGATTCGGGAAGCGCGGCGACGATCGAATGGGAGCCGGTGGAGGGACTGACCTCGTGGCGGTACGGCCTTTCGACCGCGACCGCGATGAAGCCGCCGCAGCGTCTCATCGATTCGGCGTCGCCGCAGCTGCGCGCCTGGTATGCGCGGGCGCCGATGATCCCGTTCCAGGACCGGCTGCAATCCGCCTGGATCGCGACCGGGCTCGGCGTCTTTTCGTCGCAGGCGCTGATCGACGTTTATTCGTCGATCTACGATGCGACCGATCCCAATGACCTCAGCGGTACCGACGCCTGGCAATTGCGGCTGGCGTTCGCAGCGACCGACCAGAAGGCACGACTCAACGCGATGCGCCATTTCTGGCGCCTCGGCGAGGACCGGGTGCAGCGCCAGGCAGCGCATGCGCTGCTTGCGGTCGCGGCGGCCCGGATCGAACCGAGCAGCGAATTGCAGGCCGACGCCCCAGATCTTATCGCATCGATGCTTGCGGCGGGCCTCGACCGCGAGGCTTCGCGCTGGGCGAAGGCCCTGGACCAGATGGACGACGATGAGGCCGACCGCTGCTGGGCGATGCTTGCCCTGGCAGCGCCGGAAGGTACGCCGGTCGACGTCAGCGCCGGCCGGGTGAACGCCTTCATCGGCCGGGACAAGAGCACCGGCCACAAGCGGAGCGCGTTCGTCGTCGCCGGGCTCGCCGCACTTGGCCGGCTCGACGCGGGCACCGCTTCGCGACTCAACGCTCGCTACCGCCTGCACATCGAACGAACCTCGCCCTGGACCCAGATGGTCGACGCGGCCGCACGCCGAAACCAGGGCGGGAGCGTGCTCGTGCTTGCTGGTACCGGTCTCCAGGCGCGCGATTTCGAAGCCGTTCCGTCGGCCCATCTCTTCCACATCGTGATGGGGCTGCGGAACAGCGGGCAGGACTATATGGCGCGGATGGTCGCCGCCGAGGCGCTCGCCCGGACATGAGCTTGTCCGGCCAGGCGTTGGTCGACCGCTTCCTCGACATGCTCGCCGCCGAGACCGGAGCTTCGCAGAACACGCTCGCTGCCTATCGAAGCGACCTCGCGAAGGCCGAGCAGGACCTCGGCGGCGATCTCGGCAGCGCCGACCGCGATGCCTTGGCCAGGCTCGGGGCGAAATGGTCGGCTCTTGCGGCCTCGACCGTCGCTCGGCGAGCGTCGGCGCTCAGGCGATTCTACCGCTTCCTCGTCGACGACGGCCTCCGCTCGGACGATCCGTCGGCGGGGCTTCCAAAGCCGAAGCTGCAACGCCCGCTGCCGAAAGTCCTCAGCGAAGCCGACGTCGAGGCAATCTTCGAACGTGCGGGGGACAGGGCGGCGAGCGGCGAGCCGCTTGCCCAGCGCAACCTCGCGCTTCTCGAGCTTCTTTACGGTTCCGGCCTCAGGGCGAGCGAGGTCATCTCGCTACCGAGAGCAGCCGTGCGCGAAGGCCAGCCGTTCCTCATCCTTCGCGGCAAGGGATCGAAGGAGCGGCTGGTGCCGATTTCGAGCCGCGCCGAAGCCGCTGTCCGGGACTGGCTGCAAAACGTTCCGGCGTCCAGCCCATGGCTGTTTCCGACGGCCAAGACGTACATCACCCGGGTTCGCCTGTTCCAATTGGTGAGGGAGATGGCCGCGGATGCCGGCATACCGCCGGACCGGATCAGCCCGCACGTGCTTCGCCATGCCTTCGCGACTCACCTTCTATCGGGAGGCGCAGACCTTCGCGTTCTCCAGGCGTTGCTCGGCCATGCCGACATCGCGACAACGCAAATCTACACGCATGTCGACGCGGCGCGGCTGGTTCAGCTTGTGAACGAACGCCATCCGCTCGCGACGCGCGGTCGTTGACGCTCCGGCCCGGCGCTTATACGCCGCGCTTCGCATGTTGACGTACCTCGACTTCGAAAAGCCGATCGCCGAGCTGGAAGCGCGAGTGCGCGAGCTCAAGGAGACGGCGGACAACGGTGACCTCGATATCCAGCCCGAGGTCGAGAAGCTCGAGGTCAAGGCGTCGAAGCTGCTGACGGACACTTATTCGAAGCTGTCGCCCTGGCAGAAGGCGCAGGTCGCGCGGCACCCCGAGCGGCCTCACTTCAAGGACTATGTAGCGGGTATCGCCGACGAGTTCATGCCGCTGGCGGGCGACCGCTCGTTCGCCGAAGATCCGGCGATCATCGGCGGCTTCGCGATGATCGACGGCCGCAAGGTGATGCTGATCGGCCATGAGAAAGGCGAAGACACGGCATCTCGTCTCAAGCACAATTTCGGGATGGCCAAGCCGGAAGGCTACCGCAAGGCGATCAGGCTCATGCGCCTTGCCGACCGGTTCGGGCTTCCGGTCGTGACCCTTGTCGATACGCCGGGCGCTTTCCCGGGGGTCGAGGCGGAAGAGCGCGGGCAGGCGGAAGCGATTGCCCGCTCTACGGAGGAATGCCTGGAGCTCGGCGTTCCGATCGTCGCAGCAATCGTCGGCGAGGGCGGCTCCGGAGGCGCCGTCGCAATCGCGACCGCCAACCGAGTCCTGATGTTCGAGCATGCCATCTATTCGGTGATCTCGCCGGAAGGCTGCGCGTCGATCCTGTGGCGAACCGCGGACAAGGCCGCCGACGCCGCAGAGGCGATGCGGATCACCGCCACCGACCTGCTGGCGCTGGGGGTCGTCGACCGGATCGTGCCGGAGCCCGTCGGGGGCGCGCATCGGGACCGCGAAACCGCCATCGACACCCTGAAGTCGGCCATCGTCGAAGAGCTTGCTGGCTGCTCCGCGATGAAGCCGAAGCAGCTGCTCCAGCAGCGAAGGGCCAAGTTCCTCGCCATAGGCTGACGCCTGCCGGCAGGAACCGCGCCGGTCATCTCTCGTTCAAAACAGCTGCGTAACTTTCGTCGCGAGAAGAAAGCGAGAAGCGATGCGTAAAGCGCTGCTGTTCCTGTCCGCCGCCGCAGTTGCGCTGTCGGGCACCGCCGTAACGGCGCAATATGCTGTCCGGACCCTCGATCCGCGGTTGGTTGCGGAGGCGCAGAGGGAGCATCCGGCGCTGGTCGAGGAATATGGAGGCGCCGAGACCGGCCAGCGCGCCGCCTATGTGAACCAGGTCGGAAGCCGCGTCGCAGCCTATTCGGGGATCGCGAACCCGTCCGCCGCCTACCATTTCACCCTGCTCAACTCCGCGGTGGAGAACGCTTTCTCGGTGCCGGGAGGCTATATCTACGTCACTCGCGAGCTGATGACGCTCATGGACAATGAGGCGGAGCTTGCCTTCGCGCTGGGCCACGAGGTCGGCCACGTCGCCGCGGGCCATGCCCAGCAGCGCGAGCAGGCCGAAAGCCGCGCCGTCTGGGAGCAAATGCCGTGGATCCTTGTCGGCAACATCTTCGGGGGAGTCCTCGGAAATGCGGTCGCCAGCCGCAGTATCCAGAGGGCCGAGCTCAAGACTCTCAGCTTCTCGCGAAACCAGGAATATGAGGCCGATACGCTCGGCATAAGGTACATGATCGCGGCCGGCTACGATCCCGCCGGAGCCGCCGAAATCCTCGCCGCTTTAACCCGCAACTCGGCGCTCGAGGCGCGCTTCCAGGGGAGCAATAGCCGGCAGCTGCCCGAATGGGCGAGCACTCACCCTTTGACCGGCAACCGCATGGAGCGCGCAGCGATGGAAGCGCGCTCGACGGGCAGGGTGGGGACCGGAATCAAGAACCGGAACACATTCCTCGAGCGCCTTGACGGCATGTATGTCGACGACGATCCCGAGCAGGGGATCATCGACGGCCGCACCTTCACGCATCCCGACCTCCGGATCCAGTTCAGCGTGCCTGTCGGGTACCTGATGCAAAACGGGACCAGGGCCGTTTCGATCTCGGGCTCGGCCGGCAAGGCGCAGTTCGGCGGCGGCCGGTACAACGGGACGCTGGAAAATTATTCCTATGCGCTGATCCAGCAGCTTGCCGGCAATCGCCAGCTTCCCGTCGCGCCGCCGCAACGGACGATGATCAACGGCATCCCGGCGGTCTATACAATCGCACGCGCGAACACGTCGTCGGGAATCATCGACGTGGGCGTCGTCGCCTACGAATGGGCGCCCGGCACCTTCTATCATTTCGTGATGATGACCACGGGAGGCGCGGGAATCGGCCCCTTCATTCCGATGGTGAATTCCCTTCGGAAGATTTCGCCCCAGGAGGCTGCGGCGATCCGCCCGCGGGTCATCGACGTGGTGACCGTGAAGCCCGGCGACACCGTGCAGTCGTTGAGCAGCCGAATGGGCTATTCGAATTTCAAGCTGGACAGGTTCCTGGCGCTCAACGGACTAGCGCCGAACGCGCCGCTCGCGCCCGGCCGGAAGGTGAAGCTAGTCGTCTATGGGACGCGAAGCGGCTGATTACATGTAGTTCGTTGCAATGGCGCCGAGGTTGCCCCACATGCCGCCTACGCCGCCGCCCAGACCGCTCAACGCGCCCATCATTGCGATGACGATAAGCGCTGCGATCAACCCATATTCGATTGCCGTAGCACCTTGCTCATTTGCGAGCAGAGTGCGCAAATTCTGTCGGATAGCGTCCACGCCACCCTCCTCTGGTCCACGTCCACGGTGCCACCAATAAGGCTGGGAAGTTAACAACTTATCCTCCGGACGCGGTTAATGGCCGCTCAGCCATCGTCTGCGGGGGTCACGGCGGTGGGTGTCCAGGCGGCGAAGTGCACCAGCTCGAATCTCTCCGCCGCGGGGGTGTCCTCCGTCGCGCCGAACTCTTCTTCGGCCGCGGCGAGGGCCTTGCGGGTCAGAGGCATTCTCGCCCGGCTTTTGAGAACGTTGGTCGCCGCCATGCCGCGGAGGTCCGCGACGAGATGGCGGAAGCTTCGATAGGACACGTGGACCCGGTCGACGTCCACCACGGGCATCGCGAATCCCACGGACGCAAGCAGCTGCGCCATCGCGGCCGGTTCGATCCGCGGATGAACGTGCGGCGTTGCAGCGCCCATCGCCGAGTCCGCGGCCCGCATGGCGTCCCGAAGCCGCGGGAGGGTTTCGCCGCCTGCGACGGCGCCGATGAGCAGCGAATCCGGTCTTAGGAGGAAGCGCAGCCTGAGAAGCGCTCCGGGAAGGTCGCCGACAGTGTCGAGCGTTCCCACTGCGACGCACAGGTCGAAGCTCGCGGGCTCCAGGTCGATCGCATCTTCGACGACGACCCCTCCGCCCGCCGCCGCTGCGAAGCGCTCGCCCGGGTCTACGATCAGAACCTTCCCAGCCACCCCCGCCAGCCGCTTCGGCCAGCCGGGATCGGGCGCGCCGATCAGGAGGACAGAATCAAAGTTTCGCCTGATCCCCGAAAGCCGTTCGACAATGTCAGAAAAGGCGCGTTCGTAGAGGAACAGCACCGGCCCCGATCGAGAGGCGCGATCACGCCTCAGCGCCCGCACGCGGGTGTCGAAAAGCTCTGCCGGTTCCGGTGCCATCGCGGCGCTTGTGCGCTGGCCTGCCCTGCGCGACAAGGGAAGCGATGTTGTCGAAGAGGGTGGCTTCGCGCCTGTACCGAAACGTGCTGGACTTCGCGCTTCCGCCACGCTGCGGAGGGTGCGGCGCGATCGTGGACGAAGTCGAAAGCTTCTGCGCCGACTGCTGGCGGACCTTGGAATTCCTTGGCTCGGGAGGCTGCTCGCGATGCGGCATTCCGCTTCAGGCGACCGAGGCCGAGCTTTGCGGAGCCTGCCTCGCCAGGCCGCCCCGGCTCGACCGGATCCGCTCGGCCGTCGCCTATGACGACATCAGCAGCTCGATCGCTCTCCGGCTCAAATATGGGCGCAAGGTCGGGCTCGCCCGGACGATGTCGCGCTACATGTCTCCTCTGTTGGCTGACCTGCCGGAGGCGCTTCTCGTTCCCGTCCCCCTCCATCGTTCGCGTTTGTGGAGGCGCGGGTTCAACCAGTCGGCAATTGTCGCGAAGGCCTTGTCGAAGCAGACCGGACTGCCGATCTGTGTGGAAGCCCTGAAGCGGGTGCGGCCGACGCCTCCGCTGAAAGGCATGAACATGCGCCAGCGGCGACTCACCGTGGCCGGCGCGTTCCGGGCGAATCCGGCGGTGGAGCTTCGCGGTCGGACCGTCGTTCTCATCGACGACGTGCTGACCACCGGAAGCACCGCCAACGCCTGCGCCCGGGTCTTGAAAAGTGCGGGGGCCGAGCGAGTGGAGCTGATCAGCTGGGCGCGGGTGATCCGGCCGGCACGGGTGGATGTATGATGGTGAAGATCGAAATCTATACGAAAACCTTCTGCGGATTTTGCGTGCGAGCGCTGCACCTGCTCGAATCCAAGGGGGTCGAGTTCCAGGAATATGTGATCGACGGCGGCGGGCCGCAGCGAGAGGAGATGATCCAGCGCGCCAACGGCCGAAGCACGGTCCCGCAGATCTTTATCGACGGGCGCCACATCGGCGGCTGCAATGACCTGTACGCGCTTGAACACGACGGCAAGTTGAACGCATTGCTCCGCGCTTCATGACCCGGATCGCGATCTTCCAGTCGAATACGGGCATCGATCCCGCTGCTAATGCGCGCGCGCTCGCCGGCGCGATCGAGGAAGCGGCGGCCGGCGGGGCGGAGATGCTGTTCACGCCGGAGATGTCCGGGCTTCTTGACCGTGACTCGGAGCGGGCGCGGACAAACGTCCGCGCGGCCGAGGAAGACGAGGTCCTGGCGGCCTGCCGCGAAGCCGCCGCCCGCGACGGCATCTGGCTTCACCTGGGCTCGCTGGCCGTGACGGCGGAGGACGGGAAATTCGCCAATCGTGGCTTCGTCATCGATTCCGCAGGCGAAATCCGCGCGACTTACGACAAGATCCACCTCTTCGACGTCGATCTTCCAACCGGCGAAAGCTGGCGCGAGTCCAATGTCTACCGCGGCGGATCGCAGGCGGTCGTCGTCGATGGAACTCCGGTCGGCAAGCTCGGAATCACCATCTGCTACGATCTGCGGTTTCCGGCGCTCTTCCAGCGCCTGACCGACGCGGGCGCGCAGGTCGTTTCCGTCCCCGCGGCCTTCACTGTCCCGACCGGCAAGGCGCATTGGGAAATCCTCCTCCGCGCACGGGCGATCGAGGCCGGCGTGTTCGTTGTCGCCGCCGCCCAGTGCGGCCGTCACGAGGACGGGCGTGAGACCTACGGCCACTCCTTGCTTGTCGGCCCCTGGGGGGAGATAATCGCCGACATGGGCCAGACGGTCGGCCTCGCATATGGCGACATCGACCTCGCCAAGGTCGGCGAGGTTCGCGGCCGCGTTCCGGCGATCGATCACCGCCGCCCGGTCGGAGAGGCTGTCCACCTATGATCGTGTTCGACCTTCAGTGCCAGGATAGCGGCGACGTCTTCGAAGCCTGGTTCCAGTCCGGTGCGGATTATGACGAGCAGTCGGAGCGCGGCCTGGTCCAGTGCCCGGTTTGCCGGTCGACGCGCGTTGTGAAGGCGCCCATGGCCCCGCGTGTTCCTGCCAGGTCGTCGGGCGATACGCCGCTTGCGAAGCTCGCCGCGATGCAGGCAGCGGCCCTCAAGGATTCGGAATGGGTGGGTGACCGCTTCGCCAAGGAGGCGCGGTCGATCCACCTGGGCGAATCCGAGGTTCGAGCGGTCCATGGGAGCGCCACAGCCGCCGAAGCCAAATCGCTGATCGACGACGGGGTGCCGGTCGCTCCGCTACCGCTTCCCGTCATTCCGCCGAACCAGGTCAATTGAAGAAACGCCTCGGCGTCCCTATCGAGGGGCTCGGCCGACCCCGTAGCTCAGCAGGATAGAGCGACAGATTCCTAATCTGTAGGCCACAGGTTCGAATCCTGTCGGGGTCGCCATCCTCTTTCTGGGGACGATGATGGCGAGGAACGGGATGGCCGCAAGCGGCCGCAAAGGGGTCTTGAACAAACTGTTTCTCGATCATCCGCATTCACTCGGAATGAGCTGGGGAAGCCATGGTGCGGGCGCGCTGAAGGTGGGATTCCAGCTCATTGGCGCCGGCTGCGCGGCGATCATCCATGCATTGATCCCCGGCGTGTTCGGCGAGACTGCAAGCGGCGTCGTCACGCGCGTCTACGAACATATCCAGCGGACCCGCAGCAACCCCGCCGATGACAAATAAGCGCAGCGCGCCGGTCGCGATTATCGGCGGCGGATTTTCCGGAACGATGACGGCCGCCAACCTGGCGCGCAGAGGCATCAGGTCGATCCTCGTCGAGGCGAACGGACGCGCGGGACTTGGAGCGGCCTATTCGACGACGGACCCCGCCCACCTTCTCAACATCCCGGCCGAAACCATGGGCGCATGGGCGGACGACCCCGAGCATTTCATGGCAACGGTGGGCGCCGAGCGCGGCTCCTTCGCCGAGCGGCGGCAATTCGGCAGCTATCTTCGCTCGATCCTCGACGACGCGATTGCGAGCGGCAATGTCGAGCTGGTCGACGGACGCGCGATCGCTGCCGAACGTGCGGCCGAGGGCTGGCGCGTACGGCTCGAAAGCGGAGACTCGATCGAATCGCGCGCGCTCGCGCTTGCGACTGGCAACCAGACTCCCGCGGGGCTGCCCGGAACCGAATCCGTTCGCGACCGGCTGATCGACAACCCGTGGAGTGACCGGGCGCGAGCCGCGATTGACGATGCCGCTTCGCGCCAGCTCGACGTTCTGATCCTGGGGACGAGCCTGACGATGGTCGACGTGGCGCTTTCGCTCGCCGCGGCAGGGCACGAGGGCCGGATCGTGGCACTGTCGCGTCGCGGGAAGATGCCGCTTGTCAACGACGGCGACCAGTCATCGCAAGTGGAATGGGACGACATCCCGGAGCCTCGCATTCGTGCGATCGCCAAATGGATCCGGGAGCGCGGCTGCGAAATCGGGTGGCGGTCAGCCGTCGATTCGCTTCGCCCGCACAGCCATCGGCTATGGCAATCGCTTCCGCCGCGCGAGAAGCGCCTGTTTCTTCGCTACGGACGTCCCTGGTGGGACATCCACCGCCATCGCGTTGCCCCTGAGGTCGGGCGGCAGGTCGACGAGCTTCTGAGCGAAGGCCGGCTCCAGGTCGTCGCGGGCCGTTTGCTCGAAGCCCGGGCCACAGAGGACGGAGTCGAGGTGACGATCCGCAGGCGGGGCCGGGAGGATCCCGAGCGGCTTCAGCGCTTCGGCTATGTCTTCAACTGCACCGGCCCGCTCGGCGACATCTCGCGCACTCGGGACCCGCTGCTCCGCGACATCCTCGACAAAGGGCTCGCTTCGCCTGACGAGCTCGCGATCGGTCTCGAGGTCGACGAACGGTCGCGAGCGCGCCCCGGGGAACGTCTTTGGGCGCTCGGGACTCTAAGCAAGGGCCGCTACTGGGAAATGATCGCGGTTCCCGATATCCGCAATCAGGCCGCGGCGGTGGCAGAGGATATTGCAACGGAGCTTGGAAAATGAGTCCGACGCCCGACAATGGCGATCTTTACGCAGCGCCGGCGAAAATCCCGGTTCCCGACGATGTCAGGGAGGCGGTCCGCACTCTCCTGCGCTGGACCGGCGAGGATCCCGACCGCGAAGGCCTGCTGGAAACGCCTGAACGCGTTGCGCGCGCGTGGGCGGAATATGCGCAGGGCTACGCGGACGACCCCGCAATTCACCTCAGCCGCACCTTCTACGAAGTCGGCGGCTATGACGAGATCGTCCTCCTGAAGGACATCCCGTTTCAATCGCACTGCGAGCATCACATGGCGCCGATCATCGGCAAGGCCGCGATCGCCTATCTTCCGAAGGACAAGGTGGTCGGAATCAGCAAGCTGGCGCGGGTGCTCCACGGCTATGCGCGGCGCTTGCAGGTCCAGGAGCGGCTGACGGCGCAGGTCGCCGACTGCATCTGGACTCATCTCGAGCCGAAGGCGGTCGCCGTCGTCATTGAGGCGAGCCATAGCTGCATGACAGCGCGAGGCGTGAATACGCCCGGCGTGATGATGACCACCAGCCGCATGATGGGCACGTTCCGCTCCGACGAGCGGAGCCGCCGCGAAGTGCTTGCCCTGATGGGCTATTAGCGGCTGAGTTCGGCGGCGGCAGCGTCCAGCTTCTCGCGGTCGTTTCCGATCCGCTCGATCAGCGCGCGCGCCTGTTCCCGGCTGATCCCGTGCTTCTGGGCGAAGTCGTCTAGCTCGTAATCCTGGCCGGCGGCTATTCGTGAGCGATCGCGTTCGCCGACATTCGATTTATCATCTGCCATTGCATTTCTCCTCGCGGAATCAACGCAATCGCCGAGCGCGACGTTCCTTGGAGCGACGAGCGCAGTGCACGCGTTGTCGCGACATGGCGAAGGCTGAGCGAAAGCAGAAACTCAAGGTCTTCTCGACTCCGATCGGCTTTCACGACGCGCTCGTCGCCGCTCCCAGCCAGAAGGCCGCTCTCGAAGCATGGGGTGCGGGAACAAACCTTTTCTCGCAAGGCTCGGCTCACGTCGTGACCGATCCAGAGCTTGCGAAAGTCCCGCTCCAGCATCCGGGGCAGGTGGTGAAGGTTCTGCGCGGGAGCAAAGCCGAGCAGCTCGCGGCGTTGGGGAAGCAAAAGTTCCCTGAACCCTCGAAGCGAGCGAAGGCGGAAGTGCTCCCGAAACGCTCGAAGGAGCGACCGCCCAGGCCGAGCGGCGCCGCTGTCACGAAGGCGGAGACTGCGCTTGAGAAGCTCGAGAAGCGCCAGGCGAGCCAGCGGGAAAGGCTGGAGGAGCGCCGCCGCACCGTGGAACATGAGCTTCGCGACTTGCGCCGCCGTCACGAGCGCGAGCGTGAGGAGGCGCGGGAAGAGCTCGAAAAAGCTCGCGACGATTATGACTCGGCGCTCGCCAGGTACGAGGGCGGTTGAGTTTCTTCCGCGCCGATTTAGGGTCGGCCGCGATGCGCCAATATCTCGACCTGCTTCAGACGATCCTCGACGAAGGGGTTCGGCAGTCGGACCGCACCGGCACCGGGACGCTGAGCTATTTCGGTGCGCAGATGCGCTTCGACCTGCAGAAGGGCTTCCCGCTCCTAACGACCAAGAAGCTTCACCTGCGCTCGATCATTGTCGAGCTGTTGTGGTTCCTTCGGGGCGACACCAACATCCGCTGGCTGAAGGACCGCAACGTTCGCATCTGGGACGAGTGGGCGGACCAGAATGGCGATCTCGGACCTGTCTACGGCAAGCAGTGGCGAGACTGGGAAGCCGCCGACGGGAGTCACATCGACCAGATCGCGACTCTCGTCGACCTCATCAGGAACGATCCGTCGTCGCGCCGTCAGATCGTCACTGCCTGGAACCCCGGCGAGATCCACCGGATGGCGCTCGCACCGTGCCACTGCCTGTTCCAGACGCAGGTCGCCGCCGGCCGGCTCAACCTGCAGCTCTATCAGCGAAGCGCGGACATGTTCCTGGGGGTCCCCTTCAACATCGCCAGCTATTCGCTTTTGACTCACATGCTGGCGCGGGAATGCGGGCTTCAGCCGGGCGTGTTCGTGTGGACTGGCGGCGACTGTCACATCTACTCCAACCATATGGAGCAGGTCCGGCTCCAGCTCAGCCGCGAACCGCGTACCTTGCCGCAGCTCGTCCTCAAGGACCGCGGCCAAAGCATCGATTCCTACGAAGCCGAGGACTTCGCCTTCGAAAATTACGACCCGCACCCGCACATCTCCGCTCCCGTCGCGGTCTGACGAAACGAGCGCAAAATCCGTTCAGCTGTCGGGAGCGCTTTCATTCCTGCTGCGTTTCGTTCCTCCGAAGGAGAGGAATGATGCTTCAGAAAATTGCTACTGTGCTCATCGTCGGCGCCGCACTTGCGACGGCTGCCTGCAACACGGTTCACGGAGCCGCGAAGGACGTCAATTCGGTCGCGAACTGCACCGAGAACGCCATGAACGGCGGCAATTGCTGACCTGATTTCAGCAACTCTGCGATCCAGCCCCGTCGGCCTGATGCCGGCGGGGCGTCTTTTCTGTGGATTTCTGCGCTTCCCGCACTCTCGTTCATGGGCGAGTCAGTCGACAAGGCGTGAACATGACGCCATTGTTGTTTCGATGACGAAGAGGAAGGGTGGAAATGCTTCGAATCCTGCTCATTGCGGGCACCGTGACGGCCGGAATGGCGCTTGCGGCGTGCAATACCGTTCGCGGCGCTGCCGCGGACGTGAACTCGGTCGCGAACTGCACCGAGAACACGATCAACACCGGCCGCTGCAAGTGACAGCCTGAAGCCAGCGGCATAAAAACAAAGGCCCCGCCAGGGTTCGTCCCGGCGGGGCCTTTTTTTGTCGCTCCCCTCCCTTGGAGGGAGGGATCTACGCTTACTGCTCCTGGAGATAATCCCCGGCGTCCGCGTCGAGGCCGTGCCCTGAGGGAGCCACCTCGGCGAGCGGATCAGCCTGGATCGCGGCTTCGGAGCCTTCGGCCAGCTCGGCCGCATGCTCCTCCGCAGCAGTCTCCGGAAGCACCAGCGACTCCTGGATCTTGCGCTGCTGCGCGCGAAGCGCCGCGTCGCGAGACGTCGCGGTGACGCGGAGCCGGTTCATGCCCGCGCCGGTGCCGGCGGGGATGAGGCGGCCGACGATCACATTCTCCTTGAGGCCGTTGAGCGTGTCGATCTTGCCCTGGACCGACGCCTCCGTGAGAACCCGCGTCGTCTCCTGGAAGGAAGCCGCCGAGATGAAGCTGCGGGTCTGCAGCGACGCCTTGGTGATGCCGAGAAGCACCGGCTTGCCCTGCGCAGGCTTCTGCTTCTTCTCCAGCCGCGAATTGATCTCGTCCATCTCCTCGCGGTCGACCTGCTCGCCCGGAAGGAGAGTGGTGTCGCCGCTCTCGGTGATCTCGACCTTCTGCAGCATCTGGCGAACGATCACCTCGATGTGCTTGTCGTTGATCTTCACGCCCTGGAGCCGGTAGACTTCCTGGATCTCG
>Ga0207706_10001272_pt1 | contig 25443 bp, 12 predicted proteins | sample KBSC53metaG_FD_184318 | JGI IMG/M metagenome (GOLD analysis project Ga0207706, IMG submission 184318) | Corn rhizosphere microbial communities from Kellogg Biological Station, Michigan, USA - KBS C5-3 metaG (SPAdes) (version 2) | ecosystem: Host-associated > Plants > Roots > Rhizosphere > Soil ... | reverse complement strand
TACCGGGTCGCAGCCTCGCCTGAATCGCGTTTCGGTGATCGGAGGCCATTGACACCGGAGTCGGGTCTGACATAGACTGTCTATGTCAGACCCCGACTTCCAGGCGCGTTCCATGAGCGACCCCATCCCGCCCGGCACGTTGGACATGCTGATCCTCCAGACGCTCGCCCGTCTCGAGGAGCTGCACGGTTTCGAGATCGCCGACGCCATTCAGCGCACCTCGGCGGGTGTGCTGCAGGTCGAAGAAGGGTCGCTCTATCCGGCCCTGCAGCGAATGCTCATGAAGGGCTGGCTCTCGGCGGAGTGGGGGAAAACGCGCGACAACCGGCGCGCCCGGTATTACCGCCTAACGGCTGCCGGACGCAGACAGCTGACACGGGAGAGGGAGTCGTACCAGCGCGTCACGTTCGCCATCGCCCAGATCCTTCAGCTCGCACCCGAATGACGACCGTTCGCGGCTTCCTCCGTCGACTTTGGTACTTCGTCCGGCGCGATCAATACCTGTCGGAGCTCGAGGAAGAAATGCGTCTGCATGCCGAGCTCCGCGCGGAGGCAATGCACGGCGCAGGAATGAGCGCCGACGAGGCGAGGACCGCAGCGCGAAAGCGGTTCGGGAACGCTACCGTCATCGCCGAAACCAGCCGCGATACGTGGGGACTCGGCACGCTCGATCAGCTCGTTCAGGACATTCGATTCGCCGCACGGCGATTGCGCGCGCGACCCGGGTTCAGCGTTCCCGTGATGGCGGTGCTCGCGCTCGGAATCGGCGCGACGACCGCTGTCTTCAGCGCCGTCGACGCCGCGATGCTGCGATCGCTTCCGTTCCCGCGCGAGCACGAGCTCGTGTCTCTCCCTATGGTCGCCGTACCATTCGAGCCCGAGCTCGGAGAGCGAAGCCTCGGACGTCAGCTCGACATCTCCGATGTGGCCGTGATGGCCGGTGTCTTCTCGAGTCCAGCATCGTACGCGTCGGGTGGGCTCAACCTGTCGGATCCGGATCGTCCACTGCGCGTGAAAGCCGGCGTCGTCACGGCGTCGTTCTTCGCAACGTTAGGCGTCACACCGTTGAGCGGCCGCACCTTCACCGCCGAGGAGGGCAAGCCGCGCGGTCCCTTGGCAACCATTCTCTCGTATGGACTGTGGCAACGCCACTTCGGTGGCGCGCCGATGCTCGGGAAGCCGATTACGCTGCACGGACGGCCGTACACCGTCGTCGGCATCATGCGACCGGGGTTCGTTTTCCCCGACGAGAGCGATCTGTGGGTTGCGCTGCCCGTACCAACGACATTCGAAACGTTCGAGCCGTTCCGCGGGTATTTGCCGTCACACGTGATTGCGAGAATCCGGCCGGGCGTATCAACCGAATCGGCGGCCGCGCAGGTGCTCGCGCGGTGGCAGCAGGTCGCCGAGCCAGCGCGGGGTGAGAGGCACGACGACCTGAATGGCGTCATCCGCGAGGTACGGCGCGTGGGCGCCGCCGTGCCACTCCATCGCGAGCTGCTCGGCGACCGACGGCGAGCGTTGCTGGTCCTGCTCGGAACCACGGCCCTCTTGATGATCATCGCGTGTGCCAACGTCGCGAATCTGCTGCTCTCCGACGGTGCCGTTAGGCGCCGCGAGATCACTCTGCGAGAAGTCCTCGGTGCCACGCGGCCGCGTATCATGCGCCAGCTCCTGGCCGAGAGCCTGCTGCTGGCGTTCTCCAGTGCGTGCCTCGGTCTCCTGCTCGCGCCAGCCGCGTTGCGAGTGGTCCGGGCGATGATGCCACAGAGCCTGGCGGCCATTGCGCCCGTGCAGCTCGACCTGCGCGTGCTCGTCTTCGCCGCCGCGTTGGCGATAGCGACGAGTATCCTGTTCGGCCTCTGGCCAGCGATCGGCGCAACCCGCGGCGGCGACGCGACTATCATCATCAAGTCCGGTGGAGGGCACGGTGCATCCGCCGGGCTGGGAAGGGCTCGCCGCGGGCTTGTGGTCGTCGAGGTCGCGCTCACGGTAATGCTGCTCATCGCGGCAGGACTCATGCTGCGGAGCTTCCAGCGTCTCATGGCTGAGAAGACCGGCATGAATCCGGACCAGGTCGCGACGCTCGAGACGAGTTTCCCGAGCAGCACTCCGGGCGTCGAGCAGCGTCGGATCATCGACGGGGTCGTCGATCGACTATCCCGACAGCGGGGAGTCATTGCGGCTGGCGCGGTGAACGATCTCCCATTGCGTGGCGGAGGAGGGATCTCGGTGGCGATCAACGTCCCGGGCGCGCAGCCGCTCGACCACGGCGAGCCCCGTTTCGCCCGATTCCTGTTCGCGAGCGGTGGCTACTTCGATGCGTTAGGCATCGCGAAGCTCCGTGGCCGAACGTTCTCGCCGCGTGACGCAACCGGACCCCAGGTGGCTGTCATCAGTGCGGCGATGGCCGAGCAATTCTGGCCGGGCGTGGATCCGCTGGGGCGGTATTTCACGTTTCGGCCCGACACAACGCCCATCACGGTCATCGGCGTGGTCGCCGACGTGCGGGAATCAGCGCTGGACACGCCGCCCTGGCCACAGATGTACCGACCGATCGACCTCGGCTCGCAAAACGTGGCGATCGTCGTTCGGGGTACGCTGCCGGCGCGCGCGCTGACGGCAACCCTCACGGATGCGATGCACGCCGTCGCACCAGGGCAGCCGGTGTACAACGTTCGGATGATGGAGCAGGTAGTCGGTGCATCGGTGTTGCCGCGCCGAACCAACACGGCGCTGATCGCCCTGTTCGCCGGGCTTGCGCTGGTTCTGTCGGCACTCGGCGTGTACGCGGTGGTGGCGTACGCGGTGGCCTACCGCACTCGTGAGCTGGGCATCCGCGCGGCGCTCGGCGCCACCGGCCGCGATCTCTTGACGCTCGTCTCGCGCGAGATGATCGGTGTGATTGCATTCGGCATCGTGGCCGGCCTCGCCGGCGCTTGGGCGCTGAGCCGAGTGCTGTCGTCGCTGCTCTATGACGTGAACCCGCGCGATCCGGCGACCTTCATCGTGGTGCCGTTGTTGCTCCTGCTGCCCGCGGTCGTCGCGACGCTGATCCCCGCGTTGCGGGCCGCGCGTGTGGATCCGACCCGGGTGATGCGAGCGGATTGAGCGGCGCGAGGACGCGGCGTCGCCGCAATCGCGGCTGAACCGGCCTATCCCAGGGTAAGATCTCGCAAGCACGTTCGCGTCGCCGACGCCATCATAGGGAATGACCCCTATCCAAACCACTGATCAGCTAAGCTCGGCCGCAGCGTTCGTTGCGCATGAGGTGGAGCGCTTCCCGGCGGAGGTGAGGGCACTCCCCGTGGCGCCAGACGTGGCGCCGGCGGAGATCCGCGCTTACCTGACCGAACGATTCTCATTCGCCGACCCCAAACCACTCGACGCGATCCTCGCCGACGTCGCGGCCATGATGCGCCGCTGGACGCTTCACGCCACGCACCCGCGGTACTTCGGGCTCTTCAATCCCGACGTCCACGAGGCCGGTGTGTGGGGCGACGCACTCGCGGCGCTATACAATCCGCAGGTCGGCGGGTGGTGGCACGCCCCAGCGGCGTGCGAGATCGAGCGTCACACGCTCCACTTCTTCGCACGCGCGATGAGGTGGGACGTGGACGCGATGACCGCGCACTTCACCAGTGGCGGGAGCGAAGCGAACCACACGGCTGTGCTGGCGGCAATCGCGTTGCACCACGGTGACTCGCTCCGCGACGGGCTCACGAAATCCGGTGCCCGGCCTGCGCTGTACGTCTCGCGCGAGAGCCATCACTCCTTTCACAAGATCGCGCGGATGTCCGGTCTCGGAGACGACGCCGTGCGCGTCGTGGACGTCGACTCCCGATGGCGTATCGATCTGGCCGCGCTCTCCGCGCAGATCGCGGCCGATCGCGCGGCAGGCTGGCAGCCGATGATGCTCGTGGGGACGGCCGGCACCACCGCCGGCGGCGCGATCGACCCGCTGCCCGAGCTCGCGGCGCTGGCGCGACGCGAAGGGCTGTGGTTCCACGTCGACGCCGCGTGGGGTGGGAGCGCGCTCGTGTCACCGTCGTTAGGTGTCCACCTCGGCGGCATCGAGCTGGCCGATTCGGTGACCTGGGACGCGCACAAGTGGCTCTCGGTTCCGCTGGGAGCCGGGATGTTCTTCTCCAAGCATCGCGAGCCGCTGCGGCAGATGTTCGACGTCGATACGGGCTACGTGCCAGCGGGTGTGGAGGGTGAGGACGACCTCTACCGCGTGAGCATTCAGTGGTCCCGTCGCCACATTGGGCTCAAGGTGTTCTGCACGATTGCCGCGTTAGGCGCCGACGGACTGTGCCGCATGATCGAGCACCAGGCGGCGATGGGCGACGTGCTGCGGGCGAAGCTCACGGAGCGAGGGTGGATAGTGGTCAACGACTCGGTTCTCCCGCTCGTGTGTTTCACCCACCCGCGCATCGACGACGGATCGTGCTCGGCTGGCGACTTGGCTCGGCGCGTGTGTAGTGCGGGCCGCGTCTGGATCTCGGAGGTGCGGCTCACCGGCAAGGCGCCGGCGCTCCGTGCGTGCATCACGAGTTACCGGTCAAGCGAAGCCGATGTCGATGCCCTCGCGGAGGAGCTGCAGCGCGCGATCACGCCGGCGGCTATTGCGGCTCCAGCTCGAAGCTCACGCTCACCGACGCCGTGATGCCGATCAGCCCGAGCGCGATCGTGTCGCCGAGCAGCTCCCCGCTCGTGCCAGCGGCTTGCACGGACACCTGATTCGCTCCGGGACCGCCATAACGCATTCCGCCCCAACTGTTGTCGTAGGAGTGCCACGGGCCGCCCACCGCATACTCGTTTATCGAGATGACCTTCCCGACGCGCGCGTTGAGCTCATGTGCGAGCGCCTCGGCCTTCTCGCGCGCTGCCTGGATCGCGCGAGCTCGCGCTTCATCGCGGTGCTTGCGCAGATCATCGGTCAGGAACTGAACGTTGAGGACGTGGGTAGCGCCCGACTGCAGCGCGCCACCCAGTACGCGCTCGAACTTCGTGACGTCGCGCAGCGTGACGGCGACCGTCTTCCGAACCGTGTAGCGTCGCAGGACGGTGATCGTGTCGTCTCGCGTGAAGTAATCAGGCTCGACGTGGATGTAATCCGTCTGGATATCCTTTGCATCGACGCCGAGTCCTTGCAGTGACTTCACGACCGCCTCGACCCGTCTGTCATTCTCGGCCTTCGCGGCAGGGAGCGATCGTCGCAGCGTCTCGACGCCGAGGACGAGGTTCACGATCGATGGTGTGACGCGCACCTCGGCCTGTCCCGAGACGGCGATGGAGCGCGTGGGCGGCGCGGGCATCTGCGCCCATGTCGGGGATGACAGCAGCAGGGCGGACGCGAGGCTGGCGATGCTCGTGCGCATGGTGGTGCCCTCGAAGTGGGTAGCGTGAGTATTCCGTACGCTTTCCTACCCGCTCCGCCGACAGCCGGGTCCGAACCGTGTTCCGGTTGATGCTTCGCGGCGTGCGGGTATTATCGAGGCATGGCAACCTCGCTGCGATATGCGCTCAGATCATTGAAGCGCACGCCGGTGTTCACCGTTGCGGCGGTCCTCACACTCGTCCTCGGAATCGGCTCGGTCGCGGCGATGTTCGCCATCGTGTACGGCGTCCTGCTCGCCCCTCTGCCGTACGGACAGCCGGATCGTCTGGTCAGCGTCAGTCTGCAAACCCCCGAGCCTCGTCGCATACAGCAACCGCCGGGCATCTACTTCACCTACAAGCGACTCGCGCGGAGTCTGAGCGACGTCAGCTTCTATCGAACCGGGAACGCCAACATCTGGACGGATGGGGATGGCGACGCGCCCGAGCGGGTCACTGCGACGTGGGTGACCGCCTCCACGATTGGGATGCTTCAGGTCGCGCCGCTCCTCGGCCGCTCGTTCACGGCCGACGAGGATCGGCCGAACAGCGCGACCGTCGTCATCCTGAGCGAGTCCGTGTGGCGAACGCGCTTCCACTCGGCTCGTGACGTCATCGGCAAGACGCTGTACGTCAACGCCGTTGCGCGGCAGATCGTCGGCGTCATGCCGGATCGGTTCGTCTTCCCGGCAGCCGACACCAGACTGTGGATTCCCGCGCGAATCGATCCGGGCAGCCCGACCGTCGGGGACTTCACCTACTCGGCCGTCGCGCGCCTCGCGCCTAACGCGACGCCGGACGAGGCGCAACGTGAGCTGGCCCGCGTACTGCCGAGTGTGGCCGAATCGTTCCCGAGGCTGGGGTCAGGGACATCGACGGCGTCGTGGCTCGATGAAGAGCGACCAGGGCCGGTCGTCACGCCGTTGCGCGACGAGGTCACGAGCGGCATCGCCCGGACGCTGTGGATGCTGGCCGCGGCCGCCGGCCTGGTGTTGTTCGTCGCGTGGGCGAACGTGGCCAACCTGATGTTGATCCGTGCCGACGGCCGTCAACTCGAGCTCGCCATCCGTGAGGCTCTTGGTGCGAGTCGGCTGCGCATCATGACGTCGTTCCTCGACGAATCGGTCGTGCTCGGTGCGGTAGCCGGAGCGCTCGCGCTCCTCGCGGCGTGGGGAGCGGTCCAGGTGTTGGTGGCGTTCGGACCGGCCGACGTGCCTCGGCTCGGCGAGCTCGGCGTCGGCCTAACGACGGCAGCGTTCGTCGTGGCGGTCACGCTCGTGGGAGCGGTGGTGTGCGCTGCGGTACCGGTAGTCCGCGTTCGGCGCGTGGCCCTCTCGATCAACCTTCGCGACGGAGGACGCGGCGAGACGGCAGGGAAAACTCGGCAGCGTCTTCGCGCGCTGATCGCGGCCCTGCAGATCGCGGTGGCGCTCGTCGTCTCGGTGGGATCGGCGCTGCTGCTGCGCACATTCCAGCGGTTGTACCAGGAGCGTTCGGGGTTCGACGCCACCGACGTGGTGACGATCTGGACGCAGGTGCCGTTCGCCCGCTACGGCGATTCGGCAGCCGTGGGCTTTTACACGCGGTTGACCGAGTCGGTTGCCGCGCTCCCCGGCGTTCGCTCCGTTGGCGTGACGGACCGGCTGCCGTTAGGCGTCGGCGACGCGCGTCAGCTGTCGTTCCGGACCGAAGGCGGAGACCGCGAGGTATATCTGCCAGCGCAGGCGGTCGACGACGGATACTTCGCGACGATGCGGATCCCGGTCATCGCGGGGCGAGTCTTTCAACGTATTGGGCGTCAGCTCGACGGGGACGTCATCATCAGCCAGCGCGCCGCGGCGACCATCTGGAACGATCCCGGCGGCAGCACCGTGCTCGGGAAGCGGCTCGTGTTGGAGCCATCAGGTCCCGCGTACACAATTGTAGGCGTCGTCGGTGACGTGCGTGACCATGACCTGGCGATGGCGCCCTCCGCGATGGTCTACGTGCCCCAGGCTGTGCCGGTCGATACGCGAGTCGAGCCGAACGCCCGGCGGACGATGGCGCTCGTGATCCGGACGGCGGGCCAGCCGGCGGCCGTGGTACCGGCCGTTAGGCGTATCGTACGCGACCTGGACCCCACCGTGCCGATCTTCAATGTGGACATGATGAGTGATGTCGTCCGTGCGTCGACGGCGCGTCTCGAGCTGACGCTCATACTCATGGCTGCGGCGGCGGCGATCACGCTGGTGCTCGGGACGATCGGGCTCTACGGGGTGATGGCGTACATGGTAGCGCTCCGGACCCGCGAGTTCGGCGTGCGTGTGGCGTTAGGCGCCGATCCGCGGCAGATCGCGCGGGCCGTTGCGGTGCGCGGGCTCAAGCTGATCACGGTCGGCGTGGTGGCCGGTTTCGTGCTCTATGCGGTAGCGGCTCCGTTCCTGCGAGCGTTTCTTTATGGCGTCACGACGAGCGATCCGGTGACGCTGGTTGGGGTGACGCTCGCGCTCGTGGCTACGGCGTCGCTCGCGAGCTGGTTCCCTGCGCGGCGGGCCGCCCACGTCGACCCGGCGGAGGCGCTTCGCGCGGAGTAGCACTGCAGTCCGTCGAAGGATGAGCTCATGAAAAACGTCGTCGGAAAGCCACTCGACGCCCTCCAGCCCTTCATCGGCGAATGGGCTGTCGAAGGGAGACACGTCGAGTTCCCGGACACCGTGATTCGCGGCGCGTCGGTGTTCGAATGGTGGGGTGACCGCACGTTCCTGATCCATCGGGCCACGCTCGACCACCCCGACTTCCCGGACAGCATCGCCGTGATGGGCGCGACCCAACCCAATGGGGGGCTCGCGCAGCACTACTTCGACTCGCGCGGTGTGCATCGTCTGTTCGACATGACCTTTGCTGGTGGCGTCTGGATGCTGGATCGAAAAGCCGTTGGCCCGAAGGACTTCGATCAGCGCATGACGGCGACGTTCAGCACCGACGGCAATACGATCACGGCCCAGTCCGAGCTGCGGGACGCACGCACGCACGAAATGCGACCGGACTTCTCCGTGATCTACCGGCGGTCATAACACCTGACCTCGGCGCAACACTCGCGCGTGCGGGCGGCAGCGTTATGTTCCCGCCTTACGCGCCGCGGTGTTCTTCCGTACCTGTCTCGGTGTCCGGCACATGACGACACGGCCCGCAACCGGGCTCCTGGCGGCACTGTCAATCGCGGTGGTCATCCTCGCTGGCTGCTTCAGCGAGGTCGAGTCCGCCGTATCGGGCCCGCCGCGCTGCGAGGGCCCGGCGGACGGAAGTCCATCGTTTGGTTGCGCGGTGGTCTACGGCACCGTGGTCGGACCAGACGGGTCGGCGATGGATGGCGTGAGCGGTGCCCTTCGAACCACGCCACAGTGCGGCTGTCGCGCGATTCGGATCGACGTCGACTCGCTCGGACGGTTCTCGGTGACAGTGCACCGCAGCGAGGCGCCTGCCTCGGGTTCGGCCGACACCGCGACCATCGTCGTATACGTGGGCGCGACCGCGGCGAAGTATCCTCGCTCAGTCACTGGCGACCCGTACTTCGATACGTCGAGCGTGCGTATGACGTACGCGCCGATCGGCGACCCAGCCATGATCTACCCGCTCAGCCTGCGTATCCTGTTCCCGCCACCCTAGTCGATTGATCGTGCTGACTGGCGACGACCAAACGGCCAAGCCGCTCGCGAGGCGTCTCCATTCGTGCGCGAGTTTCGTTTCCGTCCTCGCGCTGCTCGCGGCGTGCGGCGGAGGATCGCACACCTCTCGCCCGGTCATCGGCGTCGTTCAGGTCTCGTCGCTCACGCCACTCGACGAGGCGCGCGAGGGCTTCTACAAAGCACTCGCTGACTCGGGGTTCGTCCGAGACGTCAACGTCACCTTCCTCGAACGCAACGCCCAGGGCGACATCCCGACGCTGTCGCTCATCATGCGCGACTTCGTGCAGCAAGGCGTCACCCAGGTCGCGACGCTGTCTTCCATCGCGACCCAGACGGCGATGAAGGTCATCACCGACCGCCCGATCGTCTTCGGCGCGGTCGCGAACCCCTACGCCATCAACGCCGGCACGAGCCCCACCAACCACCGGCCCAACGTCACCGGCGCCGAGATCCCGCTCCCCGTCGATTCGGCGTTAGGCATCGCGCGCACGGCATTCCCGAAGGCCGGCGCGTGGGGCACGCTCTTCGACCCCGCCGATCCCTTCGCCGAGTTCTATCTCGAGATGGCGAAGCGGAAGGCGCAGCAGATGGGCATCCGGTTCGTCACGGTTGCCTGCACGAGCCCCCAGGACATCGCCTCGGGCGTGCAGGCGCTTCGCGCGCAGGGCGCCGGCGGGATCATGCAGATCCCGAGCATCATGATCGGCGGCGGATTCCCCGCGCTCATCAAGCAGGCGCGTGAGCTGGGCATGCCTGTCGTCGCCTCCAACACCGGATACACCGGGCCGCCCCTGGCACTCGGCGCGAGCTTCTACGATAACGGCTACGCGCAGGGCGTGATCATGATTCGCGTCCTGCGCGGGGAGAGTCCGGCGACGATCCCGTTCCGCGTGTCGGCGAATCCGCAGATGGTCGTCGATCTCGGCGCGGCGGCGGACTTTGGCGTGACGATACCGCCGGAGGTCATCGCGCTCGCGTCCAAGGTAATTCCGGCAACGGGAGAGGGAGACACCGTACGACTCGCCTCACGGAAGCCGTCGTCCGCCGCGCCTAACACGACGCGTCGGCCGTCGCCGTGGGACTTCTGGCTCTCGGCGCTCGTTCTCGGCCTCGCCTTCGCGACGCTCGCGTGGGGCGTCTATATCGCATCCCGGGTACTTCGCTTTCCGGACATCACGCCCGATGGCAGCTTCCCGCTCGGAGCCGCGGTCGCGGCAACGCTCATCATCAAAGGCGTCGATCCGCTGCCCGCGACCATCGTGGCGTTCTTCGCCGGCATGATCGCGGGCTGGGTGACCGGTGTGCTGCACACGAGACTTCGCGTCAACGAGCTGCTCGCTGGCATTCTGGTGATGACCGCGCTCTACTCGGTCAATCTGCACGTGATGGGACGGTCGAACATCTCGCTGCTCGACCGGGCGACGCTCGCCACTCGAATGCACGCTCTCGTCCCGGCGACGGCGGCGTGGCCTAACGACATTTCGTTCGGCGCAGTCTTCCTCGGGCTCATGCTGGTACTCGGCTTCGCCTTCACATGGTTCCTTCGCACCGACTTCGGCACGGCCATGCGTGCGGCCGGAGACAATCCAGCGATGATCATTGCGCAGGGCGTGGACCGCCGGGGGATGGTGGAGCTGGCGCTCGCGCTCGCGAACGGCCTCGTGGCGTTCTCGGGTGGGCTGATCGCGCAGTATCAGGGCTTCGCCGATGTCACGATGGGGGTCGGCACGCTTGTCGCCGGCATGGCGGCGGTGATCCTCGGTGAGACGCTCAAGCCGCGACGAGCGCGGCTCGGTGCGACCATCGCGATGGTCGCCGTGGGTGCGGTTGTCTTCCGCGGGCTGATCGCTGTCGCGTTGCGCGTTGGGCTGGATCCCGTGGATCTCAAGCTCGCGACCGCCGCCTTCGTCCTCGCGACGCTGGCACTCCCGAGCGTCAGGCTTCGGCTGCGCCAGGGAGGGGCGCGCAAATGATCGAGATCACCTCGCTGGAGAAAACGTTCGAGCAGCCGGGCGGCGATGTGGTACCCGCGTTGCGCGGCGTGAGCCTGACGATTCCTGCCGGCCAGTTCCTCACGGTGATCGGAAGCAACGGGTCGGGGAAATCGACGATCCTGAACGTGATTGCCGGGACATACCTGACCGACAGCGGCACGATCCGCATTGGCGACGTCGATGTGACGCGTTGGCCGGAGCACCGGCGTGCCGCGCTCGTGGGCCGGGTGTTTCAGGATCCGTTCAAGGGGACGTGCCCGTCGATGACGGTCGCGGAGAACCTGCGGATGGCCGAGCTGCGCGGCAAGCGGCGTGGCCTGCGCGTGGGCCTCGACCGCGCCTCGCTCGAGCGGTACCGCGCGGCGCTCGCGTCGTTAGGTATGCGGCTCGAGGGTCGTCTCCAGGCATCCATGGGCACGCTGTCCGGCGGCCAGCGGCAGGCCGTGACGTTGCTCATGGCGACACTCACGCGACCCGACCTCCTGCTCCTCGACGAGCACACGGCGGCGCTCGACCCGCGGGCGGCCGAGCAGGTCATGACCGTCACGGACCACGTGGTGCGCACGCAGCGTCTCACGACGCTCATGGTCACGCACAGCATGGAGCACGCGGTCCGCTTCGGCGATCGGACGATCATGATGCATCGGGGCATGGTGATCGCGGATCTCTCGGGCGACGAGCGGCGCGGAGTCACGGAGGCGGATCTCCTCGTGCGGTTCGCGGAGCTGCGCTACACGACGGAGATGCGCGTGACGGCCGACCTTGCTGCCGCCGCGTCAAAGACGCCGGCAGGCGCATGATTGGCATCACAGGAACGCTCCGGGTGACGGCGCTGCATCTCATAACTGAAACACTCATCTCTGCTGACTCTGAACTCTTACAGGGTAGCCCATTTACGGACCCTCCAGGAGCGATGAAGGAAGGCGAACCGCGGTGCTCAATCGCTGACCAGACATCACGAGACGTATGGCCAGCGATTGGGCTCTGCGGTTCGCGAGCCATCGCCGGACGTCGTCGGTCCGTAAACGGACTGCCCTGTAAGAGTTCAAAGTTGGCCGTGATGAGTTTGTCAGTTCTGAGTTGCTCTTCTCGATCGGGCTCACCCTCGCGTCGGTTCTTTATATGTAGGCGCCTAACGGGCGTCGATATCCAACAGCCGAGCTCGCAGTAACCGGTTACCCTCTTTCGCCCATCGCCCAGCCGTGCTAGCCTACCGTCTCCCGAAGACGTAGGCGGGACACGCGTATGCAGCACGCAGTACATCGGCCTCCGCTCGGCCGAAGCGGGACCCCCGGACGACACGAGCGAGCCCCGGTGCGCGCCTAACGAGCCGCCGGATGGCCACTCTGCCTCCGGTCCTCGCCGGACCCATCGTGCGCCGGGTCGAGCCGAGGGCCTGCAGCTTCTGGATTGCGCTGCGCGACGCATCCGACAGCGTGACCGCCACCATCTGGCGTGACATCCAATCCGCCGGCCCCGCTGGCGGCTCCGTCAACTCCACTGACGCCGCCGTCGCCTCCGCCACCGTCAAAACGCGGCGCTTCGGCAAACAGCTCCACGTCGCGCTCATCACCGTCAAGATCGACTCGCCCGCGCCATCGCTCACACCGGGCACCATCTACTCGTACGACATCCAGGTCGGCTCGCAGGGACTCCAGCAGCTCGGCCTCCTCGCGAACGAAGCTCCCGACCCCAATCCCGACGAGGACACGGCTCAACGCCCGCTGGGCCTCGCACTCGGCTACGTCGAAGGGCGCCTGCCGTCGTTCGTGACGCCACCACCGGTCATCGAGCAGACCCGCTTCGCGCACTGCAGCTGCCGCAACACCAGCGGCCCAGGATACGACGCGCTCGCGTGGCTGGATGACATCCTCGAGGCGACGATCGCCGATCCGATCGAACGACCGCAGCAGCTCTTCATGACGGGCGACCAGATCTACGCCGACGACCTCTCGTCCTCGCTGCTGTTCATGCTCTCGGGGCTCGCGGCCGAGATCATCGGGCCGAACGAGCAGATGCGCGTCGTCGCCCAACCGCGCGAAGGCGGCGCGCCGGTCGACGGATCGTTCGACGTGACACTCGAGAACTTCCCGCCGAGCAATCGCCACAAGATGGTCGTGGAGCTCGGCGGCTACACGACCGGCGATGGCGAGAATCACCTGCTGAGTTTCGGCGAGTACTCGGCAATGTACCTCGCTGCCTGGAGCCCGCGCGTCTGGTCGGCGTTAGGTACGGCGGATCTGGTCTTTCCGTCGCCGCCGGTCGACCTGCCGCCGCTACGAGCGTTCTTCGACGCGCCGGAAAAGAAGAAGCCGTACAACGGCGACATCCGGCTGCTGCGCGACGCAGCGAAAGAAGAGGACAGCGGGTTCGTCAGCGCGGTCGCGAAGGCCAAGCTGTTCCGGGTCGGCGTGCCGCACGTCGCGCGCGCGCTCGCGAACGTCGCGACGTACATGATCTTCGACGATCACGATGTCACCGACGACTGGAACCTCCACAAGAAGTGGACGAATCGCGTCTACTCGAAGGAGTTCGGGCGCCAGCTCGTGCGCAACGCCGTCATGGCGTACGGGGTCTTTCAGGGGTGGGGCAACGACCCTGCCGTTTTCGAAACAGGAAAGAACAAGGAGCTGCTCGACGAGATCGAGCGGCTGTACGCGGGCGACGGTCCGTATCCGGTCGCCGGCTCGACCGAGCGCATCGACACGCTCTGCGGCGTGACCGGCGCGGCGTTCACCGAGCAGGCTGTGTGGAACTACATCGTCCCGGCGCCGAAGATGCAGGTCGTCGTGCTCGATACGCGCACGCGCCGGAAATTCACCGGCGAGGGCTATCTGCCGCCCGACCTGGTTGGGCTCAATCGCGACCAGCAGCTCCCTGCGGGTCCGCCGACCGATGGCCGCGAACTGGTGTTCGTCGTGTCGGCCGCGCCGGTGCTCGGCCCCGACATCATCGATACGTTGGCCTGGCCGGCCGCGCAGGTCATCATCGACGTCAAGAACCAGGGTGATGGACTCGACGGATCCGGCGTCCAGACGGCGAATATCGGCGTCGAGAAGTACGACGCAGAGGGATGGTCGTCGAACGACCTCGCGCGCGAGGCGCTGCTCGCGCGACTCGCCACCTATCCACGCATCGTACTTCTCGGTGGCGACGTTCACTTCGCGGACAGCCTGACGCTCGACTACTACAAGAAAGGTGTCACCGCGCCATCGCGCATCGTGCAGCTCACCTCGAGCCCCGCCAGAAACAAGTTCAAGGACGTGGTGAAGCTGTTGCTTCGCCAGAACGCGATGCTGCAGCGCGTCGAGACCGAGTACTCGGGCTCGCGGCTCGCCTGGACTGGCCCATCATCACTCGTCGTGCCGGCCGGACAGTTCGTGTCGCCGGGCCGGCGGTCGAGAATCAACCGATCGCCATCGCTGCTGCCGGCCGAAGGCTGGCCGGCCGGCACCGCGTTCCCATCCGACAAGCCGCCCGATTGGCGGTGGCGCCTAACGGTGCAGCGCGATCCGCGACCGGAAACCACGCTGCCGACCGCGCTGCGACAGCAACTGTTCGCCGCGTCGGACGAGCTCGATGAGTCCAACGCGCTGCCAGGCTATCACACGATCGCCGTGCGACATCAGACCGCCGCCGCGACACGGTTCGAGTTTCTGCGGCAGATGGTGTTCAAGTCGAACATCGGTATCGTGCGCCTGACGAAGGATGCGAGTGGCAACCTCGTATTGAGCCACACGCTCATTTCCGAGAGCGGCCCCGACGCCGTGACCGGCACCGAGGCGACCGTGCACGAGATTCCCCTCGCGCCGAGCCCGAAGCCACCCCCGGAGATAGGGTTCCGCTGATGGCCGACGCCAAGAAGAAGAAAAACATCTTCTCGCGAATCGTCGCGCTGTTCAAGGACGCTGCCGGTGCGATCGTTGACTTTCTCACCGATTCGGCCATTGCGGAGTCGATCCGCCAGGACCTGGGACTCAAGCCGGGCGGAAGTATTCCTGCGGCGACCGGCCAAAAATTCGTGCAGTTCGCGGCCGGTCTGGACCCAGATAAGGAGGCCTTGAGCGAGACGATCGCCGAGATCTCCGACGTCGCGCAGGAGATCAAGACGCTCGCCGCGACGCTCGAGACCGACGACTTCCCAGCGGGTCAGGTGAGCTACACGCTGTTCAAGCTCGGCGCGACCGACTCCGTTCGCCTGCGCTGGCCGTTCCTCTACGCACTGTCGCGCTCGATCCTCTTCCTCGAGGAGGATACCGAAGCGCTCATCATGATCGACCCGGCCCGGCTGCTGCGCCAGCTCCGCGGTGAAGATCTGCCATCGGGTGAGCTTCTCGCGCAACGGATCACCGGTGCCGGCGCGCTCGTGCTGCAGCTGCTGGACGCGTTCACGAGCAAGGAGAAGAACGAGGCGGACACCGGTCATGTCGACGTGTTCTATGGCTGGGACCTGTCGCCGGACAGCGTGACGCCGAAGGCGGATCTCGCCTCGATGCGCGCGGTCACGTTCAGGGTGGGCGGCGCGTCGGGCACCGGGCCCCACCTGCTGGCATCGCTGCTCGCGGTGCCACCGGAGCATGGCGGGCCGGGGATCTACGTCTCGTTAGGTGGCGACCTGACGATCGACAAGGAGATCGAACGCAAGATCGACCCGGACGCCGACGACGATACCCAGTCCAACCTGCACCGGATCAAGTTCAGCCTCGACGCCGGCGTCGCGAGCGGATTCGACGCCTACTTCGGCTTTGCGGGATCGCGGCTACCATCGAACGTGCAGGCGCTGGACCCGAACCCGTTCCTCAAGTTTGGCATCACCAGCGGCACCGCCGACGAGCCCATCTTCCGCATCGGCGAACCTAACGAGACTCGACTCGACATCTACCAGACTGAATTCGGCATCGACGTCTGGAAAGAGCGGGCAGGGTTCCACGCCGCCCTGCGCGACGCCCAGCTGGTGATCGCGCCCGACAAGGGTGACAGCTTCCTGAGGACGATCGCCGGCGACGGCGCCAAGCTGAAGTTCTCGGTCGGCATCATCGCCGATACCGATGGCGGATTCCGCCTCGACGGCGGCACCAAGGCGAAGGCCACGCTGCCGGTGGGTCGCTCCATCGCTGGCGTGCTGACCGTGCATCACGTCGAGATCGGGCTCGGGCCGTCGAGCACTGGCGGCGACCTCGGACTCGAGCTCAGTGGCGGGTTCACCGCACACCTCGGCCCCTTCAGCGTCGTCGTCGACCGCCTCGGCTTCCAGCTCGACGCGGATCGCCGGGAAGGTGGCAATCTCGGCCCGATCCATCTCGACCTCGGCTTCAAGGCGCCTAACGGACTCGGTCTGCTGCTCGACGCGAGCGTCCTCAAGGGCGGCGGATACCTGTACGCGGATCCGGCGAACAATGAGTACGCCGGCGCCTTCGAGCTGCTGCTGTTCGGCAAATTCGGCATAAAGGCGATCGGTGTCCTGACAACGAGACCGAACGACTGGTCGCTGCTGCTGCTGATCTTCATCCAGTTCCCCATCCCTACGCCGGCGCCAGGCTTTACGGTCTTCGGTGTGGGCGGGTTGATCGGCGTTCAGCACGGCATCGACCTCGCGCAGCTGATCGCGGGAATGAAGACGAAGGCGTTCGACGACATCCTGTTCCCCGACAACCCGGTCGGGGACGCGCCACGCATTTTGAATCGCCTGCGCACGGTATTTCCGCTCACGCCGCGCGCGTTCACGATCGGGCCGATGTTCGACATGGGGTGGGGCACTCCCAAGCGCATCGTCTTCATTCGCGTCGGGCTGCTCATCCAGATGGCCAACGTGTTCGGGTCGGGCGATGGCGAGTTCGCGTTCTCGCAGATCGTGCTGATCGGCCAACTTCGCGTGGAGATCGGCCCGACGAAGGAGGACGCGACGATCACCGTCGTGAAGCTTATCGTCGACATCGTCGGCTTCTGGGATCTCGACAAGAAGCGCTACGGCTTCATTGCGCGGCTCCGCGACTCGAAGATTGCGAAGATCGACATCACCGGCAGCCTCGCGGTGTGGGGCGAGTACGGCGACAAGCCACGCTTCCTGTTGGCGGCCGGCGGCTTCAATCCACGGTTCAAGGACGTTCCCACCGAGATCGGTGGCGTGCTCGATCGGCTCGGCGCCGCGTTCAAGGTCGGCCGGTTCAGCCTAACGCTGACTGGCTACTTCGCGCTCTCGCCCGGCACCATTCAATTCGGCGTCAACCTCGCCGCCAAGGCGACGATCGGACCGGTCGGGCTCACGGGTGACATCGGCTTCGATGCCCTGATCTATCGCGAGCCGACGACGCACTTCCTCGTCGACTTCCACATCAAGGCCGCGGTGACGTTCAAGGGACACTCGCTCGCTGGTGTGAAGGTCGAGGGGACGATCGAGGGACCGGGCCTCTGGCACGTGAAGGGGAAGGTCACGTTCTCGATTCTCTGGTGGGACATCGACAAATCGTTCGATGAAACGTGGGGCACGGCCGACGAAGCCGTGATCGTGCAGACGAGCGTCGTTGGTCTTCTGACCACGGAGCTCAATCGACGCGAGAACTGGACGGCGCAGTTGCCGGCCGGCGGCGAGGCCATGGTGACGATCGCGTCGCGGCCTGGCGAGCTGGCGACGCTTGCCCACCCGCTTGGCCGCTTCACATTCAGCCAGCGGACCGTCCCGCTGGGCCTCGCGATGGAGAAGTTCGGGGAGGGCGGCATCGACGGACCGAACCGGTTCGATGTGACGGGAATGCGCGTTGGCGAAGCGGGGCTCGATGCGACCGAGCGAGTGGCAGTGCGCGATCATTTCCCACGCTCGCAGTTCCTCGAGATGACCGAGGAAGACCGCCTGACGCGGCCGTCGTTCGAGGAGATGGATGCGGGGGTCGAGTTCAGCTCCGCGGCGTACTCCGTGAGCGAGAGTGCCATCTGGGCGGATATGGAGTACGAGACGGCCTATCTCGACATCGATCCGCGGCGCTTCAATGGGACGCGCCGAGACGGTGCGCTTCGTCGCGTGGCGATGGACATGAGCCTGGTTGGCATCCTTGCCGGACACGGTGCGGCGGCGCGCGCGCCGCAGCGGCTCGACGAGCGCAACAGGGCGAAGACCGGGAGCCGAGTCGATCTGACGCCGGCGCCGATGGCCGCGGCGGAACGTACGGTGTTCACCGTCGATCCAGCGGTGTCGTTAGGTGGCCAGGCGCGAACGGTGGAGATGATCGCCGAACAGCGGTTCCGGCCCGACGACGAGGAAAGATCGCAGCTCGTCGAAGAGTTCGAGCTCGCGGGGGTGTGACGGTGGCCGACACGACTTATCGCTTCCTTCCCTGGGCTCGACGCGGTCTCGCTGACCGCATCACGGCGCCTGACGACGGCGGAGCGCTTCCCGCACGCGCGAAGGTGACCGTGGGCCTCACGGTGAGCGCTATTCCCGAAGCGACGTACGATCTCTCGCTCTACGGCCCGGGTGACGTCGTCGGCGTCGACCCGCGCGTGATCATTCGGACAGACCCTCGCCCCGCCAGCACGGACGTCGAGCCGAACTATTTCCCACTCATCGAGTTCGATCCGCCGGACTTCCCGTGGCTGTTCACACCTGCCAGGAAAAACACGAACGACCACCTGCGACCGTGGTGCGTGCTCATCGTGGTCGACCTGTCGGTCACGGATGCGCCACGCGCGGAGGCCGGCAAGCCGCTGCCCATACTGACGGTGCCGACTGGGGCAGTGGCAACGGAGCTGCCGGATCTGGACGAGTCGTGGGCATGGGCGCACACGCAGGCGATCGCGCCGGCCGGCTCCGTGGATCTTGCGACGGAGCTTGCCAACAAGCCCGCGATGAACGTGTCGCGCATCATGTCGCCGCGACGCCTCGAGGGTGGCAAGCGCTACGCGGCGTGCCTCGTGCCCGCGTTCGATGTGGGCGTGGCTCGGGGATTGGGAGACACACCACCGATCGACGGCACGATCGGTCCGGCGTGGCGGGTCGACGCGACGTCGGACGTTAGGCTCCCGGTGTACTTCCACTGGGAGTTCGCGACCGGTCCGGCCGGCGATTTCGAGGAGCTCGCGCGGAGGCTCCAGCCGTTCGTTGCCCCGGAGACCGTCGGCGTTGCACCGATGTACATCGGGAGTGCGGGTCCCGAGCTGCCGTCGATCCCTGCTGCCGATCCGACGGCGATCCTCGCGATGGATGGCGCCTTGCGGGCTCCGAAACGCTCGTCAGGCACCTTGGGTGATGTGCCGGTGGCGGTGCAGACCGCCCTGCGAGCGACGCTCGACGCGCTCGCCGTACAAGCGACATCAGGGCCGACCGCCACGACGCCCGTGCTCGGCCCGCCGCTCTACGGTGAGTGGCACGCGCGGCAGCACACGGTGCCTGACGACTTCCCAACCTGGCTTCGCGAGCTCAACCTCGACCCGCGTGCCCGCGCTGGTGCCGGCCTCGGCGCAGAGATCGAGCGGCAGAATCAGGAAGACTTCATGCAGTGGTGCTGGGAGCAGGTGGGTCGAATCCTCGACGCGAATCGGTTGCTGAGCCGCGCCCGGCTGTCGCTCGAAGCGCTGACGCGGATTCACACCAGGCATCTGCAGACACTGCCGCCTGACCGTCTCGTGCAGGTTGCGGCTGCGCTACACAGCCGCGCGAGCCAGGGCGAGATGACGATCGCCGCCACGATCGCGCGATCGAGCCTGCCTAACGCCTCGGCGGATCCGGCATTGCGACGCCTGACGAGCGCCAGTCGCCCGGTGCTCCGCGCCGCGGTGCGCCGCGCTCCGGTCGCCGGCGCCGCCCCGGGTCAGGGACTGCCACGCGTTCGGCTCGTCTCGAAGCTGTCCACTGGCGCACTCGATGTCGACCCGACCCGGTTCACACCGCACGGCGTGCTGGGCATCCCATCGCTCGCAACGCTGCCGATCCCAGACGCCGACGACACGCCGGTCAACCTGACGGGAATCGGGCTCCCAGTCTCCGTCGGCGCGTCCGTGCTTCGTCAGCTCCGCGACGATACCGCCGTCGTCTCGGCGGACCGCACGCCGCGCGTCGTCGCGCGAACCGATCTGCGGACCGTGGGAATCATCGGCGAGGTGCAGCTCGATCGAACACGCGAGCTGCTCGGCGTCGTGAAATCGTCCGCGGTGACCCTGACGACGACGTTGCGGACCGTGACGGCCGCCGGTGCTACCACGCCAGGTGCCGCGGGCCTGCTCATCACGATTCGCGAAGGACAACCGACGCTGGTGCAGGGACTCGACGTCGACACCGGCGGGCGTGTGGTCATCCGCACGAGGGCCGGCCGGGCATCGCCACAGGTCGCGACGCTCGAGCGTCACCTGACGGATACGAGCACGAAAGACATCGCGACGGTGCTGGCGCGTATCCCGCCTAACACCGTGGACCCGACCGGCGCCGAGCCGCCCGCGGTCACCGGTCGCGTGACGGACCCTCGAGTCCGCCCAACCCTCGGCCCGACGCTACCGGGGAGGACGCCGCCGGGCACCACGGTGCCGCCAACGAAAACCGGCGGGACGATCACGCTGCCACCGCTCGTGAAGGACACGGGGACGATCACGCGCATGGAGCAGGCGATCCTGACGGTCGCGCCGAGCGGTCAGGTCGGAGGCCCGCCGCCACCGACGCCCACACTCATGCCGTTCGCGCTGCCCACTGCGCGCGACGTGCTGGTCGTTCGCACGAACCCGCGGATCACGATTCCGCGCCGATTGGGCACGATGGTCCTGGCAGGCGGCACGCGACTGCTCGCGGAACCTCCCGCCGGCATCACCGTCGTGCCGACGCAGGATCGCATCATGGCGGCGCCGGAGCTCGACGTCCCGGTGTACGAGTACCTCGCTCGCCTCGCCCCCGATCGATTCCTGCCGGGAGTCGGCGACATTCCTCCCGACGCGATTACGCTGCTCGAAACGAATCCCCGATTCGTGGAATCGCTGCTCGTCGGGCTCAACTCCGAGATGAACCGGGAGCTCCTCTGGCGCTCGTTCCCGACTGACCAGCGCGGCACACCGTTCCGGAAGTTCTGGGCGTGGACCGACGGCGGCGAGGACATTCCTCCGATCCACCTCTGGCCCCCAACGAACACGTTAGGCGCCAGCGCCCGGGGCGGGCCGGGAGGCCAGATCGCGCTGCTGGTGCGAGGGCGGCTCCTGCGTCGCTATCCGAATACGTCGATTTTCGCGTGGCGGTCGGCGGGCGGGAAACTCATCAATCCGCCGGCGCCGACAGACCTGAAGCAGCCTGTGTTCGCCGGCGTGCTCGGGTCCGACATCGTGTTCGTGGGGTTCGACCTCACGGATGCCGATCTGCTCGCCGGGGATGGCTGGTTCTTTGTGCTTCAGGAGCAGCCGACGGAGCCTCGCTTCGGGTTCGATGAGCTCGGGCCCGGCGACTCGCTGCCCACGTTAGGCTCGTGGTCGGACGCCACGTGGACCCATACCGGGACGGCCCCTGGCCGGTATCTCCACATCGGCGGGAACCCACTCGAGAATCAGATCCTCAGCGACGTCCAGTTCGTGGCACACGCCGGCCATTTCGCGGCGATCACCCTGCAGAAGCCAATGCGCGTGGCCGTTCATTCGCGCAGCATGGTGCAGCCGTAGCGGAGCGATCGATGCCTGACGACTTCTCGCCAAACGTCGCCGCCATTGCCGGAAACATTCCGATCGCGCTGCTCCCGGTGCGGATCGAGACACGTTTCTTCAACTCGGCCGCAGAGCTGCGCGTCCGCATCTTTCCGGATCAGGTTCACGTCGACGCGCACGAGCCCGAACTGACAGTGGGTGAGCGCGACCTGGGGATCGCGTACTGGCAGGCGCGCTTCGCGGCACCCGATCCGAATACGCGAGCTTCCTCCCCGTGGGCTACCCTTGCCGGAATCGTTGGACCGGCGAGAGCGGCGTGGATCGCGGCGGCGCTCACGCCGACGAACATCGCTCAGCTCGGACAGCCCGTCACGCCCGTGTTCCCCGCGGCTCCGGCCCGCGCCGCCGAGTGGTCGCGAGCGGCTCGTGCGGTCGCGTTGCCCGAGCGATGGGTCGTCATCGGCATGCGCGACGGGCGAGAGATTTTCCGGAAATGGTCCGCGACGATCTCGGATGTACTGGACCTGACGCCCGCGCCGGACGACCCGACCCCGATACCCGACGATACGCTTCCGCTTCAACCCTCGGCCCGGTGGCTGGTGGACTTCGACGAGGCGGAAAAGAAGGGAATGGCCGTGCGTATCGGCGCGGCGGATCTCGCGCGGGGGATGGCGCTGGGGGGCGGTCTCGATCGACTGTTCGTGCTCGGCGTCGACTGGACCGTCGCGCCCGAGAAGGCGGCCGAGACACTTCGCCGGCTCTTCGCATCGCACGTCTATACCGACGGATTGTCGGCGATCGAGCCGGGCACGCCGACGAACGTCACAGCCGCGGCACGTCCCGGTGCCCGGCCATCCGACGCGGCCCTGACCAGCGCGCTCGATCCGGAGGCGCGGCCGATGGCGGCGAAGGTCGGCGGCGGCGGCGCCGCGGACCGCCTCTACCGCGCCCTCGGCCTAACGATTCGCGGGGACGATGCCCTCGTCGCCATTCCAGGGTCGAGCGCCCGCGAGCAGGACGTCGCGACGCACCTGGCGAACGTGATCTGGGAAGCCACGCTCGGCGGGTACGTCACCGACTTCCTGAATCCGTTGTTTCCTGACGCGTTGACGAAGCAGCTGCGTGACCACGTGCGGCAGTACGTCTTCGCCGGCGGGCCGTATACGGCTATCCGAATCGGGAAACAGCCGTACGGCGTTCTGCCCGTTGTCGCACCTGGGCGACTCACGTCGCGTGCCGATGCGCCGTTCGAGTCGGGGCTCGCAGTCTGGTTAGGCAAGCTGCGACCGTTCTGGCAGGCTGGCACGGGTCGAGTCCCGCGCCTCGGGATGTCGAGCGACCTCGACGCGGATCTTACTGCGGTGCTGCAGACGACGCCGCAATCCCAAACTTTCCGGTACCGATCGATCCTCGGCGCGCTCGCCGTGAACGCAACGATCGGGCTCGCACGCCACGCGGCGGCGCAGGATCAGATCACGGAAATCGTGGGATCTCATCTGGACTGGCCGCAGCGCCCCGACATCGCCGGATTCACAACTCATCCGATCGATCGTCCGCTGCGAGTGCCGCTGGTGGACCCGAAGCCGATCATTCCAGGCGCGCCACTGTCCGTGACCTACCTGCAGGACATTGCGACGCTCGCGCGGACGTCAGGCACGTACGACGCGATCAAGGCGCGCGAGGACGCGAGCACCCTGCTCGAGGCATTGGTCGCGCACGCCACGGCTCGTGAGCTGCACCGCGCGGACATCATCACCATCGACAAGCATCGCCTGGCCGCCGGCGCGATCAAGACGGCGCCGCTCGTCGGCCTGATGCAGGCGTCGGAGTACGTGGGCATCGAGACGGCGACCCGTCCCGACGCGACCGCCGGCGTGCTGGTCACGAGCCCGTGGGAAGCGTCGCGCGTCGTCATCCCGACGGTCACGAAGTCGCTCACGGTCCGACAGTTCGTCACGGCGGCGGTGAACCGAGGCGTACGTACGCCGGCGGATTATCAGGCGTTAGGCGACATGCTGGCGAGCCTGGACGTGATCGCCACGAAACCGGCGGATCAGCTCGAGCGAGTCTTCCGCGGCGTGCTCGACCTCTATGCCTATCGACTGGATGCCTGGTACACGTCGCTCGCCACGCGCAGGCTGACCGCGCTTCGCTCGGCCACGCCGGCGGGCGTGCACATCGGCGCGTACGGCTGGGTGGACGATGTGCGTCCGGCAACCGCTCCGACGAGCGAGGGCTACATCCACACGCCGTCGCTCGCCCAAGCGACGACGGCGGCCGTGCTGCGAAGCGGCCATCTCGCGCATAACGACGCCGAGCACAAGGCGCTCAACCTGGATCTGAGCTCGGCGCGAGTGCGAACGGCGCTTCGCCTGCTCGACGGCATCGATCAGGGCCAGCCGCTCGCCGCGCTACTCGGATACCGATTCGAGCGAGCGATTCGCGCGCGGAGTCTCACGCTCGCACGATTCATTCTGCCGTTTCGGCGCCTTGCGCCGCTGCGTTCGAACGTCGCGCCGCCCGCTCCCGCAACGGCGTCCGAGAACCTCGCCGCGCGCGACGTCGTTGACGGAGTGACCTTGCTCGAGCGCTGGGCCAACGAGCGGTCGACGCTCCTCGCCACACTCGTGCCGGTGCCGTCCCCCGCCGAGCAGACCATGCTGGCCGAGGAGCTCGATCGCCTGGCCGACATCTACGATGCGGTTGCGGACGTCATGGTCGCCGAAGCGGTGCACCAGAACGTGCGCGGCAACAACGAGCGTGCTGGCGCGGTGATCGCCGCACTCGATCGGCAGGACCGCCCGCCGGAGATGGAGTTCGTTCGCACCCCTCGCACGGGCACGAGCTTCACGCATCGCTTGCTCGTGCTCATTGGCGATGAGACTCTGCCACCGTCGTGGGCGACAATCCCTCTGGATCCGCGCGCGAGCGTAGAGCCGCGGCTCAACGCGTGGATTGCCCGGCTGATCGGCGATCCGAAGCGCGTGAAGTTCGCGGCCACGGTGACTACGAGCACGCAGAAGCTCGCTCTCACGCTGGACCAGCTTGGCTTGTCGCCGCTGTCCCTCGTCATGGCGAGTCAGGCGGCGGGCAAGGATTCACCGTCGGAGCTCGAGGAGCGGTTGGTGCATCGCTTCGCGAGCATGGTCAACGCACCGAAGCCGAACAGCGAGCTCACGCTGCTCGACGAGCCGCCCGCCGGCTCGAAGCCGACGATCATCGGGCTCGGTGCATTCCGGGCGCTGGCCTATTGGATCTACACCCTCATTACCGAACAGCACTCGGCCAACGCGAACGATCTCGCGTTGCCGCAGGACCCGCAGAACGACGGGCTGGATCACGCGCAGCTCGGTGGCCGGGCTGACGCGCTGGTCACGAGTTACGCCAGTGCGATCGCGACACTCGATGCGGCGATCGGCGCGTCCACGCCCATCGCGAAAGCACTCCGCGATGCTTTGTTTGGCGCGGCTGCTTTCGGCCTCCGCTCCGCGGTTCCGGGTCCGCCACCGTTAGGCTCGGCCGCAGCCGCCGATGCTGACGAGCTGCTCGGCCAGGCGCGCGTGGTCGTGGCCGAGATGCGCGCGGCGGCTGCGCGGGAGCGCGATCTCGTCACATCGTTCGGCAACCCGCCAGCGGCGACTGCCGAAGAGCGCGTCCGGCATCACACGTCGAGGATCGGAACGCTCGTGGGCGAGCACTTCCCGGTACTTGCGTGCTTCAGCGTGCCGACCGGTGGCAGGGCGGCCGAATTGACCGCCTCCAATGCTGCGCGAGCGACGCTGCTTGCCAAGGATGACTTC
>Ga0207706_10001269_pt1 | contig 25461 bp, 27 predicted proteins | sample KBSC53metaG_FD_184318 | JGI IMG/M metagenome (GOLD analysis project Ga0207706, IMG submission 184318) | Corn rhizosphere microbial communities from Kellogg Biological Station, Michigan, USA - KBS C5-3 metaG (SPAdes) (version 2) | ecosystem: Host-associated > Plants > Roots > Rhizosphere > Soil ... | reverse complement strand
GCGAGCTAGCTGCGAAGTGCGAACCTACTGCGAACCCACCGCGAACCAGCTTCGTCTCAGTTCGCAGTAGGTTCGATGTTCGGACTTAGATCGCAGTTTGCGATGGCCCGTTGGTTCGCCGTTCGCAGCCCTCAACCAGCGATTGTCTCTCCCCCGAGCACCGGCAGGATCTCCCCGCTGATGTAGCTCGAGTCAATGTTCGAAGCCAGAAAAACGTACGACGGCGCCAATTCCTCCGGCTGCGCCGGCCGCTCCATCGCCACATCCTGCCCGAACTCCTTCACATGGTCCGGATCGCTCGATTGCACGTTGAGCGGAGTCCATACCGGACCCGGCGCCACCGCGTTTACCCGAATTCCTTTCTCGACGAGGCTCTGCGCCAGCGACTTCGTGAAGGCGTGAATCGCGCCTTTGGTCGCTGAGTAGTCGATCAGAGTCTTCTCGCCCTCGAGGCCGGTGATGGAGCCGGTGTTGATGATGCACGAGCCTTTCTTCATTCGCTTAACCGCCGCCCGCGCCAGCCAGAAGTAGCCAAAGAAATTCGTGCGGAAAGTGCGCTCGAGCTGATCGTCGTCAATGTCTAGAATCGATTCCTGATTCTTCTGGAACGCCGCATTGTTGACGAGGATGTCGATCGACCCGAGCTGCCTGAAGGTTTGCTCGACGCAGTCCTTGCAGTACTCCTCGTCGGTCACATCCCCAGGCAACAGCAGCGCGCGACGACCTTCGGCTTCGATCGCCTCGCGGGTTTCGTCTGCATCCCGCTGCTCTTCCGGAAGGAACATGATCGCGACGTCGGCGCCTTCTCGAGCAAAGAGCACGGCCACCGCCCGCCCGATTCCGGAATCGCCTCCCGAGATCAGCGCGACTTTTCCTTTCAGCTTGTCGGCGCCCCTGTAAAGCGGCGCCCGATATTGCGGCCGCGGATGAACCTCCGCCTCGATGCCAGGAAATTCCTGATGCTGTTTCGGCATCGGCGGTTTTGGATGCGCCTGAATGCGCTGCAGCTCGGCTTTGCGCGCGCCCTCTCCGCTTCTGCCCGCGCCGTTGCTTTTCCTCGCCGGCCCATTCGCGCTCCGCGCGCTGCCGTTCGTGCGGCTGCTGCCACGCGAGCGGCTCGATGATTTCGTTGCTGTACGACTGGCCATTTTACCCGCTCTCTCTGCTGGATTTGATGCATTCAACAGAGGCAAAGCGTGTTCCCGAGCCCGACTCACGTGACGCCTATCCCCGCAGGGCCACCATATATTTCGCCCGCATGTCGCTCACCCTTCGCTTCCTCGGGACTTCCGCGTCACGCCCTACGGTTGAGCGCAACGTTTCGTCCATCGCCGTCATCCGCGAAGGCGAGACTCTGATGTTCGACTGCGGCGAAGGAACACAGCGCCAGATGATGCGTTACGGAATTACCTTCGCCCTCAGCGACATCTTCTTTACCCACATGCACGCCGACCACATGCTCGGCGTCACCGGATTATTGCGCACGTTGGCACTTCAGGGCCGCACCGAGCCGATGAATCTCTACGGCCCGCCCGGCTCGGAAAAACTGCTCTGGCGCGCGATCACCCTCGGCAGCGAGAAACAACACTTCGAGATCAAGGTATTCGAGCTGACGCCGGAGACCCCGCTCAAGCGCAGCGGCTACTCGATCATCCCGTTCCCTGTCGATCACGGCGACCGCGTCGCAATCGGCTACCTGCTCGCCGAAGAAACGAGACTGGGAAGATTCAATCCGGAGAAAGCGCGTGAGATGGGAATTCCCGAGGGTCCACTCTGGGGCAAAATCCACAAAGGGGAAACAGTAAATCTCCCCGATGGCCGCACGATCGAACCCAGCGAGCTCGTTGGGCCGAGCAGGTCAGGAAGACGCATCGTGCTTACCGGCGACTCGCGTCCCTCCGAAGGCACAGTCACCGCCGCGTCCAATGCAGACGTCCTCATCCACGAAGCCACGTTCGCCACCGAAGAAGCCCCTCGCGCGCTCGAGACCAGTCACTCGACGGCTCGCGAAGCAGCCGAAGTCGCCGCCAAGGCGAATGTGAAAAAGCTCGTGCTCACCCACGTCTCCGCCCGCTACTCGCGCGATACCAGCGACCTGGAGCGCGAAGCCCGCGAAGTGTTTCCCAACACGATCATCGCGCGCGACGGGATGGAAATCGACGTCCCCTTCGAGACAGCGCCCGTGTCCGACTAGCGCGTGGAGACAGCGCGTGGGAGATAGCGCATGGGAGATAGCTGTTGAGACAGCGCTTGGAGATCGGTTGCGATTGCGCTTTGCTGTGATGCCAGACAGGGAAGGAGGCGGGGGTCCTCTAAGCGGCCGTCACAGCGAGCGCGTGGAGGAGACGCGCGACCGAGCAGAGCGAGGGAGCGTAGTTAGCGGCTACGACCAAGCGAGCGTGGCCGCTTAGAGGACCCCCGCCGACTGACCGGCGGGCAAATCTCGAACAGACCGGGAGAAACCCGGGGAACTCTCGAACTAAGAAGCTCGATTAACGCGCGAGAGCTCGTTGGACACGGGCATCGACCGCCGAAACAACAACGCGAGCTTCTCCTCGCTCAACGCCTGCATGACCTTTTCGACCGGCACCCGCGATGTCACGCTGCGCGACTCCGGCCCGCTCCAAATGTCCCACGCGTAGCGATCAAGCCGCGCCGTCCGTCCGCCGGGATGATGAAACACGATCATCGCATTGCTGGCACCGGGCACCTGCACCTCGACACCCCAGTGTGTTCCGTCGGGTCCGCGGAACGGCCTTATCTGTCTTGCCATTGGTCTTTCAGTTTGTTGAAGTCAGCGCCAGTGGATGCAGCCGCTGCCGTCCCACGAATCCCGCGTCAACCTCGTGCCAGTACAGCACGCCCGGCTCACCCAGCTTCCAGCAGTAGAAGACCTCGCGGCCATCCAGCTGCCCGCGAAAGTCCACCAGGCCGGTATCCATCCCCTTGCAGATGACACCAAGGTCGTTCAGCTCGGCGATGTAGTGCTCGATGTCCGAGGCGAGACGCTGCGCCTCGATCTGCAGCAGCTCCGCAATCACATCGGGATGCTCCGGACTGGCGCCGACGGTGGCGAGCTCGAACTCGCGCACCTTCTCCTCCCAGAGACGGTGGTCACGAACGAGATCCTCGACGATTCTCCTCACCAACGGGAGCATACGATTCGCTTCATCGACCGTGAACACTCTTTCCATGCTCTCTACTCTATTGGAAGAATGCGACGGCGTAAAGTCAGAGCCGCGCATTCTCTTCCGAAATTCGCTCGTGAAGACGACGCTCGCGCCTCTGCTTCGCCGCTTCGTACCGCCTTATCTCATCAGGAGTCTCGGCCCTGATCTGCGGCACGGGCGCCGGCTTACCGTCGCTGCCGATAGCCACGAAAGTGAGATAGCAGGAGTTGGTGTGCAGCCGAACGCCCGTGAGAAGATTCTCCGTCTCCACTCTGACACCGACTTCCATCGAGGTTCTGCCGACGTAGTTCACGCTCGAGTGCATGATGACCAGATCCCCCACGTGAATCGGCTCGCGGAAGTCCACGCGATCAACCGAGACGGTTACGCATATCTTCCGCGCGTGCCGGATCGCGGAAACGGCGGCGGTGGTATCCATCATCGACAGAATGACTCCGCCGAAAACATTGCCGAGGACGTTGGCGTGTTGCGGCAGCATCAGTTGAGCTGCCTCGTGATGGGATTCGCGCACCGTTTTGGCTTTCTCTGTCATGCCTGGTGTCCTGTTGACACTCTAGGTTGCCGCGAAGGCGGAGCGCGCTTGTGCACCACCTGCTGTATGCTTTCACCGTAGGACGTCGCGTCGTTGAACGCGCGGGCCAGCGCGTGCCGCGTCTGGGCGTCGACGCGAGGTTTGTCGAGCCAGAAGATCTGCACGAAGTTCGACGCGACCATCCCCAGCTTCCATTCCTTGCCTCGACGATCGCGCAATGCCAGCGCGTTCATGCTGTGGCTCGAGTCGTAGCGGGCAATGACATCGTAGCCGTCGTGCCTCCAGCGCCGGTTGGCGAGGCCGCCCTCACCAGCCGCCTCATGGACCGTCGGATCCTGCATCACCCGGTCGAGCTCGACAGGGCGACCATTGCGCAGATCGATCACCGTCCTGGTGGTATCATCCTCGTCGTGCTCGTCCTGCCGCTCGATCGACATCCGATGCTCGACCGCGACATATGGACCCAGCACGTTCAGGATGTCGGTTTCGCCGACCGCCGAGACGTCCACGTCATCATCGGGATCGTCGTCCGGGCCAAGCAGACGGGCGCGGGGGTGCCTCTTATGGTAGTCCTCGGACATGCGGACGATGGCAGTATCGTCGTAGATGATCGCCGAATCGCCGGTGGCGAGGTCGCGGCGAAACACCCGCTCGCCGCTCATCAGTGCGCGCGGAAAGGACCGGTCGATCTCGTTGACGTAGATCTCGTAATACCGGCCGCCGGTACGCGCGAGAATCAGCGGTGAGCCGCGGATCCTGACTCCGGAGTTGTCACTCCGAACCCAATAGGTCTGGTCGCCGGCTGAAATCAGGAACTCGGCGAGCGGCGGCGGTGGCGGCGGCAGCGCGCAGCCTCCGGCAACGGCAATCAATACAATAGTCGTGACGCGCATTTCGGCGGAAATATATCGGATCAGTGGGCTAACCCTCGACGTTCACGGACCGAAATCGCAACTCGGTAGTACTATCCGGCGAGACTGGCCGGCCTCAGGGAATTTGCGAGCAAGTCTTATTAGATTGGATTTCGTCCTTACGCCCCCCCGCTTCCGATCCAGACACAACGATGCATTTGCAGAAGATCACCCTCGCGATGGCTGCGATGGCGGCGACGTTCTCGCTTGCCTGCACCGGCTCTCAGGATGCAGCGGCCCGGTCCGCCAGACCCGACCTGCAGGCGGCCGCGCTTCCCGTAAGCTCGAGTAGCTCGACGCCAGCGACCTCCGTCGCATCAACGGCTCCGACTGGGTCAACCACTGGCAACAACGCGACGGGCACGAAGCCGGACACCGATGTGGTTGCAAAAGCACCTGTCGGGGTCGGCCAGCATCCGACGCCACCCGTTCTCGATTCGCTGATCAAGGGAACGTTGCCGGCGCGTGGACTCTACGTCTTTCGCTTCGCCGTCAACAAGCGCCGTCTCCAGCATCTCATCGGAATCGCTGATTCGACCGAGATCAACGCATTCATCATCGATGTGAAGGACGAGTTCGGGCTGAACTTCGAGCCGACCGATCCGATGGTGAAGAAGAACGCTGGTACGCAGGTCAAGGCCGTGAACATGCGCGCGCTGGTAGACACGATTCGCGCTCATGGAATTCTCCCCGTTGCGCGCATCGTCGTCTTCAAGGATTCGGTGACGGCCCGGAACAACCCGAATCACGTCATTCTCAAATCCGACGGCACGCCGTGGCGGGACAAGAAGGGACAGACGTTGGTGAATCCGTACGCCAACGCGATCTGGGAGTACAATTTCAGAGTCGCGGAAGAAGCGATCAAAATGGGATTCGGCGAGATCCAGTTCGACTACATTCGCTTCCCCGAGCCGTTCAAGAGTCTGCCGCAGCAGGTTTTTCCGGAGCAGAACGGCCGCAGCAAGCCGCAGGTGCTGGCTGAATTTCTGAAGACGGCCCGCGAGCGATTCGCCAAGCTTGGCGTTCGCACCACCGCCGATATCTTCGGACTTGTGACGACGGTTGGCGGAGCGCTCGAGGTCGGACAGCGCTGGGAGCCCATCACCCAGGTTGTCGATGTCGTGCTGCCGATGGTGTATCCGTCGCACTATCCACCGGGCTCGTTCCAGCTTCCGCACCCGAACGCAGCACCGTACGACGTGATCCACATCGCCATCTCACGCGCTCGCGAGCGCGACGAGAAGCTCGGGATCAAGGGCGAGCACGTGCGCCCATGGCTGCAGGCCTTCTCGCTGGGCAAGCCTCCTTACGGCCCGCACGAGATCGAAGAGCAGAAGCGCGCGGTGTACGATTCCGGCTACGACGGATGGGTGATGTGGGAGCCGGGCTCGCGCTACGACAAATTCCTGCCCGCTCTCGAGAAGACCTACGTCTCCAGGAAAAAGAATCCGCCCGTTCCGCGGCCGTCGAATCGATTGGAGTAATCGAAGCGCTCCGGCACCGGTTTAAAGACAACTGACCGGGTGCGGGGTAGGAGTGGGTAGGTTGCGGGGTACGGATAACGGCGATCTCACCCACACCTCGCAACGAACCTGCTCACACCTGGCACCTGTCCTTTGCAGTTACGAAAGCGGCGAATAAACCGGGTCGACCGCATATATTTGCCCGATGATGACGACGAGCACCGCCTCGATCTCCGGTATGACCTGCGCGCACTGCGTCCGCGCGGTGTTCACCTCCCTGGCGGGAGTGCCGGGAATTGATCGAGCCGATGTTTCGATCGGCCGCGCGGTAATCGAGCACGACGGGAGCGTCACCCCGGAGCAGATCCGCGATGCGATCGCTGTCGCCGGTTACGAGGTGACCGGCTTCACTACCGACAAGCGCACGCTGCCTCTCGCGCCATGAAGACGCCGGCTCACGTTCCGGAGTTCCACGAGCACGACGAGCGCACAGTCGGTGCGCTGCTCGCGCCGGACATCCTCGACATGCTCGAGGAAAGTCCGGAAGCGATTCCTGCCGAGACCGACGAGCTTCACGCCAAGGATCTCGCCGACGTAGCCGAGTCGCTGCCGCGTGACATGGTCGCGCCATTCCTCTCGGCGTTGCCGGTCGAGAGGGCCGCCGACGTTCTCGAGTATCTCGACGAAGAGCTGCGCAGCGAAGTCCTCGAGACGATGAGTGTGCACCAGGCGGCCGAGCTCGTCACGGAGATGACTCCGGACGATCGCGCCGACACTCTCGAGGAGCTCGAGGAAGGGAGCGCGGAGGAGATCCTCGCCGAGATTCCCGCCGCCGAGCGCGCCGAGACGGAAAAGCTGCTTGCGTACGAGCCGGATTCGGCGGGTGGACTGATGACGACGGAGTTCGTCTCCGTCTCGCAGGACACGCCAGTCGAGGAAGCCCTGGCAGCGGTGCGCCGTATCGCGCGCTCGGAGCGGCTCGAGGCAATGAACACGATCTACACCACCGACGCCGCCGGGCGGGTTAAGGGTGTGATGTCGCTGCGCGAGCTGCTGGCCGCTCCCGAAGGTGGCAAGGTGTCGGACGTCGCGTGGCAGGAAGTGGTGACTGTTCCGGTGACGGCAGATCGCGCTGAGGTCGCGCGTCTCACTCGCGAGTACGACCTCGTCGCGATTCCAGTCGTCGACCAGAACGACGTGATCCAGGGCGTAGTCACGGTGGACGACGTCATCGACGCCCTCGTCGAGGAGCACACCGAAGACGTGCAGAGATTCGGCGGCATGGAGGCGCTCAACGAGCCGTACACTCAGATGGGATTCTTTTCGATGATCAGAAAGCGCGCGCCCTGGCTGGCCGCGCTTTTCATCGGCGAGATGCTGACGACGATTCCGATGAAGTACTTCGAGGGCGAGATGCAGAAGGCGATCGTGCTCGGGCTCTTCATTCCGCTCATCATCAGCTCCGGCGGCAACTCGGGATCTCAGGCGACCTCGCTGATCATCCGCTCGCTCGCGCTCGAGGAAGTTCGGCTGCGGGACTGGTGGAAGGTCTTTCTGCGCGAGCTTCCCTCAGGGCTGGTGCTCGGCATGATACTCGGCATGATCGGCGTGATTCGTGTCGTGATCTGGCAGTATTTCGGGATCGCTGGCGGCTACGGCCCGCACTATTTCCTGATCGCGATCGCTATCGGTCTCTCGCTGATCGGCGTCGTCACCTTCGGATCAGTGATCGGGTCCATGCTCCCGTTCGTGTTGCGCAGACTGGGTTTCGATCCCGCCAGCGCATCCGCTCCCTTCGTCGCCACACTCGTCGACGTCACCGGCATCACCATTTACTTCTACGTCGCTCTGCTGATGTTGCGCGGGACGTTGCTTTAGTCTCCTGCGCGCCGGTCAGTCGGTCGGGATCCTCTACGGCGGCTAGTCGCTTACGAGGACCCCCGACCTCCTTCCCTATCCGGCACCGCAGCAAGTCCGGCCGCGCAAAATGTTGAAGCGCCGCGAAGTAAATAGTGATGACGTTCGTGCAACGGACGGGGCCGAACCCACGCACGCGCCGTCGAAGACACCGTGTCGCGCACTTTGTCGGGCACTTTGTCCGGCATCTAGTAAGAGTTAGTGGGGAGGGAGGCGCGGGGGTCCTCGCAGGCGCTTTGCAAAGCGAGCGCGAGGAGGAGACGCGCGAGTGAGCAGAGCGAACGAGCGTAGTTAGCGGCTCCGACCAAGCGAGCGTAGCGCCGAAGAGGATCCCCGCGCCGACCGACCGCCAGCGATCTCATAAGGCACAGATGCGTAGCGCCAACGCCTTGGCGCGCCTAGGTTAGACGCGGCACGGTAACTGGCCGGACCCCAACAGGAGATGCACAGCTATGGCAACGACTATTCAGAAGCTGGCGGCGCTGTTCGGAGTGGTGTTTATCCTCGTGGCGATCATGGGCTTTGTGGCGCCCGGTGGAATGCAAATGCAGCCAGCCGATCCGGCAACCGCGGCTAAAGTCTTGGGAATGTTTCCCGTCAACCTCCTGCACAACATCGTCCACCTGCTGTTCGGACTCTGGGGGCTGGCCGCGTCGCGCAGCTGGGGCGGGTCAAAGCAGTTCTTCACCGTTGCCGGAGCTATCTACCTCGTGCTGACCATCGTCGGCTTCCTCTCGCCGACCGGATTCGGAATCGTTCCACTCGGTGGCTCCGATATCGGTCTCCACTGCGTCCTCGCCATCGTGATGCTGGCGATCGGCCTTACCGCAAAGCCGGTGGCAACCGCAACCACAGTGTAACCGCAAGAAGCGACAAAGGGCCGGATCTTCGGATCCGGCCCTTTTGTTTTACGATTCAGTCTAATTAGTCCGCACCGCGGACTGGCTTCAGATCGCTTTCAGCTTGCTCGGCGTCGGCGTCGGATGCGCTGGCGGAAGGCCGCTAATCGGACTGCTCGGCGGATTGCGCTTTGTCTTTTCCTGCTGCACGGCGCTGGAGACAATCCCCTGCTCGAGCCAGGCGTGCTCACCGCGCAGAACTTCCATGGCGACTTTGTAGATCGCCGGATCGTTGTGCCCGAACAAATGGTCGAAGTGCGTCTTGATCCGATCACGCGCTTCGAGGCAGAACGCGTCGGCCAGCGTGATCGCTTCCGGCCGCCCCTGCTTCGCCAGCATTTGCGCTCTGGTGCACGCGGCGGACATCGCGAACAGCTCGGCGCCGATATCGACGGCGCGGAACAACACCATCTGCTTCCGCTCCAGCTTGGGACCGAAACGCACCATGGCGTGGAAGATCGATCTGCCGAGGTGGCGCGTCGTGCGCTCGATGTAGCGAACGTGGCCGGCCAGTCTGCCGAATTCACTGAAGCGTCTCAGTCGCGAAGCATTCAGCCAGCGCGTGGGATACCAGGTCAGATAGAACGGAGTCGCCTTCGCCATTGCCGCGAGCTTCTCTTTGAGCGTCGACTCCGGATTTACGATGTTGAACGCAAGCTTGAAGTGGTGATCGACCATCTCACGCGCGATGAAGAGCCGCATTATCTCCGAGGATCCTTCGAAGATCAGATTGATGCGGTAATCGCGCATTGCTCTCTCGACCGGGATCGCCGGCTCACCGCGGCGCGCCAGGCTTTCCGCCATTTCATATCCTCGGCCGCCGCGGATTTGCATCGTGTCGTCGATGATCCGCCAGCCCGCTTCGGTGTTGTAGAGCTTGGCCAGAGCCGCCTCGAGCCGGATGTCGTATCCGCCTCTTTCATAGAGCGCCGCCGAAAGCTCGGCGACCGCTTCCATGGCGAAGGTGTACGCAGTCATCCGCGCCAGCTTCTGAGCTACAGCCTCGTGCTTCCCGATTGGCTGGCCCCACTGCACGCGCTCGTTGCACCACTTGCGGCAAATAGAGACCATCTGCTTGCCTGCACCGGCACAACCGGCAGGAATGGTGAGTCTGCCTGTATTCAGCGTCACCAGCGCCAGCTTGAGTCCCTTGCCTTCGCCCCAAAGTATGTTCTCGCGGGGCACCTTCACGTTATTGAAGCGGATGACGCCGTTCTCGAGTGCCTTGAGACCCATGAACCGAAGACGATGGACGACTTCGACGCCCGGCATTGACGCTTCGACGATGAATGCGGTGATCTGCTTGCGCGGCTTCCCGTTCACGACCTTGTCGGGCGTTCTCGCCATCACCACGAACAGCTCGGCGCGAGTGCCGTTGGTGCACCAAAGCTTCTCGCCGTTGATGATGAAGTGCTTGCCATCATCCGTTGGAGTCGCGGTGCAACGCATGTTCGCCGGGTCTGACCCAGCATCGACTTCAGTCAGGGCAAACGCGGAAATCGCTCCCTTCGCCAGCCGCGGAAAGTATTTGCGCTTCTGCTCCTCGGTTCCGAAAAGCTTGAGCGGCTGCGGAACGCCAATCGACTGGTGAGCGGAGAGCAGCGCCGTCAGCGATCCATCCTTCGACGTTACCAGCTCGATCGCGCGTATGTAGCTCATTTGCGACAGGCCAAGCCCGCCGTATTCCTTCGGAATCTTGATTCCGAAGGCGCCCATCTCGCGCAGCTCCTGGACGGTCGACTCGGGTATCTCGCCGGTGCGATCGATCTCTTCGGAATCGACCCGCTCCATGAACGAGCGCAGCTTGTCCATGAACGGTTTGGCGCGCGCTTCCTCTTCCTTGTCGGGAAGTGGATGCGGATGAATCAGGTCCAGTCGGAATCTGCCGAGGTAGAGCTCGCGTACGAAGCTCGGGTTTTCCCACTCGGTCTCGCGCGCCGCTTCCGCAACATCGCGCGCTTCCTTCTCGCTTACTGCTCCCGCCGAACTGACCGGATTACTCATGTGCGCCTGATAAAGATCACTAGTCCAATAATAGAGATCGCCGCAAACGAAAACCACTGGATTGCGTAGCTGCGATGTGGCCCTTCATCCAGTGGCAGCGGCTCGACGCGCGGAGGCGCGCTCGCGGATGATGACGAGTCGGCCAGAACTACGTAATAGTCAGCGATCGGATAGGGCAAAAGCTGGCGAATCGCCGCGCGGTCGAGCCTTCGGAACGCCCTCGGCCTGCTCGGATTGGGCGGTGGAAACGGCCCCTGGGTCGGGAACGTCTCGACAAACCCTTCGGCGTCGACGTTGTCACCTTCCCGCCACGGATTGAGGTCCACAGTGATGCCGTCGGGCGCGTAAACCCAGCCGCGGTTTATCAGCACAACCGTGTCTTTGCCGTTGCGCAGCATCGGCGTGAGGATATTTACGCCAGGCGATCCGTTCCGCCCGCGCAGCGTGAAGATGATCTGATTGGCGTAGTCGTACGTTCCCCGGATCCGCACTCGCCGAAAGTGCGATGCGCTGGTGTCGCGCGGCAGCGACTCGAGCGGAATCGCGGGAGCAAAGCGTCTCGACGCCAGAAACGCGTTCTGCTGCTTGCGCGCCGACAGCCGTCTCAGCTGCCAGACACCGAGCGAGACGGAAGCAATCGCGAAAGCGATCGCCAGAATGGCAAGAACGAGCTTACGGGTCACGCGTGAAAGCTGGGGCGCGCGCGGTCAGAACGTCGAGGGCTGCCGATGAATTTTGGCGACAAATGGCTGCATCTCGCGATGCTTGTCTACCCACCACGCCAACGGCACATAAAGCCATATCGCCATCGTACCCCAGGCAAGCGCCCGCGTATTCGGTGGAAGCGGGGCATAGTTGGATGCGATGAACGAGGCGGCGAGAACCAGGAGGTATATCCAGAGTCCCCATGTTCCAATCCGGTCTTTGGCCCGTGTTGCCCGGACGTAAAAAGAGATCCCACCCAAAAAAAGAATCGTCTCCGAGGTGTAGGTGAGCACAACGCTATTCCACCACCCCCAGCCTGTCTTCGGACTCGACGGTCCGGGCCACAACGGAAGATCTGACTGGTGCATCGGCACATCGAGGATCCAGTGGCTGACGACGAGGATCGCCAGGATCCACGCACCCCGCTCGTAGCGACGGAGGACGAAGTACAAACTGCCGATCAGCGCACCCCACACCACCGCCATCAACAGGCTGTGCGAGTACGGGTAGTACACAAAATCGAGAGGACTCATAATCATGAGTCCCGGTACGATTCGCACCTGCTCGACTCCAAGCAACAACAGGATCGGCCACAGCTCGTCCAGAAACTGCGCCGCGAACGCCAGCGCCCCCAGTGACGTCCTTGGCGCAAATCGCTTCGCGGCGAGCGCGACGCCGTAGTGCCCAAGAAACATTGTCGACTAGGAGCTAGAACAGCGACATCTGTTCGCCGAGCAGATCGGGATCGACCGGCACCAGCCCCGCCTTGTACTGGAGCTCGCGAGCTGTCGCTGGTGCGTGTCCCGAAAAGGTGTTGGCGACGTATCCAAAGACGTGGTTGACCTTCTCCGAGAGCTCGTTGATCGCTTCCGACCAGAGATCTACTTCGTAAGAGCGATCGACTTGCACCCGTGTGTAATCCACGATGTCGCGATTCGGCCCCATCCACCTGATGTAAGCGAAATCAGCGGTGGGACGAGCGGCGAGACTGATCATGAGCTTCCGCGGAATCCATCTGCCGTCGGTCAATGCCAAGGCGATGTTGTGCTCCCTGAGCAGCGCGAGCACGCCTTCGGTGATCCAGCCGCGGTGCCTGAACTCGATTGCTATCTTCAGATCCTTCGGGACCCTGCCGAGAAAGTCCACCAGCGCCGGCAACTCGCCGGGTTGGAAATCGGGGCCCATCTGCACGAGCACCGGGCCCAGCTTCTCTCCCAGATCGCGCACTCTCTCGAAAAACACTTCCGATGCGCCGGTCACGTCGCGCAGCCGCTGCTCGTGCGTGATCTCCTGCGGCAGCTTGAGCGAAAAGATGAATTCGCGCGGAGTCCTGTCGTACCAGCTCCGCACAGTCGTCGCCGCGGGTGATGCGTAGAAGGTGGAGTCGACTTCTATCGTGTCGAACGCGCGGGCATAGACGGTGAGAAAATCGGATGGTCGAGTGCCCGCCGGGTAGAAGGGTCCCAGCCAGGCATCGTAGTTCCAGCCCTGCGTGCCGATGTGAATTTCCGCCGACATGACTTTCAATCGGAAGCCGCGACCGGCAGATGTCAAGCTTGGTGGAGGCCCGCCTACTCCGTGGTGCCAGCTTCGGGGACCGGTCCCGACGGTTCTTTCCAGTCGCCTGCGACCAGATCGTCAATTCCCGAGTTGTCCTGGACCGGCCGCTTTTTGTATCCGCGCCCGACCCGCGCCAGCACCGGGGGCGCAAGAAAAGTCGTCACCAGCACCATCAGGGTCAGCGCGCTGAACAGCGAAGGAGAGATCGCGCGTGTAGCGAGACCCATCTGCGCGAAAATCAGTCCGACCTCGCCACGTGGGATCATGGCGACGCCGATGAGCGGTTTGTTGCCCTGGAACCACCAGGGAGCATACGCGGCGACAAACTTCCCGACGACACCGACGGCGATGAGAAGCGCAGCGACCGCAAGCGTCGAGGTTTCTGTGAATGCCGACAGTGTCACTGCTGCCCCGACGGAGGCAAAGAACACCGGCACCAGAAAGTGTCCGATCGCGGTCGTCGCCCGATCGATCTCGGCTCGACCGGGTGCTGTGTTGAGGATTAGTCCCGCTGTGAAGGCGCCGAGTATCATCGCTGAACCCGATCTGGCAGCAAGCGACGACAGCAGGAGGGCAAATGCAAGCGCCAGCGCCGCCAGCGTTCCGGGCGTGCGGATCGCCTCCACAGACCGGAAAATCGGCTTGGTCAGGATGCGTCCCGCTGTCAGTGCGACCACAATGAATCCAATCGAAATCACCGTGGTGAGGACGACTCCACCCACACTCCACGATCCGCCAGTCACGACGCCTGTAACGGCCGCAAGAACGATGAGCCCGACGATGTCGTCGAGCACGGCCGCGCCGAGGACTACCTGACCCTCGCGCGATTGCAGCTGCCCGATGTCGGAGAGCACTCGCGCCGAAATCCCAACCGAAGTCGCTGTCAGTGCCGCGGCACAAACGAGTGCTGGAATGCTGTCCAGTCCAAGAATGCCCACACCCGCTGCGTAGCCGAGGCCGAGCGGGAGCACTACTCCGACGATCGCTACCGTCGTCGCCGTTCCGAGGACTCGGGTCATCGACCGCAGATCGGTGTTGAGGCCGATCTCGAAGAGCAGCACGATCACACCCAGTTCTGCCAGAGCGCGAATTACCGGATCGGCAGGATCGAGCAATCCAAGCACTGAGCCGCCGAGAAGTACTCCAGCGACGAGCTCACCCAGCACTGCCGGCTGTCCCAGACGCTGCGCGAGAGCGCCGAGCAGTTTTGCCGTCACCAGCAGCGCCGCCATGACGAGCAGCAGATGCGGCATCGAATAAGTCTCGCTCATCGATACGTCTCGAAAAACCCTGTCCCCGTCCCCGAGATCTTTTCGCCGTCGATGCTGCCCGTGATTCGCGCGAAGCCTTTCATCTGAATGAAGTAGGGTGTGCGCTTCTCGCTTCCAAGCGGATCGCCGCGCTCGTCGCCCTTCCTTGGACGCGGCCTCGTGTCGGTTGCGATGGCATCCTCGATTGTGATCTCGACACGCAGGCTGTCGTTCCCGCGCGCGTCCTGAAAGGTGGCACGGGACGGGACTCGCAACGAGTGGCCGTCGACCGCGACGACACGATTATCCTCGTAAGAGATGACTTTCGGTCGGAAGACAGCCCGGAAGCCCAGCGAATCGATCACGTACACCAGCAACGGTGGAATCGACGCCGCCGTATCCGCGGGATACACTCGGCCGTAAAGAAACGTGAATTGGCCGGCGCGGGAGGCGCCCCAATCCCATGTTACGCCACGCCACACGCCCCAGTTGTGGTCGTGATAGGACTGGGCCTCGATAAGTTGCTCGCACTTTCCGTCGACGCACAATCTCCCCGTGGCGTTTGCGCGCAGCGCGGGAACCGTGTAACCCGAGACGAATCCGCCCGACGACATCGACACCCCGGGGAAATACGCCATCGGCTCGGGATGAACTTTGAGCGCGACGGAGATCGAACCCGGTCCGCCTTCTTCAGGCGCTGCGGCACGAACGTAATAGTCGCCGTCTGCGAGCACGCTGACTCGCGAATCTCCCAATGTCACGTTGGCGTCGTCAGTCGAGAAACCAACCTGGGAATGATCGAGCTTGCGGTTGAAGCGGCGCGTGCGGCCATCCTGTTCGCGCAGTGTAATGCCGAGCTGACCGCCCCAATTCGAGGTGCGCACGTCGCCGCCGACGATGAACGAAACGAACGCCCAGCGCTTTCCGCCCTGAGAGAGAACGTTGAAGTAGTGCCATTCCGCCCACGTATCGCGATCGGTGACGCTATCCGAGGGGATGTGAAAGTGATCGATCTCGTTTCTGAGCTCGAGTGGTGTTGGCGCGATCCACCGCCGGTCACCTTCGTCATCCTGCCACATTCCCAGCGCCACTTCCGCCGCTGCTCCGACTGCCTTCGTTTGCGAAGGAATCTCGCCGATGGCGTGAATGGGGTATTCGATTCCACTCGTATCGCGGAGGTACAACAGCCGGCCTTCGATTTGTGGTGCGACGGCAGCCACTTCGTTCCTGAAGCGCGGTGACGCAAGGAGCTGCCTGTAGAGGAACGAAGCATGATCGATGGAGAAAAACAGTCCGCCAATTCCCCCGGTCTTCATTACTTCGATGTCCACGCCTTCCGGCAGAACCGTGACGCTTCCGCCTCCGACAAGGCGCTCGTTGCGCGCCTGCGTCAACATCGCCTCGCCTATCGACAGCAGCACGATCATCACCGCGACGCCGACGCCGTAGCCGAAGAAAAGCAGCAGTGACCGCCATGGTCGGTACGCGATATTCCGGAAAGCGAGCTGACGAATCATACGATCCTGCCGTCGCGCATATGGACCTTGCGCCGCGCGGCGTTGGCGAGATCCTCGTCGTGCGTGACGACGACTATAGTCGACCCATCTTCGTTCAGCTTCCGGAACAGCGAGATGATGTCCGCGCCGGTGTGCGCATCGAGCTCACCAGTCGGTTCGTCGGCGAGAAGCAGCGCCGGATTGTTGGCCAGTGATCGCGCAATTGCCACCCGCTGCTGCTCGCCGCCGGAAAGCTGGGACGGACGGTGATTCTTTCTCGCGCTCAGTCCGACGTAGTCGAGCAGCTGTGATGCCCGTTCCAGACGCTCGGTCTTCGCCAGCCCGGCTTCAGCCATCGGCAGCATGACATTCTCGAGCGCAGTCAGTATCGGCATCAGGTAGAAACGCTGAAACACGAATCCGATGTTGTGAAGTCTGAACGACGTCGCTTCCCAGTCAGCCATCTCCTCGGTTCGCTTCCCGCGAATCTCTACCGTACCGGACGTCGGCTGGTCGATCACACCAATCAGGTTGAGCAAAGTCGATTTCCCGCATCCTGAGGGACCGACGATGGCTACATAGTCTCCGCGCTCCACTTCCAGCGATACGCCCTGGAGTGCGTGCACCCGCTCCTCGCCCAGCTTGTAGTCGCGATGCACATCGCGCAGCGAGACGATCAGCCGGTCGACATGGACATCCGGCACTACCTGTGGCTCGGTCACGCGATCGCCTCGCGTCGCAGCGACTCCGAGATAGGCAGTGATGCCGCGCGCCACGCTGGATAGATTCCCGCTCCGATTCCACTTACGATGAGCAGGCCGAGCGCCGACCATGCCGCGATCGGCCGGAAGAGAAAGAAGTCGATCGCCATCGGCAGTCCGGGAAACGCGGACAGAATGCCATTGAGATACCGCGCGGTGGCGAGTCCGAGACCGAGCCCGATCAGAGAGCCAATCAGGCTGATGGCAACACCTTCGGCGACGATCTGTTGCACGATGTGCACGCGCGAGACGCCGATCGCGCGCATCACGGCGATCTCGCCGGTTCTCTCGTTGACGGAAACAGTCACCAACGTCGTCACCAGCAGGAAGCCGACGAAGAGACTCACAGCTCCCAGGATCAGTGAGAGCTGTCGGAAGTAGCTGAGCCGCTCATCGACCTGTGCGATTGCGGTGGCAATCGAGATTGCCGACACGGTCGGGATGTATCCTTCGATCCAGTCGCGAACTCTGTCGGGATCCGCGCCCTTGCGAACGCGAATCATGAACAGCGATGCGCGGTCTCGCCTCGCACCGCTTTCCATGTCGTCGAGCGTTTCCCGGCGAACAGCCGCCGAAGACTGATCGGCGGCGCCGTAAATGAAGCTCACCCGGCCCGTGATGCCGAGTCGGCGCTGCCCCGAGTACGTGCGCGTCTGCGGATCATACCCGGTCGCGACCTCAATCGAGTCGCCAACACGCGCTCCCAGCCGCCGCAACAGGTGATCGTTCACGACGATCGAGTTCGGTTGCGTGGCGTCCTGACCAGCGATGAGCTTGTAGTCGCCCTGCACAGTCGGATCGATGCCGAGCAGCGAAGCGCTGATGTCACGACCTCTCGCCGGGATGTGAATCGATGCGCCAAGCACGGGACTGATCTCGCGGACGTCTGGGTTACTCCGTAGCACCGACGAGATTGCGGCGACGCTCGGAATGGTCGCGTCGGTGTCGAATGGCAGCGTTCCCTTCGGCGCCAGTCGTATATCGAAGCCGCGGGACAACAGCAGATCGCGAAACGATTCCCGCATCCCGGTGGCCAGCATCACCATGTCGAGCAGCATCGCCGCGGCAATCGCGACACCCATAACCGCCAGGATGGTGCGCGCACGATGCCGGATCAGCGCTGCGACCGCGAGCGTTGCTCTCACTCAGCGACCCAGGAGCGCGAGCGGCGGCGTGCGCACCAGCCGCACCGACGCGAGTACACCGGCGACCGCACCCAATACAAGCGAGAGTCCGACGGCAACACCTATTATCGGCGGCGTCACGATCGAAAACTCGAGCGGAGTGCGATACAACCCCTGGTAGTGCCAGTTCACGAACAGCGAAACCGCCCAGCCGAGCGCTACGCCGAGTATGCTGCCAAGGATGGCGACGATCGCTGATTCGAGGACGATGGACTGCACTATCGACCAGCGGGAGATGCCCATCAGGCGTAAAGCAGCAATGTCGCGGCGCCGTTCCTCGACCTTGAGCACCATGATGCAGAGGAGGAACACCGAGCTCGCGACAATCGTTATCACTCCGATAGCGCGATGGAATCGGCTGACCACCTGGAACGTGCGCGATGTCTCGACGGCAATGTCACGCGAGCGATACGCCCTGAAACCGAACGCAGCCGAGTTGATTCTCGAGAGCAGCCGCGCGGTGTTGGCGCCTGGCGCCGTTGCGATCGCAAAACGGTCGACCCGATCGCCGTAGCCCGAGAGTTGTTGCAGCTGATCGAGGTGCATGCGCACGATCAGGTCACCACGCGATACCTGCGACGGGTCGGCGCTTCGTCTGACGATGGCCGCCACCACCACGGTCTCCGGAACGGCCGCCGACGGAGTGTATCCTCCCTGCGCGGCAGTCATTACGGCGTAGTCTTCCGCGGCCGGTCGGGCCAAGAGGGTCACCTTGTCGCCGACTTTCAGACGCGCCCTGGCCGCAAGAGCTTCGTCGATGGCAATCGTCCGCGGCCCGCTGGCTTGGCGGTCGGCAGGTATCGAGTCTTGTAGTGGGAGGACGGCGAGCAGAAGGGCGAGCAGCACCCTCCAAAGCTAGCCGCGCTTGCCTGCCCTGTCTGCCATTGGAGAGACGAGCACCTGCGCGGCCAGCGCCGGCCCGATCGACAGCTCGTGGCGCCCAACGAGCAAAGTGATCGGACCGTCGTACGGAGCGCGTGCCTTCACCGTCACGCGTTTGCCGGGAACGATCGACAGCTCGGCGAGATAGCGAAGCATCTCAGGATCTTCGTCCGCGACTCGCACCACCGACCCGGATGCTCCAATCTCCAGATCACCAAGCGACTTGTAGACGGTTTCGTCGACGGCGCCTTCACGGGTCGGGATCGGCGCGCCGTGCGGATCGAATTCGGGCTCGCCGATGGTCGCAGCCATCCTGTCGATAAGCTCGTCCGATGCGGCGTGCTCGAGACGCTCGGCTTCAGCGTGAACGCGGTCCCATGGATAGTTGAGCGCTTCCGCGAGATAGGCTTCGATCACTCGATGCCGTCGCAGAGTGCGCAGAGCTGCGCGTTTGCCTGCGTCCGTAAGCCGCACGCCCCGATAGCGCTCGTAGGCGAGCAGTCCCTGATCGGCGAGACGGCGCACCATACCGCTCACCGATGCCGGCGCGATGGCCAGTCGCTGCGCGATCTCGTTGGTCGCAGCCGCCCCGGTTCCCCTGCCTATGGCGTAAATCGCCTTGAGATAATCCTCGACCGGCGCCGTTAATGCTTCCCGCGTCCCGCCTCCCGCGTCCCGCGAAGGCGCGCTCACGCGACCGGTTTCGGCGTAGCTGGTACGGTCTCAGGGTGCCCGCGCACCATCAGCACCGGCAGCATCGAGATGTGCCGCAGCTCGCTGGCGACACTGCCACGAAGGACATCGGAGAGCCCGCGGTGTCCGTGCGTCGCCATCGCGATGAGATCGCAGTTCTCGCGGACCGCGCAGGCCGCGATCTCTTTGGCCGGGTCCCCACCGGCGAGAATTGCCTCGGCCTGGAAGCCTTCCTTCTCCAGAGATTCGGACAGCGACTCGATATACTCGCGGTCGCCCTTCATCTCCTCCGATTCACGCAGATGGAGCTGGTTGATGTTGCGCGCCGCCCAACCGTCAGCAACGTGGATCAGAACGATCGAGGCGTCGTTGCAGGTTCGCGCCAGCTTCCGGATGTGCGTGAGGATTACCTGGTCGTACGGCGAATTCTCGACTGGAACGAGTATGCGCTGGTACATCAGCTCAATCCACCAAAGAATTGAATCAGCAGCCAAATGTTGAGCGCGCCGATGATTACCGCAACGGTGTATGCGAGCAACTTCAGCCAGATCGGGTTCACGAACTCGCCCATCTTGAGCTTGTCGGAGGTGAACATCACCAGGGGGAAGACCGCGAACGACAACTGCATGCTGAGAACGACCTGGCTCAGGACGAGCAGCTTCGCCGTCCCGCTCTCTCCGTACATGAACGCGACGATCACCGCCGGCACAATGGCGATCAATCGCGTGATCAACCGCCGCAGCCAGGGACGCAGCCGGATGTTGAGGAACCCTTCCATCACGATCTGACCTGCCAGGGTCCCGGTGAGCGTCGAGTTCTGACCCGACGCCAGGAGCGCCAGGGCGAATACGGTGCTGGCTCCGGCGCCGAGCAAGGGCGTCAACAGCTTGTAGGCGTCCTGGATCTCACCGACCTCCGCGTGCCCGGTGGTGTGAAAAGTTGCGGCGGCGATGATGAGGATGGCGGCGTTGATGAAAAGGGCGAAGGACAGCGCGATCGTCGAATCGATGAAAGCGAACTTGACTGCCTCCCGCTTCCCTGTCGGCGTCTCCTCGTATTGCCGCGTCTGAACGATTGACGAGTGCAGATAAAGATTATGGGGCATGACGGTCGCGCCAAGAATTCCTATCGCGACATAGAGCATGGAGGGGTTCCTCACAACGTCTGTCGTCGGCAGGAAACCGCGAATCACCTCGCCGAATGGTGGCTGCGACAGGATGATCTCGAACAGGAAGCAGATACCGACGGTCGCAATCAAGGTGATTACAAGCGCTTCGAGCAGTCGGAATCCCTTGTTCTGGAGATAGAGAATTACGAGTACGTCAGCTGCCGTGATGACAACGCCGTACATCACCGGAATCCCGAAGAGAAGATTGAGTGCGATCGCGGTGCCGATTACCTCGGCAAGGTCGCACGCGGCAATTGCGATCTCGCAGGCGACCCAAAGAAAGAAATTGACGGGCCGCGAATAGTTGTCGCGACACGCCTGGGCCAGATCACGACCGGTGACGATGCCGAGTTTGGAGGCCAGCCCCTGTAGCAGAATCGCCATCAGGTTCGACATCAAAATGACCGTCAGCAGCGTGTACCCGAACTGTGCTCCACCCGCCAGGTCGGTGGCCCAGTTGCCGGGATCCATGTAGCCGACCGCGACGAGATATCCCGGTCCCGCGAACGCGAGGATTTTGCGCCACCAGCCTTTGCCGGCGACCGGAACCGTTCGATAAACCTCGATGAGCGAAGGTGTCGTCCTGGCTCGGCGCCATCCCGGATGATGAGAAGGGTCGTCGAGGGGTTTTTCCGTGCGCTCGAGCTGTATTGCCATGAGATCCTGAATTATTGTCAAACTATCAAATAAGTTAGTATATCCTAACTTTTTCGCAATGGTAATTCGCACTTGGATTTGCTGGTGTCTACCCGCGCAGAGTGGCTGTTCGCGCTGGAATCGACAGCAACTGTTTCCGGCGTCTCGTAGTTTGGGCGAGGTCTGATCGACGCAAACGACGAGAAAGGAAAGAATGATCTCCTGGCCCTACGCTCATCTACTGATTAACCACTTTCCCGTGGTGCTCAGCGTTTCGGCGCTGGCAATAACCATCCTCGCGCTGTTGCTTCGCAGACGGGGGCTGTGGTTGACGGCCATGGGAGCGATGACGGTTGCCGGTTTATTCGCTTATCCGGTCCACCTCACCGGCGACAAAGCTGGGAAAGTGCTTCGCCGCGTCTGGTACATTCGGCCCGGCACAATCAGAGCGCACGACGACGCAGCCACCATCGCGATGATCGTCATTCTCATCGCCGGCGCCTTCGCTGCGTATTCCTGGTGGCGATCGATGAAGAGTCCCGCCGAATTCATTCCAGCCTGGATGCGCGTGGGGATCCTGGTTGGCTCCATCGCCGCAGTCGCATCAGTCACCTACGCAGCATACCTCGGCGGAAAAATCATTCACGAGTCGCCGGTGCTCGAGCTTCAGGATGCTCCGGCCGGAATGCCGGCGGCGAGCGCTGAGTCGGGACGATAGCGTAACTCCTCGTTCAGCTCAGAGCGAGCGATTGAGGGTCACTTCGATAATTCGCTATTGCGGGCGCCACTGCCGAGAAGTGCGCCAACACCGATGAGAAGTGTGCTCATGACTGGACCAATCGGACTGGACAACGTGTTCACGGCAATCGCGGAGGCGACGAGAAAGCCGATGGCTGTGCCGAGCGCGGTCCGCAAAAGCCGGGATCGGGAAATCCAGCGCCGCCAGACAGCGATCCTGGCGACGAGTATCGAAGCGAGAATTCCGCCAAGAATCCCACCTGCCCATAGCCCGCGCTGGCCAAACGCGTGACCGGCCATTGAACCAAAGGCGCCTCCGAGTCCGCCGAGAGTGCAGGCGAGAACGAATAGAAGAGCGCGATTCACGAGGACCGCCAATTGCGCCATCGTTTACGTGGTTCAAGTCCCCAGACAGCCAGCGCAAATAGAATCGCGGTCATGAATCCGAAAATCGCGACCGCTAAGAGGTCAATACTTCCCATAAGCATCAAGCCAGCGAGACGTGCAGCAGGAGCTTGCGGCTTCGGAGCCGCAAGCCGCATGAAGTCGAGCGCGGATTCTGCCGTGAGGAAAAGAGTGTATAGACCGACGCACGCGGCAAGCGCTCCTATTCCTGTGAAGACTGCTTGTGGAATTCGTCTCTGCAACTCGGCCTCCCCCCCTCTGCAATTACGAACAATGGGGTCGATACCAATCTCGCTTTTCAGTTACGCTAAGTGGAATTAACACATGCGAGTGCGAAGGTACGTCCGTTGTGAGATCGAGAATCCCGAGGTTGGCAGAGATAACTTCGTAGAGCCCGCCTAAATCTGGCGCCGTCTCTCCTTCGCGCTGAAACAAGGTCCCACTCGAGAGAGGCGATAGAGTTGACGGACCTAAAGGAATAGCGAGCAAACTTGAACCAGGTTGGTCTGCGCGAGCGAGCGTGATGCTTGAAACGTGACCCACCAGGGTGGGAGCGACGATAGTGCGATCAAACGATTTCTCGTTGATAGAGCCTCTCGAGGCAGCGACGCTCACGTCTGCATGCACTAGCTCCGATCCGTTTTCTACAAAAGATCCGGTTGCTCGCACGAACCTGTCCTCGAAAGTACAGGCGTCAAGCATCCCGCAAGCAGGGAGAGTGAGCAACCCGATTAATGCGAAATGCTGCAGTCGCATTCGAAGGTCGAATTCATAGTAGTCCGGCTAACGCCTTAGTTCAGCTGCAAGCACACTACCACCGTCGCGGCGAAGCCGCATCCGAAAAGTGCCGGTCAGCTGCACGTCAGTTAGACGCGCGCGCGCCGGTAGTGCATGGCGACGGCGCCGTTGCGGAGCGGCTTCGCCGAGACCAACTCGAGCCGTCGCGTGCTGGGCAGGCCGTTCTGGTACAGGGTCGGGCCGTGGCCGGCGATCCTCGGGTGGACGAGGAATTTGTATTCGTCGATCAGGTCCAGCCGATCCAGCTCGGTCGCGAGTTTGCCGCTACCGAGGAGCACCCCGGCCGGGGTCGCGTCTTTCAGCTTCTGCACCGCTATGCGCAGATCGCCGGAGATGTGGTGGCTGTTGGTCCACGGGAAGTCCGTTCTGGTCGACGACACTACGTACTTTGGCTTGACCTCCAACTTGACCGCCCACTCGCGCGTCGTCGGAGGCGCCTCCACTTCGCCACGGGCGACTCCTGGCCAGTAGCTCTCCATCATCTCGTAGGTGACGCGGCCCCATAGCATCGCGCCGACCTCGTCCATGAGGCGGGTGAAGAAAGCATGTGTCTCGTCGTCGGCTATACCCTCACGGTGGTCGACACAACCGTCGATGGTGGTGTTGATGCTGAAGGTCAAGAGTCCCATGGCGGCGAAGCTACTCCAAGTTGGGTGGTCCGCAGGGCTGTCGCTTCTCGACAATTACCTCGTGGCGCCTACGCCCAAGTTCAGCTGCGAGCGACTCTACTCTAATCGCGATCAACCCTAATTCCTCAAAGCGGGCGCTCGTCTGCTGCAACTACCGTTAGATGGGCGGTGAAGAGAGCTTAACTTCACCGGCACTTAATCCGCGCACCTGGGTGCCACTTACGCGAACGCTGGCACTGACGTGATAGCGTCCTGCCGGCAGCGAATCTCCAAGTACGTCCTTCACTGGGACCGATAACACGAAAGTTTTCGCTTTGCCAGGCTGGAGTCCGATAGCCTGCATCGGGCACGCGTAAATCATTGGTCGGCCTGAGGAGTCACGAGTCGCGGGTTGCACTGCCGGCCGCCACACGTCTGAATCCCATTCTTTCTCATCACGTGTCACCATGGCCCGTACTCGATTAAAAGGAGCACAGGTCGAACTGACGGGCACTAAGCGCGGGTCTTGAGACTGGTTCAGCACAACTACCGCTACTCGGAGCGTGTCTGAGTTTCGTCCGATAACCGCGCTCGCAGCCTCATAACGGAACCCGTCTGTTTTAAAGAACTCCGGAGTGGCGGTCGTCGCATGATAGCACGACGCAAGGACGACCGCAGATATAAGGGCGAAGCTCAAACAATGACGATGCATTCGCGCCATCTAACGCCCAAGTTCAGCTGCGAGCGCTTCTACTCTATTTGCGATCAACCCTAACTCCTTAGAGCGAGCGCTAGTCATGTTGCATCTATCGTTAGCAGCGATCGGAATGGAACTGAGATTTCAGCCCGACGCTGATCAAATGCCGTCCGGGAGTCGAACCCGGTGGAGGCTCCGGCGCCCATTTAAGATCGTGGGAATCGAACCCACCGCGCCGGCCTTCCTCTGGCGAACCGCGCCACGGCGACTGAAACATAAAACGAAAAGGGCGATGCCAGAGATCGCTAGCTAACGCCTTAGTTCGTTAGTCGGCTCCGCCGTCACTTCCGACTCAACTCCTGATTGAAGGCGGCCGACATACCAGGGGGGATGCTCAAGTACTTCCAGTCTTCTCCGCGAAACGATTTCGCAAGATACACGATCTGGCCCACATGATAGCTGAGGTGTGCTAGCGAACGATGAAGCGCTTCATGCACAGATAAAGACTGACGACGGATGGTCACCGTGAGGTAAAGCTGTTCGTCGGTCAGGGTTGCTAGCGCGCCAAGCAGCACCTCCCAGCCCTGGTCCCATTTCGATAGGAGGGCCTCGCGGGTTACCGTTCGAACGCGGAATTCCCCTTCCCGTTCACGCCAGGGTTTCTCGCCATCGCTGGTTAGGAATTCGGTAAAGCGCGACTGGAGGTTGCCGGAAATATGCCAGCAGATGACCGCAATGGAGTTGCCACCGTTCGGACCCTGAGTCGAGAGTTCATCTTCTTTGAGTTGATCGATGGCGCTCTCGGCTAATGCTTTGTAGCGAAGGTATTCGGCACGAATCGAGTCAATGAAGTTCGTCATAACGAATTAGCGTAGTTGTCCGCCTAACGCCTTAGTTCAGCTGCAAGCACACGATCACCATTGCGGCGTGGCCGCATCCGAAAAGGTCTTGTCAAATGCAACG
>Ga0207706_10001268_pt1 | contig 25476 bp, 22 predicted proteins | sample KBSC53metaG_FD_184318 | JGI IMG/M metagenome (GOLD analysis project Ga0207706, IMG submission 184318) | Corn rhizosphere microbial communities from Kellogg Biological Station, Michigan, USA - KBS C5-3 metaG (SPAdes) (version 2) | ecosystem: Host-associated > Plants > Roots > Rhizosphere > Soil ... | reverse complement strand
GGCGACACGGTCTTCTTCCATTCGGACCTTCACCTGTTCCTCGACAAGAACGTGGGCCTCTACATCTCGATGAATAGCGTCGGAAAGAACGGCGTCGCGCATGCCCTTCGCGAAGAGCTCCTGCATGAGTTCACCGATCGCTACTTCCCCGCGCCGCAAAAGGACCTTCCGACAGCTCCCACCGCCAAGGAGCATGCCGCGGCGATGTCCGGCCACTATGTCAGCAGCCGGGCGGGGGGCTTCAACTGGCTGCGCGCGATCGCCCTGATCGGCGAGACCACCGTCGCTTCCGACAAGGACAACAACCTCATCGTCTCGTCGATCACGGACCCATCCGGGTCTCCGCGCAAGTGGCGTGAGGTCGGGCCCTGGATATGGCAGGAAGTGAACGGCGATGATTTCCTTCAGGCGCTTCCCGACGGCAAGGGCGGCATCAAGATGTTCTCGATCACGCCCTACGCGCCGATCATTGAGTTCATGCCTGCACCGGCGTCGCTCAACGCCGGCTGGATCCTTCCGCTGGCTGGCCTCGCCTTGCTGGTCATCGCGATTGCAGCCATCGGCTGGCCAGTCGTCCGCCTTGCCCGCTATCGCTACGGCTACAAGTCGGAGATGACGGGCCGTCCGCTGCTGCTCCACCGCCTCACCCGCATCACGGCGTGGCTGTTCCTGATCCTGTTCGGCGGCTGGCTCGGCGTAATGATGCTGCTGGAGAGCGACCTGTCCGCGCTCGACGACGGGCTCGATATCTGGATGCGGCTGCTGCAGCTGGTTCTGGTTGGCGCGATCGTCGGAACCGTGGTTGCGATCTGGAATGCCTGGACGGTCACGACGGCTCCCGGCCGGCATCGCTTCGCCACGTTCTGGTCGATCCTGATTGCGGTGTCGTTGGCGTTCCTCGTTTGGCTCTGTCTCAACGTCGGATTGCTCACGCCCTCGTTGAACTACTGAGCCAGTGGCCCGGGCCGGCGCACAATCGGGAGGGGAGGCGCCGGCCCGGCCCTTGTTCGGGCACCCGCCCGGACTGACCGTCCTCTTCCTTACGCAGATGTGGGCCGAGTTCTCCTTCTTCGGCCTGCAGGCGCTGCTAGTCTACTACATGACCAAGCACCTCGGCTTCTCGCAGGCCAAGTCGTCGCTCATCTACGGCGCCTATGGTGCGGCGGCCTTCTTCAGCCCCTTCTTCGGCGGGCTGATCGCCGACCGCTGGCTTGGCCGAACGGCGAGCGTAATCGCCGGCGGAGCGATGATGATGCTCGGCCATTTCTCGATGGCGTTCGAGTCTTTGCTGTTCCCGGCGCTGGTCCTCGTCGCGCTCGGCAACGGACTTTTCATCCCGCCGCTCGCGACCCAGGTCGGAAGCCTTTACGCCGACGACGATGAGCGCAAGGCCTATGCCTACAGCGCCTATTACATGGGCATTAATCTCGGCGGCCTTCTCGCACCGCTCGTGTGCGGCACGCTTGGCGAGCTCTACGGCTGGCACTGGGGCTTCGCGGCCGCGGGCATCGGCATGGGGATCGGGCTGATCGTCTACGTCAGCTACCTCCGGCTGCTTCCGCCCGAGCCGCGTCGAACTGGACAGTCCGGGACCCGCTCGATCGGTGGAACGCCGATCGACTCGTCGAAACTTCGCACCTTGTTCCTGCTGGTTGCGATGGTTGTGCTTTTCCGCGTCGGCTACGAGCAAAGCGGAAACGTGATCGCCTTGTGGGTCCGCGATTTCACGGATCGCTCGGCAGGGAATGGCGCGATCCCCGCGACCTGGTTCCAGTCGATCAACCCGCTTCTGATCATCCTTCTCACGCCATTGCTGATCCGCTTTTGGCGGTCGCGTAGGGTACGGGACAGCGTTCCGCATCTTCTTCGGCGGATGAGCTTCGGCTGTGTCCTCGCCGGGCTTGCGATGCTCCTGATGGTCGTCGCCGCATCCGCAAGCGGGCCAGAGGGCGCGCGGGTCAGCTACTGGTGGACCGTCGGCTATTTCGTCCTGCTTACTCTGGGCGAGCTGCTCGTGATCCCAGTTGGACTGACGCTGGTTGAGACCCTTTCGCCCGCGGCATTCGCGGCGACCGCGATGGGAGGCTGGTACATCGCCAAGTTCCTCGGCAGTCTGCTTGCCGGAGTGATGGGCGCCTATTGGCTCAAGATCCCGCCGAGCGCCTTCTTCGCTCTCGGGATGGTTTCACCGCTGCTTGCGAGCCTGTGCCTTTTCCTGATGGCTCGATCGACTTCGCGTTCCGCGAGCTGATGGCCGGAGAAGCTCGGTAGCTTCCGAGGTGGCTCGAAAAATAACCACAAATGTATAATCCCTGTTATGCTCACTTTCGATAAGGGCGTAGTACGCACGCATTCGATCGTGCGGTCCCATGTGGCTTTTAGGGGGAAGTGTGGGCGTAACATCAGAGGCTGTCGGCTTTGCTGCCGCCGATGCGGGAGAGCTCGCGCTCCAATGGCTTGAATCGGTCGGAAGCGCGCTGCTTCTCGTCGACCAAGATCTTCACGTTCACTGGGCCAACCCGCTCGCACGCAAGTGGCTCACGGCGAAGGAGCCACTGGCCCAGGTGGGAAAACAGCTTCACATCGGGCGATCGCAACAGCCGCTGCGCACCTTGCTGCGCAAGGCAGACGACGAATTCGAAGGCATTTGCGTGCCGATCGACGGGCGAGGCGCCCATCTCATCGTCTCCGCCCGCCGGATCACCGCGTCGAAGGAGCGTCCCTTTTACGGGCTGATCGCCCGCCGCAGCGACAAGCTCGAAACCCGCCTCCTTGGAGTTCGCGAAGCGTTCAGGCTGACAAGCGCGGAGGCGAGGGTCCTTCACCTGCTTATTCAGGGCAGGACGGCGCAGACCGCCGCTGAGCATCTGCGGATATCCGTCGAAACCGTCCGGACGCACATTCGAAGCCTCTATACGAAGCTCGAAGTGAGTAGCCGCGAAGCGATGTTCCTGCGCCTGCGGCCGTTCATGACCTCGACCTAGGCGCCGGATCGGCATTAACGTTCCTGGTAAACGCCGTTGTGCCAGAGTGGCACAGTACTGTCCGGTTTTTGGGGTCGAATGGGGCTCGTCGAGGCTGCGAATTCTCCCTTAAATCCTTGTCCTGGCTAAAGTTTAGGCCGCCTTGCCGCTGCTCGAAATCTTCGGCTCTCACCAATGTTGGGGATGCAGCGGCTCCCTGAGGCAATTTACCTTTCGTTAACGATGGGGGCGGGCGATTCGTTAACGCGAAAATCCTTCCCCGCGGGTTCCGATTGGCGGCGAACGCGGCTCGGATCCGATGACCGGAAGGGGGATTCATGCGCCGCATTGCCGTAATGCTCGTTGGCTTCGCATGCTCGGTGCCGGCCCAGGCTGCGAGCATCGAAAACGTCACAAGCTTCGACCTCGTGGTCAACGGCACGATCGGCCAACATTGCGCGCTCGGCAGCATCGCCGACATGGATTTCGGAAATCTTGAACGTCCCGGCCTGGCGGCGCGTGCCCATGTCGGACTCGACTGCAACGTCCCCTTCACCATGACGATCGCCGGGCGCAACGGCGCTCTTGCAAACACGCTGATGCCGAACGGGCAGGGCCCCTATTCGGGCCGCGTCCCCTATACGATTGGGATCGAGATGCCAGTGAGGCATCCGGCGACCGAAATCGTCAGCAAGACTTTCGAGAGCCGTGAGATCCTCGGCGGCGGCACCATTTCCAGCAACGGCGGAATCGCGACCGACGACATGTTCGTCGACGTCGAGCTTGGCCCCGCATCGGGCGAGGCCGGCCTCCTGGCCGGCGACTATTCGGAGACGATCACGATCACAGTCGCTCCAACCTGACGAACTTCGTTCGCGGGGCATGTCCTCGCGGACGGCTTGGCGGGCGGGGCCGCCAACATTGCTAGCCCGGGATTCAGGCACCGATGTCTCCCGGTCCCCGACCAGAGCGGTGCATGTGAAAGGCCAATCCCGGCTGTCGCCGGGTGCGGCGAGTAAAGGGAGAGAAAGATGATGAAGACCTTGCTTCGCGGCGGCATTGCCGCAGTTGCGGTGCTGTCGATGGCCGGATCGGCCGTGGCAGCGACCCATCAGACCACCAACCAGCGTCACTATGCCGTCGATCTTCGAGTCCTCGGCGGCCCGGTGCTGACCGACACCAACCCGTCTGCCGGCACGGCGGCATTCTACGACTCGCTCCTACCGATCGGGAACGCGCTCGGCTTCGGCACTCGCTACACCGCCAGCACGACGGCGCCGGACGATACGGAGAACGCCACTCCGACCGTCTCGAATGCCTTCACGCTTACGGGATCGGTGAACAAGGACTGCTCCTTCTATGCCGGTAACGATGCTTCCGCCCGGAACATCGACTTCGGTACGATCGGCGTCCGCACCGGCGATGCCGAGAACGTCAATTCGGCGTTCGAGATGGCAGGTCCGCTCGAGGCCCAGATCCAGACGCTGACGGCCGGTTGCAACTTCAATAATGAAGTGACGATCGCCAAGGGCAATCAGTTTGGTGACGGCATGAACCTCGTCGGCAACCCGGGCGGATTCGATTCGTCGCAGTTCCAGACGAACATTCCGTACACGGTCAATGCGAGCTGGACGGGCGTTCCGCTGAACTTCATCGGAACGGGCTCGGCCCAGAGCCTCACCGTTGCTCTGAATCAGGCGTCGAACACCCTTCAGCAGGGTGCGTGGCGTTCGCAAATGACGATCGACGTCAACGCCCCGGCGATCACCGGCCGCGGGCTCGTCGCGGGCACCTACCAGGACACCATGACGGTGACCCTGTCGGCGCTCTAATCGACACGTCGCATGGGAAAGGGGGAAGAGAAATCTTTCCCCTTTCTTCACATATCGAAAGTTAATCGGCTAAGACTTCGTTTCGCGTATCGAGGAGTGCGGGGGAACCATGTTTGCGTTGTTGGACAAGCGCCGCTGGCGAGCGCTGGCGGCCGCACTCGTCTTGATGTGGGCGCCGATCACCGCTGCTTTCGCAATGCGTGTGTCGCCGATGGTCGTGGAGATGAGCAGTCGCGGGAGCGACGCGGTCTCGCGGATCGAAGTTCAGAATGTGAACCCGAGCAATCTCGCATTCGAGACCCGGATTTACCGGATGACATTCGACGATAAGGGCGAGATCATCGAGGCGCCGGCCGATGACATGTTCCTGGTCTTTCCGCCGCAGGGGGTATTGCCGCCGGGCGGGCGCCAGGTCGTCCGCCTGCAGTGGGTCGGACCTGCGGAACCATCGACGTCCGAAGCTTTCTATGTGTCCTTCAACCAGCTTCCGGTCGCGCTCGAGCCAACCAAGACCGATACGGTCTCCGCGCAGGTTCAGGTCGTCTATCACCTGAAGGCGCTGGTGGTGGTCGCTCCGCCCGGAGCGAAACCGAATGTCGAAGCGGCCGCCGTCCGTCCGATAACGTTCACTCCAGATCCGACGCAGGCCGGAACGCAGCTTCCCCCCGGACCGGGCGTCGAGATCACGCTCAAGAACACCGGCCGCCGCCACGCAATGATGTCGGCGTTCGGTTGGCGGCTCGAAGGCACGGACACGGCTGGCAAGCCGCTTCGAATCGATATCTCGACCGAAGAGCTCAACCGAGCCGTCGGCACCGGATATGTTCCCGCGCTTGGCGAGCGGACCTTCCGGATTCCCGTCGTCGCCGCATTCGGCCCTGGACCGATCAAGCTCAGCTTTACAGAGTGAGAGTCCGGGGTTTTCTCGGTGCCGGGGTAGTCCTCGCGTGCGCAACTGCGCCGGGACTCGCACAGGGCTCGGCATCGCCGCACCCGGCAGGCCCTTTATCGTCGTCGGCGACGGTTCCGTTGCCGCCACCGTCGCCAGCAATAGAGACACAACCGAGGCCTGCTGGCAGTTCATCACAGTCAGTCACGATTCCGCTGCCGCCGCCTAGCGAAGCTCCGCCGGCAGAAGACGAGACCAGGCAGAACGCAGTCCCGGCAATTCCGATCGGGATTCACGGCCGCCCCGACATCAATCCGTACGACCGCGACATCGACATGACGGTGCCGCTCACGTTCCGCTCGAAATCGCTCGGCGACATCCCGATGCGGCTGACTGCCGACGACCAATTCTTCCTCGAAAGTGCGACGTTCATCAGGCTGGTGCGCCCGATCCTCAACGATCCGGCTCAAGCTGAGATTGTGGCTGCGTTGCAGGGCGACGAGAGCTTCTCGCCGGATGCCATCGACGGGACGGGTGTTGCGCTCACCTACGATCCGACCACCCTTTCGGTCGTTGTGGTCGAGGTTGCGCCTGACAAGCGTGCCATCCAGGAGCTGTTCGCCCCGCCGAAGGACGACCTCAACGACGTCGATATCTCGCCGTCGCACCTGTCCGCCTACGTCAACCTCAACATCCTGCAGACGCACATCTGGGAAGGTCATGAAAAGGAGCTGCCGAACATCAACTTCGACGGGGCCGTCCGCTTCGGGCGAGTGGTGTTCGAGGGCGATGCTCAGGTCGGCCAGCGATTCACCCTCACCGGCGAGGACAAATACGGCTTCAGTCGAAATTACGCGCGGCTCGTATACGACCAGCCAGAGGAATACCGGCGGTGGTATCTCGGCGACCTGGATCCGGAGACGCGCGGACAGCAGAGCTTCGTGCGCATGGGCGGAATCGGCGTCGTCCGGCAACGGCGGCGGTTCAACGCGTTCCGAGCGGCGATCCTTCAGACCGACCGCCAACTCGTACTCCAGCGCGAATCCACCGTGCGGTTCCTCCGCAACGGTGTCCTCTACAGACAAGTGCGCCTGCAACCGGGAACCTATGATTTCAGCTCGCTTCCACTGATCGCCGGAAGCAACGACATTTCAGTCGAGGTGACGGACAATACGGGCAGGGTTCAGGCGCTTTCCTACCAGCAATATCTCGATCCGATCGACCTCGAGCCCGGCGATTACGAATATGGCGCTTACCTGGGTCGCATAAGCGACACGGTCGGCCCGGCGCCGGATTACAAGGGCCCGGTCGCCTTTACCGGGTATTTCAGGAAGGCTTTCGTCAATCGTCCCGCAGTGGGCGTCGGCCTGCAGCTCAGCGAGGACGTCCAGAATGTCACGGGCCAGACCCAGTTCGTCCTCGGCAATGCGGGACGAATCCTGTTCGACCTCGGAGCGAGCCATTCGCGCAAGGCTGGCAGCGGCTACGCGCTCGGCGTCGCGTATGAGCATTTTTTCGATCGGGGTGGGCTGTCCGACAACTTCTCGGTCCGTGCGGACTATCTGTCCTCACATTACTCCGCGCTGGCCAATCCGACCGGCTTCAATTCGACGCAGGCGACGGTCACTGCGCAATATGCGCGGCAGTTCAGCCTGCGAATGCTCGGGATCGTGACGGCCGCCTATCAGAAGGGCCGCGGCGACAGGGAGGACAGCTATCGAATCGGGGCTACCGGCTATTACCGCCTGAACGACCGCTTCACATTCCGCGCCGGCGTCGATTATTTTCACAGCCCATCCGAATTCGGCCTCGGCAGCGGCGTCGGCTTCAACGTCGGGATCGTTTTCCAGCCGGATTATCGCCGCCGTGCGGAAGCCCGCTACGAAAGCCGCCAGAACATTGGCGAAATCTCCTACGACCAGGCCGGGCTGAACGAGCTCAACAGCGTCGGATTCGGCGGCATCGCCGGCTATCAGGACGGAAGCGTTCGAGCACAGGGCTACGCAGATTACACGGGCAACCGCTTCGACGTCGGGATCAGTCACTCCGCTTTTGGCTCTTCTCTGAAGGGCTTCGGCGAAGTGAACGCGACGACGGTTCGGTTCGGGACGACGCTGGCCTATGCCGGCGGCATGTTCGGCGTCGGCCGCCGGATCAACGACAGCTTCATCCTGCTTGAGCCTCACAGCAACCTCGGGCATCGGAGCGTCGTCGCCGGAGAGTCGCTGGCCGAAAACAATTATATCGGGCGTAGCGGTGCGCTTGGCGCAGCAGTCAACAACTCGCTAGCCTCCTACGTGACCCAGTCCGTCCAGTACGATGTCGAGGACCCGCCGACGGGCTACGACATTGGTCCCGGCGTGATCAGGGTCCGCCCGCCATATCGGAGCGGTTACGCGATCCGCATCGGCACCGATGCTTTCGTTAGCGCAATGGGCAAGCTTGTCGGCGCCAAGGGACCGGTGGCGCTCATCGGCGGCAGGGTGACCCTGCTCGATGTCCAGGACGGCGACAGTCCCGAGCCGATCCCCTTCTTCACGAATTCGGTTGGACGGTTCGCGATCGTCAATTTGCTTCCCGGGCGGCGCTACCTGGTGGAAACCTATGGCCACAACGGCACGATCGACCGGAGCTTCGAATTTACAGTCCCTGCCGACACCGACGGTCTCGTCGACCTTGGTGTCGTCCGGCCGGGCACGACAAGGTAGGAGGAAGCCATGCTGCGTGCGCTGACGATATTGGCTGCATTGTCGATCGCCGGACCGGCTCTGTCGCAGACGCCGGCCGGCCCCGGTGGCGGGGAGGACGCTCCTGCGAGCTGCCACGTGCAAGTGCATGCGGCGCCGTCCGCCTGGATCATCCAGAGCTACGACCCGTTCGGCAACGCACCCTCCGAGGACACGTTTGGAGTAACCTTCACCAACGATGGGACAGGGGCGTGCAGGTTCACCCCGGTTTTCAGGATCGAGCAGCCACCGTTCGGCCTCGCCCGCGGAACTGGCGATCCGATCCGCTATGTTCTCCTGAGCCTCATCGACTCCCAGGACGTCACACCGCGCACAGGTCTCACTCAGCCGCGCCCTGCGCAGCGCGAAATCTTGCTCGGGCCCAATGAAAACAAGACGCTTCTCTATCGGCTGGCGGCAGACGCCGACGACGTGAAGGAGGCGGGGACGTTCACTCAGGAAGTCAGCCTCGAAGCACAGAACGGTGAGCTGGTGGCGATTGGCGGCACTCGCCTCGTCCTCGGCCTCAACGTGCTTCCGTCCGCACGGATAGGGCTGGCCGGCGCCTACACGCTGAGCAATGGACGCGCACTCGTCGACCTCGGAGAGCTTCGTCGTGGCCCGGCGCCGGTGCCGCTGCAGATCCGGGTCAACAGCACCGGGCGCTACAGCCTCAATGTCTCGTCGGAAAATGCCGGCCGGCTGAGGCTCGGGACGACCGAATGGTATGTGCCTTATTCGCTCGCGATCGGGGGTATGCACGTGAACCTGTCGGGCACCGATACGCTCGCCGGTCCGACGGGAGCGGGCCTGACGAGAGAAGCGCTGCCGATACATTTCGTCATCGACGACGTCTCCGGGCGGCGCGCGGGAACCTATTCCGACGTAATCTCGATTTCGGTCACCGCACAATAATTCGGCGCAACTTTGCGGCCGCTTTAACCAAATCCCAAATATTGGAAGCTAGCTCCCTGCCTCACGCCGAACCAGCTGGGCAGGAGGTAGGGTTATGCTTCGGAAGTTCGCGTTGATCGGAGCAGCCGCCGCGCTTGTCGCCGGCCCGAATGCCGCACTTGCGGAAAGCGGTACCTATCGAATTGGTCTTACCGTCGGGCTGAACTGTACCGTCCAGCACGATCTGTCCGGCTACGGTCAGCAGTCGGGCGACGAAGTCACCCTTGGCGAGCTTCGCGAGTATTGCAACGCGCAGCACGGATATGCGCTTCTGGTTCGCTATACGCCTGGCTCGCTCCGCGGAACGGTGATCCGTGCCGGGGACGACGAGGTCGTCCTCACTGGCTCGGGTGAAGCCGTCCTGAGCCGCGCCGACGGCCCGCGCGTCCGCGAACGGATGCTGTCCGCGACACCGGGTGAATCCGGCTTCGACGCGCGGTCGATCGAGTTCAGCGTCATCGCGGCCTGATCCGCAGCGACCCACCGCTCTCTCGCCAGAAGCCGGCCTTCCCGCTTTTCGATGCCTTCGCGGGCAGCGGGCGCTCGACTCGTGCATCGTACCACGGCAGATCGAGTTCCACGGTCGCGAGGGTAGATTGGCGATATGGTCACCGGGCATCTCGAACTCACTCCAGATGAAATGCGGGCGCTCGGCCAATCGGTCGTCGAGTTATTGGTGGATCACTTTTCGGGCATTCATGCCGAGCCCGTAGGCCGCAAGGCATCGCGCGCGGAGCTCGAATCCCTGTTTGGCAGCGACTTGCCGGAGGAGCCGGGCGACACGGCCCAGATCCTCGGCGCCGTTAGAGACGGCTTGATCGCCAATAGCCTGCATATCGACCACCCGCGCTTCTTCGCCTTCGTTCCGAGCCCGAACAACTTCGTGAGCGCCATGGCCGACGCGCTCGTCGCCGGCTTCAATGTCTTTGCCGGGACGTATTTCGCGGGCTCTGGCCCGGCGCATATCGAACTCACGGTAATCGACTGGCTGCGTCAGATTTGCGGCTTCCCTGACGGCGCGGGCGGCTTGTTCGTCAGCGGCGGATCGATGGCGAACCTTACAGGGCTCGCGGTCGCGCGCGAGGCTCGGCTCGGTGCGAATGCCCATGGCGGGGTCGGGTATCTCAGCGACCAATGCCATTCATCGGTCGCGCGAGCGCTTCGAGTGCTCGGATTGCCGCGGGAGCGGATACGCGCCATCGCAGCGGATTCCGACTTCCGACTGTCGATGCGCGACTTGCAAACGAAAGTCGCCGAAGACCGGTCGGCGGGGCTCCGGCCGTTTTGCGTCATAGCCAATGCCGGAACCACGAACACCGGCGCGGTCGACCCGCTGACGGAACTTGCGACGTTCTGCGCCGGCGAAGGGCTGTGGCTTCATATCGACGGCGCCTACGGCGCGCCTGCCGTGCTCACCGATAAAGGACGCGGGTTGTTGGCGGGCATGGAGCTTGCCGACTCGCTTTCGCTCGATCCGCACAAGTGGCTGTTCCAGTCGATCGAAGCGGGCTGCATCCTCCTGCGCGACCGGTCGCTGCTCCTGCGCACCTTCCAGGTCATGCCGGAATATCTGCGGGACACGCACGGGGGGTCGGAAGAGGTCAACTTCGGCAATTACGGCGTCCAGCTGACGCGCTCCTTCCGTGCTCTGAAGCTCTGGCTTTCGCTCAAGACATTCGGCCTTGCCGCGTTTCGTGACGCGATCGCTCGCGGCATCGAGCTCGCCGAGATCGCAGAGCGCGAGCTGGCAGCGAAGGGGGGATGGGAAATCGTCACTCCGGCGCAGCTGGCTGTCGTCACGTTCCGCTTCAATCCGCCCGACCTCGATACTGCCGCCGTCGATGTGCTTCAGGGCCGGATGGTCGAAGCCATGCTTGCCGACGGTTATGCCCTGGCGACGTCGACGGTCCTCGACGGGCGGCCGGTCCTTCGCTTCTGTACGATCAACCCGCGAACGACCGACGACGAAATCCGCGAGACGGTTCGACGGATGACGCAGATGGCGAGGACGCTCGCCGCCGGCTAGCCGCGATTGCGAAGGTCCCGGACCCGAACGGCTTTCCCGGCAGACCGCTCGAGGCTCTCGGCGGGGCAGACGTTCACGCCTACCGACACGCCGATGACGTTCTTTATGTGCTCGCCAAGCTCGCGCTCGGCCGACCTCGCTTCGCTTTCCGTGGAGCCTGGCTTCGATTCGACGTGGACGGTGACGACGTCCATTCGTCCGGGCTTGGTGAGGTCGATCCGGTAATGGGGAGCGAGGCCTTCGCAGCGCAGGATTTGCTCCTCGATCTGGCTCGGGAAGACGTTGACCCCGCGCACGATCAGCATGTCGTCCGAACGCCCGGCAATCTTCGCCATCCGGCGCATCGGGCCATTGGTTCCCGGCATCAGCCGCGTCAGGTCGCGTGTGCGGTAGCGGACGACCGGCATCGCTTCCTTGGTGAGCGACGTGAACACCAGCTCCCCAAGCTCTCCATCCGGCAACGCTTCGCCGCTTTCGGGGTCGATGATCTCGGGATAGAAATGGTCTTCCCAGATCGTGGGGCCATCTTTGGTCGCCGCATATTCCTGTGCGACACCGGGCCCCATCACTTCGGACAATCCATAGATGTCCACGGCGTCGATGGCGAAGCTCCTCTCGATCTCGTGCCGGATCGCTTCGGTCCAGGGCTCGGCGCCGAAGATGCCGATCCGGAGACTCGCCGATGCCGGATCGACCCCGCGACGGCGAAATTCGTCCAGCAGGCTGAGCATGTAGCTCGGAGTCACCATGATGATCTCCGGCTCAAAGTCGAGGATCAGGTCGACCTGGCGCTCGGTCTGGCCGCCGGACATCGGAATGACCGTGCAACCCAGCAACTCGGCTCCGTAATGGGCGCCGAGACCGCCGGTGAAGAGACCGTAACCGTAGGCGATGTGAACCTTCATTCCGGCACGCCCGCCTGCCGCCCTTATCGATCGGGCTACCAGCCCAGCCCAGTTGGAGATGTCTGATTTCGTGTAGCCTACGACCGTCGGCTTCCCAGTCGTTCCCGAAGAGGCGTGGATTCGCGCGACCTCCTCCATCGGCACCGCGAAAAAGCCGAACGGATAGGCCGCCCGAAGGTCCGCCTTCGTGGTGAAGGGAATGCGGCTGAGGTCCGCCAGCGACTCCAGATTCTGGGGGGAGACTCCCGCAGCCTCGAACTTGCGGCGATAGGAGGGATTATTCGCATATGCGTGGGCGATGGTTGACTTGAGCCGTTCAAGCTGCAGCGAACGCAGCGCGCCCTCGGTCAGCGTCTCGTTCGCGCCGATGTCGAAGTGGGGGGTGCTGGTCATGGGATCCCTTCGGTCGCGTCCATTGGCCTTCACTCCGGCTGTCGCGTCAAGCAGCAAGCGCGGCAGAAGGTGAACATGTTAAATAAACCGCTGGACTCGCCTGCGGCTTCCGCTCCAGAATGTTCTCCGGACTCAAGAGGATCGGCGACATGCAGGACGTGATGGAACGCTACGGTCTCATCATCGCGGGCGAGAAGGTCGCGACATCGGATTATTTCGAGGTTCGAGACCCCGGCAACGGCGAGCGTGTCGGCGAGTGCCCGATCGCGACGAGGGAGGACCTCAACAGAGCCGTCGCGGCTGCTCGCGAAGCCTACAAGAGCTGGAGCAATTCGAGCGACGATGAGCGCAAGGACGCGGTCACGCGCATGGCGGACGCGATCCACGCCAACATGGCGGAGCTCGCCGAGCTTCTTACTCGGGAGCAGGGCAAGCCGCTGAACGGCATGGGCTCCCGATTCGAGCTCCACGGAGCCGAAGCCTGGGCCCGGCACACCGGCACGCTCGAGCTTCCGGTCGAAGTCCTTCACGACGACGAGACGGGGAGGGTCGAACTCCATCGCAAGCCTCTCGGCGTCGTCGGCTCGATCACGCCGTGGAACTTCCCGATCCTGATCGCGATCTGGCACGTGGTTCCGGCGATCCGCACCGGTAACACGGTGGTGATCAAGCCATCGCCCTATACGCCTCTCAGCACGATCCGGCTCGTCGAGATCCTAAACGAGGTGCTTCCGAAAGGCGTGTTGAACGTCGTCGCCGGTCGCGACGACCTCGGCCAGATGATGACCGAGCATCCCGACATCCAAAAGATCGTCTTCACCGGATCCTGCGCTACGGGCAAGAAGGTCATGCAGGCCGCGTCGGGCAACCTCAAGCGAGTCACGCTGGAGCTGGGTGGCAACGACGCCGGCATCGTCCTTCCCGATGCGGATCCGAAGGAAATCGCGGAGCGCCTGTTCTGGGGTGCGTTCATCAACAATGGCCAGACCTGTGCAGCGCTCAAGCGGCTGTACGTTCCGGACAATATCTACGACGAGGTCTGCGACGCCCTGGTCGACTATGCGAAGAATGTGCAGGTGGGCCACGGCCTCGAAGAAGGCAGCGTTCTCGGGCCGATCCAGAACAAGAAGCAATATGACAAGGTCGTCGACCTCGTTGAGGACGCAAAGCGCAATGGCGCCCGAATACTCTGCGGCGGTGAGGCGCCAGAAAGCCCTGGCTTCTTCTACCCGGTAACCATCGTCGCCGACGCCACGGACGGGATGCGCATCGTCGACGAGGAGCAGTTCGGCCCGGTGCTTCCCGTCATCCGCTATACCGATCTCGAAGATGCGATCGAGCGCGCGAACGGGCTCGATGTCGGGCTTGGTGGTTCTGCCTGGTCGTCAGATGTGGACAAGGCGAAGGCCGTGGCTGGGCGGCTGGAATGCGGGACTGCCTGGGTGAACAACCATGGCGCGATCAAGCCCTTCGCGCCATTCGGCGGTGTGAAGGGATCGGGGCTGGGCGTCGAGTTCGGAGAGCTGGGCCTCAAGGAATATACGTCGGTCCAGGTCGTTCATCAGTGAGCGTCGATAGCTGATTTCGACATCAGCTCGAGGCTGTCCAGGAATAGGCGCACCTTCATCGGCATCAGCCGCCGAGCCGGGAGCAGCGCATAGACGCGCAGCGGGGCGCACTCATAATCCTCGAGGAGACGCTCCAGGCTGCCTGCCGCAACTGCCGGCTGGCAATAGGTGGCAGTAATCCGGGCAACGCCCAACCCCTCGAGAGCAGCCTGCAGGCGGATGCCCGCGTTCGAACTTCGAAGGCGAGGTGCTGCGACGGGAATTGCGTGCTTCCCGCCGGCCGAATCCGTGAAGTCCCAGTCTGTATCCGATGCGGCAGCGAGCAGCGGAAGGTGCTTGAGGTCGTAGGGCGTTTGCGGCCGGCCGTTTTCCTGCACTAGCCGCGGCGAGGCGAAGAGACCGCGCTCTAGCGAAAACACCCGCCGAACCGCTCCGCTGGTCGAGGGCAGATCGCGGTCGATCATCGTGAACACGATGTCATACTGCTGATCGAAGAGGTTCACCGGCTGGTGTTCGACGTCGATGTCGACTTCCAGCTCGGGATGCTCGCTCAGCATCTTGCACGCCACGGCGCCCAGGTGATGGGCCCCGAACTCGTAGGGGGCGGCGATACGCAGGCGGCCGCTGACGGACTGGCCCTTCGCCGCGGCATTGCCCAGCGCTTCGCGCATATGGCCGAACAATGGCGACATTTCGCGATAGAGGGATTCGCCGGCTTCGGTGAGGCGCAGGCGGCGCGTCGTCCGCTCGATCACGCGGGTGCCGAGCCGAGCTTCGAGCCGGGCGACCGATGCACTCACGCTCGACTTGGGCCTGCTCAGCACTCGGGCGGCTCCGCTGAAGCTGCCGTGGTCGATCACGTGGCAGAAGATATCGAGATCTTCCCAGTTCATTGTCTACACGGATGAACAATCTTTCCAGAAATGCCAGCTAAATTTGCACGCCGTATTGGAGTAAGGGAGTCCTGAAGACCGGCGCCTTGCGCCGGCGGCCGGGCTGCGCGCCGGCGCGACGGGAGAAGCAGAGATGTTCTTCAAGAACTGCTGGTATGTGGGCGGATGGGACCACGAGGTCATGGACGGGAAGTTGCTCGAGCGGCGACTCCTCGACCAGCCCGTCGTCTTTTACCGGGGCGAAAGCGGACAGATTGTAGCGCTGGACAATCGTTGCTGCCATCGCGGAGCAAAGCTGTCGCAGGGCCGGATCGAGGGCGATTGCGTCCGCTGCATGTACCACGGCCTGAAGTTCGACCCGTCCGGCAAATGCGTGCAGATCCCCGGGCAGGACAGGATTCCTCCGCAGCTCGGAGTGAAGAGCTATCCGGTCGTCGAAAAGCAGCACCTGCTGTGGATTTGGATGGGCGATCCCGCCCTCGCCGATCCCTCGACCATCCTCGACGTTCCCTATCTCGAAGATCCCAAGTGGAAGGGCATTCCGGCCTACCTCCACTATGATTCAAACTATCTGCTGATCGTCGACAACCTCAGCGACTTCAATCACCTGGCGTTCGTCCACACGAACACGCTCGGCGGGTCCGAGGAATATGCCTACGTGTCGAAGCCCAATCCGATCGAGCGGCTTCCCGACGGCTTCCGCGTCGTGCGCTGGCACATGAATAGCGACCCGCCGCCGTTCCTCCGCAAGGTCATCCCGAACAAGAACGACAAGGTCGACCGCCGAAACATCGCGCGCATGATCGTTCCTGGAATCTTCCTGATGGAAACGCTGTTCGCTCCCGCCGGCAAAGGCGCGGAGAACGGTGAGGCCGTCCCGGGCACCCGCGAGTTCCGCAACTGCCAGTTCATGACTCCGGAGACCGAGCGCACGACGCACTTCTTCTGGAACTATCTGAACGATTTCGAGGGAGAGGATTACACGATCTCGATGTCGCTTCTCGACAGCCTCATCGAAGGCTTCATGGAGGACAAGGAGATCATCGAAGAGCAGCAGAAGATGCTCGACGCCGACCCCAGCTTCAAGCTCGTGGCCGTGGCGGCGGACGTGGCGCTGTCGCACTTCCGTTACACGATGGACAAGCTGATCCAGGCCGAGCAGGCGGGGCAGGGCCCGCCGCAGCTTTCGCCGCAGCCGGAGCCGGCGATCGCCGCGGAATGATCGCCGCTTGAGATGCATGGAACGATTGCCACAGGAGCGGGCGTGACAGCCGCGCAACTACTGACCGTGCAGGTGGCCGACGTTCGCGCCGAAGCCTGCGATGTGATGACGCTCGAATTGCGGGCGATCGGCGGGGAGCAATTGCATCCGTTCGATCCGGGTTCTCATATCGACGTGCACCTGCCGAATGGTCTGCTCCGCCATTATTCCCTGACGAACGACTGGCGGGAGAAGGACCGCTACGTGATCGGTGTCGGCCGGGCCGCCGACAGCCGTGGCGGGTCCGCCTACGTGCACTCCAGCATCCGTGCGGGGATGCAGCTCAAGATTAGCGCTCCGAAGAACAATTTTCCGATCGATCCCGCAGGCGAGCGGTTCCTGTTCATCGCGGGCGGCATCGGGATCACGCCGATCATGGGGATGATCCGCTGGTGCGTCGCCGAGGGCAAGCCATGGCGGCTGATTTATGCCGCGCGAAGCCGCCAGCGCGCGGCCTTCTACGAGCAATTGTGCGCACTGGCGACGAGCGAGGCTCAATTCCATTTCGACGACGAGAGCGGCCAGGTGCTGGACGTTGCGCAGGCAACCGCCAGCTGGACTGCGGGCGAACGCATCTACTGTTGCGGGCCCACGCCGCTGATGGACGCAGTGAAAGTCGCCACCGAGCAAATGCCCGCGGGCACTGTGCGCTTCGAGTTCTTTACGGCTCCCGAGCCCGATCCCGACCTGACATCGGACTCATTCACTGTATCCTTGCAGCGCAGCGGTGCCGAGTTCGTGATTCCCGCGGACAAGTCGATCCTTGAAGTGCTCGAGGAGAACGGGTTCGAAGTTCCCTTCTCCTGCCGCGAGGGTCTGTGCGGGACATGCGTGACTCCGGTCTGTTCCGGCGAGCCGGACCATCGCGATTACGTCCTCACCGACGAAGAGCGTGCATCCGGCAAGTTGATGACGATCTGCTGCTCACGCTCGAAGACTCCTTCCCTGACTCTCGATCTCTAGGGCCGGCGCATGGTCAATCGAAACGCCGCTTGCGGGGGCGGAATTTAACATGTTAAGCATACCGTCCTAAGAGCGCGACTCTTGGGGGCGCGCGAGAAGAGGGGGCAACGTGATGAAGGCTCGGTTCGCGGCTCTTTATGCCGGCAGCGCGCTGGCGAGCATGGTTCAGGCGGCGCCAGCATTTGCGCAGGAAACAACTGCACCGCCCGTTACCGAACCGCAGCCCCAGGCGCCCAAGGACACGCCCGTCGAAAGCCAGGAAGTCACCCAGGGCGTAGCGCAGGCTCCGCAGGATCAGGGCGTGTTCTCCAACGACATCGTCGTGACCGCGCAAAAACGCGAGGAGAAGCTGCAGGATGTCGGCATCTCGGTGACGGCGCTGTCGGGCGACGCGCTCGAAACGCTGCACTTGAGCAACATGCAGCAGATCAGCCAGCAGGTTCCAAGCTTGAACGTCTCCACGTGGACGCCCGCGTTCACGACTTTCAACCTGCGCGGCATTTCGCAGAACAACTTCCAGGATAACCTCGAGGCGCCTGTCGCGGTCTATATCGACGAAGTCTACATGGGCAGCATGAATGCCCTCGGGCTTCAGATGTTCGACATGGAGCGCGTCGAGGTCTTGCGCGGTCCGCAAGGAACGTTGTTCGGCCGCAATGCTACAGGCGGCCTCATCCACTTCCTGACTAGGGATGCTTCGGAGACGCAGCTGAACGGCTACGCCGAAGCGACTATCGCCGACTTCGGCACCTATAGCGCCGAAGGCGCCGTGGGCGGCGCTCTAACCAACACGATCCGGGCTCGCATTGCCGGACGGTGGGAAACGTCGAATGGCTACATCAAAGCCGGCTTCAATCCTTTTCCGGCTGACGGCGGACCCGGGCGGCAGGCGCTCGGCCGGACGTCGCAAGGCGCAAATGGCTACGCGCTTCGCTCGAACGTCCAGTTCGACCTGGGTCCGGAGACTTTGCTCAGCCTGACTGGCTATTATTCCAAGGACCACGATGTCCCGACGGGGCAGTACATCGTGCGCTTTGCCGAGGGTGATCCGGACACCGGCCTCGGGATCCCCACGAGCGGCCCGATAACCGGGAGCGTATGGAAGCACGCCTCGGACGAAGACACATTCTTCAACCGCAAGGTCCGGTCGGGGACTGCACGGCTAACGCATCGGCTCGCCGACAACATCGATCTGACCTACATCGGCAATTACACCTCGATGGACAAATTCTACATCGAGGACGCCGGCGGCGGCCTGATCTTCTTCCCGTTCGAAACCATCGCAGACTACAAGCAATGGTCGCAGGAACTGCGGCTGTCCGGCTCCATGGACCGGTTCCGGTGGCAGGTCGGCGCCTACTATCTCAACATGGATTTCAACGGTGGGTTCAACGCGTCGGGGATAATCACGGGCTCGCCCGAAGGCCGGATAGAGTCACACGTGGATCTCGACTCCCGGAACTGGTCGATTTTCGGCCAGGGCGAATACGACTTCACGCCGCAACTGACCGGAATCGTCGGTCTTCGTTGGTCGCAAGACAATAAGAAGATCAAATTCAACCAGATCAGTTTCAACATGGAGGATCAGGGCATCCCGAGCGGCACGGAGATATTCGACTTCGCCGACCAGATTGCCCAACATCCGGAATTCGCGGGTCATGACAAGATCGATTACGGCGACTGGGCTGCACGCGTTCAGCTGAATTACAAGCCGAACGACGACCTGCTGTTCTTCCTGTCCTACAACCGCGGAATCAAGGGCGGCAATTGGTCGCCTGCGCCGACGGTCGAACTTGCAAACTTCCGGCACGGCAATGAAGTCCTGCATTCGTTCGAGCTGGGCGAGAAGTGGACGATCGCGCCGGGCACGCGGCTGAATGCCACGGCCTTCTATTACGACTATAAGGATTATCAGGCATTCGCCTTGACGGGGCTGCAGCCGCAGGTGACGAATTCCGATGCGACCGTGAAGGGCGGCGAGATCGAGCTGTTTGCTCACCCTGCTCGGAACCTGGACTTCGCCCTTGGCGCGGCATTCCTCGATTCAAGCGTGGATTTTGTGCCGGCGGTGATTCCCGGCACGGGGACTGAAAACGCCGAAATGCCGCAGGCACCGCACTTCAGCCTCAATGCTCTCGCGCGTTACGCATTCCCGCTGACATTCGGTGAGCTCGCCTTCCAGGTCGACGGACGGTACCTTGGAGGCCATTTCCTCGAAGGCACCAACTCCGAAGTCTCGCGCCAGGATGCCTATGCGGTGCTCAACGGAACCGTATCGCTGACAGACCCGGATCAACGCTGGCAGGCGTCGCTGTGGGTCAAGAACGTCACCAACAGCAAATATCTGGTCTACAACCTCGATCTCGGCGTGGCTTTTGGCGACGGGACAGGCTTTACCGAGCAGATGTACGCGCCGCCGCGGCAATTCGGGGCGACGCTTCGCTTCGGTTTCTAGGAGCGGCCGCTCGAGTTCAGGCGGTCGGTAACTCGACTGAGGAGCTCGTAGAGCTCCTGCATGTCGGCCGTCCCGATGACGTGGGTGATGCGCGTGTATTCCGCCTCGTTCTTGGGGGCGAGACGATCGAACAGGTCGCGTGCTTCAGGGGTCAGTGAAATGTGGGCCCGCCGCTGGTCGCGCGTCGACTTGAATCGGTTGACGAGGCCCCGCCGCTGCAGGTTCTTCACGGTCCGGGTTGCGCTCGGCTTCAGGATGAAGACGCGCTCGGCAAGCTCGCCGATGTCGATGTGGTCGACTTCCATCAGCGCTCGGATGATTCGCCATTCCTGCTCGTTGAGCCCGTGCTCGCGAAGCACACCGCGAAATCCGCGCATCACCGCTTCGCGCGCTCGCAACAGCGCCATCGGAAGCGATTGCCCGAAAGGCCGCATCGTCGGGCCGGCCGCCGTGCGTCGCCTTGAGCTATCGTCAGCCATCGGTGACTCCGTTGCGCAATATTCCAATGCCCGGGCATGAGATTTCGACCGTGTCGCCGGGTGCAAGATAGACCGGCGGATCGAGCCTTGCCCCCGCTCCCGGCGGAGTGCCAGTTGAAATGATGTCACCGGGCTTAAGAGTGGCGAAGGACGAGATGTAGGCGATCAGGTCGGCGAAGCTGAAGATAAGGTTCGCTGTCGTATCGTCCTGCCGCAACTCCCCGTTCACCCGAGTCTGGATCGACAGGGAGTCGAAGCCGTCGAACTCGTCGGCGGTCACCATCCAAGGACCGATCGATCCTGTGCAGTCGAAGTTCTTCCCCTGCGTGACGTTGAACTTGGCGTGGCGTACCCAGTCCCGAATCGTGCCTTCGTTCATCAGCGTCAGACCCGCAATGTGACTCGTGGCGTCCTCGCGAGAAATGCGTCGTCCGCCGCGCCCGACGATGATTGCGATCTCCCCTTCATAGTCGAGCTGATCGCTTTCGCTCGGGCGGACCAGCGGACGGTCATGCGCGCTGAACGAGGTCGGCGCTCGCATGAACAGGCTCGGGAATTTCGGTAGCTCCGATCCGTCGCGATATTCCTCGTTTCGGTTATGATAATTGACGCCGACGCAGATGATCTTCTCGGGGTCGGGAAGGAACGGTTCGAAACTGAAGTCGCTGACGGCGGAATCGGGTGAACACCCGGCGAGAAACTCGTTGGCGCGATTCAGCCCTTCGTCGGTGAGGAGCGCATGCACTCCCTTCGGTCCATCGATCACAGGCGAGAGGTCGACTGCGCCTGCGTCAGTGATCGCGGCCCATCGCGCCGAGCGCCGATGTTCGACTCTTGCGAGCTTCACGCGGCGGCGGCCGTCAGCAGCCCGGCGCGCTCGAGCACTCCGTCGAGCCTGTGTTCGAGCTCCGGAGTAGCCGGCGACATCGGAAGCCGGTGCTCGTTTTCGGGGATCAGGCCAAGGCGCTTCATCATATACTTGATCGGGATCGGGTTGGTGTCGAAGAACACGGCCTTGTTGATTTCCAGCAGCCGGTCGTGGAGCTCGCGTGCGGCCGGAATGTCGCTGCGCCACACGGCCTCGCAAAGCTGGGCAAGCGGCTTGGGCCGCAAGTTGCCGACGGCATTCATCAATCCGCATGCGCCGATCGCCATCATCGGGAACGACAGCTCTTCCAGGCCCACGAAGATCCGGAAGTCGTCACCGAATTCGCATAGGCATTCAGTGACGAAGCCCAGGTCGTTCGCGGCATGCTTCATTCCGACGAAGCTGGGCGAGCGGTCCTTCAATTCCTTGAACGTATCGAGCGTCACCGATACCGCCGTACGTCCGGGGATGTGATAGACCATCCAGGGCCGGTCGTGCCTTTCGGCGAGGCGGATATAATATTCGACGAGGCCGCGCTGCGGCGGCTTCGAATAATAAGGCGTCACGATCAGCAAGGCGTCGGCGCCCGCGCTCACCGCATGATCGGTCAGCACCTCGGTTTCTGCGAGCGACTGCGAACCCGTGGCGGCTATGACAGGGATACGTCCGCCCGCCGCTTCGATGGCCACATCGACGATCCGGTTGCGTTCCTCGGTCGTGAGCGACGCCGGTTCGGACGTGGTCCCGTTGACCAGAATTCCGTGCGAACCTTCGCGGAGCTGGAAATCGACCATGGCGGCATAGGCGTCATAATCGACGCGCCCATCGGTGAACGGCGTTATGAGGGGCGGAATCGATCCCTTGAGCCTGCTGATATCCATCCAATCGTTCCTTGCACGCCGAGGCCCCGGTTGATAATTAACATGTTAATCAGCTGGGCTGTGAGAGGTCAATGCCGCACCTGAACATCGAATATTCTGCAAACGTCGGCGAGGCGTTGGACATACAGGCGTTGGTCGACCGAATCCACGAAACGGCGCTCGAAACGGGCATTTTCCCGCTCGGCGGAGTCCGTACCAGGGCAGAGCCGCGCAACCATTATCGGATTGCCAACGGTGACCCGGATGCGGGCTACATCCACATGATCGTGCGGATCGGGTCGGGCCGGGACGCCGAAACGCGCCGCGCGGCAGGCGAACGGATTTTCGAAGCGCTTTGCGACTTCACCGACGAGCTCTACCGCGAGCGCCCGCTGGCGCTGTCGTTCGAGCTTCATGAGATCCCGCCGGACATGGCCTGGAGGAAGAACAATTTGCACGACCTGTTGAAGAAGGAAGCCGGCGAATGAGCGAAGCTGCGACAATTGCGCAGGACTCCGTTGCCGACGCGAACCGCAAGCGTGCGCTCGGCCACCTCGAGCGCCTCGTCGCGAAGCCCCTTGGCCACTTCATCGGCGGCGACCCGACGTCCGGCTCCAACGGGGAGCGCTTCGAAGTCCTCGACCCGTCCACGGGAGAGACCATCGGCCAGGTTTTGGCGGGAACTGCAGATGACGTCGCTTCGGCGGCGGCCGCGGCGAAGAAGGCTTTCCCGGAATGGTCACGCACCAGCGGAGACAAGCGCCGCAAGATCCTGCACGCGATCGCCGATGCGATCGAAAAGCGGGCTGACGAGATCGCATTGGTGGAGTCGCTCGATACCGGGCAGCCGCTCCGCTTCATGGGCAAGGCTGCCCTTCGCGGCGCCGAGAATTTCCGCTTCTTCGCCGACCGCGCACCGGACGCGCAGGACGGGCTCGCTCTGCCGACCAGCGGCCACCTCAATTACACGATGCGCCAGCCGATCGGTCCGGTGGGCGTGATCACGCCGTGGAACACGCCTTTCATGCTGTCGACGTGGAAGATCGCGCCCGCGCTCGCGGCCGGCTGCACCGTCGTCCACAAGCCCGCCGAATGGAGCCCGTACAGCGCTCGGCTTCTGGTCGAGATCGCGCACGAAGCGGGACTTCCAGCGGGTGTGTTCAACAGCGTCAATGGTCTCGGGGAGGGCGCGGGGAAGGCCCTCACCGAGCATCGCGACATCAAGGCAATCGGCTTCGTCGGGGAATCGAGCACCGGCAGCGCGATCATGAGCCAGGGCGCGGCGACCTTGAAAAGGGTGCACTTCGAGCTGGGCGGGAAGAATCCGGTCGTGGTGTTCGACGATGCCGACCTCGATCGCGCGCTGGATGCCGTCGTATTCATGATCTACAGCCTGAACGGCCAGCGCTGCACGTCGTCCAGCAGGCTGCTCGTCCAGCAATCGATTCACGACGAATTCGTCGACCGCGTCGCCGAAAGGGTCGAGCGACTCCGCGTCGGCGACCCGCTCGATCCGCAGACGGAGGTGGGCCCCCTCATCCACCCGCGTCATCTCGACAAGGTCATGGGCTACATGGACGTTGCTCGAGGCGAAGGAGCGCAGATCCGATGCGGCGGCGCGCGCCACGACTGCAATCCGAACGGCTATTTCGTCCAGCCGGCCCTGTTCACCGGCGCGCATGCACAGATGCGCATTGCCCGGGAGGAAATTTTCGGTCCGGTTCTCACGGTCATTCCGTTTACCGATGAAGAGGATGCGATCGCGAAGGCCAATGACGTCGACTACGGTCTTGCCGGCTATGTGTGGACCGGAGACTCCGGCCGCGCGCACCGAGTAGCGCAGGCGATCGAGGCGGGAATGGTCTGGGTGAACTCGGAGAACGTAAGGCACCTGCCGACGCCGTTCGGCGGAATGAAGTCGAGCGGCATCGGGCGCGACGGTGGCGACTACAGCTTCGACTTCTACATGGAGACGAAGAACATCGCGATCGGGCTCGGCCAGCACAAGATTCCGAAGCTTGGCGCGTAGAAGCGGCGGTCAGGCAGCCTTCGCCGCGGCCGCTTCGCTGACGTCCATCACCCCTGCGAAGCCGCTGGTAGCGAAGATGGGGATCGGCTCGCAGAACCAAATCTCGCCGCCGTGCCCCTCACAAGCGCCCGCGACCGCGATCAGCGTTCGGATCTCGAACCCGCCCTGGCCTGCATCGCGAAGCGTTTCCTCGTCACTGTAGGAGGTGAGGCCGGAACGGTCGTTGCGCGACCAGCGGGACAAGAATTCGCGGTCCCATTCCTCGTTGATCTTCCCCGAATTGGGCGTCGCCGGCCAATGCGAGATGCCGCCGGTGCCCATCAGCGCGATCCGTTCGGGCACCGCGTCGCAGGCCGCACGAATGGCGCGACCGAATTCATAGGCGCGCGAGAGCGGCGTCAGCGGCGGCCCCTGGCAGTTGATGTTCGCCGGAATCACGGGAAGGTCGAACCGCGGCGTAAGGAAGCTCAGTGGGACCATGATCCCGTGATCGAACTTCCATTCTTCGGCATAGGCAACGTCGACCTGCTTCATCGCCCCGGAGATGATGCGCCGCGACAGGTCGGGATTGCCGGGAATCCTGCGCCGCTCGATCCGCAGCCAGTCCGGGTCCTCGATGGGCCCCTCATAATCCTCCGCCATGCCGATGCTGTAGGCAGGCATGTTGTTCATGAAGAAGTTGGCGAAATGTTCGGCGGCGATCACGATGATCGCGTCGGGCCGGCTGTCCTCGAGTTCGGAGCGCAATCGATCGAGAGCTGCGAAAAAGGGATCGCGCACGGCAGGGTCGGCGCGGTCGGCTCGTGCCGTCATCCCGGGGCCGTGGCTCATGATGCCGGCGAAGACCAGGCTCATAGCGCGCCCCCGGCGCCGCCGTCGACGGCGGCGTAGATCCCACCGCGCACCTGTCCATGCTCGGCGAGCGCATCCTTCATCGTCGCGATATATTCGTCCCAACTCAGCCCGCGCCATGCGGCGAAGTGCATCAATATCTGCCCGTTGACGCCGAGAATGTAGAGCTTGCCGACATCGTCGCGGCGCATCGCATCCGCTTCTTCGTCCGTGAGCCGATACCGGCCAAGCACCGTCTCCCGGTCCGTGGCAAAAGCCTCCTGAACGGCCGGGTCGCGATTCAGCTCGTAAAGCAGCTTCTGCAAAGCATAGAGGCTCATGCTTGCTGCACACTACTTCGCTGCTTGCCGCTCATCAAGTTAACCTGTTAAGCAAATTGCTGGCGGGAAGCGCGGGCAAGGAGGGCTCGATGAGGATTTGGTGGATATCTTCGATTGTGCTCGCGATCGCGGCTGCTGGTCGTGCGGTCGGTCAAGGTGCGCCCACGCACCCGCTCGACGCGCTCACGGCCCCCGAAATCAACCGCACCGTGGAGATCCTGACAGCGAAAAAGCGAGTCG